>Ga0308175_100003416_pt1 | contig 10993 bp, 9 predicted proteins | sample PhyCR1_3_FD_203893 | JGI IMG/M metagenome (GOLD analysis project Ga0308175, IMG submission 203893) | Soil microbial communities from UC Gill Tract Community Farm, Albany, California, United States - DLSLS.C.R1 | ecosystem: Environmental > Terrestrial > Soil > Agricultural land | place: USA... | reverse complement strand
AGAAACCATCTCAAGTCTCCCGTCGTAGCGTAAATACCGGCTACGAAAGGAGCCACGGATGGCACGAAGGAAGAAGGCGGCGGAGCCGCTGCCGACGATCTGGCGGGTGGACGACGCGCTGTGGGCGCAGGCCGAGCAGGTGCTGGCGGAGTTCGACCCGCCGGCCCGATTCGGCCCGGACCGCATCGACCAGCGCAAGGCCCTGGACGGCGTGATCTACCGCATGCGCAGCGGCGTGCAGTGGAACCAACTCCCGCGCGAGTTCGGCGACGACGCCAGCGTGCACCGCACGTTCCAGCGCTGGGTCAAGCGCGGCGTGATCGCCAAGCTGTGGGCCCTGCTGGTCAAGGCGTGCGAGGAGCTCGCAGGCGTTGATTGGCAGTGGCAGAGCTTCGACTGTGCCCTGGGCAAGGCCCGGCACGGGGGGATCAAGTCGGAGCGAACCCAACCGACCGGGCGAAGAACGGCACCAAGCGCGGCGTGCTGACCGAGGGCGACGGCGGGCCGCTGGCCGTCGTCGTCGCCGGTGCCAACGTGCACGACTCGCTGCTGTTGCAGGACGCCTTGGAGGCGGTGATCGTCGAGCCGCCCGACCCGGCCGAGCACGAGCAGCACCTGTGCTTGGACAAGGCGTTCAGCGGCGCTCCGTCGGACGCGACGGCGCGCGTGTTCGGGTACGAGCCGCACGTGCGTCAGATGGGCGAGGAGAAGAAGGACCTTCGCGGCCACAAGACCAAGAAGGCCCGCCGGTGGGTGGTGGAGCGGACGATCGGCTGGCTGAACCGCTGCCGGGGCATCCTTATCCGCTACGAGAAGAAGGCGGAAAACTATTCGGCCGTCGTGCAGCTCGCGTGCGCCCTGTTGTGGTACCGCCGCCTACACCGGCTGGCGACTTGAGATGGTTTCTTAATCGTCGGGAACGTTTCGACATCGGTATAACGCACGATGAACGTGTAGCTGGACGAGCCCGCGTTGGTGACATTCGGTCCCGACAAAAGTTCGGCCGTGATCGGCGAGTCATCAAACATCGCTCGATCTTCAAGGGGCTCCATCACGAAGTGGGCTGGAGCGCGTCGGCGGTGGCCGTCAGTTTTAAGCGCCACGAACCCTCCCGAATAATGGCGAAACCTCTCGCGTCAGACGTGAAACAATACTGGAACGAAGCCTAGAACGGCAAGCTCTGATCCATCCAATCATCATTCCGCAGTACCTGCTTGCGGTGGAATCGCGCCATGCGCTCCGCCCGCCCCTGCGACAGGTTGATCAGCGCCTTCGCCCCGATCGTCCGCCACAGCTTCCGCTCCAACCTTGCGTGCCGGATGAACAGGTCGTCTTCCGCGCAGGTGAACATCTGCGCAGACCCCGGATCCCCCTGCCTCGCCGCTCGCCCGAAGAGCTGCCGGTCCACGCGCCCCGACCCGTGCGGCTCGGTCGAGATCACGTGCAACCCGCCCAGCTCCGGCACCCCCCTGCCCAGCTTGATGTCCGTCCCGCGGCCGGCCATGTTCGTCGCGACCGTGATCTGCCCCTTCTGCCCCGCCATCGCCACGATCCCAGCCTCCTGCTTGGTCTGCGTCGCGTTGAGCACCGCATGGCGGCGGTTCACCGCGCTCAATCTGCGGCTGACCTCTTCCGACGCCAGCACCGACCGCGTGCCGACCAGGATCGGAATGCCCTGGTCGTTCAGCTCGCAAATGCGCCGCACGACCGCGTTCCACTTCTCGTCCATCGTGGCGAACATCCGCACCGGCAGGTGCTTGCGGACGCACGGACGGTTGGTCGGGATGCGCACGACCGCGCGCTGGTAGATCTGCCACAGCTCCCCGCGCGATTCCCACGCCGTCCCGGTCATCCCTCCCATGATCGGGTACTGGCGGAAGAATCGCTGGAACGACAGCCGCGCCAGGTTCTCCTTGTCCGCCGTGCACGGCACGCCTTCCTTCACCTCGATCGCCTGGTGCAGGCCGTGGCGCCACGAGCGGTCCGCCATCACGCGCCCGGTGAACTCGTCGATGATCTCCACCTTCTGCTCCGGGTTCACCAGGTACTGCTCGTCGCGCACGTAGCAGTGGTGCGCCACCAGCGACTGAGTCACCAGCTCCTCGCGCCGCCGTTTGCCCTTCCAGAAGCCCGACCCGTGCGACAGCTCGTCGATCCGGTCCTGCCCCCGCTGCGTCAGGTCCACCGAGCGCACGGTCCAGTCGATCGTGAAATCCCGCCCCGGCTCTAGGAACCGCGCCAGGTCGTCGGCCGCCCGGTAAAGGTCGGCGTTGGGCTCGTCGTCCGGAGAATCCGAAATAATCAGCGGCGTCACCGCCTCATCGATCAGCAGCGAATCGGCCTCGTCCACGATCACCCGGAACAGCCCCGGCACCAGCAGGTTTGAAGCCGTGCGCCCCGTCGCCAACATGCCGACGGCGGTCTGCGTCGCGTTGCGGAGCTGCCCGAGGTGGATCTGGTCGCGCAGGAAATCCGCGACCAGCTCCTTGCTCGTCACGTACACGACGTTGCGCCGGTAATGGTCGTGCCGCTCCTGCGGCGTCGATTCGTGTACCACGTGCCCGGCGCGCAGGCCGAGCATCTCGTACACCGGCCCCATCTCCTCGGCGTCGCGCGACACGAGGTAATCGTTGACGGTGATGACGTGCACCGGCCGCCCCGACCACGCCCAGATCGACGCCGCCAGCGAAGCCGTGAGCGTCTTGCCCTCGCCCGTGGCCATCTCGGCCACCGCCCCCTCGCACATCGCCAGCGCCCCCATGACCTGCACCGGAAACGGCCGCATCCCCAGCGATCGAACCGCCGCCTCGCGCGCCAGCGCGACCGCGCGATCGAGCACCGCCCCTTCCATCCGCCCCAGCCGCGCCTGGTCGCGCACCTCCGCCACCGCCTCCCGGAACTGCGTCGCGCCGAGGTTGTGAATCTCCGGCTCCAGCTTCTCGATCCGCGCCGCCTGCGCCCGCAGCCGCGGCAGCACCGGCCGGCGGTTCTTCACCACGCCCACGACCGCGCTGGCGACGTTGTCCAGCCCCTTCAGCTCGGGCGCCTTCACCCGCCGTGCGTCGAATACGGCCCAAAGTTCGTCGGTGGCGAGGGACATGCGATTGCTCGTGCCGGGTTCCGGGTGCTAATTGCGGAAATCTAGAAGGTCGACGAGAGGGACTTACTGGCCGTGGCGTTCATGTTCTCCGTTTGGATGAGCTGGTAGATGCGCCGCGTCCACTGCCACACCAGCGGCCGCTTGTCCAGCGTGAACCGGAGGTAGGCGCGCTGCCCCGGCACCAGGAGCTGGTCCGGATTGTCCAGCGTCACCTGGATTTCGAACTGGTCCATGGCCGGCTTGGTTCCCTTGGGGTCGTGCGGGTCGGTGGCGATCGTCCCGCCGCCGCCGTTGCCCAGCGACGCGTGTGGCAGTTCCTTCTGCGCGCCGTCGATCAGCTTCGTGCCGTAGCCGGTGATCACCCGGCTGAGCTGCCCGGCCACGCGGACCTCCGGCGCGGGGTCGTACTTGAGCGCCGCGAGCTGCGCCTCCTGCTGCTCCAGCGCGGCGCGGGTCACGAGCTTCTCCATCGTTGCCACCGTCGCGACCTCGGCGCCGACCGGGATGTACCGGCCCTGCTGCTGCTCGATGCCCGGGGCGATGAGCCGCCCGTCGATCGGCGCGCGGATCGTGAGCTCGGCGACGTCCGCCTCACTGTCGGCCAGTTGTTGCAGCAGGTTCTTCAGTTGCTCGTCGTCGGCCTGCATCAGGTTCTGGTCGCCGACCATCGCCTTCATGCGGTGCGCCCGCAGCGCCTCGATCTTGGCGCGGAGCTGGAGCACGTTCGCCTCCAGGTCCGGGTTGGTGCACTTGATCAGCACGTCGCCTTTGTGCACGAGCGACCCATCCCGCAGGCCCGCACCGACCTCGCGCACGAACCCCCCGACCCTCGCGTTGAGCACCTCGCGGTTGGTCGGCTCCAGCACGCCGGTCGCCTCGTAGTGCACCGGGAACGGGATGACGCCGATCAGGACGATCACCGCCGCCGCCACGGCCCCGGTGAACAGCGACGCCCGCCCGCGCTTGCGGTGCAGCTCCGGCTCCAGCAGCAGGTACTTGGCCATCTTCGACACCGGCACCACCGCCCACGTGACCAACCCGCCGATCGCCATCAGCATGCCCAGCACCGGCACCTTGTACGCGACCAGCAGGATGATCATCACCCCGACGAACGTCCGGTAGATCGACGACGCGATCGCGTAGAACAGCAGCCACACCCGCTGGCCCGGCGGCGGCAGCGGAATCGGGCTCTTCACGCGGAAGACGTGACGCTTGATCAGCCCCAGCGCGTATTCCACGCTCCGCTGCCGAAGGTTGGGGATTTCGATCAGGTCCGACAGAATGTAATAGCCGTCGTAACGGAGCAGCGGATTGGCGTTGAAGATCACCGTCGAGACCGACGCGATCAGCATCGCGTTGTACGAAAGCTGGTGGATCAGCGTCCCGGGCGCCGTCTCCGACCACACGAACGCCAGGATCGCCGCCACGAACAACTCGAAGATCATCCCGCCGGCCCCCACGAGCGTGCGGGCCCATTTCGACGGGAACCCCCACGCGGTGGACGCGTCCACGTACGGCGTCGGGATGAACACTAGGAACATAATCCCCAGCTCGTGCACCTCACCGCCGAACCGCCGGCAGGTGAACGCGTGCCCCAGCTCGTGGATCAACTTAATGGCTACGAACACGCCCCACAGCCACAGCCAGTTGGAAGGGTTGATCGCGTCCTTGGCGCTCGCCTGCAATTCCGCCCACATCGGCGCGATCCGCCCCACCCCCAGCCCCACCACGATAATCCAAAGCGCCGCCCCCAGCGGGCTCAGGAACCACTTCATCACCGGCATCCACCGCTTGAGGAACCGGTCCGGGTCCCACAGCGGGATGCGCGGGAACAGCACGTTCATCAGCCGCCCCTGCATCCGCTGCTTCACCTGCTGCTTGTGCCGCCGCAGCAGCACCGTCGCGTCCGGCGTAATGTCCGCCTCGATCAAGTTGGCCGCGTACAGCTGCGACAGGATGTGAATGACTTCCGGCTGCGTCGGCGCGTCGTCGGCGAGTTGCCCGCCCACAAGGTCCCAAGCCTCCTCCACCGTCCGCCGCCCATCCAGCAGCCCGACGAACCGGTACGCCGCGTCGGACAAGCGATGGAACTGATTCCCCGCCGGATCCCGCACGACGTACCACCGCTCCCCCCGGTAGAACTGCCGCGAAATCTGCGCACTAGGCCGCAGCTTCGCCCGCAAAGGCGCTACGCGATACCACGACTCGGAGAATGTGGGGCGAACTTGCAGCATGGGGAAGAAATAGGGGTCAGGGGCCGGGGGACAGGAGTCAGAAGACGAGGTCTTTTCTGACCCCTCTCTTTTACATCCACAATTTCAGGTGCAGCCAATCGATGAGCCGGTGCGTCCAGATCCAGATCAGCGGCCGGCGATCAATATCAATGCGCGCCTCGCCGGCCAGGCCCGGCCGCCACTCCTTCGAGTAGTGCGCCGCGTCCTTGTAATCCAGGTCCGCATATACGGTGAACACGTTGTCCCCTTCCTTCGGCCCGGTCATCGGGACGATGTGGTCCACCTTCAGCGGGAACCGGTCGCGCGGCAGCGCCGTCGTCGCCAGCTCGCCGGTCTGACCCGGCTTCAGCCGCTGCGCGTCCCGCTCGTCCACCTTGATCTCGGCCCGCAGACGGTCCGGCTGCGCGACGACCATCAGCTCCTCGCCGAGCTTCTTCTTCACGCCCTTCTGGTCGATCAGGTCCCCGCGGATGACCTCCCCGCTAAACGGCGCCTTCACCTGTGCCTGGGCGATCTGCGACCGCAGCTTACCGATCGTCGCCTGCTCCGCCTTCAGGTTCGCCTCGGCGATCTGGTAATCGGCCGTCTTTCCGCGGTCGGTGCTGCCGTAGTTCTTCTTCATCTCCGCCGCGTACGACGCCGCACGCATCTGCGCCGAATACAGGTCGTTCTGGAGCTCCTTGGTGTCGAAATCGACCAGCACGTCCCCCGCCTTCACCACGTCGCCCGGCCGGTGATACACCGTCTTGATCTGCGCCTGCTCCCACGGCGCGCACAAGACGCGCTGCTCGATCGGCGCGAATTGGAACGCGGCGCTCACGTGGTACATCGGCCGGTACAGGCACACGAACAGGATGACGCCGATGCTCAGCAGCACGATCACCTTCGCGAGCGTGTGCTGCCGCCCCAGCAGCATCTTCCCGGTTTCCTGGATGCTGTAGCCCGTCTTGACGATCCACCAACGGTCGTTCTGGTACCGGTCGTAAAGCTGCGGCGCCAGCAAATCCACCGCCACCGCCAGCCCCGCCGCCGTGTGCTCCCCGAGCTTGCGGTCGGCCGGAAATTCCATCGTCACCACGCCCACGATCTCCGCCCGCCGCCGCAGCGGCAGCGACAGCACGATGTTGCCCCCCTGCGACCGCGACAGGTTCTGGGCCGACCGCGTCACGTTCGCCGAGCTCTCGCCGGACGGGTCGAAGTGCACCGCCTCTTCCTGGTCGAGGCACTCCTCCATCGCCTTCTGAAGCTCGACGATCAGTTCCTGCTTCTTGTCAAACTTTTCAGTGTGCGACAGCGCGACGACCTTGCAATTGGTCCCCTTCAGCCACCCGATCGACACGCGGCTGGCGCCCGTGCGCGTCGCCAGCTCGTTGCACAGGTTCATCGCCCCCGACTCAAACCCCTCGGCCGTCCCCACCGATTGCGCCAGCTGGAGCACGTGCTGATGGCTCTGCGCCACGACTTTCGACTGGTCGGCGTTGCGGCGCAGCGAAAACAGGTCGAAATACCCCGCCACGAGCTGCATCGACATCAGCCGCTGCCGCGCCCGCTCGAGGTCGAAGCACCGCGTGATGACCGCCGAGACGGCCACGACGTTCCCCTCGTTCCGCAGCAGCGTGACCAGGCAGAACTGCCGCTCCCCGGATTCATCAGTCCCCCCGATGTCCACCGCCCCGTCCTTGTTCTGCGACACGCACGGCCGGACGATGTCCTGGAACGCGCCCAGCGCCGCCGCCCGCGTCTCCGGCGTGCTCTGGTCCGGCCTCACGTGCGCGATCGGCCGCAGCGAAAACTTCCCGTCGAACTTCGCCTCGCCCCCCTCCTCCTGCTGCTGTTGCCGCTCGATAATGAACCCCGCCGCCTCGGTCCCGGCGACGACGATCGCCTGCGTGGTGATCAAGTCATTCACGAACTGCGGCAGGTTCGCCGACGCGCTCAGCAGGCGCTGCACCAGCTTCGTCCGAGATATCGCCGAAGGGCTCCCCTGCGAAACGCCGGCGCCCCTGCCGGAAACGTCCGACGCCTCCTCTTCCTGCGAGCCCGAACCCTGCGATGACGGTTCAACAATTCCTGATGCCACGGGACACCTTCTTTTCTCTAGCGGTTCGCCGCCCGGCTGCGACCGGCGCGTCCCAAACCTTCCCAAACCTGACGACCGTTTTTACCGCCCGTTCAGCCCCGCCCCCGCGTTCTGCTCGCGGGCCGCCGGCGACGACACTCCCGCCGGCAATTTCACCAGCATCTGCTGCCCCGACGGCCTGCCCTCCGGGTTCGGCAATTCCAGGTTCAGCTTCCGCGTGTCGCTCTGCGGGTCCGCGTACGGCTCCATGAAGATCACCTTCGCCGACGCCCATTTCTCGTCGTCCGCGTAACGCACCTGCACGTCCTGCCCCAGCCGCAGCTTCGACGCCTCGCTGTTGGCCACCTTCACCTCGACCCACAGCGGGTCGTTCTTCACGATCACGATCACGTCCTTTTTCGACGGGTCGGCCATCTCCCCGGGGTGGATCTCCAGCGCCTGCACCACCCCGTCGAACCGGCTGACGATCTTCATCTGCTTGAGCTTCAGTTCCTGCTGCTGCGCCTTGATCTTCGCCTCGGCCGTCTCCTGCTCCGCCACCTTCACCTGGGCCTCGCGGAACATCACGTCCGTCTCCGCCTCTTCGACCTCCGACACGTTGGCGACCTGCTTGTCGAACATGTCCTTCTTTCGGGCAAGGATCACCTTCTTGGCCGCCAGGTCCGCTTTCGCCGCGTCAATCTTCACCGTCGAGTTGGCGTCGATCTTCAACCGCTCCAGTTCCTTCTGCTCGATGTCGTCGTCGAGCGTGGCCACGACCTGATTCTCCTTCACCGTGTCGCCGAGCTTGATCGGCACGTCGCGGATGAGCCCCGGCAGCGGAAACATCAGCTTGTGCTCGACCGACGGCTTGCTGAAGGCGTTGTGCACGGCGGGATCGGTCGGCACGCCCGGAACGTCGGTCACCGACGGGACAAACGGCCGATCGTCCGCCCGCACCAGCGTCGTCGCGGCTGCCGAACAGAACAACGCCGCGGCCACTGCCGCCGGACGGATCGCCACCAGCCAACAGCCGCGTTCGTTTCCGCGCCTGTCGCGCGGCGCCTTCGAGATGCACTTCATGCAAGACTCCCTGAACTGCCAAACAAAGATGGATTTTCCGGCTCGGCCGCGAGGACTCTGGTCCAGCACTGCCCCGAAGACCCGATCCCCGCAAGACATCCCACTTGCTAGAGTTTACGCGGCCGCGCCCCCGTGCGTTCGATGCCTCGCCGCATTTTCCGCCTTTTATATACGAGCGGACGCGGCAGGCGGTTCCACCGGCGATGCCGGACCGGGTGCTATATAGCCACAACAACCACGCGGTCAAGGTAATTCCAACGACATTTCCCAGATCGGCCGCCCACCCCAATTCGGATGAGTCTGCAAATTAAGATTCGCAAAGCATTTACGCGGGAAGTGCCGGTATTCTCGGACGGTCCCGGAATGCCGGCCCCGGCGCCCTCCTGCTGACGCGCTGTTCACCAAACCCAATTATCCGTACCCCAGCTCGTCCAAATCCTCTTCCGTCATCCCGAAATGGTGCCCGATCTCGTGCAGCACCGTCTTGCGCACCTGCTCGACAAGTGCATCCTCGCTGTCGCACACCAGCTCGATATCTTCCTGAAAGATGTAGATTACGTCCGGAAGCGTCCCCGAATCCTCCACGCTCCGCTCCGTCCGAGGCCGCCCCTGGTACAGGCCGAGCAACAGTTCATTGCCCCCCAGCCCCGCCCGCCGGAGCTGCCCCGCGCTCGGGCGGTCCCGCACCTCCACCGGCACCTCCTCCAGAAACCCCGCGAACGGCTCCGGCAGATCCGCCAGCGCCCGCTCCACCAGCCCGTCAAACTTGCTTTTGCTCACGTGCCACGCCATCGTTACAATCCGCCGAATTGTAGCGCAAAACCGCGCCGTCCGGGGGCAGTTGTCCCCTCTCTCATTCACCGTTGCCGCAAACGAGGCTCTCTCCCATGTCGTTAATGGATCGGGGTCGTACTGTCGCACTGTCGGGACTGTTCGTATTCGCCACTTTGGCCGGCGGCTGCGGCATGCCCAGCTTCCTCGTCACGCCCATCTCCAACACCAACCAGCTCAATGAAACCGAGGTCCGCTCCGGCCAAGGCTGGGGCGCCAAAAAGGTCGCCCTCATCGACGTCGAAGGCATGTTGATGAACACCAAGTCCGGCGGCTTCCTGCAACCGACCGAGAACCCGGTGAGCCTCTTCGTCCAGGAGCTCGACCGCGCCGCCATCGATTCCGACGTCTGCGGCGTCGTCCTCCGCGTCAACTCCCCCGGCGGCACCGTCACCGCCTCGGACATCATGTATCAGGAGGTCCTCAAGTTCCGGCAGAAGACGAAAAAGCCCGTCGTCGTCTCCACACAGGAGATCTGCGCCAGCGGCGCCTACTACATCAGTTGCGCCGCCGACAAGATCGTCGCCCACCCCACCAGCGTCGTCGGCAGCGTCGGAGTCATCTTCGAGAACTTCAACCTCCAGGGCACGCTGGCCAAGATCGGCGCCCAGGCGGAGACCATCAAGAGCGGGCCGCTGAAGGACATGGGTTCCCCCTTCAAGATCCGCACCACGCAGGAACTCGCGGTCATGCAGTCGATGGTCAACGAGTATTTCGCCCGCTTCACCTCGGTCGTCACCACGAACCGGCCGGTCAAGGAAAAGCCCCCGACGCCGGAGCAGATGGAGCCCGACTACGCCGGCGTCTTCAGCGGCCGCGTATTCAGCGGGCAAAAGGCCGTCGAGCTTGGCCTGGCCGACCGCACCGGACTTCTCGAAGACGCCATCGACCTGACCCAGGAGCTCGCCCACACCAAGGGCGCCAAGGTCATCATGTACAAGCGCCCCTACGGCTACAGCGGCTCCATCTACGCCTCGTCACAGCTCCCGCCGCCGCAATCGCAATCGGGCAACACGATCAACATCAACGTCCCCAACCTTCACGACCTGCTCCCGCGCGGATTTTACTATTTATGGGAACCCTAACGAGCCCCGGCCCGTAGCACGCCCATCGGGCTAGACGGAATGATCCGGATCATCTGCACCCATTGTCGCGTGATGCTCACGATCGACGACGCCTTCGCCGGCGGCGTCTGCCGCTGCCAGCACTGCGGCACCATCCAGACCGTTCCCTCCCCCAACAAGCCCGGCGCCCGCTCGAAAGATCCCACCGCCGCCGGCGCGGCCGCCAAGGCAGTCAAGGCCCAACCGAAATCCCTCTACCGCCAGAAACGCTCCATCCCCGGCGACCCCACCGGCGGCTCCTCCGGCACCGGCCTCGACGAACTCGCCGGCATCGTCGCCAGCAGCGGCCTTTCCAGCAACCGCCTCAACAAAGAGCCCGCCGACAAACCGACCCCGCGTCGCAAGGACGCCCCGCCAAAGTCCAACAAGAACGTCCTCCTCCTCCCCGCCGTGGCAGGCCTGGTCATCGTCGGCCTCGTCGCCGTCATCGTGTGGCTCGCATTGGAGAACCGCGCCTCCACGCAAACCTCGACCGGCAGCGGCCAGCCAACCCCCGCGTCGCCGGCAGCGGCGCCCCCGGGCCCCGCCGCCGCGCCGCAAACCCCCAACACGCCCCCCGCCG
>Ga0308175_100003415_pt1 | contig 10993 bp, 11 predicted proteins | sample PhyCR1_3_FD_203893 | JGI IMG/M metagenome (GOLD analysis project Ga0308175, IMG submission 203893) | Soil microbial communities from UC Gill Tract Community Farm, Albany, California, United States - DLSLS.C.R1 | ecosystem: Environmental > Terrestrial > Soil > Agricultural land | place: USA... | reverse complement strand
AGAGCGGGTCCTGCCCTTCATCCAGCGATGGGTCCTCGCCGTCCGCCACGTGGAGGGCACCACCGTCCTGCGCGACTACGCGAGCGTCATGCTGCTCCAGCAGGCCACCGTCGCGGCCACCGAGCCCTTCGACCTCGTCCTCTCGCCCGTCGCGCCGGTCACCGCCTTCCCCGCCGAGTGGCCGATGCCGTGGGGCGAGGACGACGCGGGCATGGCCCACATCGGCTTCACGGCGCCCTACAACATGTCGGGCCAGCCGGCCGCCTCCGTCAACTGCGGCTTCACCGCCGACGGCCGGACGATCGGACTGCAGGTCTCCGGCCGCCGCTTCGACGATGTCGGCGTGCTGCGCGCCGTCGACTGGTACGAGCAGCACCGCCCGGCGGAGGCGGTGCCGGCCTGGCCCATCCCCGAGTCCGAGCGCCGGGCCGAGCCCGTGTCGGCCGACGAGAGTGGTGCCCATGCCTGAGGACGCCGCCCGCGGCTTCGAGCCCGTGCGCCCCGTCCGGCTCTACGAGCGCATCGTCGAGCAGGTCGAGGAGGCGATCGCAAGCGGGGAGCTGCGCCCCGGCCAGCGGCTCCCGAGCGAGCGCGAGCTCGTCGTCCAGTTCGGCACCAGCCGGGCCACGGTCCGTGAGGCCCTGCGCGTGCTGGAGAGCAACGGCGTCGTGCGCTCGCGCCCCGGCGACCCCAACGGCCCGGAGATCCTGCCCTTCACGACGGGGGGGCTGACCAAGCAGCTGCGCCGCCTGGCCCGGGCCGACGGCCTGGCCCTGTCCCAGCTGCTCGTCTCCCGGATGATGCTCGACTCGACGGCGAACCGGCTCGCCGCCGTGCTGCGCACCGAGGAGCAGCTCGCCGAGATGGACGCCGCCATCGAGCAGATGCGGGCAGCTGTCGAAGGCGGCTACGCCTCGTTCAGCGAGGCCGACTTCGCCTTCCACGAGGCCATCGCCCGGGCCAGTGGCAACACGCTGATCCAGGTCTGCAACGGCGTCGTGCGGGACACCGTGCTCTCGCTCATCTCCGACAAGATCGCCCATGCCCGCAACTCACAGGCCCTGATGAAGCGCTCCCTCGGGCACCACGAGCAGGTGCTTGCCGCCATCCGCGCCGGCGACGGACCCGAGGCGGGCCGGGCCTCGCTGCACAGCCTCTACGACTACTACGCCGGCTACGTGCCCAAGGCGGAGCGCGCCGCCCTGAAGGCCCTGCTCGACGACTGACCGGCGGCGCACGGCAGAATGCGTGGCTCGGTCCGTCGTCCACGACAAGGAGAGAAACCCGGTGAGCATGCAGGCGAGCGGGCAGGTGAAGGTGCCCTCGATCGAGCGTCGCATCGCAGAGGAGCTCGGCGTGCGCGACGGGCAGGTGGCCGCCGCGGTCGGCCTGCTCGACGGCGGCTCGACCGTGCCCTTCGTCGCGCGCTACCGCAAGGAGGTCACCGGCGGGCTCGACGACGCCCAGCTGCGCACGCTCGAGGAGCGCCTCGGCTACCTGCGTGAGCTCGAGGAGCGGCGCGCCGCGGTGCTGGCCTCCGTCGAGGAGCAGGGCAAGCTCGACGAAACGCTGCGCGGCCAGATCCTCTCAGCCGAGACGAAGGCACGTCTCGAGGACATCTACCTGCCCTTCAAGCCCAAGCGGCGCACCAAGGCGCAGATCGCCCGCGAGGCCGGCCTCGAGCCGCTGGCCGACCTCCTCCTCGCCTCCCCAGACACCGAGCCGGCCTCTGCCGCAGCGGGATTCGTGGACCCGGCACGCGAGGTGGCCGACGCGGCAGCTGCCCTCGACGGGGCCCGGGCGATCCTCGTCGAGCGCTTCGCTGAGGACGCCGACCTCATCGGCGACCTGCGCGACCGGGTCTGGAAGCAGGGCCACCTCGGCTCGCGCGTCCGCGCCGGCAAGGAGGAGGAAGGCGCGAAGTTCTCCGACTACTTCGACTTCTCCGAGCCGCTGTCGAAGCTGCCGTCCCACCGCATCCTCGCGCTCTTCCGCGGCGAGAAGGAGGACGTGCTCTCGCTCGAGATCAACCCCGAGGACCCGGGCGCCGAGCAGCAGCCCGGCCCGACGGCATACGAACGCGCGATCGCCCGCCGCTTCGGCATCGAGAACGCCGGCCGCCCGGCCGACCAGTGGCTCGCCGACACGGTGCGCTGGGCCTGGCGCACGAAGATCCTCGTGCACCTCGGCATCGACGCCCGGATGCAGCTGCGTCGCGCCGCCGAGGAGGAGGCCGTACGCGTGTTCGCCGCCAACCTGCGTGACCTGCTCCTCGCTGCCCCCGCCGGCGCCCGCGCCACGATGGGCCTCGACCCCGGCTTCCGCACCGGCGTCAAGGTCGCCGTCGTCGACGGGACGGGACGCGTTGTGGCGACCGACGTCATCTACCCGCACGTGCCGCAGAACCAGTGGGACCGCTCGCTCGCCACGCTCGCCCGCCTCGCCAAGGAGCACTCGGTCGACCTCGTCGCCATCGGCAACGGGACGGCCTCACGCGAGACGGACCGCCTCGCGGCCGACCTCATCAAGAAGCACCCCGAGCTGAAGCTCACGTCAGCCGTCGTCTCGGAGGCCGGGGCCTCCGTCTACTCCGCGTCGGCCTTCGCGTCGCAGGAGCTGCCGGGGATGGACGTCTCGCTGCGCGGGGCCGTCTCGATCGCGCGGCGCCTCCAGGACCCGCTGGCCGAGCTCGTCAAGATCGACCCGAAGTCGATCGGCGTCGGGCAGTACCAGCACGACATCAGCCAGACCGCCCTGTCACGCTCCCTGGACGCCGTCGTCGAGGACTGCGTCAACGCGGTCGGCGTCGACGTCAACACGGCCTCCGCCCCCCTGCTGACCCGGGTCTCGGGCATCACGCCGGGCCTCGCCGACGGCATCGTGGCGTTCCGGGATGCGACCGGTCCGTTCCGGTCCCGCAAGGCGCTGAAGGACGTGCCGCGGCTCGGGCCCAAGGCGTTCGAGCTGGCAGCCGGCTTCCTGCGCATCCCCGGCGGGGACGACCCGCTCGACGCCTCGGCGGTGCACCCCGAGGCCTACCCGGTCGTACGCCGGATGCTCGAGTCGACCGGCCAGAAGCTGACCACGCTCATCGGCAACACCACAGCCCTCTCGGCGCTGCGGCCGGCGGACTACGTCGACGACACCTTCGGCCTGCCGACGGTGACCGACATCATCCGCGAGCTCGACAAGCCGGGCCGCGACCCGCGCCCGACCTTCAAGACCGCCACGTTCAAGGAGGGCGTCGAGGAGATCAAGCACCTCAGGCCCGGCATGACGCTCGAGGGCGTCGTGACCAACGTCGCCGCCTTCGGTGCCTTCATCGACATCGGCGTCCACCAGGACGGCCTCGCCCACGTGTCGGCGCTGTCGAAGAGCTTCGTCCGCGACCCGCGCGAGGTCGTCAAGCCCGGTGACGTCGTCATGGTCAAGGTGCTCGACGTCGACGTGCCGCGCAAGCGCATCTCCCTCACGCTGCGCCTCGACGACGAGGTGAGCCCCGGAGGCCCGAAAGAGCGCGGCGACGCGGGCCAGCCCCGCAGGCAGGGTGGGGCGGGACAGGCTCGGGACGGACGCGGCGGCTCCGGTTCGCGTGGCGGTCAGGGCAGAGGCGGCCAAGACCGCGGCGGCCAGGGCAGCTCGGGGCAGGGCGCCCGCCCCCGTCGGGACGAGGCTCCGGTCAACAGCGCCATGGCCGACGCCCTGCGCCGAGCGGGCTTCACCGGCTGATCAGTCACCGGGCCAGGCCCGACGCCTGCGGCTGGACCGCTCAGGCGTCGGGACGGGCCCGGTGGAAGACCGCCTCCACGTTGTTGCCGTCGGGGTCGCGCACGAACGCGCCGTAGTAGCCGGGGTGGTACTCCGGCCACAGGCGCGGCTCGTGCAGCGACTCGGCACCGAGCTCGAGCGCCTTGGCATGGAAGGCCTGGACCGCCTCGACGCTGTCCGCCTGGAAGGCGCAGTGCATCTCGCGGTGGGGTTCGGCGCCCTGCCACCGGGTGATCCAGAAGTCGGGGTGGCCCGCCGTGCCGTAGCCGATGGCGGGTCCGACGTCCATCTGCCGCCCGTAGCCGAGGACGCCCAGCACGGCGTCGTAGAAGCGGGCGCTGGCCTCGAAGTCCGAGCAGTTGATGCCGAAGTGGTCGATCATGCCTCGAGGCTAGGGCGCGGGAGCGGCCGCCGAAGCCCGAACGCGGTGCCGTCGGACCATTGTCATCGGGCCCGGTCTTTGGTCGACTGTCTGGTAGTGGGTCCGGCCCAGGAGGAGCCGGTCCGAGCAACCCGGAGGTGCTCATGAGCAGTCCCACCCAGTCCGTTCCCGACAACGCCGCCCCCGGCGACGAGGATCGAGACCTCGAGGGGTCTCCCGCCGGGGTGCACTCGACGGTGACGGTCGAAGCGCCCGTCGACCAGGTCTGGCAGCACCTGATCAGCGCCCGCGGCACGGAGGCGCTCCTCGGCCCCGGGGTCACCCTCGGCAACAAGGGCGAGTCGTGGCACAGCGCGGACGGGCCGCACGGCGTCGTCCGCAGCTACCACCCCCTCGAGCAGATCCGGGTGTCGTGGCACCCGCACGAGGACGGACCCCTCAGCGTCGTCGACCTGCAGCTGAGGCCGGAGGGCGACAGCACGCGAGTGGACCTCTACCACGAGGGCGAGGGCATCGCCGAGGACGGCCCCGGCGACAAGTCCCGCTGGGACGCCGCACTCGGGCGCTTCGCCCAGGCCCTCGACGCCTGACCGCCACCCTCGCCCTACGTCCGCTGACCTCTCGCGATCAGCGGACGATCATCACCGGGCAGGCCGCGTTGTGCACGACCCGGTGGCTGACGGACCCCAGCAGCATGCCGGCGAACCCGCCGTGTCCGCGCGAGCCCACGACGACCAGTCCGGCCGTGGCGCCGAGGTCGGCGAGCGACTGACCGGGGTCGCCGTAGAGCACCTCGGTCGTCACCGCGACCTGCGGGTGCTGCGCCCGCACCCGGTTCCCGGCCCGTGCGAGGAGCTCCTCGGCCTGCTCCCGGACGGCGTGCGTGTGCTCCGTCCCGCCCTTGGCCGTCTCGACGTAGGCCCACGACTCCATCGACGGCGCGTGCGCGACGGTCACGACGTGCAGGGGCGCACCCTCCGACTCGGCGAACTGGCCGGCCGCGTCGACGGCACGCATGGCCGTGTCCGAGTCGTCGACGCCCACGACGACGCGGTGCTCGGGGCCGGGTCGGGGCGGCGGCGGCACCTCGTCCGGTTCCTCGCCCTCGGGGCCCCGGACGACGAGGACGGGGCAGTGCGCGTGGGCGGCGACGGCATACGACGTGGAGCCGAGCAGCCCGGCGAGGACACGTCCGCGGCCGCGGCTCCCCACCACGACGAGCTCGGCGTCCTTGGACGCCTCGACGAGCTGCGCGGCCGCGCTCCCGAGCCAGTACTGCGTCTCGATCTGCGAGGCGTCGAGCGTCGCGCCGGCGCGCTCGGCGCCCTGGTCGACGAGCGCCTTGGCCGCGTGCTCCAGCGTGGGCTCGACCGACGCGAGGTCCATGGCGGGGTACGCCGGGACGGCTGCGACGTTGACGCCGTGCACCAGGGTCAGGTGCTTGCCCTGCCGGCGTGCCGTCTCCGCGGCCCACTCGAGCGCGAGCTGTGATCCTGCCGAACCGTCGTAGCCGACGACGATGCCGTACGACGGGCGCGCCTGGCCGTTCATGGTCCACCCCTTCCAGGGTCCCAGCCGGGGCCGATCCTCCGGCCACTCCCATCCTCTCGCGGGGAATGGGCGGTCGAGGCGCTTTGTGACGACTCAGGCACGAGCCACGCGGGGGTATGCCGTCCCGCGCAGGCTCAGTCCTGGCGCGCCTTCGCGGTGGCTCGGTCGTTGGCGTGCTGGATGGCGTCGACCAGCTCGTCCTTGCTCATGCGCGAGCGGCCCTTGACGTCGAGCCGCTGGGCGATGTCGTAGAGATGCTTCTTCGACGCGTTCGCGTTGACGCCGCCGGCCGTGTCGCCCCGGTCGGAGCGGCGGGCCTCGGCTCCCTCCCGGGCTGCCTGGCGGTCGCTGGGGCCCTTGGAGTCCTTCTCCTCCCAGTGGTCGCCGACCTTCTCGAAGGAGTGCTTGAGGGAGGCGAAGGCGGTGCGGTGGGCACGCTCACCCTCGCCGTACTCCTCGACGGCCGAGTCGTGGGTGGCGAGCCAGGTGTCCTGAGCCTTCTGGGGCGACCGTTCGAGAGTCGAGGGCAGGTCCGTCTTCGACCTGGCTGAACGCTTCTTGGCGGGCATGGCGACCTCCTCTGGTGCAACCGTCCGTTCGGCTGAGACGTACCCACCTGCGCAGCCCGCGGCGCGTGCGCGGCGGCAGGGACGGCATACGCGATCTGTCGGCCACCGGAGTGCACGTGCCGCAGCGGGGTAGGGGCGGGGGCATGGACACCTCCACCCCGAGCGACCCCAGCACTCCCGACCCCAGCGAGTTCGACGGCGGCCAGCCCGACCTCGTCGACGACGAGACCCCCGACGTGCTCTTCCCCGACACCCTCGGCGCCCACGGACGCGAGGAGCCGCTGCCCCACGCGGACGAGGCGGACGCCCTCGAACAGCACACGGACGCCGTCCCGGACGACACCGCCGGCGACGCGGAGGACGAACGCCGGGACTGACCGCCCGACCCGTAGGCCGACCAGGGAAACCGGTTCGCACACCGTGTTGGGAGCAGCGGCTCTCGGGGTACGCAGTCCCCGGTGAGGACGTGTCGTCACATGTCCTGACCCGGCGGGTTCGATGCCGATCGCTGTTCGGATCAAAGGAGATGTGATGAGCGAGGCTGTCGCACAACGTAGGGGCGGTGCCATCAGGAGCCTGGTGCCGGCTCGCATGGACCGGCTCCCGTGGACCAAGTTCCACTGGTCGGTCGTCTTCGGGCTCGGCGTCTCGTGGATCCTCGACGGACTCGAGATCCAGATCGTGTCCGAGTCGGGCTTCCAGAAGTCGCTCGGCATGTCGGCCGCGCAGGTCGGCCTCACCGGCACCGTCTACCTGGTCGGTCAGGTCGTGGGGGCGCTGGTGTTCGGCCGGCTCACCGACAGGCTGGGCCGCAAGAGGCTCTTCATCCTGACGCTGGTCATCTACCTCGTCGGTTCGGGAGTCGCCGGCTTCGCGCCGAACATGATCTTCCTCTGGGTGTTCCGCTTCATCGCGGGCCTCGGCATCGGCGGCGAGTACACCGCGATCAACTCGGCGATCGACGAGCTGATCCCCGCGCGCTACCGCGGTCGCGTCGACATCGCCGTCAACGGCACCTACTGGGCCGGGGCGTTCCTCGGCGCTCTGGCCAACCTCTACCTGCTCAACCCCGACAACCTGGCCGAGAACATCGGCTGGCGCATCGGCTTCTTCATCGGCCCGGTCCTGGGTCTCTCGATCATCTACCTGCGCCGCCACATCCCGGAGAGCCCCCGGTGGCTGCTCACGCACGGACGTGCCGAGGAGGCGGAGCGCACCGTCGACGAGATCGAGGAGCGTGTCCGACGCGAGGGTGGCGAGATCGCCGAGGTGGACGAGAGCAAGGCCATCAGCGTCAAGCCAGAGGACCGGATGGGTCCGAAGGTTCTCTGGGACGTCTTCGTCCACCGCTACGGCCGGCGCACGATGCTGGGTCTCACGATGATGGTGACGCAGTCGTTCCTCTACAACGCCATCTTTTTCACGTACGCGCTCGTGCTGACGAACTTCTACGGGATCACCAAGGCGCAGACCTCGCTCTACTTCCTGCCCTTCGCGGCGGGCAATCTGCTCGGGCCCCTGCTGCTCGGCCACCTCTTCGACACCATCGGGCGTCGCAAGATGATCTTCAGCACCTACACGATCGCCGGCCTGGTCCTGCTCGTCTCCGCCTGGGCCTTCCATGCCGAGATCCTCAACGCGACCACGCACACGATCTTCTGGTGCGTCTCGTTCTTCTTCGCCTCCGCCGGCGCGTCTGCGGCGTACCTCACCGTGAGCGAGATCTTCCCGCTCGAGGTGCGCGGCCAGGCGATCAGCTACTTCTTCGTGATCGCGCAGTGTGCCGGTGCCATCGCTCCGGTGCTCTACGGCGCCCTCATCGGTGACGGCAAGGACCGTGTGCCGCTCACGTGGGGCTATGTTGCCGGTGCGGCCATCATGATCTTCGGCGGCATCGTCGCCCTTGTCATCGGGATCGATGCCGAGGGCAAGTCCCTCGAGGACATCGCCGACCCGCTGAGCAAGGTCCCGGAGGAGTCGGGAGCGGCCGCATGAACGTCAAGGACCTCGGACGCCAGCACCGGATCGTCGTCGGCGTGAGCCCGACGAGCGGCTCCCCCGGCGCGCTCCGGTGGGCGGTCGAGGAGGCCGCCGTGCGCGGTGGCCGAGTCGTGGCCGTCCGGGCCTGGCGTTCGCACATGCCCGAGACGGCAACCGGCGGCCGCCTGCCGTCCGTCGTCTCCGATGACACGACGCTCGCCGTCGAGCAGGCACGCCTCGCCGAGGACGTCGCCCGCGCGCTCGGCCCGGACCACCTGGTCGAGACCCGCGTCGTGGCCGGCAAACGTCGCGCCGTCCTCGTGGAGGAGAGCCGTGCCGCCGACCTGCTCGTGATCGACGCCGGCCAATCGACCGAGCTGGGTGCCCGCTGGCTCGGCAGCCGGCTCGTGCACTTCGCCCACTGCCCCGTCGTCGTCGTTCCCCCCGCCCTCGGGGACCTGCCGCCCCGGCCCATCGGGTCGGCCGCCGGACGCCTGGAGCGCTCGGTCGAGCGGGCCGCGTCGACCGCGGGCAGGCCGGGTTTCCAGCGTCCACCGGCCCGCTGACGCCCGATGTCGTGGAGGTTCTCCGGCACCTGCCGCCGGCGAACCTCCACGAACTCCCTCGCCGCCGCCGTTCGCGCGGCTGCTCCCCGGCCGTATGCCGCCGGGCACGGTCTCGAGGCCCGAGTCCCCCGCGAGTTGCGAGGATTCGGGCCCGAGACCGACTTCAGGAAGAGATGGGCGTCGCCACGCCTTCGTCAGCGGACGAGCATGACGGGGCACGTGGCGTCGTGGATGATCCGGTAGGCCGGCGTCCCGGCCAGCACAGCGCCGACGCCGCCCTGGTGCGGCGCGCCCACCACCAGCAACCCGGCTGCGCGGCTGCTCCGGGCGAGAGTGGCGACGGGATCACCGTGGAGGGTCTGCACGGTGACGTCCAGGCCGGGATGGCGGGCAGTGAGGGTGTCGACGGCATACGGAACCGCCTGTGCCGCAGCTCCCTTCCCACTTTGCACGTCGGCTCCCGATAGCACCGTGACGAGCCGCAGCGGAGCCGAACATCCATTCGCAACGGTCGCGGCCGCCGAGACGATCCGTTCTACGCGGGCGGTGTGCGCGTCGTCGCCAGCTGCCGTCACCGCGCAGACCACCTCGCGCCGGGGCCCCGGCACCGGCACGCCGTGCAAGGCGCCCCGCTCGTGCGTGCCCAGCTCGTGCAGCACCACCACGGGGCAGTACGCGTGGGCGGCCACTGCGGACGACACCGAACCGATGAGGGCGCTCCGCGCGCGCCCGCGTCCGCGGGTGCCCAGGACGATGAGGTCAGCGGACATCGACGCGTCCACGAGCTCCTCCGCCGGACCGCCGAAGGCGTGCACCGCCCGGACTCGCGACCGCGCCAACGCACGCCCAGCCCACATCGACGGGGCCCCGACGAGGGTCTCCGCGACGGTCTCCAGCGAAGGGCTGAGCGGACGCACGGCATAGCCCTTCCGACTCGGCACCAGCCGGACGGCGTGCACGATCTTGAGCGCGTCACCGAGCGAGTGCGACACCCCGGCTGCCCAGGCGAGCGCGCGCTGCGAGGCGGGAGACCCGTCGTAGCCGGCGACCACCAGCCCCTCGGCCGGTGCGGGCATTCCCATCCGTCCTCCTCCGGTGAGCTGCGGACCGCCGGGTGGTCAGTGGATCACCATGACCGGACACGGCACGTCATGGACCACGCGATGACTCACGGAGCCCAGCAGCATGCCGGTGAACCCGCCGTGCCCGCGCGATCCCATGACCACGAGTCCGGCGCGGACGTCGACGGCATACGCGGCGATCGCCTGTCCCGGGGACCCACCCAGCACGCTCGTCCTGATCTCGAGACTGGGGTGCGCCTGTCGGGCGTCCTCGGTCACGTCCTGGAGCACCTGGCCCACGTGACGGTGCATCGACTCCATCATCTCTTCACGCCCGATCATGGTGTCGTTCTCGGGCCACACCTCGAGCCCGCCGACGTTGTCGACGGCGATGACGTGCAGGGGCGCCTGGGCCGCGGCCGCCACCTGCACGGCGGTCTCGAGCGCCTGCTGCGCGTTCTTGGAGTCGTCGAAGGCTGCGACGACCGGGTGGGAGGGCCCGGCGTGCACGACCGCGTCGCCGCGGACGACGACCGCGGGGCAGTGCGCGTGGGCCGTGACGGCATACGAGGTGGAGCCGAGCAGCCCGGCGGAGATGGCGCCGTGCCCGCGCGACCCCGTCACGACGACGTCGGCTCGGTCGGACACCCCGACGAGCTCTGCGGCGGCGCTGCCGATGACGCTGAGCGAGTGCACGTCCTCCGGGCGCAGGGTCTTGGTGGCGATCTCGACGGCCTCGGTCAGGACGCCCTGTGCCATGACGTCGTACGGGCGCGCCTGGACACCGGGGTCGTAGGCCCGGAAGGTGGGCGTCATGGTCAGCCCGACGCAGTGCAGCAGCGTCAGCGGCCTCTCGTCGCGCTTGGCGGTCTCGATCGCCCACTCGAGGGCGAGCCGCGCACCGGGCGAGCCGTCGTAGCCGACCACGATCCCGTGGCTGGCCGTCTCGTCCCCGGAGGTCTCGTTCCTCGCGGTGTCGGTGCTCGAGGTGCCGTCTGTCGTGCTGCCTGCGGCGCTCATCGCCCTCCCCTTCCGGTCTGGTCGGGGCCGCATGCTCCGGCCACCTCCATCGTCCCGCGTCGGGGCTGGGGCGTCTGCGACTTGTGACTGCTCTGA
>Ga0308175_100003414_pt1 | contig 10994 bp, 10 predicted proteins | sample PhyCR1_3_FD_203893 | JGI IMG/M metagenome (GOLD analysis project Ga0308175, IMG submission 203893) | Soil microbial communities from UC Gill Tract Community Farm, Albany, California, United States - DLSLS.C.R1 | ecosystem: Environmental > Terrestrial > Soil > Agricultural land | place: USA... | reverse complement strand
ACCGCGAAGCCGCGGCCCTGCTCACCGGCCCGGGCCGCTTCCACCGCCGCATTCAAGGCCAGGATGTTGGTCTGGAAGGCGATGCCGTCGATCACGCCGATGATGTCCACGATCTTGCGAGAAGAAGCATTGATCGAGCCCATGGTGTCCACCACCTGGCTGACCACGCTGCCGCCCTTGACCGCCACTTCCGAGGCCGAGACCGCCAGCTGATTGGCCTGGCGCGCGTTGTCGGCGTTCTGCTTGACCGTGGAGGTCAGTTCTTCCATCGAGGCGGCGGTTTCTTCCAGCGAACTGGCCTGCTGCTCGGTGCGCGACGACAGGTCCTGGTTGCCGGTGGCGATCTGCGTGCTGGCGGTCGACACGTTCGCCACCACGCCATGCACCTGCTGCAGCGAGGCCTGCAGGGCCGTGCGCATGCCGTCGATCGCGCGCAGCAGCAGGCCGGTCTCGTCCTTGGCGTAGCTGGCTTCGGCCGTGCCGCTCAGGTCCATCGCGCCGATCGCCTGGGCGGTGGCCTCGGCGCGGCGCAGGGGCTGCGTGATGCTGCGCGCCAGGCCCCAGGCCAGCAGGCTGCCGAGCACCAGCGTCACCGCGGCGCAGACCATCAGCAGCGTGGTGGTCTGCGCGCGCACGGCCTGGGCCCGCTGCGCGGCGGCGTCGAGGCCGGCGCGCTGCAGGTCCACCATCTGCTGGACGCCGGCCAGGTAGCTGACCGAGGTCGGTTCGAAGCGCGAGCTGAAGACGCGCTCGGCGCCTTCGAGGTCGCCCGCGAGCTTGAGCTTGCTCACCTCCTCGCGGGCGGCGAGGTAGTCGCGGCGCAGCTCGCCGACCTTCTGGAACAGCGCTCGTTCCTCGGGCGCGGTCATCTGGCCTTCGATGAATTTCTGCAGCGCGTTGGTGTCCTTGATCGAGGTCGCCGTGGCCGGCGCGAAGTAGGCGATCAGGCTCGGATCGCTGCTCTTGGCGATCGCGGCGGCGCGCTGCACGCCCGAGGTCGTGTGGCGCAGCCAGTCCGAGCCGGCGCGCTCGGTCTTGACGTTGTCGTTGACCATGCCCTCGATCTCGACACCGAGCGCGCGCAGCTTCAGCACTGCGAAAAGGCTGGTGGCGAGGAACAGGGCCAGGATGGCACCCAGCACGAGGGCCAGGCGCCTGCCGATCGAAAAATTGCTCAAGAACATGGTCGTGATTCCAGATGGGACGAAGGGAGAACGCCCAGGTATATCGGCAGCGCGCCGAAATACTTGAGGCCCTCCGCCCCGTCCGACCGGACCACGCCCCCTCCGAGCGCGCAGCAGGGGAAGGGGGGCCTAGAACTTGTAGGTGACCGCCAGGTACGGAACGATCGGATCGACCTTCAGGCTCGACTGGCTGGTGGCCACCGGGAAGCCGCGGGCCGTGGTGGTCAGCTTGGCCGTGGTCTTGAGCGGAATGTACGAGACCGAGAAGGCCACGCCCCAGTGCGGATCGAACTGGTAGGAGACACCGGCGTTGAACACCGCCGTGAACGAGCTGTCGAGCTTGGCGGTGGTCGCCGACAGCGCCGAGGGCGGCAGGCCGAGGCGGCTGGCGAGCGCGCCCTGCAGGCCGGGGGTGAGCTTCACGTCGCTGTACCAGACATAGGTCGCGCCGAGGCCGACATAGGGCCGGAACTTGGCTTCGCCGTCGTTGAAGTAGTACTTGGCCAGCACGGTCGGGCTCCACTGCCTGGCTTCGCCGAGCTCGCCGATCGGGCCCAGCGTGCCTTCGCCCGAGAGCTTGAACTTCGGCGGCACGCCCATCACGCCTTCGACCGCCCAATGGCTGTCGACGAAGTAGGTGAGGTTCAGGCCGAGCGTGTCGGAGGTGCCGACGCTGGCGCCGGAGCCGGGCACCACGGCGGCGACCGGCGAGGTGAACGTGAGGGGCTTGCTCGAGTCTTGCGGCGCGAAATGCAGCCAGCCGGCGCCGACCTGCCAGTCGCCGGCCTTCTGGGCCAGGGCGCTGCCGGAGCCGAGGGCGGCCAGGGCTGCGAGGGCAAAAAACTTCGTCTTCATTGGATGTCCGTCAGGGGTGGTATCGAGGGCTCATAGGATAAGTGGGCTGAGCAAGGGTTCACTTCAACCAGCCGATTCAGCCAGAAGTTTCGGAACGGTCCCTCAAGTTTTGGCGCGAAATGTCGATAAATGGGCTGGTTCTCCAGGGATCTTCCAACCAGGGATCATTCGGCCCGCCTCGTGCGGGCCGTTTTTTTGCCCCAAGTGAAACCGCCCCGAGGGTCGGGGCGGGGCCGGGGGTCGGGGCGGGGTCGGTCAGACGCGCCGCTCGCCGCGGCCGGAGCGATGGCCGTCGCCATGCCTGGAGCGGGCGCCCTGGCGGAAGAAGGTCGCCCAGTCGCTGCGCTCGCGCACGGCGGCATCGATGTCGACCGGCGCGTGCGACAGCGTGACCAGCCGCAGCGCCTCGTCGTTGGGCAGGGTCCGGGTCTCGTACAGGAAGCGCAGCTGGCAGTCGCCGGTGCTGATCGCGTCGCCGTTGGCGAGAGCGCGCTCGCTGATGCGCATCTTGTTGACGAAGGTGCCGTTGCGGCTGGCCAGGTCGGTCAGCACGAAGCGGTCGCCGCTCCAGTGGATCGCCGCGTGATGGCGGCTGACCCCCAGGCTGTCGATGTGGACCCCGCATGAGGGGTCGCGCCCGATCGTGGTGATCGGGCCCTTGATGTTGACCTGCCGGACGCTTCCGTGGCGGGTCAGAACGATGAGTCTGGACATTTCAATCTCGTGGCTCGGTTGGTTGAGGTGATCGCATTTCGGCAACGGCGGGCGATTCCTGAAGTCGATCGAGTTCCGAGAACTGAGACTTTCGTCGCGCTCGCCCCGGTCCGGCGGCGGCGAGGGGCTCCCTTTCGGTTGTTTCGTCCACTACTCTCGGCCCTTTCGGCGAATTTGATCGCCACAGCCCTGTCGAGAGTCGGAAAGAACCTGGTCATGAGAAAAGCGCGCAATGTCTTCTACGTGGTGGACGACCACCCGATGATGAGAGACGCCATTGCCCTGATGCTGCGGCGGCTGCAGCCGGCGGCGGGCATCGTCGAGATCGATCGCCTCGCCAAGCTGGCCGGCGCGGTCGAGCGCAACGGCGCCGCCGACCTGATCTGCCTCGACCTCAACCTGCCCGACACCCAGGGTTGCGACGGCGTGGAGGCGGCACGCCGCGAGCATCCCGAGGTGCCGATCGCGGTCTACTCCGCGCTGCCGGCGGCCGACATGGAGGCGCTGTGCCTGTCAGCCGGCGCCAACATCTACATCGAGAAGGCCTCCGATGCCGCCGGCCTGATCAAGGGCCTGCGCAGCGTGCTGAAAACCGAGCAGGACAGGGACGAGGCGCCGGCCGCCGCGCCCGAAAGCGGCACCGGCCTGACGCGGCGCCAGGTCCAGCTGGTGCAGCTGATCGCCGAGGGGCTGGGCAACCGCGAGATGGCCGAGCGGCTCGAGATCAGCGAGGACACGGTCAAGGTCCACATGTGGCGCCTGTACCGCCGTATCGGCGTCAACAGCCGGACCCAGGCGCTGCACTACGCGCGCAGCAACGGCCATCTGGCGTCGAACGCGCTCGCCGGCGTCGCCTGAGCCAGGGCCGCGCCGGCCGGGCAGTAACATCTTCCTGCTTGGCGTCCGCCGGACGCGCGCCCCCCAGGAGAACCCATGATCGGACGACGAATCCTCGCCCTCGCGCTGGCGAGCCTGCTGGCCGCCTGTGCGAGCCCGGTGACCGTCAAGACCGACTTCGATGCCAAGGCCAGTTTCGACGCCTATCGCAGCTACAGCTGGATCGCCGAGCCGGCGGGGGATCCGGCCCTGGTGCCGCAGAGCATCATCCAGGGCATCGACACCCGGCTGCAGGCGCGCGGCTGGAAGCGGGTCGCCGACGGCGAGGTGCATGTCGCGGCCCACGTGACCACGCGCGACGGCCAGACCTACAACAACTTCTACAGCGGGATCGGCCACGACCTGCGCTGGCTCGGCTTCAGCGGCGCGCGCGACAGCGTGACGATGTCGGTCGACAACTACCGCGCCGGCACGCTGGTGGTCGACATGTTCGACGCCCGGAGCCGGCGCGCGATCTGGCGCGGCAGTGCCGAGGGCGTGCTGCCCGACGATCGGTCGCAGGTCGACGCCACGGTGCAGCGCACGCTCGACCGCCTGTTCGCCGACTTCCCGCCGGGCCCGCCCCGGCGCTAGTGGGACTGGCAGGCGGCGCGGATCAGGCGCTGGGTCGGATTCGGCTCGACGTCGCGGAACAGCATCGGCTGGGGCTTGGGGCCGTAGTCGACGGTGGGCCTGGGAGCGCCGCGCCACAGCGGCACGGGGTAGAAGGTCGCCTCCACGTAGGAGGCCTTGCGGGCCCGGCAGTCGAACACCACCCGGGATTCGTAGGAGCGGTAGGGCAGGCCGTCCCAGTTGCGCCGCTCGGCGGCCCGGCTGACGCGCACGTTCATCGTCTTGAGCGCGCCGTCGGTGCGGACCGCGACCGGATCGACTTCGACCGTGTCCACGCCGGGGTCGGCCGGATTGCCCGTGACGGTGAACCACAGCGACTGCCCCTGGGCCTGGCAGGCGATCAATCCGAGCAACACGAAGCAGCTTCTCACGTCGAAAAATCTCCGCTGGCGATGGATTTTGGATTCTAGCCAGGGGTTGCCGACTGCCGCTTACGCGGGTCTGACCACCTCCGGGTCGTGGGCGTCGGCATGCAGCCGCGCGACCTCGGCGGCGCGCCGCGTCAGCACCGCGCGCTGGTTGATGTAGCCCTTGTCGGTGATCTCGCCGGCCTCGCCGTCGGGCGGCGCGCCCAGCACCAGCGCCCGCGCCGGGCACTGCGAGGAGCCGGCGCCGGCCGCGCGCAGCTCGCCCATCACGCGCCGCAGGGCGTCGTGCAGGGCTTCGCGCGGCTGCGCCGCGGCCTGGGGGCTGGCGAACACCAGCATGCCGATCTCGTCGCGGTCGTGGCCGGTGAGCACGATGTCCTGCACCAGCGGGGCCAGCCGCGACACCAGCTCGACCCGCAGCGTGCCGACCGAGACCCAGGTGCCGCTCGCGAGCTTGAAGTCCTCGGCCACGCGGCCGTGGAACATCACGCCGCGCTCGGGCCGTGCCGCATCCGCCAGGTAGCCGGCGTCGCCGATGCGGTAGTAGCCCTCGTCGTCGAAGGCCTCGGCGGTCTCGCGCGGCGCATTGCGGTAGCCCGGGAACACCGACACGCCCTTGACCCGCATCTCCAGCTTGTCGCCGTTGGGCACGAACCTGAGCTCCAGGCCCGGCAGCGGCGCGCCGATGCAGCCCGCGCCGTCGAGCCGCCAGTGGGCCGAGGTGATGGCGGGCGAGGTCTCGGTGGCGCCCCACGAGGTGGTGAGCCACAGCGGCTGCGCCGGCCGCACCCGCCGCGCCACCGCCTCCAGCCGCTGCCAGGTCGAGGGCGCCAGCGCCGCGGCGGCATAGAAGGCCAGCCGCAGCCGCGACATCACTTGCGCGGCCAGCGCATCGTCGGCTTCGAGGAAGGGCAGCAGCATGTCGAAGCCGCGCGGCACGTTGAACAGCAGCGTCGGGCGCACTTCGCGCAGGTTGCGCAGCGTCTTCTCGATCAGCCCCGGCGCCGGCCGGCCTTCGTCGATGTAGAGCGCGCCGCCATGGCAGAGCACCATGTGCAGGTTGTGGTTGCCGCCGAAGGTGTGGCTCCACGGCAGCCAGTCGACCAGCACCGGCTTCTCGTCGTCCAGGAAGCGCCAGGTCTGGGCCATCATCTGCTGGTTGGCGCACAGCATGCGGTGGCTGTTGATCACCACCTTGGGCTTGCCGGTCGAGCCGGAGGTCAGCAGGTACTTGGCGTGGTCGTCGGGCAGGATCGCCTCGAAGGCCTGCATCACGGCCGGCGTCTCGGGCGTCTGCAGCAGCTGCTCGAAGGGCAGCGCGCCGGGCACCGTGTCGGCATGGCGGCTGAAGACCTGCCGGGCATCGAGCGCCAGGCCTTCGAGCGCACCGCCGTACAGCCTGGCGTCCGAGGCATAGACCAGCGCCGGGTCGAGCGTGCGCAGCAGGCCGTGCAGCCGCGCCGGGTCCTTCGCCATGCGCGAGTAGGCACTCGACAGCGAGCAGGCGGTGCGTCCGACATGCATCGCGGCCAGCATCAGCACCGCATGGTCGATCGCGTTGTCGGACAGGATCACCACCGGCCGCTCCTTCGGCACGCCCAGGTCGAGCAGGCTTTGCGCCACCGCGCCCACGGCCTGCCTGAGGGCGCGGTAGTCCAGCCGGCGCCAGCCCCCGCCGCCGTCGTCGCGCTCGGCCAGCGCGATCGCGTCGGGCGTCTCGCCGGCCCAGCGCTCGAGCCACTCGCCGACGCAGCGGGCGTAGGGCCGCAGCGCCACCGGCGAGCGCAGGGCGAAGGAGCCGTCGTCGAAGTCGATGCGCAGGGTGCGCGGCGGCGCGATCTGGCGGGCGTCGTCCAGGAAGCCGTTGGGGGCCATTGGGGGTGTCTCCAGGCCGCTGCCGGGCCTTGTTGTCTTGTCTTAGTCGAGCGCGGCCGACGCCGCCTTGGCGCGGATCAGGTCCAGCAGCAGGGTGTCGCGCGCTGTTTCGAGATCGGCGCTGCGCCGCCCGCCCAGCTCGTCGGCCATGCCCGCGGCCACCTGGCGCTTGAGTTCGGGCGTCATCGAGGGGGTGCCGAGATCGCGCCACCAGTCCTCGATCGGTCCGCCCAGGTGGTCGAGCAGGTGCCCGATGCCGCCGGCGCCGCCCGACAGGTGCAGGTTCATGAAAGGGCCCATCAGCGCCCAGCGCAGGCCCGGGCCGTGCGCGATCGCGGTGTCGATGTCGGCGACGGAGGCCACGCCCTGCTCGACCAGGTGGAAGGCCTCGCGCCACAGCGCCGCCTGCAGCCGGTTCGCGATGTGGCCCTTGACCTCGCGTCGGACGTGGATCGGGCGCTTGCCGATGGCGCTGTAGAAGGCCATCGCCCGCGCGATCGCTTCGGCCGAGGTCTGCGCGCCGCCGACCACCTCGACCAGCGGGATCAGGTGCGGCGGGTTGAACGGATGGCCCAGCACCACGCGCTCCGGGTGCCGGCATTCGGACTGCACCGCGCTGATCGCCAGCCCCGAGGAGCTGGACGCCAGCAGGGCGGCCGGCGGCGCCGCCGCATCCATGCGGCGGAACAGGTCGGTCTTGATGTCGATCCGCTCGGGGCCGTTCTCCTGCACGAAGTCGGCCTCGGCCACCGCGTCCTCGAGCCGCGGGTGGAAGCGCAGCCGCTCGGGCGAGGCGCCGTCGGCCAGCCCGAAGCGGACCATCGTCGGCCAGTGCTGGGCCACCGCTTCGCGCAGCCGCGCCTCGGCGCCGGGGGAGGGGTCGGTGGCCTCGACCTCCAGCCCGCGGGCCAGGAAGTAGGCGGCCCAGCTGGCGCCGATGACGCCGGTGGCGACCACCGCCACCCGTTTCACGTCCGCTGTCGTGTTGCTCATCTCGCTGCCTTGTGACGTTCAGCGCGGCGCGAACTCGGGCCGCGGCGCACCGACTCTCGGCAGGCCCATGATCTCGCGCGCCTCGGCCGGCGTGGCCGGCTCCATGTCCATCTCGCGGATGATCCGCACGATGCGCTCGGTCAGCTGCAGGTTGGTGGCCAGCTCGCCGTGGCGGAAGTAGAGGTTGTCCTCCAGCCCCACGCGCGCATGGCCGCCCAGCAGCAGCGCCGCGATGTTGGCCTCGAGCTGCGAGGGGCCGATGCCGCTGACGCCGAAGATCGCGCCCTTGGGCAGCGTGTCGACCATCATCTGCAGGTTGCGCGGCGAGTAGGGCATCGCGTTCTGGAAGTTGCGGTGCACGTTCATCACCAGGTTGATGAAGTAGGGCTCGTCGTCCAGCCCTTCCTGGATCAGGGTGGTCGTGTCCTGCAGGATGTGGGTCGGGCTGAACACCTCCCACTCGGGCTTGATGCCGCGCGCCTTCATGCCGGCGGCCAGGGCGCGGCCCTTGGTGAGCGGCGTGTCCATGAGGATCTCGCGGCCCTCGAAGGAGAGGTTGAGCGTGGTGGCGTCGAGCGTGCACATCTCGGCGCCGGCGTCCATGCCCTTGATGCGCTCCTCGAAGGCGATCTCCCAGCGCTCGCCCGGCAGCGGCTTGACCATGTCGCCGTGCACGCCGCCGCCGGTGGAGTTGTTGAGGACGATGTCGCAGCCGGCGGCGCGGATGCGGCTGTTGATGTCGCGGTAGACCTCGGCGTTGCAGGTCGCGCCGTCGTCGGGCCGGCGGGCGTGGAGGGCGACCACGCTGGCGCCGGCGCGCCAGCAGGCCACCACGTCGGCGGCGATCTCGGCCGGCTGGGTGGGCAGGTGGGGGTTCTGCGACTTGTGGGCCATGCCGCCGGTGGGGGCGATGGTCACGATCACTTTGCGCTTCGACATCGGGGGTCTCCTGTGAACGGCAGGGTATTATTTTTGCCCTGCATCCCCCTGGCAGTCATCGCGATGACATTTGGGATCAGGGTTTACGAGGCGAGGATCGCCCATGCCCCACAAGCCGCACCACCAGAGACAGCACGCATCCCTCTCCCTTTCGATCCCGGGCCTGCTCGAGGTCTCGGGCTGGTTCCCCGAACTCGACGCCGACGCCCAGGCCCGGGTGCTGGACGAGATGCGCGAGCAGCCGGTGGCGGCCGGCGCGGCGCTGTGCCGGCGCGGCGAGACCCCGCTGCACTGGTACGGCACGCTCGAGGGCCTCCTCAAGTGGTCGATCACCTCGGACGACGGCCGCTCGGTGACCTTCGGCGGCCTGTCGGTGGGCAGCTGGTTCGGCGAAGGCACTTTGCTGCGTGCCGTGCCGCGCTCGGCCGACATCATCGCGCTGCGCGACAGCCGGGTGGCGGTGCTGCCGATCGAGACCTTCGAGTGGCTGCACCGCACGCAGCTGAGCTTCAACCACTTCCTGCTGGTGCAGATCAACGAGCGGCTGCACTGGTTCATGGGCAACTACGCGGCCCAGCGCCTGCTGGACGCGGACAGCCAGGTGGCGAGGGCGATCGCCGGGCTGTTCCACCCGTGGCTGCATCCGCTCGGGCAGGCCCACCTGGAAACCTCGCAGGAGGAGATCGCCAACCTGTCCGGGCTGTCGCGGCAGCGCTGCAATGCGGCATTGAACCGGCTCAGGGCGGCGGGCCTGCTGCAGATCGAGTACGGCGGGATCACGGTGGTGGACCTGGAAGGGCTGAGGCGGTTCGTGGATCAGATCTGACGCCACGTCGGCGACGAGCGCCCCCTAGATCTCGTGGGCGGCCTCGACGCCTTGGGCCTTGGCCAGCACCGCACGGCGCACCAGGGCGATGTGCTCGCGCAGCGTGTAGGCCTCGCTGGCGACCCGGGCCGGCGTCTTGATCTGCTCGGCCTTGTGCTGGATCAGGTCCAGGTCCGCCAGCCATTGCGCCACCGGCAGGACGCCGGTGCGGGAGGCCAGGTCGCGTTCCAGCAGCGCCAACTCCACATAGCGCCGGTAGATGTGCAGCCGCACGCGCCAGCCGAGCAGCCGCGGCAGCAGGTTGCTGAGCGGCACGACCAGGATCAGCAGCGGCACCAGCAGGACGATCAGGCGCTCGAGGTAGGCGGCGACGAAGAACGGCAGATAGCTCTGCAGGATGGTGGGGCCGAAACGGTGGTGGCGGTCCGCGTCGGCGGAGACCGGCAGGTCGACCGGCGCGGTGTTCGGAAATTCGCCGTTGGCCTCGAAAAAGCCCTGCCCCCCATGCACTTCACGCGCCGCGTCGAGCAGCAGGTTGACGATCGGCGGGGACAGGCCATCGCGGCTGACGAGCATGGCCTTGGTGCCGATCATCCGGACCTCCTCGGCGGGAATGTGCTGTTCGAGATCGACGGTCCCGCTCGGCAGCGACAGCCGCGTGATGGCGGGAAACCGGCGCGGATAGGCGTCGGCGCGGGCCAGGTCCATCACCTTGAGATCCGGGTCGTGCAGCGCCTGCCAGATGGCCGTCAGCGGGACCGGGCCCATCAGGAAGGCGGCGCCGACCCGGCCGCTCTGCAGGGCGCGGATGGCCTCCAGGTTGCCCAGTGACACGAGCTCGGTGTTCATGCCGTCGATGCCGTTGGCGTCGAGCAGGGGCTCGATGAACGCCCGCACGCCGCTGCCGGGCACGCCGATGGCCAGGCGCTGGAACCGCAACTCGTCGAGCTGGGTGAGCGGGTCGGCGCCCCGGTAGAAGACCCAGAGCGGCTCGTAGTAGATCGCGGCCAGCATGACCAGGTTGTCCTGCTCCGCGGGCCGCACCACGCCGCCGTGGATGAAGGCGACGTCGACCCCGGACTTCGGATCGCGCAGCAGGCGTTCGTTCTCGTCGGCCCCATGGGTCAGGCGCTCCTCGACCGTCACGCCATGGCGCGCGAGGATCGCCTTGTAGCGCTGGGCGTACTGGTGGTACATCCCGTCCTTGGGCCCGGAGGCCAGAATGATGTGCCGCGGTATCTGGCTCAGCAGCAGCCAGGCGCCCAGCAGGGCGACCACCAGCAAGGCGGCCAGCAGCGGCAGCCAGTGCAGGATTTCGAAGCGGCGTTTGGTGATCTCGTCGAGCGGGCGCATACGGCCGAGAGTGCCATCTCGGCGCCGATGCCGCAACGCGCGGTTCAAGGCTGCAGGCCCTTGAGGCTCCTGGACGCGCTCGTGTAGCCGCCGCCACCGCCGTCGACGAAGTGGACGTGAAGACTGTCGGCCGGCGCGGTCACCAGGCAGGTCATGAGCGCGGTCTCCGAGAGGTGCAGTCCGTAGCGCAGGCCGCGTGACTGTGCCGTTTCGGCCATGTAGCGCCTGATCGGCTCGACCGCGGCGAGCGGACAGTCGATGACGAAGCACAGCGTCTCGTCGTGCCGGCAGAAGTCGGTGTTGGTGACGATTTCGCGCCGATAGCGCTCCGGATCGAAGCCGCCGATGGGCTTGCCCCGCGCCAGCACGATGCGCGCC
>Ga0308175_100003413_pt1 | contig 10994 bp, 7 predicted proteins | sample PhyCR1_3_FD_203893 | JGI IMG/M metagenome (GOLD analysis project Ga0308175, IMG submission 203893) | Soil microbial communities from UC Gill Tract Community Farm, Albany, California, United States - DLSLS.C.R1 | ecosystem: Environmental > Terrestrial > Soil > Agricultural land | place: USA... | reverse complement strand
GCGCCGGACAAAAAGGTGCACGACAGAATGCCGAGCAAAAGAGCCTTGGACGGACGAACTGACATAGGTTCACCTACCTGATCACATAGATTCCGAAAAAAGCTACGAAGATGCGGCACGCAAGGTCCCGTTAATGCCACTCCGGGTTCTTGCTCAGGCTGACAAGGTTAGCCAGGAGGCGATAAGCCCCGGGAACGCCGGCCGGAAGTTGACGATGCAGGGCAAAGGCGTTGTAAACGTAAAAGCCCTTACCGTACCGCGCCATCAGCAGACCGCCCGACTGAGGATCCTGATCGGGGTCGTGAACCTGCACCAGAGCCGTATACCGGGGATCCCACTTCTCCATGAAACTGTGGCCCCGTTCTTCCTGCCAGTTCTGAAAATCGGATGGTTGGATGCGATTGGGCCATGTCATCAGCGGATTCGACGGATCGAGAAACTTGACCGGCGAAAACTCATCCACCACCTTCTGGGGGTTGGAACCTAAGGTGAACGGGTAGGGTCCGTAATCACGGTCGAAGTTCTGCAAATTGTACTGAACGACGAGCGTGCCGCCGTTTTTCACGTAACTAAGCAGGCGGTTATTGGCGGCCCGCAGCTCCGGGCGAACCGCATACGCGCGAACGCCGAGGACGATGGTATCGTAGCGGGACAAATCGGCAGATTCGATATCTTCGGCCGTCAGAATTTGCACTTGTAGCCCAAGATCCTGGAGCGCTCTTGCCACGTCGTCTCCGGTCCCGGGCAGATAGCCGATGCGGAGATCGGGCGCAGTCTTGACGTCCACGGCCGACAGTGCATACGTGGCAGGTCTGTAGTACGGATAAGGACGCAGACCGGGATAGCCGATCAGCCGATAGCCTTCGCTATATGCCTTCCCCGCCCATTCCGCTTCCGCCCGTATTTCGTAGGCTTGTGGCTTCAAATTCTGCGGGGAGACCTGGAAGGCAACCGTTTCGTTCTCGCCATCCCGCGCCAGTGAATATTGATACTCCGGAGGGTTCGCTTTCCAGCCGGGAGGAAGCTTCAGGCGTACCGTGCCCTTCGCCTCGCCTTTGACGTTGCTATGCAGAGTGCAGGAGAACTGCAGTGATGACGCCGTAAGCGGGATAGCGCCACCCGAGGGCGACACAGAAACCGACACCGCTGGGCCCACAATCAGCGGATTCTGGACGATTCCGATCCCCTCGACGCGCTGGCTGCTTTGGACGACCTTCCGCACCTCGAGGTCGGCCCCTTGGTAAACCACACGAGCAGTTGCTTCGAGCGGGTACGGCATAACGGACAGGTTGCGATATTTGTCATCGCTCACGTCGTAGTAGGGCTGCTCCTCATTCGGCCGAAAGAAGTAGGGGCGTGTCAACGCCGCATCGTCCGCCGCCTTGACAGCAAAGCGCATGCGCAGTTCCTTAGCGGAAGCAAGCTCGGGCTTCGGGCTCGCTTCAGGCTTCAAGGACCAGTTTTTGCCATCCGTCGCCTCAAGCGATACCTTCTCGACCGTGAGTGCTTCCGACCCTTCGTTCAGCAGAGATGCCTGGACCGCAAACGTCTGGCCCGGGATCGCCGTCGTAAATGCACTGAGCGGGTTCGCGAACGCCGCGAATGGCCCGGTTGGTTCCTTTTCCGGAGCAACAACGGCATTAAACGAAACTCCCAGGCAGAGCGTGAGAGCCTTCTGGAACTGCTTGTCTTTTTGTTGGAGCTCAAACACAACGTCATCTTTCCCAGGTTGCGGGATTCCGCTCGCTTCCACCTCTTTCACGAGATTCCGAACGAGTGTCAGACCTTTGGCAAGTTCGGGAGCGATCGACCCCGGAGACTCGGGCCGGTAATGAGCTACGGCGCCGTCGATGATCGTACTAAGCCGGGTAAGCCCGTCCTTGAGACTCTTTGTATCGCCCGTTGCCAGACTTGCTATGCCCGAAAGAGTGACATCGATTCCGTCATAAAAAGAAGATTCTGTCGGCGCTGCGGCAACTCGGGAGCCATAGCGGTGGTAGGAAGCGGAAGCGATGGAGGGCAGGGGAAGAGTGCCGCCGCCATTTTGACTCTTCTGAAAGCCCCAGCCTTCGCGCCCCATTTGGAGGAACGTAAGGCCTGTGGCGGGATCCCACTTGCCGACCGGGATCGTAACATTGACCGCCGGCTTCTCCGCCAGCCAGGTTTTATTGACGTAATCGTAGAACCGGATGGGGACGTACTTGTCTGTGGCGTAGTCGTAAATCGTGTTCTGCTTTGTGCGCGCGAAGTTCGGGACACGCTCATAGACCTTCAGCGGTGACCAGGGCCGCAGGCCTTCCCGAAGCTGTTCCGGAAACTTGTTCGGATCGCCTGCAGCGACGAACGCTTCCTGCGCCATCTCGCCCGCAACCTGGTGATTCCCATGCCCATCCGTGGGTGCGCCGATGAACACCGAGCTGACGATCAGCGGCCGTGTCATTCGTATCACGCGAACCACATCCGAGAGCGTGCGATCGGCTCCCCATTTCTCCAGGGCCTCCTCACGCGTTTTTGAGAAGCCGTAATCAATAGCGCGACCCCAGTACTGATCCACGCCGTAGTAACGGCCGGCCGCCAGCAACTCCTGCGTCCGCATGAGTCCCATGGCGTCGTACATGTCGTTGGTCATCGCATTCTGGCCGCCCTCCCCGCGCGTCAGCGTGAGAAGCATCCCGCGAGCTCCCAGCCCCCGGGTTTCGAGAGCCAGCATGCCACCGTCCTCGTCGTCCGGATGCGCCGTAACCATGAGGATGCTGGCCCGCGTGCGTAACGCGGCGAGACAGCGCGACAACCCGGAACTTCCCCGGTCAAGGTAGATGTCCATCGCGTTCGGGTCGGCGAGAGACGGCGAGTCTGCAATCGCGGCAGTAATAACGATGGCAAGCGAGGAAAGTCCAAACAGCAATTTCCGCACGAACGGAGTCATCCTGCCCTCCGAAGATGTCTCGCGGGCAGCCATGACCCATGTTTCAGGACAGAGATCATCTATTTACTGTCGCAAATGAAAAGCGCGGCTTCGCTCAGCGATAATTGATACTCTACTTAGTCCATCGAAATAGGTGGAAGGGGGCGGGGCCATTTAAATGAATCAGATGAGAAGGGGAGAGCGCTCCGTCGGGTGGTTCCGACGGTCGCAATTATTCGCCGGACTCTGCTTGCTGGTGCTAACAGGTAGCGCCTTTGGGCAGACCCAATCCATCAATGGCAGTGTCCGAGGCCGCGTAGTGGATGAAACCGGCTCACCGATCGCGCAAAGTTCCGTTTCGGCCGAAAACACGGATACGGGGTTCGTTCGTTCGACTTCCACCTCGGACGAGGGCTATTACGATCTTCCGAACCTGCCGCTCGGCACATACGCGATCACCATCGGTAAACCAGGGTTCGAGACACAGCGCCATACGGGCGTAACGTTGAATGCCGGGTCTGAGGCGGTCATCGACGGACAATTGAAGGTAGGCGCCACGAGCACTTCGATTGAGGTAACAGGCGGTGCACCGGTGATTGAGCCCTCCCGGACAAACATCGGCCGGACCATCACGTATGCCGAGATCAGCAATCTCCCGCTTACGTCCCGTAATCCATACAACTTCATCATCTTGCAGCCTGGTGTCAGCGGGCATCCCAATGCGGAACTCGGTATCCCCCGAACCATCAACACCAATGGCCTGCTCGACAGGATCAACTACCAGATGGACGGAATGGTCGATACCGAGACGGATCGCTACGGTGTTCGCTTATTTCCGATCGCCGATGTTTACGTCCAGGAAATTCAAACGGTGTCGAATAGCTTTGCGCCCGAGTTCGGGATGACCTCAGGCGATATATATAACGTCATCACCGGGTCCGGTACAAACGACTTCCACGGCCAGGTGATGTATGTTGGCCGCCCTACGGATGCCAGTGCCCGTCCGATCCTGTTGGGATCGCGCCCGAAGCCCGACCTCACCTTGAACGACATATCGGTCAACGCGGGCGGCCCGATCATCAAGAACCGTTTGTTCCTGTTCGGGGCCTATGAACACCTGACGCGCGGCTTGCCGTCACCGAACACGATCAGTGCGTCGGCCGCTGCACAGTTGGGAATCTCGCCTGCTCTGCTTGCAACTGCGCCAAGTGTTCAACACGCACAGTTCGCGAACATCAGAGCGGACTGGCAGATCAGCGCCAAACATCAGTTCTTCGCCCGCCTGAACTACTTCCGCAACGAGTATCCGTTTAACACGGCCGTGGGCGGCATATTCGCTCTCGACGCCGCTTCCGATTTCAAAGATCGTGCCTACATCGCCGGCGGCCAGCTGCTTTCCACCTTCTCGCCGACACTGTTGAACGAATTGCGATTCTCGGATCCTTACCGGAACGAGAAACACGTCGCGAATGCCCTTAACGGGCCGGGTCCGGTGATTACTGTCGCGGGCGTCGCCACGTTCAACGGCTCGAATGCCGTCGGCGATGTTTTCGCGGAGAAAGTTCCAAGTCTGAACGACAACGTGACGTTCGTGAAGGGAGGGCACACGTTTAAGGTTGGCGGCGGCGTTCAGCGTAATCTCGATGTCCAGCTGTCCGATACATACACGCAATACACGTTCCCGACCATTGCCGCATATCTGGCTGCAAAGTCGGGAGCAAATCCTTTCAGCTACAGCACCTATCAGGCGAGCATCGGAACCGTTGGCGCCGGCTATCATTCTCTGTTCTGGAACGCCTTTGCGCAGGACAGTTGGCAGATAGCGCCTAATCTTCTCGTCACCTATGGCGTGCGTTATGACAGATTCCAGGCGCCGGACCCGCCGGCAGGACAGCTGTTTTCGTACTCGCAGAACTTTCGGACGCCGGGTGCGAACTTTGCTCCTCGCCTTGGACTTGCATGGAGCGTCACTCCAAAGACGGTGATCCGGGTAAGCTCCGGAATTTTCTACGAAGCGCCCGCTACGAACCTCTGGTACAACGCGCTGTACAACAACGGTTCGAATCAGGGCTTTGTCGCATCCATTCGGCCCGGCCAACCTTTTGCACCGGCGTTTCCGCAAGTCTTCAATACCCTGGGAGGCAGCTTTCAGCGCATTCCCGATATCACGACGGTCACGCCGAATTACAAGAACGCGTACACGTTCAATTCGAGTTTCCAGATTACGCAGCAGCTGACAAACAACGATTCACTGATGCTCGGCTACGTGAACACGGGAGCCCGCAATCAGGTTTATTTGCGGAATATGAATCTGATCAACCCGATCCGATATCTCGCGGACGGTCGGCCGGTTTTTGGATCGGCGCGCCTCGATCCCCGGTTCGGCAACATCACCCTGCAGGATGTCGGGGCAATCGCTTCCTACAACGCCATGCTTGTGAACTGGAACCACCGCCTGTCGCGCGGTGCGCAAGTGAGCGCTTCTTATACCTGGTCGCATTCAATCAGCGATGCGCCGGATGCAAATAGCTTTGAGCAGAATCTTCCGATTCAAGATGCTAGCAGCCGCGCTCGCGACCGGGGAAACAGCATCATCAACCGGCCCCACGCGTTCACGATTTCCGCGTATTTTGCTCCGTCGTTTCAAATCGGAAACGGCTTCTTAAGGCGTCTCGCAAACAACAACGAACTCGCCGTGATAGGAAATGTGTCGTCTGGAGATGCTCAAAATATCATCGCGAATCAGGTGCTCAACGGTGACGGCATCACCGGGAGCGTTACTCGGCCCCTTTACGTGGGCCGTTATACCGCGCGTACTCCAAACATCTATCAATTCGACGCTCGGTACACCCGGACCATCTTCACCTTGTGGGATCGCGTAAAACCGAAGTTCATCGCCGAGGCGAATAATCTTTTCAATCACCCCAACATTACGTCCGTAAACGTTACCGCCCAAGTAAACGCGGATGGCTTTATCACGACGCCCGCTTCGCTTGCTCCTGTTTCAACAACGCTCGAGGGCAGAATCATCCAGCTTGGCGTTCGCTGCGACTGGTAATGATAGCCGGCTAGTATCCGATCTTAAGCAGACTTAATCGTCCAGGACTGTCCCCCAGGTATCCGGCTGGCCGCAGAATGCGTCTCCATAAGCAGAGCGTTGAGTCGACAGACACAATGCCGCTTGGAGAGTTGGACATGCGAGTATCTTCTGCTAATTGGACGAGTTTTGTTGTTTCTGGAATCTTTGCCGGCGCTGCCACGCTTTGTTTAGCTCAGGCGCCCTATCCGCGGGGGCAGTACCCGCCACAGCAGAATCCGAATCAGACCGGCCAGTATCCTCCTCAGCAGCAACCGTATCCGAATCAATCGCAATACCCTCCGCAGCAGCAGTATCCACCACCGCAGCAGTATCCAAATGGCCAGTACCCTTCGCCACAGGGACAGTACCCCGCCGGTCAATATCCGCCGCCGCAATATCCTGCTTACGGGCAGGCACAGCCGCCATTGTTGCCGCCGCAGCAACTCGATCAGCTGGTCTCCCGCATCGCTCTCTATCCGGATGGGCTGCTGGCGCAAGTTCTCACGGCAGCCACATATTGGGACCAGATCCCCGACGCTGCGACCTGGGCAATGCAGCATCAAGACTTGCATGGTGATCAGCTGGCAGGGGCGATCAATGCGGACCGCTTACCGTTCGATGAAAGCGTAATTGCACTCCTGCCGTTCCCGTCTGTCCTTGATCAGATGGCACGGGATCAGGGTTGGACACAGCAGTTGGGCGCGGCGGTGCTCTCGCAGCGCGGTGACGTCATGGATGCCGTTCAGCGCATGCGGCAGCAGGCGTATGACTATGGGTACCTGCGAAGCAATCGCAACGATCAGGTGATTTATCACGGGCCCGGCAGCATCGAGATTGTGCCCGCATCGCCCGGTTATTACAGTGTGCCGATTTACGATCCCGGTATGGTGTTCGTGCGCCCGCGGCCAAGCTTCTATGTCGGTGCCGCGATTCGCTTCGGGCCCGCTATCGCTATCGGGCCGGCGTTCGCGCCGTGGGGTTGGGGTGGAGTAGGATTCGGATGGCGTGAACACAACATCCTGATCGATCGACGTCCGTGGCTTCGCACCTGGGCCAACCGCCCCGTCGCTGTTCGTCCGTACGGGCCCGCGCAAAGATCGCACTACGAAGCTCATCGGTTTGAGCGTCGTGATTCGCACGACCGTGATCACGACCGTGGACGAGACCATCGGTAATCGTAGCCTGAATGTGGCTAGTATGTCGTTGTGACTGCCGACGAACTGATCGCGGATTCTTTCTGCCGCCTTCCACACGTCTCCAAGGATGTGCGGAAGGCGGCGCTGCTTTCTATAGCACGAGTTCAGACTGCCATCGCTCCCGAAGTTGCGGTGTCGACTCTGATGGAGGGATGGGCGGCCGGTCACGGGCTGTCATCAAGATTTGATGAGAGCTTTATCTACTTAACTCGCTTGGCGACCGCTGCGGTTGCGCCTCAACGATTGTCGGAAGTGAAGACCCTGCCTGAACCCTCTGCATTACGCAGCGTAGTGAGTGAGTCTCGAGTCATGCGACAGCATGGGCACGAAGAATACCTCCGCGATCATTTGCTGCACAGTGGAGACGTCAAGAACGTTTCAATCGAGGGTTTGGCGGGGTTGCTGGCAGAAGCAGATGACGCGGATGAGCAGCAGTGGCTACTCCGGCGAATGGTCCATGCATGGCGCGTGCAAACGGAGATCGGTGTCCGCCGTCCCTGGGAAGCTGAGAACATATTCCTTTTTCTGTTTCGTGACTACTGGCCGGTTCTGCCCCGCGCAGAGGCCGCAGCCGTAGTCGAGGAGATGGTGTGCAGGATTATGTCGAAGCGCGACGAAAGCACGTTCGGTTCGGTCCAGGATCTAGAGTTCAATTCACTGCAGTCGTTGAAGCTCTTTCAGATTTACGACTTGATTTTAGAGCTGATTCCTGACGCGGCTCGGCAGCTTGTAAAGAAAAAGCGAGAACTGGGCCGTGCTGTAAAGCGGTATCCTAAGGGACATCGCTCGATAAGTGAGGAAGTTGCCGGGAGCCGTCCTCCTCAAGAAGTTTCGAACGTGGGCAGTGCGTCCTCTGCCGCCGCCATGTTTGGCTCTAAGGCGGACTGCTGGTACGCTTTGGCCTTACTGGCGGCTCAAAGAACGAAAGACTTCCGCGATGCTGTTCAATCCGCCCGCGCAGCCTATACCCACGACAATGGACCGAACCGAAAGAACTGCGCTCCGAAAGTGTTCTGGCCATCCACCGCAATGTACCGGACCATCTTTCACGCTATCGGTCGGGCGGAGATGGACAATGTTGATGAGCACCTCGCGAACATACCCGATGCAGAATTGCGGCTGCTCGCGCAAATCGAACTGGCGGCCGGTCTCTCCGCCCTACCGGAATTGACCTGGACAACGCAGCGTTTACCCTGCTGAACTCTTGCCGTCTACTTACAGCGGGAGAATTTCTTCACGTTGAGTATCGAAATCGATTCTCCGTCGCTGTTCATACGCGAGATTTCCGAGATGCGAGGCCTGCGCCGATCGGTGCCCGATCAGCACATCCCCGTTCGGTCGCTTGCGGCTCTTCACGCATTCGAGGAAGTTGCTGACGTGTTCCTGGGTTAGAGGATCGCGCGTGTTCGCGATCTGCGCGGCCTGAACCACCTCGGTCGGAGTCTTGCTCCCCACGGGCGTGTACTCGTACCGTGCACGAGTGATCCAAAGCCGGCCTTCTGTGCCGCACATTTCGATGCCATCGCCCTTGATACCCGGCGCCAACGTCGCTTCGAACGTTGCCGTAAACGGATTCGGATCCGGGTACTGCAACAGCACGTTGATGGTGTCGGGCGCAGTGCGACCGTCCCGATAGTGGTAAACACCGCCGGCCGCCGATGCTGCGTACGGAGTATCCCGGCCGGTAAACATGTGAACAACGTCGATCCAGTGGGTGAAGAGATCCGTTACCTGTCCGCCGCCGAAGTCCAGATAGGCTCGCCAGTTGAAATACTGCTGCGGATCGTAATCACGCCACTTCACCGGCCCGAGAAAGTGTGCCCAGTCGAGACCTGGCGGCAGAGTCTGTAACTCCTGGGGAGCTTTGCGCAAATGATAGCTGTTTCCATGCCACCACGTCCTCGCCAATGTGATGTCCCCTAATTTGCCGGCATCGAAGTACTTCTCTTTTGCCCGCAGGTAGTGGGTTCCGGAACGCTGCTGCATGCCGACCTGACAGACTCGCTGATTCTCCCGAGCGGCTTTCACAATCGCCGCGCCCTCTTCCACCGTCCTGGTCAGCGGTTTCTCCACATAAACGTCTTTCCCGGCATTCAGGGCATCAATGGCAATCGTCGAGTGCCAATGGTCAGGCGTTGCGATCAGAACTGCATCGATGTCTTTCGATTCGAGTACTTTGCGGTGGTCGGTAAAGGTCTGCGCCTCAGGTGCTTTCGCCTTTGCACGATCCACATGCGCACTATAGACATCGCAAATCGCAGCGACTCGAACTTCCGGGTGGAGTTGGAACTCGCCGAGATCGTGAAGACCGCGGTCACCAGCTCCGATCAGGCCCAGATTCAGCTTCTCGTTGGCTCCCAAGACGCGGCTGTAGGAAGCTGCCGAGAGGGCAATCGTTCCACTACCGGCCAAATTTGCGGTTTTTTTCAGAAATTCGCGACGATCCGTTCGAGCCATGTGCGAATTATATGCCCACGACCGCACTAACAAGAGGACAAACAGGAAGGCCTTTCATGCATCGTCTCTTAACCCTAGTTCTTGCTCTTCCGCTCTTCTTAGGAGTTGCTATTCCCGGACGGAGTGCAACCCCGACGCACGCCGCGGCTGTTTCGCGCCCACCGGCAGTGTCGGATTCCCAGATCGATGCAAAGATCCGGGCGAAACTGGCCAAATCGAAGATCGGCAAAGACGGCTTCAAGTACCACGTTCAACACGGCGTTGTGACCTGGGAGGGAACCACCGGCGTCATGCAGCACAAAGGATCCGCGACGCGCATGGCGAAAACCGCAGGCGCGACGCAAGTGATTAACAACATTCAGATCAGTGACGCCGCCAAGGCAAAAGCAGCCGCCAATCTTAAAAAGGCCGTCGTCCAGCAGTAGGTAGTAGAGGCTCCAGGCCGATTTTCAATGCTAGAGTTGGAGTTTAACCCAACTCTGAATGAATCGTTGTATCTTCACCTTATCTTCGGCCGTCTTCTGTTCGGCTTTAGCCTGGTCGCAGACGGCCGCCCCACAGGCTAAGCCCCCCGCTTCTTCCGCACAGACACCGTCGGCATCGAGTTCTTCTTCGTTGCGAGCGAGAGGACCGGAAGCAGTCGCCGCGCAGGATCCCAACCGCGTCGTCGCGACCATCGCCGGGAAGCCGATCACGGCTAAAGAGGCGCTCGATCTTCTCAAACCGCTCAGCCCCGAGGACCGCAAACGCTTCGAATCAAATCTGTCGGGCGTCGTGCAACAGCTCTATATGACGGGGCAGATCTCAGAGGAAGCAAGCAAGCTCAAACTCGACCAGCAGTCGCCCTGGAAGGAGCAACTCGCGTTAGCCCGGGCGAACATCCTCACGCAGGCATACCTGGCGAAGCAGGCGAGCACAACGCCCGCAGCGGGTTCCGAGGATCCGAAAGCTTACTTCGACAGCCATACTGCCGATTACGAACAGATTAAGCTGAGCGGAATTCTGGTAGCCTTCAGCCCTCCCGGAACGCCCGCAGGGTCCGGTTCAGTGCAGCGAACGGAAGCACAGGCGCTCGAGAAGGCAAACGATCTCGAAAAGAAGATCAAGGGCGGCGCCGATTTCACGGCATTGGCCCGCAGTGATTCAGATCAGCAGCAATCGTCGGTTCGGGGCGGGGATATGGGGACATTCCCAATGGGAGATCCGAACGTTCCGCCCGCAATCAAAACCGCGGTCGCAAAGCTGCAGCCCGGCCAGATCTCGGAACCCATTCGCGTTCAGGGTGGGTTCTTTATTTTCCGGCTGGATAGTCGCATCAATCCGACGTTCGAGCAAGCACGCCCCTCCATTACTCAAA
>Ga0308175_100003412_pt1 | contig 10995 bp, 9 predicted proteins | sample PhyCR1_3_FD_203893 | JGI IMG/M metagenome (GOLD analysis project Ga0308175, IMG submission 203893) | Soil microbial communities from UC Gill Tract Community Farm, Albany, California, United States - DLSLS.C.R1 | ecosystem: Environmental > Terrestrial > Soil > Agricultural land | place: USA... | reverse complement strand
ACGGCGCCCCGGCGTTCCGGCGGCGCTCGACGCCGACGATCGGTGAGGCGATCGACGTCATCCACGCGGCCGGCGGCGTGGCGGTCTGGGCGCATCCCTATTGGGATCTCGACACCGACGCCGACGTCGCCGACGCGGTCGAGCGGTACGCCGCGATGGGCGTCGATGGCGTCGAGGCGTTCTACGTCACCCACACCGAGGAGCAGACGCGCTTCGCCTACGAGCAGTGCGCCCAGCGGGGCCTGCTCACCACCGGCAGCGCCGACTTCCACGCGCCCGACCACCGGCTGTTCAGCCGCTTCCGCGCGTTCGAGCTGCACGGCCTCGAGCCCGACCTGGGGCCCATCGCCTAGATGGACACGATCCGCGCCATCGTCCTGGGCATCGTCCAGGGCCTCACGGAGTTCCTGCCGATCTCGAGCACCGCGCACCTGCGGATCGTCCCGGCGTTCTTCGGCTGGGACGACCCGGGCGCCGCGTTCACCGCAGTCGTGCAGCTCGGCACGATGGCCGCGGTGCTCGTGTTCTTCAAGGACGACCTGCTGCGGATCGCGCGGGCGACGATCGGCTCGCTGCAGGACCGCACCCTGTGGAGGACGCGCGACCGCGCGGCGCGCGAGGGCTGGTACATCGTGCTCGGCACGATCCCGATCGCGATCCTCGGCGTCGCGTTCAAGCACCGGATCGAGCACGAGTTCCGCACGCTGGAGCTGATCGGGACGATGCTGATCGTCGTGGGCCTGATCCTGCTCGCCGCCGACGCGACGTCGCGCCGCGAGCGCCGGCTCGAGGACCTGACGATGCGCGACGGCTGGATCATCGGGTTCGCGCAGGCGGCGGCGCTGGTGCCGGGCGTCTCGCGCTCGGGCGCGACGATCACGGCCGGCCTCGGTCTTGGCTTCACGCGCGAGGCGGCCGCACGCTACTCGTTCCTGCTGAGCGTCCCCGCCGTGGTCCTGTCGGGCCTGTTCGAGCTCAAGGACGTCGGCGACGGCGGCGGCTACGGCGCCTTCAACACGGTCGTCGCGACGATCCTCGCGTTCGTCGTGGGCTACTGGTCGATCGCGTTCTTCCTGCGCTTCCTGGCGACCCACACGCTCAAGTCGTTCGTGGCCTACCGGGTCGTCGTCGGCGCGCTCGTCATCGCGCTGGCGGCGGGCAACGCGATCAGCTGATGGGCCGGCTCCTGCGGCGAGCCGAGCGCGCCCTGGCCAACCTGGCGTACCTGCGCCGGCCGCCGGTCGGGCTGGCGATCTGCGCGATCTTCCGCGACGAGGCGCGCTACCTCCCCGAGTGGGTCGCGTTCCACCGCCTCGTCGGCGTCGAGCGCTTCTACCTCTACGACAACCGCAGTACGGACGACTGGCGCGCGGCGCTCGCGCCGGAGCTGGCCGAGGGAGTCGTGGACGTCGTCGACTGGCCCCACGAGCGCGGGCAGCTCAGCGCATACGCAGACTGCCTCGAGCGCCATCGAACCGACACGCGCTGGATCGCGTTCATCGACATCGACGAGTTCCTGTTCTCACCGGCGGGGCACTCGCTGCCCGCCGTGCTGAGCGAATTCAGGGCCTGGCCTGGCGTCGCGGTCTGCTCGCGCTACTACGGGACCGGCGGCCTCCAGGAGCCAACTGACGGCCTCGTGATCGAGACCTATCTGATGCGCGCGCCCGACGATTTCGCTCCGAACACGCTGGTCAAGTCGATCGTGTTCCCGCGCATGACCGCCCGGCCGGCCGACATCCCCCATCACTTCCTCTACCGCCACAACCGCAGCGCGGCGGGCGAGGATGGCCTCCCCGCGCCGCAGAGCGACCGGATCCCGCCCACCGTGGACCGGCTGCGCATCAACCACTACTACACGCGCTCGCGCACGGAGTACGAGGCGAAGCTCGAGGCACCGAGCGGCTTCGCCCCGCGCGCTGACAACCTGCTCGGCGCCGACCCGCGCTTCCCACCCGACGCGGTGCGCGACGAGACGATCGTGCGCTGGGCGCCGTTCGTCCGCCGCGAGCTGGCGAAGCGGGCTACCGGGTGACCCGGAACGCCCCGCGCATGAACGGGTGGACCCGGCAGAAGTAGGTGTAGGTGCCGGTCTTCAGGTTCTTCGGCGTCTTCCACGACACCTTGCCGCTGACGGGCCAGAAGCCGACCGGGCCGGTGCCCAGCTCGCCCGAGTCGAAGTCGGACCTGCCGTTGGCGATCGGGTAGGCGATGCCGGTCGTCTTGTTGCAGGGCGCCTTACAGGCGGTGATCGTGTGCCAGATCGTCCGCCGGTCGTCCTGGTTGAGGAACGTCAGCGAGTGGCCGCGCCGCACGGTCGGCAGGCGGCCGCCGGCGTTCAGGTCACCGCGGCCGTAGATGAAGTTCGTGATCTGGATCGGGCCCTCGACCGGGCGCCCGTTGAGCATGTCGCGCGCGTCGGGAAGGCCGGAGCGCCGGCCGCCATGCACGCTGTTCTCGGGCAGGCGGCCGTGGGTGAGGATGCCCGTCGTATCGGGCGGCGTGACGAACGGGTCCGCGCCGCCGGCGTCGTTTCCGTCATAGACGGCCGTGGGCATGATCGCCATGACCTCGTACCACGACGCCCGCTTGGTGTCGTAGGTGCCCGAGACGTTCAGCACGTCGCCCTGCTTCAGCTGCACGCGCCAGTCGGGCTTCGTCGCGGTCATCGAAACGTCCCAGCTGACCGCGCCGGCCGGCTCGTAGTACTTCGCCATCGAGCGGAACAGGCGCACGGTCCGGCCGTCGCGCGTGACGTTCAGATCCGTCCACAGGCCGCCCGGGTGGACGTGGCCGGCCGTGTACACGAGCGTCATGTCGTGCGGGACGACGTACTGGTGCGCGGGGCCGATCGAGCGCCGCGCGGCGGGCGTGCGCGCCATGTCGGGGAACGTGTAGCGGCCCTTGTGCCCCCAGCGCGTCCTGGCGTCGAACACCGGGTAGGCGCGGAAGCCGGCGACGTCGAGCCAGAGCGTGTGCACGGGCTTGATCGCCGCGGCCGACGCCTCGCTCGCCGGGACGAACGTGATGTCGTAGGTGATGTACACGTCCGTCGGGTTCGGCAGCAGGTCATGGACCATGTGGACCATCATCCATTTCTGGGCGGGGTCGTAGCGCTCGCCGAAGCCCTGGGGCAGGTTGACGATCGTCTTCTCCTCGCCGACCGCGGCCTCCGGCGCGCCGTCGACCAGCCACACGCCGTGATGCAGGTGCACGACGTCGACGCCCGGCACCGTTCCGTCCAGGTAGGTCAGGTTCGGCTTGAACGACGTGATGTAGCCCGGCACCGACGGCAGCCCGTCGGCCTTGATCGGCTCGACCGACACCGTGTTCTGGCCCGGGTTGATGTGGATCGGCCCGAACTTGAAGGAGAGGTGCTGCTCGCCGGCATAGCTCGCCGTCGGGTAGGTGTTGACGAGCTTGTTGGGGTAGCCGGTGTCCGCGAGGGCGGCGGCGGCAGGGATCAGGGCGAGAGCGCAGGCAGCCGCCAGCGCGCGTGGGACAAGGCGCATCGACACAGTGTCGAGCACGCGCCCGCGCCGATCAAGTCAACTCGCGCTCCAGCCGCGAGCTCAGCGCCTCCAGCGCGAGCTCCTCGGACGGGTTGAGGATCCAGTTCGCGCGCGTCTCGTCGCAGTGCGCGATCGCCGCGCGCAGGCGGTGCACGGAGCGGCTGTCGGCGTCCTGGCGCAGCGCGTCGCCCCGGTCGACGTTGTGCACCAGCTCCGGCATCTCCTCCACGACGCACATCACGTCGCGCAGCCACAGGCCGGTGAGCTGGACCGCGTGGTCGAGCACGCCGGTCTGCGCGCGCCGGAACGTGCGCTTCGCGCGTTCGCCGAACTCCCGCTCGACGCGCCGGTGCTCCTTCTTGGGCAGGTACTCGAGCTCCTCCTTCGCACGCTCCTCGACCTGGTCGGCCTCGGCCTGGGCGAGCGCCTTGGCCTGCTTGAGCAGGGCGGCGTGCGGCGCCTCGGTCACCGAGCGCCCGTGCAGCGCGCAGCGCGCGTAGCGCTCGGCCGCGGCGCGCAGCTTCGCCCCGTCCCCCACCGCCAGCGCCCGGGCGCGCTCGCCGTCGCCGAGCGCCAGCCGCGCGCACGCCCGCGCGGTCTGCGGGTCGATGCCCGTCAGCGTGGCGGCCAGCTCGTCCGGGCTCGGCGCGTCGAAGCGCACCGCCTGGCAGCGCGACAGGATCGTCGGCAGCACGTCCTGCGGGCGGTCGGTGAGCAGCAGCAGGTGCGCGAACTGCGGCGGCTCCTCCAGCGTCTTGAGCATCCGGTTGGCGGCGTTGTCGTGCATCGTGTCGACGCGCTCGATGACGAACACGCGCCGGCGCGACTCGAACGGCGTGCGCGTCGCCGCCGCGACGACGGGCTCGTCGATGTCGGACACGAGCATCTCCGCCGCGCCGCTGGGCGTGACCCACGTGAGGTCGGGGTGCACGCCGTGCTGCGCGCGCAGGCGAGCGTTGTCGGGATCGGGCGCGCCGTCGGCCAGCAGCGCGGCGGCGAACGCGCGCGCGACGTCGCGCTTGCCCGAGCCCGCGGGCCCGTGGAAGAGATAGGCGTGGCTCGGCCTGCCCGACGGCGGCAGCGCCGGCGTCAGGACGGCGCGCGCGTGGGGATGACGCTCGAGGCCCGGGAGCATGCATAGGGTTCTAGCAGCGTGCGCGGGCGCCTCATCACGATCGAAGGGCTCGACGGAGCCGGCAAGACGACGCTCTGCCAGGGCCTGGCCGCCGCGCTGCCCGGCGCACGGCTGCTGCGCGAGCCCGGCGGGGTGGAGCTGAGCGAGCGCATCCGCGCGCTCGTCAAGGACCCGGCGCTGGATGTCGACCCGCGCGCCGAGGCGCTGCTGTACGCCGCGGCGCGGGCGCAGCTCGTCGCCTCGCTCGTGCGGCCGCTGCTCGACGACGGCGTGACCGTCCTGCTCGACCGCTTCGTGGACTCGTCGCTGGCCTATCAGGGCGCGGGCCGCGGGCTGGGCGTCGAGGCGGTGCGCGCGATCAACGACTTCGGCACGGGCGGCCTGGCGCCCGACGTGACGCTGCTGCTGCGCATCGACCCGGCGGCGGGGCGCGCCCGGCAGGCGGACCGCGGCGAGGCTCCGGACCGCCTGGAGCTCGAGGATGCCGCGTTCTTCGACGCGATCGCGCGCGCCTACGACGAGCTGGCCGCCGCGGCGCCCGAGCGCTTCCGGGTGCTTGACGCGGGCGCCGCGCCGGACGCCGTGCTCGCGGCCGCGCTGGAGGCGATCGGCGCATGAGCTTCGTCCACGAGCTGCGCGTGCGCTGGGGCGAATGCGACCCGCAGGGGATCGTCTTCAACGCCAACTACCTCCTGTACTTCGACGTCGCCTTCACGGAGTACTGGCGCGACCGCATCGGCGCCTGGGACGACATGGCGCAGTTCGGCGTGGACGCGGTCGTGGCGGAGGCGAACATGCGCTTCCGGGCGCCCGCGCGGTTCGACGACGTCCTCGACCTTCACGTGACGACCGAGGAGCTCGGCACGACGTCGACGACCACCCGGGTCGACATCCGCCGCGACGGCGAGCTGCTCGTCGAATGCCGGCTGCGCCACGTGTTCGTGGACCGCGAGACCTGGTCGAAGACCGAGATGCCGGACGCGATCAGGGAGCGGCTGGCGGCGCCGGCGTAGTCAGGGGCGCGCCGGGGAGCGGCGTGCCGGTCGCGGTCGCCGACGCGTTCACCGGCGCGTCCACGGCGAGCACCTGGCGCTCGAGCGCGCCGGTCACGGGGTTGACCGGGTCGAGCTCGGCGAAGCGCGCGATCGCCGTGCGGAAGCCGTCGCGGTCGGCGAGCTGCTGCGAGAGCAGCGCCAGGCGGTACCAGACCGCGGGGTTCTCCGGCTGGCGGCCGGCGGCCTCGAGCAGGCGCCTGCGCGCCTCCACCAGGCGGCCGCGGCGGACCTCGATGCTCGACGCGACGATCAGCGGGCGCACCGCCACGGGGTTCAGGCGCGCGGCCACGTCGGCGTCGCGCGCCGCGGTGTCGGGGTTCGATGCCGTCTCGGCCGCCTCGGTGCGCGACTGCGACAGGGCGGGGAGCGCGGTGCTCGCCAGCGCGCCGCAGATGAGCAGCGCGACCGCCGCCAGGGCGAAGGCGCGCGCGCCGATGCCGCGCTCCTCGGGGTCGGCGAACGGCTCGGGCGCGCGCGGTGCTCGCATCGGCCGCGCCGCCAGGACCCCGAGGAAGATCAGCGGCGGCAGCGTCACGGCGGGGATGTCCCAGTCCCAGTCCACGAGGCCGTGGACGAGCCACGCGAGCGCGGCGGCGAGCAGCGCGACCTCGAGCTCGCGGTCGCCGGGCGTCGCCAGCACGCGCCGCACCGCCGCGGCGAACAGCAGCAGCAGGCCGCCCAGCGCGAGGACGAAGCCGACGATCCCGATCTCGCTCAGCCACTGCAGCTCGACGTTGTGCGGCTGCCGGACGCCGAGCGGCTGCTCGCGGTAGCGAAGGTGCACCGTGCCGAACGAGCCCGCGCCCCAGCCGCCGAGCGGCTTGTCGGAGAACGCGCCGGCGGCCTCCTTCCACCACACCCAGCGGTTGCCGGAGTTCGTCGAGACCAGGCGCGCCGGGTCGTACTGGCGGTCCTGCTTGACGTCGGTGAAGGAGTGCCACACACGGTCGTGCTCGGCGGCGACGAAGACGCCGGCGCCGATGACGGCCACGAGCGCGGCAGCGGCGAGCCCCTGCCAGGCCCAGGTCTCGACGGCCCGAGGCAGGCGCCGGTGGCGCTCGAAGCGCAGCGCCTGGTTGCCTGCGGCGAGCAGGACCCCGAGCATGATCAGGGCGACCGCGCCGAAGATGCGCCCGTCGTGGATGCGCTCGCCGAGCGTCGCGTCGTTGTTCGTCAGCCCGTCCAGCGTGAACGCGACTGCGAGCACCGGCGCGAGCGCGATGCCGGCCAGCGCGAACGCCGCCAGGCCGCGCAGCCGCCGGCGGCCCAGCGCCGTGATCACGATCATCGCGACCGCCAGCGCCACGAAGCCGCCGCGCGAGTAGGTCAGCCCGATCGTCAGCGCGAGCGCGTAGGTGGCCGCCAGCGCCGCGAGCCGCGTGCGCGGGCCGCGGGCGGTGTCGGTCACGACGCGCAGCGCGACCGGCAGCCCCATCGCGCAGACGAGCGCCAGCGCGTTCCAGTACTGCAGCGGCGCGCGCAGGCGCGCGATCGGCTCGTCGGGCGCGATCGCGCCGGGCGCGACCTTCCCGGCAAGGGCGTAGACGGCGACCGCGGAGGCGACGAGCAGCCAGCCCAGGGCGATGCGCTCGACGGCGCCGGCCGAGCTCGCGCCCAGGCCGATCGCGAGCAGCGTCGCGAGCGCGTAGGCGAAGGCGCGGTTCGCCTCCAGCCACGAGTCGTCGGGCGCGACCGACCACAGGATGCTCAGCGCGCACCAGGCGCCGAAGGCAGCCAGCAGCGCAACGCCGGCCCACGCTTGTGCCGGCACCGCTGGGGCCCAGCCGTCGCGGCGCGACAGCCACGCGGCCGCCGCCGCCAGCCCGGCGGCGTACAGCCCGATCTGCAGCCAGGACTCGTCGGGGATGCGGACGGCGCCGTGGGCGAAGGCGGCATACGCACATGCGACGAGCAGTGCGAGCGCGAGGATCGTGCCGCGGCGCGGCTGCGTGGCGGCCGGTTGCACGGGCGGCCGATGCTAGCTTCCGGGTCCGCATGAAGCGCACGGGCACGCTCATCGCCGTCCTGCTCGCGCTGCTCGCCGTCGCGCCCGCCGCGCAGGCCAACGCGTTCAAGGACATCTTCGGCTCCTACAAGAAGTCGGGGCGCGTCGACGGCTGCAAGTGGTCGGCCGCGCAGCTGGCCGATGCCAAGCGCCAGGTGCCCAACGACATCGAGCAGTACGCGCCGGACTTCCCCAACGCGCTCGACGACGCGATCGCCAGACGCGCCGCCGGCGGGTGCGCCTCGAAGGGCGCCGCGGCGGCGCCGGCGACGGCGACGACGCCCGCGGGCGGCTCTCCTGGGCCGACCGCGACCACCGGCGTGCCGCCGGGCACCACGCCCGCCGCGCCGGCCGGGGGCAGCAGCCAGGCGCCGCAGCCGACGCCCACGTCGAGCCCGTCGCCGGCGATCGGCGACGGTCAGGTGCTCGCCGCCTCGCGCACGCGCGAGTCCGACGCGGGCATCCCGGCGCCGCTGGTGGCGCTGGCGATCATCGGCGCGCTCATGGCGCTCGCGGCGCTGCTGTACGCGCTGGTGCGCTGGTGGGCGTGGGAGCCGGACTGGCTCGTGCGCGCGCGCCACGCGGGCGCCGAGGCCTCCTGGCGCGCCTCGGGCTCCTGGGCGGAGTTCGTGGACTGGGTGCGCATGGGCCGCTGAGCCCATCTGAGTCCGTAGTTCTCCACATCGGGTACGCGGGGCGCCCCCGATGTGCGCATGGCCGTCCGGGAGGACCATCGGCCCATGAGCGCACTGTCCGGAATCCCCCGTCGCACCCGGCACGTAGAGCGCACGCTCGTGCGCGCGGCCACCGAGTCCTTCTGGACCATCGTGGCGCTGGGGATCGGGCTCTTCGCGTTCTTCGCGGTGGCGGGCGGGCCGTCCGTCCTGACCGTGCCGGTCGTCGTCGCGGGCCTTGCTCTTCTCGGGCTGTGGGGCCTGCACGCGCGGTCGGTCCGTCGCCACCTCGACGAAGTGCACCGCGACGAGCGCTGGCGCCACGCGCGCGAGCGCCGCGGCTTCTAGAAGGCCCTCCTCGCCACCTCACAACCCGCTCCGCGCGGCGTTTTTCGCCGGGGCCCAGGGGTCTGCCTCCGTACAATTGAGGCAGGACGGGCGCCTCGCCGAACGGTTCCGTCCGACGTGAAGCGGATGATCCGCTGTTACCCGTAAAACCCGTTCGAAGGGCCGCAAAAACCCTGCAAATTGCGGCCAAGAGGAGAGGATAGCCTTCATGGAGTACACCGCTCAGACAGCACTCACCGACGATGTCCAGCCCGGCAAGGCGCTGTCGATCAAGCGGTTCTTCACGACCCCGGGCGTCCATCCGTTCGACAGCGTCGAGTGGGAGACGCGCGACGCGCGCATCGGCCACGGGGATCGCATCGCGTTCGAGCAGGAGAACGTCGAGTTCCCGAAGAGCTGGTCGCAGAACGCGACGAACATCGTCGCCCAGAAGTACTTCCGCGGTCAGCTCGACACGCCGGCGCGCGAGCGTTCCGTCAAGCAGATGATCGGCCGCGTCTCCGGCACGATCGCCGACTGGGGCCGCGCGCGTGGGTACTTCGCGACGCCCGAGGACGGCGACGCCTTCGAGGCCGAGCTCACCCACATCCTGCTCCACCAGCTGGCGGCCTTCAACAGCCCGGTCTGGTTCAACGTCGGCTTCGAGGAGCAGCCGCAGTGCAGCGCCTGCTTCATCCTCAGCGTGCAGGACACGATGGACTCGATCCTCGACTGGAACACCAAGGAGGGCAAGATCTTCCGCGGCGGCTCCGGCTCGGGGATCAACCTCTCCAACATCCGCGGGTCGATGGAGCCGCTGAGCAAGGGCGGCACGGCCTCCGGGCCGGTCTCGTTCATGCGCGGCGCCGACTCGTGGGCCGGCACGATCAAGTCCGGCGGCAAGACGCGGCGCGCGGCCAAGATGGTCGTGCTCGACGTCGACCACCCGGACATCCGCGAGTTCATCTGGTGCAAGGCCAAGGAAGAGGACAAGGCCGAGGCCCTGGCGCGCGCCGGCTTCGACATGTCGATCGACGGCGACGGCTTCAACTCGATCCAGTACCAGAACGCCAACAACTCGGTTCGCGTGACCGACGCGTTCATGCGCGCGGTCGAGTCCGACGGCGAGTGGCGGACGACGGCGCGTGCCACGGGAGAGCCGGTCGGCGAGCCGATGCAGGCGCGCGAGCTGATGCGCGAGATCGCCGAGGCGGCATGGCGCTGCGCCGACCCGGGCGTGCAGTACGACACGACGATCAACCAGTGGCACACGTGCCCGAACTCGGGGCGCATCAACGCGTCGAACCCGTGCAGCGAGTACATGCACGTCGACGACTCGGCCTGCAACCTGGCGTCGCTGAACCTCATGAAGTTCCGCCGCGCCGACGGCACGTTCGACACCGAGCAGTTCGTGCACGCGGTCGACATCGTGCTGCTGGCGCAGGAGATCGTGGTCGGCCCGTCGAGCTACCCGACCGAGGAGATCGGCGTCAACGCGCGCGCGTTCCGCCAGCTCGGCCTGGGCTACGCGAACCTCGGCGCCTACCTGATGGCCGACGGCATGCCCTACGACTCCGACGCCGGCCGCGGGACCGCGGCGGCGATCACGGCGCTGATGACGGGGCGCGCGTACGTGGAGTCCGCGAAGGTCGCCGCGGCGATCGGGCCCTACGAGCGCTACGACGACAACCGCGACGCGCACAACAACGTGATGCGCATGCACCGCGACGCGGCGTACTCGATCCCGGACGCGGCGTGCGCGGACAAGGCGCTGCTGGACGCGGCGCGGGCGACGTGGGACGAGGCCGTGTCGCTCGGCGAGCTGTACGGCTACCGCAACGCGCAGGCGACGGTGCTCGCGCCCACGGGGACGATCTCGTTCCTCATGGACTGCGACACGACCGGCATCGAGCCGGACTTCTCGCTGGTCAAGTTCAAGGAGCTGGTCGGCGGTGGCACGATGACGATCGCCAACCGCACGGTGCCGCCGGCGCTGGAGCGCCTCGGCTACTCCGACGAGCAGATCGAGGTCATCGAGCGCCACATCACGGAAACGGGCTCGATCATCGGCGCCCCCGGCCTGGCCGAGGAGCACCTGCCGATCTTCGACGTGGCGGTCGGCGAGCGCGCGATCTCCCACATGGGCCACATCAAGATGATGGGCGCGGTCCAGCCGTTCATCTCGGGCGCGATCTCCAAGACGGTGAACCTGCCGCAGACGGCGACGGTCGAGGACATCGCCGAGGCCTACATCGAGGCGTGGAAGATGGGCGTCAAGGCGCTGGCG
>Ga0308175_100003411_pt1 | contig 10996 bp, 17 predicted proteins | sample PhyCR1_3_FD_203893 | JGI IMG/M metagenome (GOLD analysis project Ga0308175, IMG submission 203893) | Soil microbial communities from UC Gill Tract Community Farm, Albany, California, United States - DLSLS.C.R1 | ecosystem: Environmental > Terrestrial > Soil > Agricultural land | place: USA... | reverse complement strand
CGCGGAGCAGCGTAGTCTGCAGGCATGACACAAGCGCCGGCGCGGGCCCCCATTTCCGTCGACCGCAGACAGGCGGTCCTCGGCGCAGGCGCCATCCTGGCCAGCTTCGGCGCCCCGGTGCTCGCGCAGACGGCGCCGGTCGCCAGCCTCGGTCCGGATCGGCTCGTCCTTCTCGGCGTGCGGGGCGGACCTCTGGTCACCGGCTATGGGTCACCCCTGTCAGCGAGCCTAATCGTCGCGTCCGGCGCGCCGCTGCTGATCGACGCCGGCTTCGGCGTCACCCTGAAGCTGCTCGAGGCGGGCATTCCGCTGGCGTCGCTGCGACGGGTGTTCATCACCCACCACCATTCCGACCACAACCTGGAGCTCGGTCCGCTGCTCTACAACGCCTGGGCGGCGGGCCTGAAGGACGCGATCGAGGTCTACGGCCCTGCCGGCCTGCGGGCGCTACTCACGGGCTATTGGGCCTCCAACCGCTTCGATATCGAGACGCGTATGGCCGACGAGGGCCGGCCCGACCTGCGCCGCCTGGTTCACCCGCACGAGTTCCGAGAGGGCCCGATCCTGACCGTTCCGGGACTCAAGGTGAGCGCCCTGCGCAATCGCCATCCGCCGATCCGGGAAAGCTATGCCCTGAAGTTTGAGCTCGGCAGCCGAACGGTCGTCTTCTCCGGCGACACGACCTACCTGCCGGCGCTGGCCGATTTCGCCCGCGGCGCGGACTACCTCGTGCACGAAGCCATGTACCCAGCGGCCGTGGCCCGCCTCGCCGCCAGCCGACCCAACGCGGCCCGGCTGGCGCAAAGCATCATCTCGCATCACACAGCCGTTGAAGACGTGGGCCGCATCGCGGCCCTCGCTCAGGTGAAGACGCTCGTGCTGAACCACTTCGTGCCGGGTGACGATCCGGCTTTGCCGGCGGAGGTGTGGTCGAACGCCGCCGCGGCGCATTTCCACGGCCCGATCGTGGTAGGCAGGCCGTTGCTCTCCTTGCCGCTCTGAACTTCGGCGTGAGGCCAGCCTAGCTCAACCGACGCCGAGCACGAGGTCAAAGCTGGCCTCAGTAGGCGCACCATCCGTGCGAGGGCCGAGATGCAGCATGAGGTCTTGCGGGCGCGGCTCGTGGGATAAGAAGAAGTCCGTCTGGTTGAGCGGCTCGCCAGGAAAATAGGCTTGTGTGACGAGCCGGTCCGCGCGCCCCGTGACCTGGAAGTGAATGTGCCGCGTGCGCATTCCCCGATCGCCGGGATATGGCCCGGGCTTGACGGTCAGAAAGGCATATCGGCCTTCCGCGTCGGTTTCGAAGATGGCCGCGCCCTCGAAGTTCGGATCGAGCGGCAGCCCGCTGTTGTCGCTGGGGTGCGCGTAGCGACCGGCTGCGTTCGCCTGCCAAATCTCGACGCGCGCCTTCTGCACAGGATGTCCGTCGCGGTTCAGCACCCGTCCCGAGACATGCAGAAGTTCACCCCTCGCACGGCCGCCGCCACTCCTGGTGTGGGTCAGATCGTGGGTGCGGGGCACGCGCTGCGCGATGGGATAATAAGGCCCGAGCACCTGGCCTGGCGTCCGCCGCAAGGGATCTCCCAGGCTGGAGGCTGGCGCCGCCACCCCGGCGGCCGCGAGCGCCATGACCACGCGCCGGTCCGGTCGAGCTCGGTCTGTCATCGCCGACGCCTCAGGGACAAGGGTCGGCAGCCTAGTCCTTGCGCGACTTGTTTTACAACCGGCGCGTCCGCTACCCGCCCTCCGCAGGTGTTCGCGATGACGGCTCTCGGGCGAGGTTCAGTTGGGCCAGATCGCGACTTTGACTCCTCTGATGTCCGACCGTTACCGTTCGGCATGCGGACCATGCTGGGCCTGTTGCTGGGTGCTCTCGTTCTGGTCGGAGCCATGTCGGCCGCGTGCCAGCCCCACAAGACCTACAAGCCCCCGCGGAATGCCTTCGGTCAGCCCAGCTTCGATGGTGTGTGGTCGAGCAATTCACTCACCCGCCTCGAGCGGCCGAATATCTATCCGACCCTGGTGATCACGGACGCGCAGGCCCACGACCTGCGTTCGCCACCCATAATCCCTCCGGACCCGGTGGGCGCAGCCGAGACCGAGACGTACGATTCCGAGGGGCTGGCCTTGGCGCACGTCGGGAGTGAGGTGCGCACGTCGTGGATCGTCGATCCTCCTGACGGGCGATTGCCATTCACGCCGGAGGGGCGCGCCCGCGCCCATCCCGCCCTGACGGCGGACGATCCCGAACGGCGCACAATGCAGGAGCGGTGCCTTCTGATGCCAAGCGCCGGCCCGCCGATGACCAACGGCCTCTACAACAACAACCTGCAAATCCTGCAGACCCGGGAAAACGTCATCATTTACATGGAGATGATACACGACGTCCGGGTCATTCCGATCGGGCGTCGTGCGCATGGCCCCGTCAACCTGTGGATGGGAGATTCCATGGGCTGGTGGGACGGCGACACCTTCGTCATCGAGACCACAGGCCAGGTCGCAGCCCAAGCCCCGCGCGCTTCGCCGCTTGCGACCTTGTCCTTGTCCCCCGACGCCGTGGTGACGGAACGACTGACCCGGATTTCCGCGACGCAGATCCTCTACAGATACGTCGTGGCCGACCCAGCCAACTACACCAAGCCGTGGCGCGGCGAGATGCCGCTGACCGTCAGCAAAGGACCGATCTACGAGTACGCCTGCCATGAAGGCAACTACAGCCTGCCGAACATCCTGGCCGGGGCGCGGGCGCAGGAACGCGCAGTCGTGTCGCGCTCGCCGGGCCCCTAGCCCAACCTGGCGTCACAGGCGGACGACGGGCGCCGCCAGCCGCGTCCGCCATTGAATTGGATGTGTCGAGACCCCATGTTAGGCGTTGCGCCGCCGGGCGTGTGCCGTCACCGAAACGGTCGATCGTTCCCGGCGCGGCGCGCCCTCGAAAGTCCTCATGTCACCGCTTTTCGTAGCGTCCGGGCTCAGCGTCCTGGCCGCGCTCATGCTGCCGCGCCTGTTCGATCTGGTCCACGCGCGGAACAGGCCGTGAGCGCGCCCGTCTCGCACACCGACCTGATTCGGGAGAACGAATACTTGCGGCAGCGCAACACTCAGCTTCAGGCCGACCTCGTTGCCGTGAACGCTGAAGCGGAACGCCTGCGCCAGATCTTGGAGCGGCTGCATGGGCGCGCCGGGTCGGCGGCGCCCAATCCGCTGCGCGGCGGCCAATGAGCCCCGCCGCCAAGCGCCAGGTGCGGGCGGCCTCGTATCGCGATCTGGCCGCCGGCGCCGCCGCGGCCGCCGCCGCGAGCCTGCTCTCCAACGTCCGCGAGAAGCACGAACTCGCGGCCGCTCGCTGGGGCGAACTCGCCGCCCTGGATGAACGTGAGGGAGAGGCGCCGCCATGTATCACCTAGACCTGCCGGCCGGGTCCGCGATCCGGCTGAACGCCAGCGCCCGCCCCGGCGTGGCGATCCACCGCTGGGACATCCGGGTGCTGGCGGCCGGCGATCCCGACTCGGCGGCCCCGCCTCGTCTAGCCTATGGATCGCAGATCGGCGGCCTGGACTGTGATCAACGCATCAGCATTCCGGCACAGGACACCGACTGCCGGCTGGTCGTCACGTCGCGCCACACCTTGGGCGGCTCTTGGGCAAACGACCATTGCTCGGTCGGAGAGGATACGCCCAGCCATCTGCTGCTCGGGTTTTGCGATCGGACCCAGACCGGCCGTTCGCAAGACGATGTCGCGCTGAGCTTCGTGTTCGAGCGTCAGCAGCAGTCGCAACAGGAGTGACTGATGGCCAAGGGTCAGAAGAAATCCAACCGCGAGATCCGCAAGCCGAAGCAGGCGAAGACCAAGGCCCAACCGGGGACCCGCTCGTTCTTGAGCGCAGCGGAAAAGGGCAAGCCCATATCCCCCAAGCGGCCCGGCGGATGAAGCTTTCCGACTGGTTCGCCGAGAAGACCATCAGCGACGCCGACGTTCGCGCCGAAGTGTGGAAGCTGGGGACCCGCCACGGCGGCTATCCGCTGGAAGGCGCGCTCAAGGAACTGGAGGCGCCTGGCCTTGGGGGCCGGCAGGCCAACCTTCTGCGCGCCTGCGTACGACATCTCAAACGCGCATGAATCCCGTCGAAAATGAAATCCGGGAACCGACCTTGCAGCGGTGGCGCGACCTGCGTGGGATGTTGATCCGGCAACTCGAGATGTTCGAAAGCGGCGCGCTGACGTTGCGCACCGACCAGGTGGATGTTTCGCCCGCTGCGATCGCCAATCTGAAGCGCGAGATCTACGAATTCGACGCGCTGATCCAGGAGGCTACGAAGATCGCCGGCTGAACTCAGCGGCCAAGGTCTCCTGCTTCCTGCTGCACATGAACCATTGAGCCCTGTTGGGCGACAGGGTGTCGTTCCCTTCGGCGGCGACAACTCGCGCCCGGGCGCGGACCCGTGGCGATCCATCGCCCGATCTCCCCGATCGCCGCCTTCGATGAAGTTGCATTAGGATGAGCCGATGTCCGATCCGCCCCCGGCCCACGCAAGGACGTCGCCTTCGACGGCCCGAAACCGCGACCCTATCCTTGGCGTGCTGCGGGCGCGCTTGCCGGAGCGCGGCCTGGTGCTGGAGATCGCGGCGGGGGCCGGCGAGCACGCGGTCCACTGCGCCGCGGCGTTGCCCGCGGTCCGGTGGCAGCCGACGGATGACGATCCCGAAGCCCTGGCCAGCATCGCCGCGTGGCGCGAGCACGCGGGCCTGGACAATCTGCTGGCGCCGTTGCGCCTGGACGCCGCCCGACCGGACACTTGGCCGGTGGCGCACGCCGAGGCGATCGTGACGATCAACATGATCCACATCTCGCCGTGGTCGGCGAGTGTCGGCCTGATGGCGGGCGCCGCGCGCGCCCTGCCCTCGGGCGGCGGCCTGTTCCTCTACGGCCCCTTCATCGAGGGCGGCGTCGTCACTGCGCCGAGCAACGTCGCGTTCGATCAGGGCCTCAGACAGCGCAACCCCGAATGGGGACTTCGGCGCCTGGACGACCTGACGGCGCTGGGCGCGGAACATGGCCTGGGGCTTTGCGAGCGCATCGCGATGCCGGCCAACAATCTGGTTGTCCTCTTCCGCAAGGCGTAGGCGCGGCGGCGCGGCAGGTCAGCCCGGACGCCGCCCGGTCTGCGTCGGCGAGCCTGGCTGGGCGGGCGAACCGGTCTCGCCGAGATGGACGCGGCGCAGGTGATCCATGAATTGCGCCCAGGCCTTGGGACCGGGATTTTGCTCGCCAGGCGCCCACGCGCCGACTAACTCCGCCCCCTATGGTCGAGTCTCACCCGTCGGGCGGTTACATCCTTGAAGAGCTGGCGGTCGGGATGACCGCGGAGAAACGGGTGGTCGTGACGGCGGAGCGGATCGCGCTGTTCGCGGAGGCGTCGGACGACTTCAATCCACTGCATATGGAGGAGGCGTTCGCGTCCCGGACGGCCTATCGCGGGCGGATCGCGCACGGGCTGTTGTCGGCGTCGTTCGGCTCGGCGGTGGTGGGGACGATCCTGCCGGGCGCAGGCGCGATCTACCTCGGGCAAACGCTGCGGTTCCACAAGCCGGTGCGGATCGGCGACGTCGTCGTGGCGCGGGTGACCGTGGCGTCGATCGACGAGACGGCGGCGCAGGTCGTCCTGCGGTGCGAGGGCCTGGTGGATGGCGAGCTCATCATGGACGGCGACGCGACAGTCCGCGTGCCGCGCCGCCGGAGGCCGCCGAAAGCGCCCGTTTGACGGGGCGCCTCAGACCTTCAGGGCGCCGGCGGCCAGCTTTTCGAACACGCCCTTGGTCAGTTTCACGTAGCCCTTCCTGGGGTCGTGGAAGAACAAGGGGCCCTTGATCTTGCCCGGGTCGTAGCCGTCGGCGACGAGGTCCATCTTGCGGACCTTGAAGGTGCCGGTGGTCTCCATCGCCGGCAGGACGCGCACGAACAGCGGCTGGGCGTAGGCGGGCAGCTCTTCGCGGGCGCGGTCGCCGAAGGCCTTGATGTCGAACTCGGGCCCGACCACCAGCGCGGCCATGCCGGCGCGGCCCTCGGCGCCCGGCACCTCGACGCCGTAGATCGTGGCCTCCTTCACACCTGGGCAGCCCGAGAGCCGCTCGGCCACCTCGCTGGTGGAGACGTTCTCGCCCTTCCAGCGGAAGGTGTCGCCGATACGGTCGACGAAGTAGAAGTAGCCGTCGGCGTCGGCTTTCATCAGGTCGCCGGTGGCGAACCAGGCGTCGCCCTTCTCGAAGACGTCGTGCAGCACCTTCTTGTCGGACGCGGCCTTGTCGACGTAGCCGGAATATTCGCTGCGCGCGTCGCCGCCGATGTGGCCGATGCATTCGCCCACCTGGCCGGGCCCGGCCTCGACGCAGAGGCCGGTGACGCCGCGCACCGGCTCCTGCGTCTCGACGTCGAACTGCACGAGGCGCAGGTTGAACCGCTTGCGCAGCCACTTGGGCACGCGTCCGATCGCGCCCTCGCGGCCGTCGAAGTTGAACATCGACACGTTGCCTTCGGTCGAGCCGTAGAACTCCAGGATGTCGCCGATCCGGAAACGCTGCTTCATCGTGGGCCAGATGTCGGGGCGCAGGCCGTTGCCGAACGCCAGGCGGATCTTGTGGCGCGTCTCGTCCTCGGATGGCGGCTGGTTGACGAGGTAGCGGCAGAGCTCGCCGATGTAGACGAACATGGTGCAGCCTTCCTCGGCCGCCTCGGCCCAGAAGTGGCTGGCGGAGAACCTGCGCCGCAGGAAGACAGAACCGCCGTTCAGGAACGCCGCGCCGAGCGCGCAGAGGCCGCCGGTGGCGTGATAGAGCGGCAGCGCCACATAGATGCGGTCGGACGTCTTGGCGTTCGTCGCGCCGGCGAAGCCGCGCATGTAGAGCTGGGCGCGCACGTGGGTGATCCGCGCCGCCTTCGGCAGTCCCGTGGTGCCTGAGGTGAAGATGAAGAGGCAGGTGTCGCGGGCGCGCATGTCCTCGCGCACCGACTTGTCGGGCGGCAGCTGGCTGCAGCTCTTCAGCGCCTGGACGAGGTCGCGCTGTTCGCCGTGGGCGGGGCCCAGCACCCACTCCTGCAGCTTCTTGTCGAGCAGCGAGCGCGCGGCCTCGAAGGTGGGCGAGGTCTCGGCGTCGACGATGACGTGGCTGGCGCCGGAGATGGTGAGGCAGTGGGCCAGCGCCAGGCCCGACAGCTGGTTGTTGATCAGCGCCGTGACCACGCCGATCTTCGACAGGCCATACCAGATGGCGAAGTACTCGAGCCGGTTCGGCATGAAGAGCGCCACCGTCTGGCCGCGGCGCAGGTTCAGGCCCTTTCCCCAGTGGGCGAAGCGATTGGCGACGGCGTCCAGCTCGCCGTAGGTGAGGCTGCGGCCCTCGAAGGTGAGCGCGGGCTTGTCGCGCCACTGCTCGACCGCCGCCTGCAGGTCGTCGCAGACCAGGTTCGGGCTGTCCGGGGCGATGGTCTTCACCCGCGCCAGCGTCCGGTTCAGGCCCCGCAGGAAACGCCATTCACGCTGGAGCTTGGCCTTCAGCGGCATCCATCCCTCCGACCAGACCACAACTTGTGGGGGCGTCGGGGGACGGGTCAAGCGCTGGCGACGCGCGATCGGACGGTTCGGGGCGCGGCGCGGCGCCACGCCCCCACGTCAGAGGCTTCGGGGCGGACCGTCTGTACTAGGAGAACCGCTCCCAGGCCGACTGGCGCGAGACGCCGAGCTTGTCGGCGATGGCCTGCCAGCTGATCTCGCGGGCGCGCAGGGTGTCGATCACGTTCTGCAGGAAATCGCGCGCGCCGTCGGCGGCGTAGTTCACGGACCCCATCAGCGAGAGGAGTTCGTCGGTCGGCCGGTCCAGCGGCTTGAAGCTGGCGTGGCCGGCGGGGACCTCGCCGCCTTCGATGATGCCCTGGCATAGCCCCACGCACTCGTTGCAAATGAACGTCCAGGGCCCGGCGATCAGCTTTTCCACCTGGGTCTGCGGCTTGGCGCAGAACGAGCAGTGGAACAGTTCGGGCAGCTTGCGCCCGATCGTGCGCTCGAGCTTGCGGCGGGCGCGGACCTCTTCGGGGGAACGCTTCGGGGCGGCGGGGGCCATGGGAACTTGCCTCTGTCAGGTTCGACCTGACTGTCAGGTACGGCCTGACAGGCATCGCGTCAAGGATAGCCTGACAACCCAAGACCCCGATGAATTGCGGCGATTAGGCGCCGACCGGCGCCGGACGAGCGCCACAATGGCGAAGACGAGATGGCGCCTCGCCGCGCCACAGCCCTGTATTCACAGGACATTGAAGACTCTGGGGAAAGCAATCGAAGTCACGGCAGGTGTTTTCAACAGCCAAGCTGCGATTTCACATTTGGGAACCCGCTCCGGAGACTTGCCGTTTGGGCGTCTCAACGACAATCCCTGGAGGGACGAAATGCCCGTTGATTTCACCGCCGGTGCGCCTGAAGGCGATCCGACGACCACCGAAAGCGCGATGTTCGCGCCGATCCCGAGTTGGGAGCGCAACAAGAAGCGTCGCGGCAAGGCCGCCGGCGAGCGCCGCAGCTTCTTCTCCGAAGAGCCGGCCGAAACGGCGATGACCGGCGCCACGGCAGGCGCGGCGACCGGCGCCGTGGCCAGCGACACCAGCTTCACCGATACGCCCACCGACACCAGCTTCGCGAGCACGCCCACCTATACCGAGCGCCGCTCGACCACGGCCAAGCGCAACAACAGCGCGGCCCCGATCGCCATCGCCGCCGGCCTGATCGTGCTGGCCGGCGTGGCCGCGGCCGGCTGGTATGCGACCCAGTCGCACGACCAGGGCGTGGCCCAGCTGACGCCCGGCGGCTCGCCCGCCGCCGCCCCGGCCGAGATCGGTTCGACCGCCGCCCCGGCCACCGGCCCGGCCCTGGCTGAGAACGCCGCCCCGGCGACGCCGCCCCCGGCCCATGCCGCCGCGGCCGCCCGACCGCACACGGCGATGGCGGCCGCTGCGCCGGCGCCGCGCCATCGCGCCACCGCCACCGTGCGCAGCCGCAGCGTCGAGGACGAAGGCGTCAACGCCAGCGCGACGGTTCGCGCGCCCGCCCCGCGGGCCGCGCCGGTGACCCCGCCGCCCAGCGCCGCGGCCCCCGCCCCGGCTCCGACGCCCGCGCCGACCGCCATCGCGCCGACGGTGAACCCGGCCAACCCGCCGCCCACCGAAACGACGCCGCAGACAGCGCCGCCCACCCCGCCGCAGTCGACCACGCCGACGCCGCCGCCGGACCAACCGCCGCCGCAGTAGGCCACGCGATTCCGTTGGGGATTTGCACGCCCGTCCCTCGCACGAGGGGCGGGCGTTTCGCTGTCCGCTTTCGGGACATGACGAGGGCCGCCCGCATCGCGCCAGGCGGCCCTCCGCGCCCGGGTCCAGTCAGGCGCATGGCGGTGGGGGCGGGCGGCGCGTCAAAGCGGGCCACTTCGCCCCTCCCGCGCCACACGCACGCAAAGGTGGCGCCGGAAAGCGCCTACCGCTTGCGGATCGCAGTGATTTCCGGAAGGCCGTGGCCTTCGTTGGTGTCGAACTCGATCTTCTGGCCGACCTTCAGGCCGTCGAGCAGCGTGGGCGGCGTGACCCGGAACGGCATGGTCATCGACGGCCAGCCCAACGCCGGGATCGGATCGTGCTTCAGGGTCACCATCGCCTGCCTGGCGTCGATCTCGGTGACCACGCCTGTGCCTGTGGCCGCGCGCGGCGGACGCTCCGCGGCGGGCTGAGCCGCGACGATCGGCGGGGCGGCGAACAGCAGGAGCGCCGCCAGGGCGGCCGGACCACGCGGGTTCATGTCACTTGTCCTTGCGTATGACGCTTATCTTACCGCCGCCCTCCAGCATCGCCAGCCGTACGTTCTCGCAGCTTTCCTCCTGCTCCAGGCGCAGGCCCTCCTCCAGGTCCTCGCGGCTGAGGCCGTGGCGGCGCAGCGCGGCCCGGTCGATCTGGCCGTCGCGCACCAGCGTCACCGGCGCGCCCTTCACGATCGCCGCCAGCCAGTTCCAGTGCAGCGTGGCCATCGCCACGGCGCGGTGCAGCACCACCAGGAGCAGCGTCGCGGCCAGGCCGCCGAAGAACGAGGCCTTGCCGGTCATGATGCGCGACAGGTTCGAGCCCACGACGATGGCGACGATGATGTCGAGCGGCGTCGCCTGAGAGAACGTGCGGCGCCCGGCGATGCGCACGCAGATGAGGCCGAAGGCGAAGATGACGACGGCGCGGACGCAGATCTGCCAGGGCTCGGCGGACTCGTCGGGACCGATGACGGAGCGGATCCATTCCATGGTGCGGCCAACGTGGGCTCGGCCGTTCGGTTTCGCACCGTCGGCCGCTCGACGTAGGAACGCCTCGGGCCGGACCGTGTTGGAGGGGCCAGCAACACTGGAGGAGAGCCATGGCCGCCACTACCCACGCTTCCCGTTCGAAAGCCGCCAAGAAGGCCGCCAAGACCCGCGCGCGGCGCACGCGCCGCACCGGCCAGCGCGACCCGCTGGCCGTGAAGCTCCTGAAGCAGGATCACCGCGAGGTCGAAGGCTGGTTCGACGAGTACGAGCAGCTCGACGCCGACCGCGAGAAGCTGGAGCTGTTCCAGAAGATCGCGCTGGCGCTGAAGGTCCACACCCAGATCGAGGAGGAGATCTTCTACCCCGAGGAGCGCGGCGAGGTTGAAGACGACCTGCTGGACGAGGCGTACGTCGAACACCAGTCGGCCAAGACCATGATCGCCGAGATCGAGGCGATGAAACCTTCGGACGAGTTCTACGACGCCAAGGTCAAGGTGCTGGGCGAGTACATCAAGCACCACGTCAAGGAAGAGGAGCAGCCCGGCGGCGTGTTCGCCCAGGCCAAGAAGGGCGACGAGGACCTCGACGCCATGGGCGAGCGGCTGAAGGCCCGCAAGCAAGAGCTGATGGCGAAGATGGGCGGCAAGTCCAACTGACTGCCGCCTCGATCGAC
>Ga0308175_100003409_pt1 | contig 10998 bp, 10 predicted proteins | sample PhyCR1_3_FD_203893 | JGI IMG/M metagenome (GOLD analysis project Ga0308175, IMG submission 203893) | Soil microbial communities from UC Gill Tract Community Farm, Albany, California, United States - DLSLS.C.R1 | ecosystem: Environmental > Terrestrial > Soil > Agricultural land | place: USA... | reverse complement strand
GGTCGCATCGGGTCTCGCGTGGCAGGGCGCGGCGATCGCCGCACCGCTCCTGATTCGCCACGCCGTCGACGCCGGTGTCGTGCAGGGCCATCGCTCGGCACTCTGGTGGGCCTGCGGCGGCCTCGTTGGGCTCGGTGCCGTCGAGGCGGCCGGCGGTGCGAGCCGCCACTACTTCGCGATCCGCAACCGCGCGCTCGCAGATGCGCACGTGCGCGACGGGATCTTCCGCCGCGCGCTCGATCTCGACGCCCACTACCACGACCGGGTCGGCGCCGGTGAGCTGATCTCCCGCGCGTCGAACGACGCCGAGCTCGTCGCGCGCGTGTTCGACGCGCTCGGCCACACGATCGGCTACGTCCTCACCCTGGCCGGAGCGTCGGCGGTTCTGGTCGTGATCGACTGGCGGCTCGCGGTCGCCGTGCTCGCGCCGCTGCCGCTCGTCAGTATCGGCTTCGGCCGCTATTCCGCACGCTATGCGTCGCGGACGAAGATCAACCAGGAGGAGCTCGGCGAGCTCACGGCCCTCGTCGAGGAGACGATCAGCGGCATCCGCGTCGTCAAGGGTCTCGGCGCGGGCGGGGCGCTCTCGGCCCGGTTCCGCCGCAAGTCGGACGACGTCGTGCGCACCGCCCTGGACGTGGCAAATGTGGATGCCGTCTTCCTGCCGGCGCTCGAGGCACTGCCGCTCGTCGGCATCCTGGTCGTCCTCTGGTACGGGGGGCACCGCGTCCTCTCGGGCGAGATCACCGTGGGCACGTTCGCGCTGTTCAACTTCTACCTCGCGCTGCTCGTCAACCCGCTGCGCACGATCGGGCAGCGCGTCAGCACGGTGCAGCGCGCGGTTGCCGCGGCGCGGCGGGTCGACGACGTCCTGAGCGCCGAGCCGGAGGTCGTCGAGTCCGCCCAGGCCCGGCCGTTCCCCGAGAGCGCAGCGGTGGGCTTCGAGGACGTGCGCTTCTCCTACGGCGGCGAGCGGCCGATCCTCGACGGCTTCTCGCTCCAGATTCCCGCCGGGACGTCGCTCGCCCTGGTCGGCGCGACCGGCTCCGGCAAGTCGACCGCCGCCGCGCTCCTCGCCCGCTTCTACGACCCGGTGGCGGGGCGCGTGACGATCGGCGGGGTCGACGTGCGCGACCTGAAGCTCGACGAGCTGCGCCGCAGCGTCGGGCTCGTCTTCGAGGAGACGTTTCTGTTCGGCGACACGGTGAGCGGCAACCTCGGCTTCGGGGCGCCGGGGGCCGGCGGCGAGGCGATCCAGCACGCCGCCCGCCTCGCCGGCGCGGACGAGTTCGTCGAGCGTCTGCCCGAGGGGTACGAGACGATGCTCGGCGAGCGAGGTTTCTCGCTCTTCGGCGGGCAGCGCCAGAGGATCGCGATCGCGCGCGCGATCCTCGCCGACCCGCAGGTGCTGATCCTGGACGACGCGACGTCTGCGGTCGACGCGACGAAGGAGCACGAGATCCGTGCGGCGCTCGCCGAGGTGATGGCGGGCCGGACGACGCTCGTGATCGCGCACCGTCCGGCGACGATCGCGCTCGCCGACCGCGTCGCCGTGGTCGACGGCGGCCGCGTCGTCGAGGAAGGCACGCACGCCGAGCTGCTCGCGCGCTCTTCCCGGTACCGGGCGCTGCTCGCGCTCGCGACAGCGGAGGCGGTCGCCTGATGAGGGAGGCGATCGGGCCGATCCTCCGTCCGCACCGCCCGCTGATCGCGGCCGCGGGGGCCGCGATGGTCGGCGCCACGGCGGTCTCGCTCGCCGCGCCGCTCCTCGTGAAGATCGCGGTCGACCGCGGCATCGGCCACCACGACGTGCACGTGATCGACGTGATCGCGCTCGTCTACGTGGTGCTCGTGCTCGTCCGTCCCTTGCTCGAACGCACGATCGTCCTCTGCAGCGCACGTGCCGGCGAGCGGTTCCTCGGCGATCTCCGCGTCGCCGCCTACGACAAGCTGCAGGCGCTGTCGCTGCCCTTCTTCGAGCAGACGAAGGCCGGCGTGCTCGTCTCGCGCCTGACGGCCGACGTCCAGACGCTGACCACGTTCACGCGGCTCGTGCTCGTCGAGGTCGTCGGCTCGGTGCTGCTTTTCCTCGTCTCGATCGCCATCCTCATCGCCCTGTCACCGCTGCTCTCCCTCGTGATGCTCGTGTCGGTACCGCTCCTCGTCTGGTCGTCCCTTCGCTACGGCAAGCGCTCGCGGCCCGCGTTCCTCGCGCTGCGCGACCGCGTCGCCGACACGATGACCTCGCTGCAGGAAGGGCTTGCCGGTGTTCGGGTCGTCCAGTCCTTCGGTCGGGAAACCGATCGGTACGCGTCGTATCGCGCTCGCTCGCGTGCGCAGGTGTCTGCCTGGCGGCGCATCTCCCTCGTCAACATCGGCTTCTTCCCGATGATCGCGTTCGCACAGTCGCTCGCGCTCGCCGCCGTCCTCGTCGTCGGCGGGTACCTGCATCGCAACGGCCGTGTCTCGGTGGGGACGATCGTCGCCTTCGCCCTGTACCTGATCTCGCTGTTCGACCCGATCGCGCGGCTCGGCGACTGGTTCAGCGAGTTCCAGTCGGGTCGCGCTGCGCTCACGAAGATCGCGCTGCTGCTCGAGACCCCCGCCACCGTGGCCGGCGGCTCGACGCCGGTCCCAGCCCGGGGTCCGCTCGTCGCCGAGAACGTCACGTTCGCCTACGGCGGCGGCGCTCCGGCGGTGCGCGAGGTGTCGCTCTCGATCGACGCAGGAGAGCACCTGGCACTCGTGGGCGCGACCGGTGCCGGCAAGTCGACGCTCGCGAAGCTGCTCGTGCGCGGCTACGACCCGTCCGCGGGACGCGTCGCCTTCGCCGGCGTCGACCTGCGCGAGGCTCCGCTGGACGAGCTGCGCCGGCGCATCGTCTTCGTGCCCCAGGAGGGGCATCTCTTCTCCGGGACGATCGCCGACAACGTCCGGCTCGCCCGCCCCGAGGCTCCCGACGAGCAGGTGCGGGAGGCGTTGCGCGCGATCGGGGCGCTCGAGCGGTTCGAGAGCCTGCCGGGCGGGCTCGGGACCGATGTGCGCTCGCGCGGCGTGCGCCTTTCGAGCGGCGAGCGGCAGCTCGTCTCGATCGCGCGGGTCGCGCTCGCCGACCCCGCCGTGATCGTGCTCGACGAGGCGACCTCGTCGCTCGACCCGCAGAACGAGGCGGCCGTCGAGCACGCGCTGGGCGTGCTCGCGCGCGGGCGCACGGTGATCACGATCGCGCACCGGCTCTCGACGGCGGAGCGCGCCGACCGGGTCGCCGTGCTGGAGCACGGCCGGCTGGTCGAGATCGCCTCACATGCGGAGCTCGTCGCGCAGGGCGACCGCTACGCGCGCCTGTGGGCGAGCTGGCAGGCAGGTCTGAGCTAGAGCTCCTTGGCTGCTAACAGCGCCCCGGCGCCGGCGAGCCGCCAGGGCCGTTCTCGTGCGCGAACGTCCCGTCGAGGTTCGTCTCGAGGCAGTACGACGTGTCTGTGGCGCGCGCGAGGGTGACGCCGGAGCCCTCCGGCAGCGCTGCGCCCGCGTACGTACCGGCCTGTGCGTGGTCGACCTGGAGCAGCTGGTCGGCCGGCGCGAAGTTGGCGGCGGCGGCGGTCACGAGCGCCTGCGACTCCACCCGGGTGACCGCGGGCGACGCCGGCCCGCTGCTCCTGTCCTGCATGACGAACAGGACGCCGGTGATCGCGAGCGTGATCAGGACGAACACGATGCCGAGACCTCTCGTCATCCGACAGGTATCGGCAGCCGGCGCCGAACGGTTGAGCTACTGCTGTGACCGGCTCCAGGTCGCGGTCAGCGCCGGCGCCGAGGCAAGTGTCTGGTAGACGACGCAGTAGCGCTCGGTGAGGCGCAGCAGCGTGTCGAGCTGCTCGTCGCTCGCGTTCGTCGTCAGGTCGAACGCGAGGCGGATCGCGCGAAAGCCCACCGGCGCCTCCCGGTCGACCGCGAGCGTCCCGCGAAAGTCGAGGTCGCCCTCGGCCCGCACGTGTCCTTCCTCGATCTCCACTTCGAGCGAGAGGGCAACCGCCCGCAGCGTGACGCCCGCGCACGCAGCCAGCGCCTCGAGCAGCATGTCGCCCGAGCAGAGCGACAGGCCGTCGCCTCCGCTCGCCGGATGAAGACCCGCTGTTGCGAGCGCCCGTCCGGTGTCGACCGAGCAGGTCACGCCCTCGCCGAGCGTGCCCGTTGCGCTCAGCGTGACGACCGCCGCGTCCGGCTCCGCGCGGTAGCGCTCCTTCAACGGCTCCTGGAGAGCGCGCAGTTCCGTCCGGTCCACGCCGCGATCGTACTTGTACGCGCGCCCCTTCCGGCCATACGCTGGGCAGCGCCGTGGTCTGTCCCGCCTGCAGCCAGGAGAACCCACCGGTCGCGCGCTTCTGCCTCGCCTGCGGCGCTCCGCTCGCCACGGACAGCCTCGCGCGCGACGAGCGGCGGATCGTGACCGTCATCTTCGTCGACCTGGTCGGGTTCACGGCCCGCGCCGAGTCGCTCGACCCGGAAGAGGTGCGTGCCCTCCTCACGCCGTACCACGAGCGCGTCCGCCACGAGATCGAGTCGTTCGGAGGCGTGGTCGAGAAGTTCATCGGGGACGCCGTGATGGGCATCTTCGGCGCTCCGCTCGCGCACGGCGACGACGCCGAACGAGCGGTGCGGTCGGCGCTCGTGGTGCGGGACAACGTCGGCGGATTCGCAGACGGGGAGCTGCAGATCCGCATCGCGGTGAACACGGGCGAAGCGGTCGTCTCGCTCGGCGCGCGGCCGGCGCTCGGCGAGTCGATGGTCGCCGGCGACGTCGTCAACACCGCCGCGCGCCTCCAGGCGGCGGCTCCCGTCAATGCAGTCGTCGTCGGCGAGCAGACGTACCTGGAGACGAGGGGCGCCATCGCCTACGAGCCGACGGAGCCGGTGGTCGCGAAGGGGAAGTCGCGGCCGATCCAGGCCTGGATCGCAGAGCATGCGCTCACGGCGGCGGGTGAGCGCCCGCTCGCCGACTGGTCGATCGTCGGCCGTGCGCCCGAGGTCGCGGTGCTGGGCGCACTGTGGGAGCGCGTCCTGCAAACGCGGCTCCCCCACCTGATCTCGATCTTCGGGCCGGCCGGCATCGGCAAATCGACGCTCGCGGCGGAGCTGGGCTCCATCGCGCGCGCCGGCGGCGCCCGCGTCGTCCGCGGCCGCTCACTTCCGTACCGCGAGAGTGGCGCGTACGGCGCGCTCGCCGGGCAGCTGATGCAGCTGTGCGGCGTCTTCCAGAGCGACTCCGCCTCGGCGGTCGCCGAGGCGCTGCGCGCCCGGAGCGCGGAGCTGCTCGCAGACGCGGATGCGGATCCGGATGTCGTCGCAGGGCATCTCGGCGTGATCGTCGGGATCGACGCGGGCAACGAGGCGGCCGACCGTGATGTCCTGTTCGCCTCGGTGCGTCAGTTCGTGGAGGCAGTCGCGCGCGAGCAGCCGACGATCCTCGTCTTCGAGGACATCCACTGGGCCGACGGGAACCTGCTCGACCTGATCGAGACGATTGCGATGCGCGTGCACGGCCTGCCGCTCCTCCAGGTAACGCTGGCCCGGCCCGAGCTGCTCGACGCACGCGAGGGCTGGGGCGCGCGCGTCGCCGGCTACACGGCCCTCACGCTCGGGCCGCTCGAGCAGGAGCACGCGCGGGAGCTGGCCGTCCGGCGCCTCGGCGACGCCGACCGTGCCGAAGAGGTGATCAAGGTTGCCGAGGGGAACCCGCTGTTCATCGAGCAGCTCGCGGCGACGATGGACGAGAGCGGGCCGGGAACATTGCCGACGAGCATCCGCGGGATCGTCGCAGCGCGGCTCGACGCGCTGCCGAGCCGGGAGCGCGCGCTGCTTCTGGACGCGGCCGTCGTCGGGAAGGTGTTCTGGGTCGAGGCGCTCTGCGCGATCAACCCCGACTGCACCGACATCGAGCAGGTGCTCGAGGGGCTCGAGCTGCGTGATCTCGTCCGGCGCGAGCCGACGTCGATCATGGAGGGGCAGCAGCAGTTCGCTTTCACGAACATCCTGATCCGGGACATCGCCTACGACCTGCTGGCGAGAGCCGACCGCGTGCGCCGCCACGCGCTCGTCGCGGAGTTCTTCGACCGGTCCACCGGCGCGTCCGGCGAGGCGATCGGCGCCCTCGCGCGCCACTGGCGCGACGCCGGCGAGCACGCGCGCGCGGTGGAGCAGCTCATGCGGGCCGCCGGTCAGGCGGAACGCGGCTGGGCGAAGGATCACGCCGCCCGGCTCTACCGGGAGGCCCTCGAGCTCGTCCCGGCGGAGGACACCGAGCAGAGGAGCGTGGTCCGCCGCCGCCTCGCGCTCGCGAGCACGGCGTCGTTCCACGTGGACGACGTCAGACGGCCGGGAAGTCCGCAGGCGTGACGTCGCCTACGATCTCGTCGATCGAGTCGACCACGTGCCGCCCGAGCCGGGTCGAGTGCTGCCGGACGGCTTCCTCGCTGGGAGCGCCGTAGACGCAGAAGGTGCGGACATTGCCGTCGTCGTCGACGACGACGTGGCTGTGCTCCCAGGTGATCTCGGGGAACTCGTCCTCGACGATCTCCCTCGAGCGGCGGCCGACAACCGGCATATCGGACTCGCCGCAGTCAAAGCTGCGGACGATCATGTAACGCGGCATGGGCGACATTCTAATCAGGAAATCGACCGCGGCGTCCGCTCATCGCAGACGCCGCGGCGATTGCTCCTGGATCTAGGGCAAGGGCACGTACTGCGACAGGAAGCTCCGTGCCGCGTCCGTGTCCAGGCGCTGCGAGTAGTCCACGGCGCTGCAGGTGGCGCTCGCGCCGTACGAGCTGATGGCAAGGATCGTGTCGGTGCCGGCCTGCAGGTCGGGGCCGCCGGAGTCGCCGAAGCAGGTCGCGCCGCCCTGGCCGGGGCTCGAGGAGATCTTCAGGAACTCGCTGCCGGTCGCCCCGCCGCCCGCGATGATCTTCGCCTGGGCGCTCAGCCGCGTTCCCGCGACGTTGGAGTGGGGATCCTGGACGCCGTAGCCGACGATGTCGACCTGCTGGTTCTTCGGAAGCGTGTCGTCGTAGCCGGCCGCCGGGAGCTTTGCGTAGCGCTCGACGCTCAGGCCGTCGCCGAGGAGCGTCACCACCGCGAAATCGTTGCGATCGGAGCCCGAAAGGCCGTTTCCGACCGCCCCGAAGCTCTGGGGGACGTGGACGATTCCGGGGACCGCAGTCGCCAGGTTGTCGTTCGCAAGGCTCTCCTGCACGTCGACGAGCACCATCGACCCGTCCGCGAAGCAGTGCGCTGCCGTTACGAAGACGGTGGCCGACAGGAGCGAGCCCGAGCAGAGCGCGCTGGTCTGGGGCGACACCGCAACTCCGACGTACGGGTGCGCATTGCCGTCGGGCTTTCCGTTCACGACCGCGAGGGCCGACGCAGCCACCACACCGGCGGCGACCACCGCGATCAACGCCGTCCCGGCCGCCCGCAGCCTGGTCGCGCCTCTGAGAACTTTCAGCACTTCGCCCTCCTGTCGTTCCACGCGGCCGTACGGCCGCCCGCAGTCCTACGCAGGTGCGCAGGTGCCCTCGTTATGCCCAGCCTCCGGCCGTGTCGCATGCCTCGAAAGGGTGGTGCGGCCAGAGATAGTCCGCGCGCTCGTGCACGTAGACGTGGCGGGCGACGGTCAGTCCCGTCGGCTGGTCGAGCGCGCCGGCCGCGATGCTGATCGTCTCGCGCGACGACACCCGCCAGAAGAGGCTCGACCCGCACTCGGCGCAGAACCCCCGCTCGGCCTGCGAATCGCTGTCCGGGCTCTCGATCCAGCGGAGCCCGCCGTCGGCGACAAAGATCACGTCGTCGCGGCGAGCGGCCGTCGCCGCCCAGGTATCGCCGCTCCACCGCCGGCACTCGACGCAGTGGCAGACGAAGACCTCCCGCAGCGGCCCGTGCACCTCGAAGCGAACGGCGCCGCAGAGACAGCGGCCGCGAGCTCTGTCAGTCACCGTCGGTCGAGCCGGGCGGGGAGCTGATGCCCGGCTCCCAGCCGTCCCACAGGGCGTCGACGTGCTTGTGGGGGATGTGGCGCAGAACGAGCTTCCACTCGTCGCTCGGCGCCGCGATCGAGACGTCCTGGTGGAGGGTGAACCCGTCGCCGTCGAAGCTCTCGAAGTCGACCGGGTGCCCCGGCGGCTCCAGGTGCACGTGCTTCAGCCCCGCGTCGTCGGCCCAGACGTAGACGTTGCCGCCGTGCTCCGCGACGAACGCACGCACGTCGTCGTCCGCCAGGATGCGCACGAGAGCCCAGCCCTACGAAGCTTCAGGCTCGGGCGGCTGCATCGCGGCCCCGCCCGGGAGCGGGAACGGGCGCGGCTTCGCAGGCGCGGGCCGCCGCTCGGGCTCGTTCGCCGGCTCCGGCGCCGCCGGCTCGGGCGGGAAGACGGCGTCCTCGCTCTCGCCGGCGAGGAGCCGCTTGAACTGGTCGCTGTCGATCGTCTCGTGCTCGATCAGGATGTTCGAGATGCGGTGCAGGTCGTCGAGGTGCTCCTTGAGCACGCGCGTCGCGATGTCGTGGCCGTCCTCGATGATCCGGCGGATCTCGTCGTCGATCTCGCGCGCGACCTCTTCCGAGTAGTCGGGCTCGTGGCCCATGTCGCGGCCGAGGAACGGCATGTCCGCGTTGCGGCCGAGCACGCGCGGGCCGAGCTTCTCGCTCATGCCGAAGCGCATCACCATCTGCTTCGCAGTGGCGGTCACCTTCTCGATGTCGTTCGCCGCGCCGGTCGTCACCTCGTTGAAGACGATCTCCTCGGCCGCCCGGCCGCCCATCGTCATGGCGATCTGCTCGAGCAGCGCCTTGCGGGTCGTCAGATAGCGATCCTCTGTCGGCAGCGAGATCGTGAGGCCGAGCGCCTGCCCGCGCGAGACGACGGTGATCTTGTGCACCGGATCGGTGTGCTCGAGGAAGTGGCCGACGAGCGCGTGGCCCATCTCGTGGTACGCGGTGATCCGCTGCTCCTTCTCGGAGAGCAGGCGCGCCTTCTTCTCGGGGCCCGCGATCACGCGCATGATCCCCTCCTCCAGCTCCTCCTGCTCGATCACCTTCTTGCCTCGGCGCGCGGCGAGGAGCGCAGCCTCGTTGATCAGGTTGCGCAGGTCGGCGCCCGTGAAGCCGGGCGTGCCGGCGGCGAGCGCGTCGAGGTCGATCGCGGAGGCGAGCGGCTTGCCCTTGGCGTGCACCTCGAGGATCTTGCGGCGGCCGTTCCGGTCCGGGCGGTCGACGGAGATCTGGCGGTCGAAGCGCCCCGGGCGGAGCAGCGCCGGATCGAGGATGTCTGGCCGGTTCGTCGCGGCGATCAAGATGATGTTGTCCTTCATCTCGAAGCCGTCCATCTCGACGAGCAGCTGGTTCAACGTCTGCTCGCGCTCGTCGTGGCCGCCGCCGAGCCCCGCGCCGCGATGGCGGCCGACCGCGTCGATCTCGTCCATGAAGATGATGCACGGCGAGGCCTGCTTCGCCTGCTCGAACAGGTCGCGCACACGCGAGGCGCCGACCCCGACGAACATCTCGACGAAGTCCGAGCCGGAGATCGAGAAGAACGGGACGCCGGCCTCGCCCGCGACGGCGCGCGCGAGGAGCGTCTTACCGGTGCCGGGAGGCCCGTACAGGAGGACGCCCTTCGGAATCGACGCGCCGAGCGCCTGGAACTTCTTCGGGTTCTCGAGGAACTCCTTGATCTCCTGGAGCTCCTCGACCGCCTCGTCCACCCCGGCCACGTCCTTGAAGCCCATCTTCGGCGTGTCCGGCGCCATCCGCTTGGCGCGCGACTTGCCGAAGCTCATCACCTTCGAGCCTCCGCCCTGGACCTGGTTCATCAGGAAGACCCAGAAGCCGATCAGGAGCAGGAACGGCAGGAACGACCCGATCAGCGCCGTCCACGAGAAGCCGCCTGTCCCCTTCGAGTCGTAGGGCACGTTCTTCTTCTGCAGCAGCTGCTCGAAATCGAGCTCCGACTGGTCGGTCGGGTAGTGGACCGTCGCCGTCGTGTTGTCCTGCGCGTAGGTCGCGGTGATCGCCCGCTTCCCCGGGTTGAACTCGATCTTGGTGATCTGAGACGGGTTCTGCTGGATGTCCGCACGCAGCGACGAGTAGGTCGCCTTGCGCGTGTGATGGTTCTTCGGGATCAGCGTCTGGCTGGCGAGCCACACCAGCAGAACGATCACGATGAGCGGGAAGAAGGCGCTACGGAAGAAACGATTCACAGGAGGTCTTCGGAGAGGGTAGCCAAGTGGATGTTCGTGCGGTTATGGGCATAACCCTTCCGTAATGGAAGCGGTTACGCACCTTCCGGCATCAGGTCGGGATGGAGGACGCCCACGTAGGGCAGATTGCGGTAGCGCTCGGCGAAGTCGAGGCCGTAGCCGATCACGAACCTGTTCGGGATCTCGAAGCCGACGTACCGCACCGGCACGTCGATCTCGCGCCGCTCGGGCTTCGTCAGGAGCGCGCAGATCTCGAGGCTCGCGGGCTCGCGCGACTCCAGGTTGCGCAGGAGGTAGGAGAGGGTCAGGCCCGAGTCGATGATGTCCTCGACGACGAGCACATGCCGGCCCTCGATGTTGATGTCGAGGTCCTTGAGGATCCGGACGACGCCCGAGGAGTCGGTCGCGGCGCCGTAGCTCGAGATCGCCATGAAGTCGATCTCGCAGGGAACGGTCAGCGCGCGCATCAGGTCGGCCATGAAGAAGACGGCGCCCTTCAGCACCCCGACGAGCAGCAGCTCGCGGCCCGCGTAGTCTGCGGAGACCTCCCGCCCGAGCTCGTGGATCCGTTCCTGGAGGCGCTCCTCCTCGATCAGGATCTCGCCGACTCCGATCTCCACCTCAGTCTGTGACACGGGTCGCGCTCACCCCCTCGGCTTCGACGATCCCGGGCACGGCCACGACGTCGTCTCCGCGCACGACGAGCGGCCAGGCTTCACGATCCGATCTCGGGATCTTCGCGTCGACGAACAC
>Ga0308175_100003408_pt1 | contig 10999 bp, 8 predicted proteins | sample PhyCR1_3_FD_203893 | JGI IMG/M metagenome (GOLD analysis project Ga0308175, IMG submission 203893) | Soil microbial communities from UC Gill Tract Community Farm, Albany, California, United States - DLSLS.C.R1 | ecosystem: Environmental > Terrestrial > Soil > Agricultural land | place: USA... | reverse complement strand
CTGCTCGCCGAGCTGGTGGCCGAGCAGGACAACCTGCGCGCGTGCACCTGCTGGGCCGTCGCTCGCGACGACCGGGCCGAGCTCGCACTCCGCTTCGTCGGCGCGCTGTACTGGTTCTGGTACGCGCTCGGCCAGTTCCGCGAGGCGCGCGACCTCACCGATCGCGCGCTCGCCCTCGACGCCGATGCCGCGCCACTGTTCCGCGGACGCGCACTCGCCTCGAGTGCGCTCATCGCGCTCGCGCAGGGCGAATATCCCCTCGCGCGCCTGCACTTCGAGCAGGCGCTCCCCCTCCTGCGCGAGGCGGGCGACACCGACGCCGTCGGCGCCGCGCTCGCCAAGTACGGGGCGTCGCAGCTCCTCGGCGGCGACGTCGACGCGGCCATCGTGACGCTGGAAGAGGCACTCGACTACACACGCGGGCGGCCGGCGCACGACATCGCCGTCATCTTCGCCAAATTCTGGCGCGCCTGGGCCGCGTACGCGCAGGGCGACTACGAGACGGCGAGCACGCTGCTGCACGCCAACAGCGACGTCGGCCGCCGGTATCATCTGCCCACCACGCTCGCGCACAGCCTCGTCTGCGAGGCGCGCGTCGAGCTGGCGCGCGGCAACATCGAGGCGGCGTGCACCAAGGTGATGGAAGGCCTCGAGCTCGAGGTGACGATCGACGACGCATGGGGGATCGGCCTGGCCGTGGACGTCGTCGCGCACGTCGCGGCGGAGCGGCGGCACTGCGAGGAAGGCGTGCGGCTCATCGCGGGCGTCGCGGCGCATCGCGAGCGGCTCGCCGTCGCGCTCCCGGGGATCGCCCCGATGGAGCGGATGCGTCTCATCGAGTCGCTGCGCGGGACGCTCGGCGAGCGGTACGCGCAGATCGAGGCGGAGGGGCGCATGCTCTCCACGGCGCAGGTGGTCGGTGTCGCGCTGGCCGAGGCGGCGCGTCACACGACGGAGCACCGCGTCCCCGTCGTCGATCAGCGCGCCGCCGCCGACGGGGCGCGGCTCCGCGTGCTCGCCCTCGGACCGCTCCAGGTGTTCGTCGACGGAGAGCTCGTCGAGTCGATGGCGTGGGGCTCGGCCCGGCCGCGCGAGCTGCTCGTCTTCCTCCTCATGCATCCGGAGGGGCGGACGAAGGAGCAGGTGGGGCTCGCCTTCTGGCCGGACGCGAGCAGCGCGCAGCTCCGCAACAGCTTTCACGTCACCCTGCATCGGCTGCGCAAGGCGCTGGGGAATCCCGAGTGGATCAACCTCTCGCACGACCGCTATCGCGTCGATCCCGCCGTCCTCGAGGAGTTCGACGTCCACGTCTTCGAGCGCGACGTCGCCGCCGCGCGGAAGGCACTCAAGCGGCAGGAGGCGGGCGCCTCCGCGAAGCTGGAACAGGCGCTCTCCCTCTTCCGCGGCGACTTCCTCGACGGCGAGCCGGTGGGCGACTGGCATCTCGAGCACCGCGACCGGCTCCAGCGCACGTACGTGGACGCGCTGATGGAGCTCGGCGCGCGCCTCGCGAAGGAGGAGCGTCACGCGAAGGCCGCCGAGGCCTACCGTCGCGTCCTGGCGCGGGACGAGCTGCACGAGGAGGCGCTGCTCGCGCTGATGAAGTGCCACGCCGCCGTCGGCGAGCGCTCGCAGGCGCTGCGCGTGTATCGCCGGTTCGCGGACCGGATGCGCGCGGAGCTCGAGGCCGAGCCGGACACCGAGACGACGTCGTTCTTCGAGAAGCTGCAGGCCGGAGCGACGGTCTGAAGGTTCGAGCCGACTCGAGCGAGTTCACCAGTATCTGACCGCCACGCCGATTTGCGCTCGTTCCCCGGGCGACGCATTGTATGTCGCTCCGCCATGCCGACACCCACATGATCCCCGCGGTTGCAGCCATGCGTCTCTCCTCCCTCGCAGTCCTCGTCGCGCTCGTCTCGGTCGCCGCCTGTTCCGATTCGCCGTTCGATCCCCTCGCACCGACGTCGCCCAGCCTGGCGCGTGGCGGGAAGCCGAAGCCGCCGCCACCGCCCGCGCACGACCCGATCCTCTTCGTTCACGGGTGGAACGCGAGCAGCTCGACGTGGACCACGATGGTGAGCCGCTTCAAGGGTGACGGCTGGACGAGCGCGCAGCTGGTGAACTGGTCGTACAACTTCCGTCAGTCCAACGCGACGACGGCAGCGCAGATCCAGCAGAAGGTGGATTCCATGCTGCTCGCGACCGGCGCCGCGAAGGTGGACATCATCACCCACTCGATGGGGACCCTCTCGGCGCGCTACTACATCCGCTATCTGGGTGGCGACGGCAAGGTGGACGCGCTGGTGTCGCTGGGCGGCGCGAACCACGGCACGACGACGGCGAGCCTGTGCTTCGACACGTCGTGCATCGAGATGCGGCCGAACTCGGCCTTCCTCACGGACCTCAACTCGATCGACGAGACCTGGGGATCGCCGCGCTACGCGACGTGGTGGAGCCCCTGCGACGAGGTGATCAACCCGCACTCGAGCGTTCTCCTCACTGGCGCCACCAACACGCAGACCGCCTGCATGTCGCACTCCCAGCTCCACGAGGACCTTGGCGTGTACCGGCAGGTCCGCGACATGGTCAACACGACCACCCTGCTCGCGACCGCGCAGTAAGGAGTCGGACTTGGGGTCGGACGATGGGGTCGGACCCTGGGGTCGAATCGGGGTCAGACCCTGGGGCGCAGCCCCAGGCTCTGACCCCTTTGTCATAGTGGCCAGCCCCACTAACTCCGACCCCACCGACTCCGACCCGACCGCGCCGCTCCGGAGTCAAAACTCTTTGATCCCGCCTCCGTAGTCCCTCCATCCCGGAGGACACCATGGAAGCAGACTACAGCACGCTCATCGGGCTCATCTCCGTCGTCTGCGGCGCGGGGGTCATTGGCCTGAGTTATCTCGGCGCGTACCTCATCGGCCACTCGCGCGGCAGGCGCGAGGCGGAGATGGATCGGCAGATCTCCGAACAGGACGCCCGCCTGGGCGACCAGCATCGCGTCGACGCGATCCAGCACTCGCTCTCGTCGATGGCCCAGGCGATCGAGCGCCTCACCGACGCCCAGCGCGTCGCCCTCCTCGACAGGGTCCGCGTGGCGTCCGAGCCAAGGACCTCCCGCGCGACGAGGACGGATACGCCCGCATGACCTGCGTCCCGTCCCGCCGGACAGCACGCTTCGTGCAGCGGCCCGTCGCATGAAAAATTCCGCTCGTTTCGCTATCGCCTCACTGATCTTCGGTGCCGGCCTCGCGACCGGCGTCACCGTGCGCCATCTCGTCCGCGATGCCGATGCGCAGCCTCCCGCCGCGCCGGCGTCGCTCACGGCCGAGGAGCAGATCGTCATCCGCGTGGCGAAGCAGATCACCCCGGCCGTGGTGAGTATCGTCGTCCCCAACTACGGCTCCGGCTCGGGCGCCGTGATCCGGCGCGACGGGATGATCCTCACCAACGCACACGTCGTCGGTACGGCGCGCAGCGTTCAGGTCGGACTCGCGGACGGACGCAAGGTCGTCGGCACCGTGCTGGGGCGCGATCCGGGGCTCGACGTCGCCGTCGTGCGCATTCCCAACACCGACGTTCCTGTCGCGCCGCTCGGCAACTCGGATCAGCTCCAGGTCGGCCAGCTCGCCATCGCCGTGGGCAATCCGCTCGGGCTCGACCGCACCGTCACCACGGGCGTCATCTCCGCGTTGAACCGCTCCGGGCGGTCGATCGGCGGCGAGACGTTCATCCAGACCGACGCCGCGATCAGCCCCGGCAACTCCGGTGGCCCGCTCGTCGACTCGCGTGGTAACGTCATCGGGATCAACAGCGCCGAACTGATGGGCCAGGGCGTGTCGGGACTCGGCTTCGCCATCCCGATCAACCTCGCGATGAACATGGCCAGCCAGGTGCTCGCCACGGGTCGCTACGTGCGCCCCTTCCTCGGCGTCGCCTTCAGCGACGTGGACGCGGACATGGCCTCGCAGTTTCGCCTTCCCGTCCGGCAGGGAGTGCTCGTCACCGACGTGCAATCCGGTTCGCCCGCCGCGAGGGGTGGCGTGCGCCCGCAGGACATCATCACCCGCATCAACGACACGCCGGTCGCGATGGGCGGCGACGTGCGCCGCGTGCTGCGCGGGCTCAAGCCGGGCGACAGCGTGCGACTGCTCGTCGTGCGCCCACCCGACGGCGCCCGCGCCACCCTCACCGTGCGACTCGGCCAGACCTCGCAGTGATCGTCGCCGCGGAGTCGCTCGTGCGTGCGACGTGCCGGCGCGACGATCTCAGTGGAGTCCTTCGCTCCCCATCGCCAGCTCGCGAGCGAACGCGTCGTTGACGTCGCAATAATGTCGCCGTGCGCGCACCGTGCGGGTGTGCTGGAAGTAGTACGGCGGCGCGCCCGGCGTTCCTTCGTCGTTCCGCCGCAGGACGTAGAACTCGAACCGCACCGCCGCCGAGTCGGCGTACGACGCCCCGAACGCCCGGTGCGCGAGCACGACCTCGACCGGCCGACCGCGTCCGCGCCGGAATACTCGCAGATCGCCGAGCACGCAGTCGGCGCCTTCCACCGTGCGAAACAGCTCCGCGCCGTCGGCGGGATGGTCCGGGCCGAAGAACGGAACGACCTGCCAGGCCACGGCACTCGTCGTGTCCGCCGGATCGGTGAACGCGAGCAGCTGGAACATCACGATGCTGTAGCCGTGCGCGTTGAAGTTCTCGCGACGATTCACCACCGCTTGCCCACGGTGACCGTCTCCGAGGAGATCGATCGCGTTGAGCCCGTTGTACAGGCGGAGCACGACGGCGCGGTCGCCGGAGACGGCGCCTTGCGCGCGGACCACACTCCCGATCGTCAGCCACGCCGCGAGCGCGAGTCCCCAACGCAGCGTCGCGCGCATCGCGCCTGCTCGAAACCGCATGAACGCCGCTCTCGTTTGCGCTAGCGCCGCGGCTGCTCCGGCTGGGCCAGCCGCGCGAGCCGCCGCTTCGCGTCGGCCACGCGGGGTTGAAGCTCCGGGTCGGCGTTCTTCCACAGCTCGACGAAGGCGCGGTAGTTGTCGATCGCTTTCGTGGTGTCGCTCAGCCCCTCGTAGAGCTGGCCGAGCCGTTCGCGGATCGCCGGCACCCGCGTCGGATCCAGCTCGGGGTCCGACTTGAACGCGAATGGCGTGGCGAGGTAGCGCTGGAACATCATCGCCGCGGAATCAGCCCTGCCGGCTGCGTCGTACGCGCGCGCCAGATCGAACGAGAGGCACGGCGCACACTCGTCCACCGGCGCGCCGTCGAAGCCGATGTCGCCCCGACGGAACTCGGCGAGCGCCTCCTGCGGCTTGCCCGATGCGAGCGCGATCTCCCCCAGCGCGCTGTGGACCTCGGGCGACTTGAGTCGAGCGATCGACGTATCGGTCATCTCGGTGCGATAGCGCGCCAGCATCGCCCGTGCCTTCTCCGGCTTGCCCACGCGCGCGAGCATTGCCGCGGCAAAGAGATAGGGCCGGTCGATCATCGGCAGGTCGCGAAAAGGCAGGTGATCGACGATCGAGTCGACGCGCGCGGCGAGTGCCGGCGTCGCACCCATGATCGCGACGTCGATCATCGCATCGCGGAGCGGCTGCGCCGCCGGTGACCGTCCCGGATTGGTGGCCTCCAGCTCCGCGGCGAACGCCGCCGCGCCGTGCAGGCGTCCATCGAGCAGTGCGATGTTCCGCGCGTTGAACAGGCCGATCCGACGGCGCCCGTCGCCGCCCGCCGCGAGCACGCTGTCGGTGCGTCGGCGCATTCCCGCGAGGTCCCCTTTCGCATACGACAGGATGAGCTGCCGGCTGGTGCCGTAGGCGCGCGAGACGCCGGCCAGCGTCTCCGTGAGCGCCGCCGCCTCCTTGACCTTCCCCTGACTTAGCTGCAACTCGATGGCATTGCCGTACGCCGTGCCATTGTCCCCCTTGAGCTGGATCGCCGCGAGGTTGAGTGATTCGGCGCGCGCGAACTCCCGGCGCGTCCGTAGTGCCTCTCCCAGGTTCACGAGGATGGCCGAGGTCGTCTCGCCACGCTGGAGGATCGCTTCGTACGCCGCGATGCCCTTCGTACGATCGCGACCGGGCCCCATGATGAAGTAGCGCGCCGTCAGCGCATCACGCTCGGTCGCGGGAAGGCGATCGCGGTAGCGGTATGCCTGCGTCAACGCCGAATCGATCGCCGACGGCGTACCGCCATAGTTCGAGAGATCGGCCGCGAGCGCGCTCCATCCCGACGCGAACGTCGAATCGATCGCCACCGCCTCGCGCGCCAGCGCGGTCGCGCGGTCGTCGCCGAGCGCGTTGGCGCGTGCCGCCGCGCTGTATTTCTTGAGCGCCTCGAGGGAGCCCGTGGTCGCCTGGAAGAGTGGCGGCGTCGCATTCACGAGCTTCAGCGACTCACCCGCCTTGGCGCGGATCGCGCGCGCGAGCCGGTCGGCTGCCTCGATCAATCCCTTCGGCCCGTCGCCCGTCTCGCGGAACGATGCGAGCTCGCTCCCCGAATCAGCGCGGACGAGCCGCACCGACACGATGTAGCCGGTGCCGACGCCGGTCACCTCGCCGTCGACGATCGCCTTGATCCCTTCGCGCTGCGCGAGATCCTGCGCGACGGCCAGGTCGAGGCGCGTGTCGGGCGCGCGCTTCGAGCGGACGAGCGCGTCCACGATGGTGGCCGGCGGTACGATCGTGATCGCCGACGACCCCGAGAGCCCGGCGCGCACCGCATCGCTCACCACGCGGCCCAGCGTGCTGTCGACGTGAGTCGTGCGAAAGTCGGTGATCAGCAGCGGATCCCGTGCATTCAGCCGCCCCGCCGCGAACAGCGAGCCGAAGGGGCCGATCCCCGCCGCGCGCATCCCCATGAACAGGGCGATGAAGGCGACGAACGCGCCGAACGCGTACAGGCCACCGCGCGCCGTCCGGTACCAGCTCATGTGCGGCGCCGCCTTGAGCGCCATCGTCGCCATCGTGCCCTGATTCGTCGTCGGCGTGCCCCCCGGCGTGTACGTCGGCGTCGAGAGCACGGCGCGCCGCGTGACGCGCTGCACGTAGCCCGTCCACAGTACCATCGGCAGCCCGAGCGCCATGACGACGAGCGAGCCGGCAAACACCCACTCCGGCAGCCCGATCCCGACGATCGCCGCCTTCGCCAGCACGGCGACGACGATGAACGCCGCCGCATAGAGCGCGAGCGCCTTCCGGAACATGCCGCGTCCGCCGAGCAGGATCGCCGGCATCGCCGGCGCGCCGGTCCCGCTCGTGATCGTGTCCAGCGTGCGCACGACTTCGCCCGCGCTCTGCGGACGCGCGTCCGGCTCCTTCGCCAGGCACCGCATCACGAGGTCGGCCAGCGCCGCCGGCACGTCGGCGCGCAGCTCACCGATCGGCCGCGGTGTCTCGCTCAGGTGCGCGGCGAGCATGCGCTGCGCCGTCCGATCGGTGAACACGGGATGGCCGGCGAGCAGCTCGTACGTCATCGCGCCGAGCGCGTAGATGTCCGCCCGGTGGTCGACGTTCGCGTCCCCCGCCGCCTGTTCGGGCGCCATGTACGCCGGCGTCCCGATCGATGTCCCCACCTGGGTGAGCGCCGCGCCTTCCGCCGACGTGCGCGCCGCGCTGATCGCCTTGGCGATCCCGAAATCGGTGACCACCGCCGTGCCACCCGAGAGCAGCACGTTGTCCGGCTTGATGTCGCGATGGACGATGCCGCGCTGGTGCGCGTAGCCGAGCGCCCGGGCCACGTCCTTCACGATCCCGACGACTTCCGGGATCGCCATCGGGCCGCGGCCGAGGTGCGCCCGGAGCGACTCCCCCTCGACGAACGGCATCGTGTAGTAGGGGAGTCCGTCCGTCTCCCCCGCCGTGAGCACGGGGACGATGTTCGCCTGCTGCAGCGCGGCGACGGTGCGGATCTCCCGCTCGAACCGCTCCGCGCTCAGGCCGAGCGCGAGGTCCGGCGACAGCACCTTCACCACGACGTCGCGCTGGAGGCGGAGCTCCTGGGCGACGAACACTCGACTCATCCCGCCCCCGCCCAGCTCGTGCTCCAGGCGGTAGGCGTCACCGAGCGACTTCTGGAGCTGGCCCCGCAGGTCTACGGACACGTGGCGACGTCTCTCGGGATGCGAAGGGGCAAGGGCGGGTGCTCCCAATATGGGAGTGTTGCCTCGGCCGCGTCAGGGACGCCCGTCATCCCGGCCACGAGAGCTTCAAGAGGGTCAGACTCGTTGAACGCTCAAGAGGGTCAGACTCGTTGAAAGACGGCACGGGCACGTACCCCTTCTCAACGACTCTGACCCTCTTGAATCCGATGCGCGACCGAGCCGGCGATCAACGCAGATCACGCCCCCCGTTCACGTCGAACGTCGCCCCATACACGAAGCTCGCCGCCGGACTCGCCAGGAAGACGATCACGCGGGCGATCTCCTCCGGATCCGCCATGCGTCCGGCGAGCAGCTTCGCCACCGGATTGCCCGCCGAGCCGGCAATCGTGTCCTCGCCCATCGTCGTCCGCGTGAGACCGGGCGACACACAGTTCACGCGGATCGCCGGCGCGAGATCGCGCGCCGCGCTCTTCGTCAGGTTGACGATCCCCGCCTTCGCCGCCGCGTAGTGCGCGTGGTGCGGCGCGCCCGTGCTCGCCGCGACGCTCGCCACCGTCACGACGGCCGAGCCGGGGCGCAGCAGCGGACGCACCGCGCGCAGCAGATAGAACGTGCCGTTCAGATTCGTCCGAACGATCGCGTCCCACTCGTCGGGCTCGAGCGTCTCCAGTGGCGTGAGGATGTTCTGCCCCGCGTTGAGCACGGCGACGTCGAGCGTGCCGCCGGTCAGCGTGGCGACCTCGGCGACCGCGCGGTGTACGTCGGCCGCGTCGCCCATGTCCAGCCCGACGCACCACGCGCGTAACCCCGCGGCGCGAACGTCGGCCGCGACCGCCTCGGCCGCCGCGGCGCCCCGATGGTACGCGACGACCACGTGCGCGCCTTCCGCCGCGAGGAGACGCGCCGTCGCCGCGCCGATTCCCCCCGACGCCCCCGTGACCAGCGCAATGCGACCATCGAGGCCGAGGTCCAATCAGTCACTCCTGTGTAGCACCACGGAGAAGTACCGCGGTGACCGCAATGAGTTCGTCGCCTCTGCTCGGGATGCGTCAAACATCGGAGGCCTGCTCCCGCAGGTCAAAGACGCGGCGGGGCGGATCGTGGCGCGGCCGTCCGCTGTCTCACCTGATCGGGCATCCCCCGCATCTCCGCATCTCCGCTCCCGACTGGACGAGGAGGCCGGCAGGTGGGATAGTTGTGCATCCCAATCCCACCTGACATGTCGCAGCAGCAGCTCTCCCGCCGACGGTTCGTCGCCAGCGCCGTCCTCCTGCTCATCCCGCGCCGAGCCTGGGCCATGCGCTCCGGCGGGCCGCACCCCACGCCGCGCGCCGGCATCACCGCGGCGAAAGTGCTCGCCAGCGACAAGCTCGACGGCAACGCCGCCCTCATCGCCGTGTTCGACGGCGTGCGCGAGATCCCCGAGGTGATCGACGGCATCCGCTGCCAGTGCGGGTGCGCGGGCTCCGAAGGGTTCTACTCGCTCCTCAGCTGCTACGAGGGTGACGGCGCGATGGCGAAGATCTGCCACATCTGCCAGGGCGAAGGAAAGCTCGCCGTCCGCCTCCACAAGGAAGGCAAGTCGCTCGACGCGATCCGCACGGCGATCGACGCGAAGTTCGGCTGATCGCTGCTCATCCCACCGCGCGCACCCACCGACGACATGAAAGCCCGGCTCTTCACACTCGCGTTCACGCTCACGCTGTTCGCCGCGCCCGACCTCCACGCGCAGATCCGCGCGAGCGAGTTGGGCTCCTTCACCCAGGTGATCGACGGGACGAAGATCAGCATGACGTACTCTCGCCCGCGCGGCCGCGGGCGGGACCCGCTGTTCGGAAATCCGAAGTCCGTGCGCTGGGGCGAGGTGTGGACCCCCGGCGCCAACTACGCCACCACCTTCGAGGTCAACCGGCCCATCACGCTCGACGGACACGCCGTCAAGCCCGGCACGTACTCGGTCTGGATGGTCGTCCGGCAGTCCGGCCCGTGGACGATGGTGCTCGATCCGAAGGTGCACATCTATCACATGTCTCCGCCGGACTCGAACGCGACGCAGATTCGCTTCCCGGTGCAGACGAAGGACGCGCCCTACCTCGACGTACTCACCTGGTCCATGCCGGAGCTGCGCGCCAACGGCGGCACGCTCACCATGCAGTGGGGCCGCACGCGCGTCGACATGAACCTCGACGTCCAGCCGTCGTACGCGCTGACGATGCCGCAGTCAGACGCGGCTCCCTACCTCGGCGTGTGGGAATACGCCGAGATCGACTCGGCCAAGGTGGGACCGACGCACCGGTTCGTCATCGACTACGAGGACCAGACGCTCAAGGGCCGCTGGCACTCGGACTCGTCGTACTTCAAGCACTTCGCCCTCGTGAAGATCGCGCCCGAGTGGTTCGCGCCCGGTGTGTACGACGACAAGGGACAGGTGTACGAGGTGTACAAGCCCGAGCTCGTCCTCGAGTTCACGCGCGAGAACGGACGCGCGACGTCGTTCCTCGCGCGCGACGATCAGGACAAGGTCGTCATGCGCGGCAAGCGGATTCAGTAGCCAGGCAGCGCTGGACAAAGTTGCGAACGGAGTAGTGCCGTCCCCCATCGGCGATCACTCGTGTCCGTCGCGCTCCGTCGCTTCGAACAGGAACCAGAGCCGCCGCTCGGTCTCGTCGATCCACACCTCGAGCAGGCTCGTCGTCCCCACGTCGCCATGCTCGTCGCACACGTCGTGCGCCGTGCGCAGCTCCGCGAGGAGCGTCCGGTTGTCGTCCCGCAGCGCCGCGAGCATGTCGTGCGGTACGACGAAGTCGGCGTCATTGTCCAGGATGTGCTGCAGTCGCCCGATCTCGCCCACCGAGTGGATCGTCAACCCGCCCACTTTGCGTACCCGCTCGGCGA
>Ga0308175_100003407_pt1 | contig 11000 bp, 7 predicted proteins | sample PhyCR1_3_FD_203893 | JGI IMG/M metagenome (GOLD analysis project Ga0308175, IMG submission 203893) | Soil microbial communities from UC Gill Tract Community Farm, Albany, California, United States - DLSLS.C.R1 | ecosystem: Environmental > Terrestrial > Soil > Agricultural land | place: USA... | reverse complement strand
GCTGCTCGACATCCAGTTGCCGGGCCAGGATGACGGCTTCGCGCTGGCCCGCTGGCTGCGCGAGAGCAGCACGCGGGTCGGCATCATCATGCTGACCGCGGCGGGCGATTCGGTCGACAAGGTGCTCGGCCTCGAAAGCGGCGCCGACGACTATGTCTCCAAGCCCTACGAGCCGCGCGAGCTGCTGGCGCGCTGCAAGAGCGTGCTGCGCCGCTCGGTCAACAAGGCGACGCCACCTCGGCTGGAGCGCGTGCGCATGGGCGGACACACGCTCGACCTTTCCAAGCGCGGCCTGAACGACGATGCCGGCAACGACGTGCCGGTGACCGCGGGCGAGTTCGACCTCCTGAAGCTGTTTGCCGAGAATCCCAACCGGCCGCTCAGCCGCGATTGGCTGCTCGAGACCACCAGCCATCGCCAGCGCGACCCGTTCGACCGGGCGATCGACCTGCGCATCACGCGCATCCGCCGCAAGATCGAGCCCTCGCCCGACAAGCCGACGGTGATCCGCACGGTACGGGGCGTCGGCTATATGTTCGTGCCGCCCGCCGAATGATGTATGACTGCGGCCTGCCCCACGTGGGAATGGGCCCGTAGTTCAGTGGTTAGAACGAGCCGCTCATAACGGTTATGTCGCAGGTTCGAATCCTGCCGGGCCTACCACCCTGCTCCGCGTTGCGCGCTTCGCAGGACTTGTCCTCCGAGGCCGTGGCGATGGAGGGGCGTGGGAGGGCCGTACGTCTAGCCCGGCCCTCGCTTTCGGTCCTGACTTCGCTCCGCTTCTTCGCTGCTGCTGCTGTCGTGCTCTTCCACATCGTCGTCGGGCGTTCAGGCGACACCGTCCCCGTCAACGGCTTCCTCGCGAACCTCGCCAACGGCGGCTACGCGGCGGTCACTTTCTTCTTCATCCTCTCGGGCTTCATCCTGACCTACGCCCACGCCGGCAACAGCGAAAGCGACCCTCTCGACATCAAAACGAAGACCTTCTGGAAGCTGCGCATTGCGCGCATCCTGCCGGCGTATCTACTGGGCCTCGTTCTGGCGCTGCCGATTCTCATCGCATTCCTCCGCATCCTGTCCCCGCTCGAAGCGCTGGCGGCGCCTCTCCTGGTCGTCTCGTTCCTGCAAGCCTGGTACCCGCCACTGTCGGAAGTCTGGAACTACCCCGCCTGGTCGTTGTCGGTAGAAGTTCTCTTCTACGTGTCGTTCCCGTGGCTCTTCCTGGCCTTCACCCGTCTCCGCCGGCCCTGGCTATTTCTGATCGCCTACGCATTGGTCCTCATCAGCGCCGTCATCCGGACTTGGGTAGGCGACAATCTCAGCCACCACTTTCCACTGTTCCATCTGCCCCTCTTCATCTTCGGTATGGCACTGGGCCGGCAATTCCTCTTCGGCAGGATCGCCTCCATCGAATCGCATGCCGTGATGTTCGTCGTAGGACTACTTGCGTTGATCGCCCTATTTGGCTTCCGATCATTGCCACCCTGGACAAGATGCGATGCCGTCCTCGTGCTGGTCTTCTCGTCAATCATCTTCGGCGGAGCGCGGCCGGCGGGCGCGATGGCCCTGCTATCCGTTCCTGCGATGGTGTTGCTCGGCGAAGCCAGCTATTCGATTTACATCCTCCATGTGCCGCTACGGCTCTTGTGGGATGATCTCAAGTTCGGCCTGCCACTCTGGTTGAACCTCCCGCTCTATTTCGCGGCGCTGGTCGTCTTCTCCGTCTTCTCCTTTCGCTGCGTCGAGACACCGTTACGCAAGCTGATATCCAACTGGCGACCAACCATTCCGGCCCGCCCGCCAGATCCTGCATCCATCACGGGATAGGCGATCGACGCCGCCGGCCGAGAATCCGTGCGCCGTAAGCGCCTTCAACGGTGCAGCAAAGCTGCAACCGAGGCCCTACTCCCGCCAGGGCGCCGCCGGTGCGCGCCAACCGAAGAAGATCGCCATGATCCGCAGGAAGATGCAGAGCGCGGCGCCCGCCAGCATCGACCAGGGCGGCGTCACACCCAGGACATCGCCCAGCGCCACGACACCGCCCGCCGCCAGCGCCGCCACGGCGTAGATGTCGGTCCGCAGCACCGACGGGACCTCGCCCGCGAGCACGTCGCGCACCATGCCACCGCCAATCCCGCTCACCATCCCGAGCGCCGCCGCCATCACCGGATCGATGCCGTAGGTCAGCGCCTTCTGCGCGCCGGTGACGGCGAACAAGCCGAGCCCGATCGCGTCGAGCAGCAGCACAGGCCGCTTGAGCGCGCTGACCAGCGGATAGCCGAAGAAGGTCGCCAATCCGCCCCCGAGCGCTATGGCGAACGATCGCCAGTGGGCGATCGCCACCGGCGGCAGCGCGCCGATCAGCACGTCGCGCGCCACCCCGCCGGTGACCGCGGTCACGAAGGCGAGGAACAGCACGCCGAAGACGTCGAACTTCTTCTGGACGGCAAGGGCGCCGCCGCTCAGCGCGAAGGCGAAGGTGCCGACCGCGTCGATCAGAGACAGGAGCGCGACGTCCGGCAGCGTCGTTTCCTCTAGTTCGCCGCCAAGGTCGACAGGTAGGCCTCGGCGTGCAACGGATCCTTCGCCGAGCCGGCATAGCCGACATAGCCGTCCGGCCGGATCAGGCGCAAGCCGGCGGCATGCGGCCCCTGCACGTTCGCCGCGACGACCAGCTGCGGATACTTCGCCGCCAGCGCCGCGGTGACATCGCCCGGTCCGGCAGCGACGAACTTCATGCCGCCCGCACCGGCCGGCAGCCGCTCGGGCCAGCGCTCGCCGGCTTTGGGACCGGGCCCCGCGTCGCCATCGCGCAAGGTGAGCGGGCTCTCGGGATAGCCGATGTCCATCTCGGTGAGCTGGTTGGCCATCTTGTGCTGCACGAACGGAAAGCCGGCCGCGAAGCGCGCGACGGTGTTGCGGATGCCCTGCAGCATCGGGTTGCGCAGGGTCGCGACCTCGGTCATCCGGCCGGCGTTGCGCAGCACCCGGTCGCCGACCGCCGTGCGCTCGGGCGAGTAGCTCTCGAGCAGGGTCGCGTTGGCGCTGCCCTTGACCACCAGCGCCAGCTTCCAGGCCAGGTTGAACGCGTCCTGCATGCCGGTGTTCATGCCCTGGCCGCCGGCCGGGCTGTGGATGTGGGCGGCGTCGCCGGCCAGGAAGACGCGGCCTTTGCGGTACTCCTTGACCTTGCGCTCGTTGATGCGGAAGGCGGCGAGCCAGACCGGATCGGTCATCACCAGCGACGGCGAGCCGCGACGTGCCATCACCTTGTTGATGTCGTCCAGCGTCGGATCGCGGTGCCCGCTGCCCGGGCCATCGATCGAATCGGCGATCACGCGCCAGCGGTCGCCGATGATCGGGAAGAACGCCAGGATGCCGTCACGATGCCAGAAGATGTGCATCCGGTCCTTGGGCTCGAGCGCCGGAATGAAGCCATCGCCCAGGACCCAGTCGCTCTCCAGCGTGCTGCCCTCGAAGGTGAAATTCAGGCCATGGCGGACCGTCGAATGGGCGCCGTCGCAGCCGACCAGCCAGTCGGCCGTGACCGTCTCCATCGTGCCATCCGCCTTCCTGAGCGTCGCCTCGATCGAGGATTCCTTTTCAGCGAAGGCGGTCAGCTCGACCGAGCGCTCGACCGGCGCGCCATGCTCCGCAAGGCGCTCCTCGAGGATGCGCTCGGTCTCGCTTTGCGGGATCATCAGGGCATAGGGAAAGCGGCTGTCGGAGGAATCGAGCGTTACGCGCGCCATCACCTCGTTGCCGTTCGAGATCTGGGCGCCGTGAACCTGGAAGCCGGCGGGCAGGAATCGCTCGACGTAGCCCGCATCGTCGAACAGCTCGAGCGAGCGGCTCCACAGGACCAGCGCCTTGGACTTGTCGGTGCGTTGAGCCGCCTTGTCGACGATGCGTACGGAAATGCCGTGGCGAACCAGCTCGCTGGCCAGCGTGAGGCCGACCGGGCCGGCGCCGACAACGAGAACTTGAGCATGATTGGGCATGCTGTGCTTTCCCCCTTAAGCGAACGAGGGGGCGAGCCTAGCTGCCTTGCAAGACCAGTCCAAGACCGGTCAGCGGGCCTGCCGTGCGCGCTCGATCGCCGCGCCGATCAGACGATGCGCCTCGTCGACGCCGCCCCAGCCCAGCAGCTTCACCCACTTGCCGGGCTCGAGATCCTTGTAGTGGATGAAGAAGTGCTCGATCTGCTCGCGCGTGATCTGCGGCAGGTCGAGATGGCTCTTCACGCCGACATAGCGCTGCGTGATGCGCGAGCTCGGCACGGCGATGATCTTCTCGTCGCCGCCGCCGTCGTCCTGCATGCGCAGCACGCCGATCGGCCGCACGTTCATCACCGCGCCGGGCACGATCGGCCTCGTGTTGGCGACCAGCACGTCGATCGGATCGCCGTCGTCCGACAGCGTGTGCGGCACGAAGCCGTAATTCCCGGGGTAGCGCATCGGCGTGTAGAGGAAGCGATCGACCACCAGGGTGCCGGCCGCCTTGTCCATTTCGTACTTGATGGGCTCGCCGCCGATCGCCACCTCGATGATGGTGTTGACGTCGTCGGGCGGGTTGTCGCCGATCTTGATCGCGTCGAGGTTCATGACGGCATTCTAAGAGAAACCGGCGGCCCTTTCGAGCCGCCGGCATCGTCGACTTCAGGCGTTACCCATCAATCGTTGACGTAGATGTCGCGGTCCTTGGTCTCCGGCACGAACAGCAGGCCGACGACGAAGGTCATGCCGGCCACCACGATCGGGTACCAGAGGCCCGAGTAGATGTTGCCGGTCGCCGCCACGATGGCGAAGGCGGTCGGCGGCAGGAAGCCGCCGAACCAGCCGTTGCCGATATGGTACGGCAGCGACATGCCGGAGTACCGGATGCGGGTCGGGAACAGCTCGACCAGCATGGCCGCGATCGGGCCGTACACCATGGTCACGTAGATCACCAGGATGGTGAGGATCAGGATCGTCATCGCCCGGTTGACCTTGGCGGGATCTGCCGAGGCCGGATAGCCGGCGGCACGGATCGCCGCCGTCGCCTCTGCGCTGAAGGCCTTGGTCTTGGCGGCCGCGTCGGCGCCCGCCTTGGCCTTGTCGAACGAGGTGACGACCTTGTCGCCGATCTTGATGGTCGCCACCGTGCCGGCCGGCGCCGCCACGTTAGAGTAGTTCACCGAGTTGGTGGCGAGGAACGACTTCGCGACGTCGCAGGAGGTCGTGAAGCTCGCCGTGCCGGTCGGGTTGAACTGGAACGAGCACTCGTTCGGGTCGGCGGTCACTACCACCGGCGACTTCTCGAGCGCCTGCTCCAGCGCCGGGTTCACCGCGTTGGTGAGCGCGCTGAACAGCGGGAAGTAGGTCACGACCGCCAGCAGGCAGCCCGCCAGGATGATCGGCTTGCGGCCGATCTTGTCGCTCAGCCAGCCGAACAACACGAAGAACGGCGTGCCGATCGCCAGCGCCGCGGCAATCACGATGTTGGCCGTCGTGCCGTCGAGCTTCAGCGTCTGGGTGAGGAAGAACAGCGCGTAGAACTGGCCGCAATACCACACGACCGCCTGACCGGCGGTGCCGCCGAGCAGGGCGAAAAGGGCGACCTTGGCGTTCTCCCAGCGGCCGAAGGCCTCGCGCAGCGGCGTCTTGGAATGCTTGCCCTCGTCCTTGATGCGCTTGAAAGCCGGCGATTCCTCGAGCTGCAGCCGGATCCAGATCGAGATGCCGAGCAGCAGGACCGAGACGAGGAACGGAACGCGCCAGCCCCACACCGCGAACTGCTCCGCCGTGAGATTGACGCGCAACAGCAGGACCACGATCAGCGACAGGAACAGGCCGACCGTCGCGGTGGTCTGGATCCATGAGGTGTAGAAGCCGCGCCGGCCATGCGGCGCGTGCTCGGCCACGTAGGTCGCCGCACCGCCATACTCGCCGCCCAGCGCGAGGCCCTGGATCAGGCGGCAGAGGATGAAGACCACCGGCGCCGCGAACCCGATCGAGGCATAGGACGGGATCAGGCCGACCACGAAGGTCGAGATGCCCATCAGCGTCATGGTGACCAGGAAGGTGTACTTGCGGCCGATCAGGTCGCCCAGGCTGCCGAAGAACAGCGCGCCGAACGGACGGACCGCGAAGCCGGCGGCGAAGCCCAGCAGGGTGAAGATGAAGCCCGCCGTGGGATTCACGCCCGAGAAGAAGTTCGCCGAGATGTTCACGGCCAGCGCACCGGCCAGATAGAAGTCGTACCACTCGAAGATCGTGCCGACCGAAGACGCAAGGATGACCTTGCGATCCTCGCGCGTCATTGGGCGCGGCACACCGCCCGCCGTAGCTGCCATGGCCATGAGTTTCTCTCCCGCTTTGTGCGAGGCGACCCGGCAGCCGTACGGTGACGTTTCCCCACGCCGCACGTCTTCGGGACGCCTCGATTTATGCGTTCATTTCACTACAGGCGGCGCGCGTGCGGCATTAGACTTTGGTCGTAGGTAGCCGACTCCTGGGGAAACACCACCATGGCCGATGCAACGGCCGGACACGCCTTCCTGATCGCCGACGACCATACGATGGTGCGCGACGCACTGCGGACGGCGCTGGCGCGCGCCTTCCCCGGGGCGGCCATCGCGCTCGCGGGCTCCCTGGCCGAGGTCGAGGCGGCGCTCGACCGCCAGCCCGAGACCGACGCGCTGCTGCTCGACCTCGACATGCCGGGCATGGACGGCCTGACCGGGCTCGCCCTGCTGCGCTCGGAGCGGCCGACCGTGCCGATCATCGTCGTCTCGGCCGCGCGCGACGCGACCATCGCCCGGCGGACCCATGACCTCGGCGCCTCTGCGTATGTCGACAAGTCGGCATCGCTCGAGGAGATCGAGGCGGTGGTCCGTGCCGTGCTCGACGGCGAGATCCTGACCCCGCCGGAAGCCGCCCCGGGCAATTCCTTCGCCCAGCGCGCGGCCCTGCTCACGCCGCAGCAATGGCGCGTGCTGGCGCTGATGGTGCAGGGCGACCAGAACAAGCAGATCGCCTACAAGCTCGGCGTCGGCGAGCCGACCGTGAAGGCGCACGTGACGGTGATCCTGCGCAAGCTGGGCGTCCGCTCGCGCACCCAGGCCGTGATCGAGGCACGCGGCCTGGCCCTGCCGCCGACTTAAGTCAGGGCGCGACCCGCTCGCGCATCCGCAGCAGCGCGCGCAGGGCCGCGGGCTTGAGCGGCTTGTGCAGCAGCTCGACCTGGTGGGCGCGGGCGTTCACCCGCAGGGTCGGATCGCGATCGGCCGTGATCAGGGCGGCCGGCACGGCGCGTTGCCAGCGCTGCCGCAAAGCATCGATGACCTCCAGCCCGTCCGGTCCCTCGTCGAGATGGAGATCGGCCAGCACCAGATCGGGCAGTCCATTGGCCGTCGCCGCCAGCGCCTCTTCGAGCGACGCCGCGGTCGCGACGCGGCAGCCCCAGCCGCGCAGCAAGGTCGCCATCGCCTCGCGCACGCTCGCCTCGTTGTCGATGCAGAGCACGAACCGCTCGGCCTCGACCGGCGGCCGCGGCAGCGGTGGGGCGGCCTCCGTGGCGGCCGCCACCGCCGGCACTTCGGCGACCACAACCGAGAAGGTCGAGCCCAGGCCCGGCGCCGAGGCAAGCCGCACCGGCAGCTCGAGCATGCGCGCGATGCGCTCGACGATCGCCAGGCCGAGGCCCAGCCCGCGCTCGGCGCCCGGCCGGTCGTCCTCGGGCTGCAGCCGCACGAACTCCTCGAAGATGACCTGTTGCTTGTCCAACGGGATGCCGGGCCCGTTGTCCTTGACCTCGATGCGCAGACTCCCGCCCTCGCGACGGCAGCCCAGCAGCACGCGATGCGGCCGCCCCTCGACCCGGCCGTAGCGCAGCGCATTCGACAAGAGGTTCTGCAGGATGCGGCGCAGGAAGGCGGGGTCGGTGTCGACGAAGGCGCGCGTCGGCACCAGCACCAAGTCGACGTCGTGGCGCGCCGCGACCGGCGCGAACGCCGTGCCCAGCGAATCGAACAGCGTCTGCAGCGCAAACGGCCGCTTGTCCGGCTTGAATGCGCCGGCATCGAGCTTGGAGATGTCGAGCAGGGCATCGAGCAGCGATTCGACGGCGCCCAGGCTGGTGTCGATCTTGCCGCCGAGATCGTTGTTCGGTTCGCGATCGATCAGCGCCGCGGTGAACAGCCGGGCCGCGTGCAGCGGCTGCAGGAGGTCGTGGCTCGCCGCCGCGATGAAGCGCGTCTTGCCGAGATTGGCCGCCTCCGCCTCGGCGCGGCTCGCCTCGAGCTCGGCGGTGCGCTCGACGACGCGCTGCTCCAGAGTCTCGGCGGCCCGACGCAGCTGGCGATCGCTGTGGCGCAGCGCCTCGGCGGTGCGCACGCGCGCGGTCACGTCGTTGCAGGTGGCGACAAAGCCGTTGGGCAGCGGATCGAGGCGCAGCTCGACCACGAGGCCGCTCGGCGTGCCGACCTCGTGGGTGAGCGGCGCCTCGGGGCGGCGCAGCAGGGCGTGATCGAGCGGCAGCAGGGCGGCGAAGCGGTCGTTGGAAATCTCCAGCCTTCCGTCCTTGTCGAAGGCGGCGATGCCCATGCCGACATGGTCGAGGCTGTTGCGCAGGATGTCGTAGTTGTAGCGGATCGCCTCCGACGCCTCGTCGATCAGCGCGCGGGCGCTGCGCGTCAGCAGCCGGCCGCGGCGGCCGAACGCGCCCACGATCACGCGCGCCGACGCCGCACCCAGCGTGCCCGACAGCACACGCTCGGTCTGCGCCAGCGCCGTCTGCAGCGACATCGGCCCGCTGAGCGCCCGCTCGGCGCGCTCGATGCCGACGAAGCGGGCCAGCAGGTCGCGCAGCTCGCCGAGGCGCGGGGCATCGACCGGCGCGAGCCGTCCGGGCTCGGGCTCGGCGCCCAGCACGAAGGCGTCGGCCTGCTCGGCGTCGGCCCCGCGCGCGTGGACCAGCAGCGACACGCCGATCAGCAGCAGCGTGTTGACCGCGATCCCGACCACGAAGCCCTGCCCCACCGGATCGAGGTTCGACAGTATCGTGGGCAGCCAGTCGTGCAGCGGCTCGGCCTGGCCGTTTGCGTCGGAACTGAGGCTCGGCAGCAGCAGGGCGTACAACCAGACCACGAAGCCACCGGCCAGGCCCGCGATCACGCCGTAGCGATGGGCGCGCCGCCAGTACAGCCCGAGCACCAGGCCGGGGGCGAAATTGGCGACGGCGGCGAAGCTGATCAGGCCGATCGAGGCCAGCGGCAGGACGCCGGAGATCACGCGCTCGTAGGCGTAGGCCGCCATCATGATCAGCACGACCGCAGCGCGCCGCACGAACACGACCAGCGGCCCCATCGGCTGCTGGCCGCCCGCTTTCCAGCTGCCCACTTTCCAGCTGGCCCGCCGGCGCAGCACGTAGGGCATCAGGAGCTCGTTGCCGATCATCGCCGACAAGGCCATGCAGGCCACCACCACCATCGAGGTCGCCGCCGACAGGCCGCCGATGAAGACCAGCGCCGACAGCCAGTTCTCGCCGTGGCCGAGCGGCAGCTGCAGCACGTAGAGATCGGCGCTGACCGAGCGGCCGAGCAGCAGCAGGCCGCCGGCCGCGATCGGCAGCACGAACAGGTTGATCAGCACCAGGTAGCTCGGAAACAGCCAGCGCGCGGTACGCAGCGACGCCGGATGGCCGTGCTCGACCACGGCGGCGTGGAACTGGCGCGGCAGGCAGAGGAAGGCCATGCCGGAGAGCAGCGTCGTGACGATCCAGGCGAGCGGCGAGCCCTCGCGCGACACCTGCTCGAGCAGCGCCGGCTGGTCGACCAGGCGGCGCCACAGGTCGGAGGGGCCGTCGAACAGCACGAACAGGACGAACGGGCCGACGATCAGCAGGGCGGCGAGCTTGACTACCGATTCGAAGGCCATCGCCAGCATCATGCCGCGATGCTGCTCCGAGGCATGCACGTTGCGCACGCCGAACAGGATGGTGAAGGCGGCCATCATGCCGGCGACGATCAGCGAGGTGTCGGTGTGGACGACGCCGGCGCGGCCTTCGATCCAGGCCGCGGGCTCGGCGACGGCGCGGAAGGTCGAGGACACGGCCTGCAGCTGCAGGGCGATGTAGGGCAGCACGCCGACGGTGGCGAACAGCGTGGCGGTGACGCCGACGACGCGGCTCTTGCCGTAGCGCGAGGCGAGGAAGTCGGCGATCGAGGTGACGTTGTGCTGCTTGGCCAGCCGCACCAGCTTGCGCAGTATCGGGTAGCCGGCGGTGATCACCAGCGCCGGCCCGGTATAGATCAGGATGAAGTCGAACCCCGCCGCCGCGGCGCGGCCGACTGCGCCGTAGAAGGTCCACGAGGTGCAGTAGATCGCGAGCGACAGGCCGTAGACGGTGGGCGCGATCGCCGGGCTCGCCGACCAGGCGCGCTGGTGCCGGTCGCCGAAATAGGCCACGGCGAACAGCAGGCCGAGATAGGCAAGCGACAGGGCGAGGACAGCGGGCTCGGCCAGCATCGCCGTCAATCGACCGCGCCGGTCTCGGCGACGATCCGGTCAAGCAGCGCCTGTGCCTTGCGGACCAGCGGCTCGGCGCCGTTGCGCGACGATGTGGCGATGCACGCGCGCAGATGACGGACGGCGGCCGACCGGCTCTCTCCGTCCGTGAGGGGCATGATGCTCGCCTGCACCAGCCTCGCCTCGGCTTCGGTGCCGCCGAAGCCTTGTTGCTGGGCCGTGTTGATCACGTGCCGCAACATCTCCGACGCCTCGCCGACGTTTCCGAGACGGCTGAGAACATGCGCCAAGGCGATGGACGTGCGCAGCTCCATCGCCTTGTAACCGATGGTCTTCGACGTCTCGAGCGCTTCGGCGAGGATCTCCTTAGCCTCGTCCAGGCGCTTCTGCTCCAGGTAGGCCATGCCGCGCTGCCAGTCGACGACCGGGATGAAGAGGCGGACGCCATGTCGCTTCGCCAGAGCGGATGCCTCGTCCAGAGTAGCCACGGCA
>Ga0308175_100003406_pt1 | contig 11001 bp, 9 predicted proteins | sample PhyCR1_3_FD_203893 | JGI IMG/M metagenome (GOLD analysis project Ga0308175, IMG submission 203893) | Soil microbial communities from UC Gill Tract Community Farm, Albany, California, United States - DLSLS.C.R1 | ecosystem: Environmental > Terrestrial > Soil > Agricultural land | place: USA... | reverse complement strand
GCGCGAAGCCTTTTTCAGGCGAGGGTCCGTATCGCGCGAAATCAGCGAAACTGCGAGACCCAGCAGGAGAATGCCGCCAAAGAGACCGATGCGACGCATGGCCGCTATTATAGTAAAGACCCATGACGGAAAAGAGTCCCCGGAAACTCACCGCCCACGTGAAGGCCGCGGGTTGAGCGAGCAAACTCAGTCCAAAGTTGTTGGACCGCGTGCTTGCCACCGTGCCCCGCTGGGCCGATGAAAATGTGCTGGTAGGCTTCGATACCGCCGACGATGCCGGCGTCTACAAGCTTTCGCCGGAGTGTGCCCTGGTACAGACGGTGGACTTCTTCACCCCGATTGTGGACGACCCGTACACTTTCGGCGCGATCGCCGCGGTCAACTCGCTCTCCGACGTCTACGCCATGGGAGGCCGGCCCATCTCCGCTCTCTCTGTGCTGGCCTGGCCGGTCAAGGAGGACGAGGCCGACCTGATCGCGATCCTGAAGGGCGGGGCGGACAAAATGCGCGAGGCGTCGTGTTCGATCCTGGGCGGCCACAGCGTAGCCGACGAGGAGATCAAGTTCGGCTATGCGGTCACCGGGACGGTTCACCCCGACCGGATCAAGGCGAATGCCGGTGCCCGTGCCGGCGACATACTGATGCTGACGAAACCGCTGGGCACCGGGGTGATCTCCACCGCCCTGAAGCGCGGCATTGCGCGCGACGAAGATGTCGCCGCCTCTATCGCCAGCATGACCACTCTCAATCGGGCGGCGTGCGAAGAAATGCTCCGTGGCGAAGTGCACGGCTGTACCGACGTGACCGGCTTCGGCCTGATCGGCCACGCGCGCGAGATGGCGCTCGCCAGCAAAGTCACCCTTGAGCTCGACACCGCCAAGCTGCGCTTCCTTCCCGGGGCGCTCGACTACGCCCGCGCCGGCGCGATCCCGGCCGGCCTGAAGAACAATCGCGAATTCACTTCCTGCGCGGTCGAGGGCGGGGAAGGCCTCGCGCCGGAGATCGAGGCGCTGCTTCACGATCCGCAGACCGCCGGCGGGTTACTGATCTCGCTGCCGGAGCGCGATGCCGCGAAGCTGACGCTGGCTTTTCCGGTGGGGCGGGTGACCGCGCGGGGCGCCGCTCCGATACGAATCCTATGACTCCCCAAGCCATGCACAATCCCATCATCGTTGCGCTCGACGTGGAATCCGCGAAGGAGGCGCGCGACCTCATCGCCCGCATCGGTCCGCGGGTGAACTTCTACAAAGTCGGGCTGGAACTCTACGCCGCGGCCGGGATGGATTTCGTTCGCGGGCTGCTGGCGGATGGCCACCAGGTCTTCCTCGACCTCAAGTTCTACGACATTCCGGAGACGGTCTCGCGGGCCGTGGCGCGCGTGGCCGGCAGCGGGGTTCGGTTCCTGACCGTACACGCGGTTCCTTCAGTCATGCGCGCCGCCGCCGCGGCCCGGCAGGGCAGCAAGCTTCAACTCCTCGGTGTCACCGTGCTCACCAGTTTCGGGCCGGAGGACATGGACGAGCTCGGTTACCAGGGCACCATCGCGGAACTGGTGGAGCGCCGTGCGCGGAAGGCGATGGAACTGGGTATCGACGGAGTGGTCGCCTCTCCGCTGGAAGCGGCGGCGGTGCGGCGCATCATCGGACCCGATGCGCTTCTGGTCACTCCCGGTGTGCGGTCCGCGGGCGCCGACCACGGCGACCAGAAGCGGGTCGCGACGCCCGCTCAGGCAATTCGCGACGGCGCCAGCTACCTGGTGATCGGGCGGCAGGTGACTCGCTCGGCGGATCCGTCGGGCGAAGTAGACCGCATCCTGAGGGAACTCGCATAATTCCTCTTGACCCTGACGCTGCGTTAGGGCCGATGATCGTTTTGCAGGGGTCTGATGGTCAAGCCGCTACGAGTGCAGGAGTTCGCCCAGCTCGCGGGTGTGACGGTGCGTGCGTTGCATCATTACGACCGGCTGGGTCTGTTGCGGCCGCGCCGTACGGATGCGGGCTACCGCCTCTACGGACGCGGCGAGTTGGAGCGATTGGAGCAGATCGTAGCGCTCAAGTTCATCGGCGTTCCCTTGAAGAGGATCAAGGCCATGCTGGACCGCGAAAGCGACGCTCTGGCCGATGCGCTGCGCATGCAGCGAACCGTGCTGGAGGAGAAGCGGCGGCTGCTGGACCACGCGATTCAGGCAATTCGCATGGCTGAGCAGTCGTTCTTAAATGGCGGCCGGCCGGACACCGCGATCCTCAAGAACATCATCGAGGTGATCGAAATGCAAAACGACAACGAGTGGAGCGAGAAGTATTACAGCCCCGAGGCGCAGGCGAAAATTCAAGAGCGGCAGAAGGAGTGGACGCCCGAACTGCAGGCACAGACGACGAAGGCATGGCTGGAGCTATTTCGCGATGTGGAGGACGCGTTGGAGGAAGATCCGGCCGCCGAGAAGGCGCAGGCCCTGGGCGTCCGGTGGAAGGCGCTGGTGGGCGGGTTCACCGGGGGCAATCCGGAAATCGGCAAGGGTCTGAATAAGATGTATGCCGACCGGCCGAACTGGCCGGCGCACATGACCGAGTTGATGAAGCCCTTCAGCAATCCCAAAGTCTGGGAATACATGGGGCGAGTCCTGAAGTGTGGGTCGTAGGCCACTGGACTGGTGGATTCAGAGAGAGAGGCAGGCCGGAGGCCCGCGTTACCGAACGCCAGCGCATCGCAGTGGCTGTACGATGGCCTCCGGCCGGCCAAACACCACTCCTAGACCTCCCGGCGTGCGTGTCACTTCCCGAACCGAGCTTCGATCCGCTCAATCGCGCTCCGTGCAGCGCGGGCGACGTCGATTGCCGGCATGAATCCGAAGCCGCGGCCGCGAACCGAGACCTTCTCGGAGTGCTTCTCCATCTCCCGGAGCATTGGTAAATCCGACGCCTCCCCGAGATCGCCCAGAATGGAGAGCGCAACTACCTGCACCGCCACGTCCCCTTTGGCCAGAACTGCGCGGGTCATCGGCAGAACCGCGGCATCCTGCAAGCGGGCAGCCTGTTCGAGAGCGGTCAAGCCTGCCACGCCAGGGCTCGCGGCCGCCTCCAATAGGTAGGGGAGCGTCGCGCGATCCTCATAATCTCCCAACGCGCCGATGGCGCTGGAGGCGACCAAAGTGTTCGGATCCAGCGCGGCCACTCCCAGCGCCGGGATGGCGCGGGCATCGCGTAGCTCGGCGAGTTCGCGGGCTGCCGCGACCCGCGTGTCCGGATCGCCGTTTTCGAGCGCGTCGATCAGCGGCCCCACCGCTTCCGCCTCCCGCAGGTTTCGAGCCGCGCAAGTCCGCACCACCGGGTCGTTCATCGAGCGGCGCATCTCCGCGACTATTTCCGCGGATCGCTGTCCCCTCACGGCGAAACACGCATCGTTGCGCTGCGCAACGCTCAACTCGCCGGCAAAGCCCGCCACACAGAGGAGTAGACCGGGGCCCCAACGTGTCATTTCGAAAGCTCCTTGAGCGCGGCGCGCGCCTGCGCAGCCTGCCTCGGCTGAAATTCGGGGTTGAGCTCCAGCGCTTTCGCCAGCAGTTTGCGGGCCTCGCCGGCATCACCCGAAGCCTTCGCGATCATGCCGGCGTGATAATAAAAGGCCGGCTCCGGCGTATTCAGCTCCAGTGCTTTCGCACTCGCTTGTTTGGCGTCGTCGTATTGCTTGGTTTGATACAACACCCAAGCCAGCGCGTCCTGCTCGTAGACGTCGCGCCGCGATTTCATCTCTTCACGAATCATCGCCAGCGCGCGATCCAGGTTACGGCCCCGGTCGGCGTAAGCGAGCGCCAGGTTGCGATTGGCGGGGAATCCGGCGGCCTGATCCATTTTCTCGATCACGGCCAGCCGTGCAGCCTGCTTGCGTGCTTCGTCAGCTCTGCCGGCGGCTTCGTAGAGATCCTCCAGCGCGGCTGCGTATTCGGGCAGCGGCACCGCCTCTTCCGCCTTGAGAAACTGTTCGATCGCGAGCGGTGATTTGCCCTGCTGCGCGTACACGCGCCCCAGGCCGGCATTCGCCGGATGATAACCGGGGAACAGTTTCAACGCTGCCTGGAATGCCTCTTCCGCTTCGGCGCTGCGTCCGACCTTGAGATCGATGTTTCCGAGATCCACCAGGCACCATGCGACGTTTTCCGGTGAGCGGCTGCCCGATTCGATGGCGCGCTTCATGATCTCCACCGCGCCGTTCGAATCGCCTGCCACAAACCGGTAATACGCCGCGCGATTGTAGCTGGACATGTCCGGGCGCAGTTTCACCATGGTCTGGTAAGCGTCGGCGGCCTCGCTGTACCTGCCCAACTCCATCAGCGAATCGCCGAGCGTGCCCCAGTTCCAGGGATCGTCGGGCGCGATCTCCGTGAGCCGGCGCGAGTGGCGCTCCACTTCGGGAAAACGGTGTCGCTCCAGTTCAATCGCGCTCTTCAGGCGAAGGGCTTCGTAGTTGTTGCGATCGTCGGAGAGCACGCCTTCGATCAACCTGGCGGCGCGGTTCAGATACTCCGGATCCATCGTCTCGCGCATCTTTTGCAGGTATGTGGCGGCCATCTGCATCTGATAGTGCGCATCGGCCGGCTTTGCGAGGGCCAGCGCCTGGTACATCGCGATGCGGTCGTCGGTCTTCAGGCGGCCGACCGCTTCGAAGAGGGCGCGGTCCTGCAGGAGTTCACCCAATCTCTCGTTGCCGGATTGCGCATTGAGTATTAGTGCACAGCCGAACAGTAAGGCGTATTTCATGTCCATCTCCTTGTCCAGTAAACGTGTCTGGTACCGCATGCTTTCAGCTCGCGTGCCGGCCGGAGGTCGGGTTGGGCAAGCTGAAGCTTACCTACGACCCGTCGCGGCTCCGGCCTGTTGAAGCCGAGCATCGCTCGCGCCCGGGGTTTGGCGATTTTCCTGTGCTCCCAAAACCGGCAGGCCAGAGGCCCGCGTTACAGGAACGGACAGTCCCCCCATCCAGTAAGGCGGGCTTCCAGCCTGCCAAGTCGAGCGCCAGCTCGACTATCCAAAGTTCAGAACGGGGCGAGTTTCTCCGGCTTTGCTTCATCGCTCGCCCCGGGTCTGTTAGTTGTTGGTAGTGGTTCCCCGCCCGTTGGTTCCGTTGATCTGGCTATGGGAATAGCCGGAATGCGGAGCCGCGTGGAATGGGAAACGATCCAGCAGGGGAACGTCGTTCGAGTTGACGCCGTCGCCCAGCGGGGGAGCGTTGGTGAAGCCGGGCACCAGTACCCCGGCGAGTGCGCGGAAGCCGATATCGACCACGTCGTCCACCGGACGCCGTCCGCCGAAGGGCCAGCCGGCGTTGTCGCCGCCTAGCGGACCCAGCCGGTTCTGGCTGGCCATCGGGGTCGGTGCGATGGTCAGGTCGATGCGCGTGATATCCGGCACGAACACACCCAGCAGATCCTTGCGTGGAGCCGGCGGCACGTTCAGGCTGAAGACGCCCTTCAGGATGCCGGTAGCGAAGAAGGGATCGCCGATATACGCGGCCCATTGCTGATCGTCCACCGGTGCGCTGCGGTTCCAGCGATCCTTCATCGGCAGCGGGATCAGCGCTTCCACGGTGAGCGGGTTGCCGACGCGATCCACCTGCATCCAGTCGCCGAAATGCAGCGGGTCGGAGGGGCTGGGACGGACGGTGACGATCTGGCGCAGGGTGCTCGCCCAAGCGCCGATCTTGGCTGCCGGGTCGGTCGCACTGGTCGGGACAGTGCCGTTTGGCGTCACCATCGTGATCGGCATTTCGACGGCGATCAGGCTGATGTTATACCCGGCAAACCCATCGACGGCGGCGGGAGCGGCCGCCCCCTGCCCGGTATCCGCGCTGCCGCTCAATACCGGCGCGGGCGCGCGGAAGTTCAGTGTGTCGAAGGTGGCGCCGCTATCGAAATAGAAGGCGTCGTCGCGCGGACCGGCGAACACGCGCATTCCGTTCGCCAGCGTAAACACGCTGGCTTTACCCAGCGTGCTTTCATAATTCGGCATCGTGTTCGGCCCCAGATTGGGCGGCGCGACGCTGAGGGGATGGCCGTTGACGTCCTTGTCGTACACCGCGAGGATCTTGTTCTGCTTCAGATCGCGCAGAATCACGGTGTACGTTTCGTACAGGAAAATACCGGCGCTGTCGATGGAGTTGATCTTCCCGAAATAGGAAACGAACGTGGGGTTGTCCCGGTAGGTGTCCTTAAACAGAAAATCGATCTGCATGTCCGGCGCTCCGTCGAGACCACGGGAGTTGTTGATGTTGAATCGGTACATGACGCTGGGCGAAAACTTGTAATAACTAGGCCCGTTATCGGGAATTTGGAATCCCTGCGCGCTCATGCTCATGACGACGCGATCGCTCCTGCCCTGTTCGTAACTGCGAAACAGGTAGAAGTCGTTCAGATTCGCAGTCTGGTCTTCGAGCAGAAGCGGCCCGTTGCGATGACTGGCTGCGAACGCGCTGCCGATAGCGAGGAGAGACACTAGGACCCCTCGGGCGGTGTAACGCATTGTTTCCTCCTGGGTGGAATTGAGCTACACCCTCCGATACGAGGTCGGAGGGCGCTTTGGATTTAGCGGTTGATCCAGTATCGGGCGGGAAGGTCCATGAGAGGGGCTTGAACCGGTGAAGAGAAAACGACGCTGGTGGTCGGCACTCCGAAATCCAGCAGCTTTTCGACCAGCCGTTCCAGTTCCTCCACCGAGACCGTCACCACTTTCAAGATGAACGCGTCGCCGCCGGCGACGTGGTGGCACTCGGCGACCGAATCCATCGTCTTCACCGCTTTCAAGAACGGCCGGTACTTCGAGCCGTCGCAACTCAATCGCACGATGGCGAGCACCTGGAATCCGAGCGCCTCGCGGTTCAGATCCAGCCGGTAGCCGCGAATAATACCCGCCTCTTCCATTCGGCGCATGCGTTCAGCGGTCGCTGCCGGCGAGAGGCCGATCTGGCGGCCGAGCTCCGCGTAAGAGATTCGAGCGTCCTTCTGCAGAATCGACAGCAGATTCAGTCCTAATCCATCGAGAAGACCAGTTGATTCAACCGTCATATGCCCACTTTACCAGTGAAAGCCGCTGTTCGAGGGCGCGGCGGAAGCGTTAGAATTTCGGCAGAATGATCTCACTCGGCGGGCAGCCCCTGAATTTGGGAGAATTGGCGTCCATCGCGGCGGGCAACCGGGTCACGCTGGCCGGCCACGCGCGCGGCCTGATGGAGGGCTCGCGGCGTGTGGTGGAGCAGGCCACCGCCGATCACCGGCCTGTCTACGGCGTCAACACCGGTTTCGGCAAGCTCTGCGACGTCAAAATCTCCGATGCGGACATCGACCGGCTGCAACTCAATCTGGTGCGCAGCCACGCTTGTGGCATCGGACAGCCGTTATCCCAAAGCGAGACGCGCGTCATGGTGGCATTGCGCGCCAACACACTGGCGCTCGGTTACAGTGGGGTGCGTCCGGCGGTCGCCGACGCGCTCTGCGAGATGATCAACCGCGGTGTGTGTCCGGTCATTCCGGAAAAAGGGTCGGTCGGCGCGAGCGGCGATCTGGCTCCGCTGGCGCACCTGGCGCTCTGCGCCATCGGGGAGGGCGAGGCGTTCTACGAGGATCGCCGCATGGAATCCCGGGAGGCGCTGCGGCTCGCAGGCCTGACGCCACTCCGCTTGCAAGCGAAAGAAGGGCTCGCGCTGCTCAACGGAACACAGGCGTTGACCGCCGTGGGCGCTCTCGCGCTTTGGCGTGCCTGCCGCGTGGCCGGCATTGCCGACCTGGGCGGCGCGCTCTCGCTCCAAGCCCTGTTGGGCACGCCTGTCGCCTTCGATCAACGCATCCACGCCGCCCGCGCCCACGCCGGTCAGGCCGCGGTGGCTGCAAGGCTCCGCGAACTGCTCGCCGATAGCGATGTCTCGCCCGCTCGCCGCACCTCCCCCGCGCGCGTGCAGGACGCCTACAGCCTGCGCTGTATGCCGCAGGTGCACGGCAGCGTGCGTGGAGCGCTCGCGTTCGCCCGCAGCACGGTGGAGATCGAGACCGGCAGCGCCACCGACAATCCACTGGTCTTTCCCGAAACGGGTGATGTGCTAAGCGGCGGCAACTTCCACGGTGCGCCGCTGTCCCTGGCGTTCGACACGGCATCGATTGCGATGGTCACGCTGGGGTCCATCGCCGAACGGCGAATCGACCGGCTGGTGAATCCGGACCTGAACCAGGGCCTGCCGGCGTTCCTGGCGGCGCATCCGGGCGTAGGCTCGGGATTCATGATCGCGCACGTCGCCGCGGTCTCCCTGCTCAGTGAAAGCAAGGTGCTGGCGCATCCGGCAAGCGTGGACAATCTGCCGACGTCCGGCGGGCAGGAAGACCACGTGTCCATGGGGATGACGGCAGCGCTCAAACTGCGCCAGATTGTGGAGAACGGCGAAGCCATTGCGGCGATCGAGCTGCTTGCGGCGAGTCAGGCAATCCACTTCCGCGAGCCCTTTGAGCCGGGCAGGGAACTGCGCGGAGTACTGCAGGCCGTGCGAGCGATCGCGCCGCCGGTCGAAGAGGACCGGCCTCTCTCGCGCGACATCGAGAGCGTGGCGGCCGCGATCCGCGGAGGCCGTTTCGACCAATGGGCGATGCCGGTATCGATGCCGGCTCCTTCGGGGGTATTGCGATGATCCGATGCAAGGGCTGGCACCAGGAAGCCGCGCTTCGCATGCTGCACAACAACCTGGATCCGCAGGTTGCCGAAAATCCGGAGCAGCTCATCGTCTACGGGGGCACCGGCCGGGCTGCGCGCGATTGGCCCAGTTTTCATGCGATTGTCCGCTCACTCGAATCGTTGGAGAACGATGAGTCCCTGCTGGTGCAGTCCGGCCGGCCGGTCGGGATTTTCCGCACCCATCCCGAGGCGCCGCGTGTCCTGATCGCGAATTCGAATCTGGTCGGCCGGTGGTCCAACTGGGAAGAGTTCAACCGGCTGGAAAAACTCGGCCTCACCATGTACGGGCAGATGACGGCCGGATCCTGGATCTATATCGGCAGCCAGGGAATCGTGCAGGGCACGTTCGAGACGTTTGCTTCGCTGGCGCGCAAGCATTTCGGCGGATCGCTCGCCGGCAAGTTGGTGGTTTCCGGAGGAATGGGCGGGATGGGCGGCGCGCAACCACTGGCCGCCACCATGAACGGCGCGCGATTCCTCGGCATCGACGTGGACCCCGCGCGCATCGAGCGCCGCATCGAGACCGGCTACTGCGACCGCATGGTCCGTACCTTGGACGAGGCGCTGGCCGCGCTCGAAGGCAGCGTGCCGCTCTCGGTCGGGCTGTTGGGCAACTGCGCCGACGTGCTGCCGGAGCTTGTCCGCCGTGGAATCGTGCCGGACGTGGTCACGGATCAGACCAGCGCCCACGATCCGCTCAATGGCTACGTTCCTAACGGCATCACGCTGGCCGATGCGCTTACCCTTCGCGCCGGCGATCCCGGGCAGTACGTGACACGTTCCATGGCCGCGATGGCGATCCATGTGGAGGCCATGCTGGCGTTGCAGAAAGCGGGTGCCGTCACCTTCGACTACGGCAACAATATTCGCACCCACGCCAAACAGGCCGGTGTGGAGCATGCCTTCGAAATCCCAGGCTTCGTCCCCGAGTACATTCGCCCGCTGTTCTGCGAAGGCAAGGGCCCGTTCCGGTGGGTGGCGCTCTCCGGGGATCCAGCGGACATCCGCCGCACCGACGCGCTCGCGCTGGAGCTCTTCCCGCGAGATGCGACACTGGCGCGATGGATCCCGCTGGCACAGGAGCGGATCCGCTTCCAGGGCCTCCCGGCGCGTATCTGCTGGCTGGGGTACGGCGAGCGTGCCGAGTTCGGTCTCGCCATCAACCGCCTGGTGCGCAACGGCGAGTTGTCGGCTCCCACCGTAATCGGCCGCGACCACCTGGACACCGGCAGCGTGGCCAGTCCTTTCCGCGAGACGGAAGGCATGAAGGATGGCTCGGACGCCATCGCCGATTGGCCGCTGCTGAACGCCCTGGTCAACACCGCGGCCGGGGCGAGCTGGGTGAGCATCCACAACGGCGGCGGTGTCGGAATCGGTTACTCGCAGCACGCGGGAATGGTAGTGGTGGCGGACGGCACTTTGGAAGCGGACCGCCGCCTGGAACGCGTGCTCACCAGCGATCCCGGCCTGGGGGTGGTCCGCCACGCTGATGCGGGCTACGCGGAGGCGGAGGCGTTTGCCCGCGAGCACGGCATCCGCCGTCCGATGGCCCCGTAAAATCGGACATTCGTTACAGTAGGAATCTGACATGCGACAGATGGTAGAGTGCGTACCCAACTTCAGCGAAGGACGCGATCCGGCGAAGATCGACGCCATCGTGCAAGCGATCCTGGCGGTGCCCGAAGTCGTCCTGCTCGATCGCGAGAGCGACCCCGACCATAACCGCAGCGTGCTCACTTTCGTCGGACCTCCCGCGGCCGTGGCGGATGCCGCTTTTCGCGCGGTGGAGAAGGCGACCGCGCTGATCGACCTGACCCGGCACACCGGTGCGCACCCGCGGATCGGAGCCTGCGACGTGCTGCCGTTCATACCCATCGAAGGCGTCACGCTCGAGGAATGCGTGCGGTTAGCCGAGCGCGTCGGGACCGAGATCTGGACGAAGCTCCGCGTTCCCGTCTATCTCTACGAAGCCGCGGCGCGCAAGCCGGAGCGCACCAATCTGGAGAATATCCGGAAAGGGCAGTTCGAGACGCTGCTGAAGGAAATGGGCACGCTGGGCGCGCGCGATCCGGACATCGGCGAGCCGCTGTGCCACCCTACCGCCGGGGCCATCGTCACGGGAGCGCGCAAGTTCCTGATCGCCTACAACATCAATTTGAATACGCCCGAGCTTGCCATCGCGAAGCAGATCGCGAAGACGATTCGCTTCTCTTCCGGTGGCTTTCGCTTCGTCAAGGCGATGGGGGTGATGCTGGCGTCGCGCAATCTCGCGCAGGTCTCCATGAACCTGACCGAT
>Ga0308175_100003405_pt1 | contig 11002 bp, 9 predicted proteins | sample PhyCR1_3_FD_203893 | JGI IMG/M metagenome (GOLD analysis project Ga0308175, IMG submission 203893) | Soil microbial communities from UC Gill Tract Community Farm, Albany, California, United States - DLSLS.C.R1 | ecosystem: Environmental > Terrestrial > Soil > Agricultural land | place: USA... | reverse complement strand
ACTTCACCACCGGCAGCGTGGTGTACGTGGGTGTGCCCGAGCCGGCGGCCATCAGCATCCTCGGACTCGGCGGGGCACTGGCCCTGCTCCCCCGAAAACGCCGCCGTCGTCGCGCCCGCGACCTTGGCTTTGCCAAGGTCGATCGCGAGAATGACTTGTGCCATCACGGGCCTCCGGGGCTTGAGTATCACCCAGAACGGCCGGGCCACACCGCCCGGCTACACGTTCGTGAGTCAAGTGCTGCCAGCAGCACCCAAACTCGTTAACTCACCCCGCGATGCCCGCGGTGCATAGTTTCCCAATCCCTGACCCCTGAGCCTTGTCCCCTTATCCGTTGCCCCACCGCTTACGCCCCTTCTTCTTTTCCCGCCGCCGATTTACATTCGCCCCATATGGAAGGACCCGCCGCGACGGCCGCGACCACCCCGGATCTGGTTGCGATGAAACAGCACTTCGTTTCCACCTTCGGCGCACCCCCCGCCGACAACCCCTCCGCACGTCTGCACGTCATCCGCGCCCCGGGCCGGGTGAATCTCATCGGCGAGCATACCGATTACAACGACGGATTCGTCTGCCCCATGGCCATCGAGCCCCAGGTGCTGGTCATCTGCCGCTCGCGGACGGACGGCCTGGTTCGCCTCGCCTCCACCGCCTTTCCCGGCCGCGTCGCCGAGCTTTCCATCAACCAGAAGATTCAGCGCATCGACGCGGGGCCGGAAAAGTGGACCAACTACTCCCGCGGCATCGCCGCCGAGCTCCTCGCCGCCGGCATCCCCCTCACCGGGATGGACGCCCTTATCGAAAACACCCTCCCGGTCGGAGGCGGCCTCTCCTCATCCGCCGCCATCGAGGTCGGCACCGGGCTCGCCCTGCTCACCCTCTCCGGCGAATCGATCGACCCCATGCGCCTCGCCTTGCTCTCCCAGAAGGCCGAGCACGAATACGCCCGCGTCCCGGTCGGCCTCATGGACCAGATGATTATCGCCACGGCGCGCCAAGGCCACGCCACCCTCTTCGACTGCCGGTCGCATTCCCGGCAGTTCATCCCCATCGACCCCAACGAGCTGCGCGTCGTCATCGTCAACTCGATGGTCAAACACGAGCTGAGCGGCGGCGAATACGCCGAGCGCCGCCGACAGTGCGAGGAAGGCGTCCGCTTCTTCCACCAGCAGAACCCCGCCGTTAAAGCGCTGCGCGACGTGACTCCCAAGCAGGTCGAGGAGGCGCGGGCCGGCCTGGATCCCACCATCTTCCGCCGCTGCCGCCACGTCGTCACCGAAAACGCCCGCACCTGCGAATTCGGCATCCTCCTCACGCAGCGCCGCTACGAGCAGGCCGGCCAGCTCATGGTCCATTCGCACAACTCCCTCCGCGACGACTACCAGGTCTCGACCCCGGAGCTCGACTACCTGTCCGAACAGGCGATGACGGTGAAGGGCGTTTACGGCGCGCGCATGACCGGCGGCGGCTTCGGCGGCTGCGTCGTCGCCCTCGCCCAGCCCCGTTCCGTCGATCCCCTCCTCGCCCACCTCGACCAGACCTACCACGCCCGCTTCAACATCCACCCCACCCCCTACGTCACCACCGCCACCGCCGGCGCCAGCGTGCTCGAATGAAGGCTGACGGTCTGATATCATGAGGGGGAACCATGACCTACTGCCTCGGCATCGTCACCAAGTACGGCCTTGTGTTGGCCTCCGACTCCCGCACGAACGCGGGCTACGACCAGGTCAACGTCTGCCGCAAAATGTGCAACTTTGTCCAGCCCGGCGAGCGCGTCTTTATCGTGCTCACCAGTGGCTCGCTGTCCCTCACGCAGTCCGTCATCCACCTCCTCCGCCAGGACTTTGACCGCGGCAAAGGGCTGGCCTCCGCCCCGTCGATGTACGACGCCGCCCGCGTGATCGGCGACATGACCCGCCAGGTCTCCGACCTCGACCGTCACGCCCTTGAGCGCGACGAGTACAAATTTAACTGCCACTTCCTCCTCGGCGGCCAGGTCAAAGGCGGCAAGCCCGAGCTCTACCTCATCTACCCGCAGGGCAACCCGCTCGAAGCAACCGAAGATTCCCCGTACCTCCAGATCGGCGAGACCAAGTACGGGCGGCCGATTCTCGACCGCGGCATCACGTACCACTCGACCACTTTGGAGCAAGCCGCCAAATACGCCTTGCTGTCGCTCGATTCGACGATGAAATCAAACGTCACCGTCGGCCCGCCCATCGACCTGCTGGCGTATTCGGCCGACGAGCTGGACATCACCCGCCACCGACGTTTCGACGCCGACGATCCGGACCTGAACAAGCTGCGGGTGCGATGGCAGCAGGCGCTGCGCCAGGCCGTCCAGCACCTCCCGGACGTGCGGTTCAACGCCCGGCCGGGCGCGCCGGAGGAAAGCATCGAGCTGGTGGAACCGACGACGTCGACGGTGGCCGAGGCCGCGCGCGGTGGGTAGGGACGCGCCGGGCAAGTCCGGCGGCTAAATGTGGCGGGCGCGACGCTGTTTCCAGAGTTGGTGAAAGGTGTCTTGCGCTGGGGCGGGCATATCGCGGATTTGGGTCCAGCCGGCAGCGACGGCGGGCATCTGCTCCACCCACCCCGTCTTCTTTGCTCGGCGGCGAAGGTCCCATTTCTGGAGCGTGCCGATCGTCTTATATAGCAGCGGCGACTTCAGCCCCCACGCCCAGAGCCGGTAGACCGCCCGCTCCATCGGCCCGTTCAAATGCCGCTGGACGATGTCGCGGCGCATGTTAATCAGGTGCTGCGGAATGTTGATCTTGACCGGGCACGCCTCGTAGCAGGCCCCGCACAGGCTCGACGCCTGCGGCAGGTCCTTGAAATTCCCCAGCCCCTGAAACAGCGGCGTAATCAACGCCCCAATCGGCCCGGAATAGACGTGCCCGTACGCGTGCCCGCCGATCTTGCGGTAGACGGGGCAGGCGTTGAGGCACGCCCCGCAGCGGATGCACCGCAGCGTCTCGCGGTACTCGCTGGCGAGGATCTCGCTGCGGCCGTTGTCCATCAGCACCAGGTGGAACTGCTCCGGCCCGTCCTTCTCCCCCTCCTTGCGCGGGCCGCCAAAGATGCTCGTATAGACGGTCATGTCCTGCCCCGTGGCGCTGCGGGCCAGGAGCTTGAGCATGACCGCCAAGTCGGCCAGGCGCGGGACGAGCTTCTCGATCCCGACCAGGCTCACCAGCACGCGCGGCGTGGTAACCGACTGCCGCGCGTTACCCTCGTTCTCCACGACGCAGACGTGCCCGCTCTCGGCCACCACGAAGTTCCCGCCGGTCATGCCAAGGTCCGCGCGGCGGAACTTGTCGCGCAGGTGCAGGCGCGCCTGGCGGGTGAGGGATTCGGGGTCGTCCGTGTACGCGCTGCCGAAATACTCGCTGAAGACTTTGCCGATCGACGCGCGGTCCTTGTGCACGATCGGCGCGACGATGTGGCTGGGACGGTCCTTGCCGATCTGCACGATGAACTCGCCGAGGTCGGTCTCGACCACGTCCATGCCGATCTTTTCCAGGAGCTGGTGCAGCTCGATCTCTTCGCTGACCATCGACTTGGACTTGATGATGCGCGTGCAGCCGTTGTCGCGGGCGATGCCGACGATGATCCGCCGGGCGTCGTCGGCCGTGGCGGCGAAATGCACCTGCCCGCCGTTGCGCTCCACCGAATCCTTGACCTGCTGGAGGTAGTAGTCGAGGTTGTCGAGCGTGTGCTGCTTGATCTGCCCGGCGAGCGTGCGCAGCGCGTCGGCGTCGGGCAGCTCCAGCATCTTGAGCTGGCGGCCGGTGTATTGTTTCAGGACGGCGTTGTTGATGGCCTTCTTCAGCCGCTCGTCGCCGGCGGCCTTGCGGCTCATTTGGTCGAAGTTGAAGGGGCTGGCGGCGGCCTGCTCGAGGAACTCGTACGTGTTCGGGTCGAGCGGCTGGTTCTCCAACGTGGTGGACATGGGGGCATCATAGCGGCGAAGGGGGTCAGGGGTCAGGGGTTGGGGGTCAGTTGTTTGCTTCGCCGCCGGCGCGTCACCATAATTCCGGCCGTGAAGCACCTCCTTCCCTCTCGGCATTGGACGCCGTTAGTTGTTCCACTTTTGACGCTCGTGTGGATTGCTCAATTTGCTCACGGACAGACCGATCCCGGGCCGCTGATGCGGCTTTGGCCGGAGGGGCAGATGCTGGACCTGGCGGGGAATGCGTACTTCGAGAACGCCGGCCACACGAAAAATGCGGACGACGACTTTCAGCTCTCGCTCTACGAGTCGTACGGCCGCTGGCGCCTGGACGCCAGCCGGAAGCTCAACCCGACGCTCGGGTACCGGTTCCTTTACCTGGACCTGGACAACAACAGCCCGGTGCTGCCGCGGCGGCTGGTGGACCAGTCGATTGGGTTCGGCACGCCTTTCGCGCAAATCGAATCGGGGTGGTTCTTCGCGCTGACCGTCGGCCTCGGGTATGCCGGCAACAGCCCCTTCGGAGATGCAAACGGCTGGTACGGCAAGGGCACGCTCATCATGGGCAAGGAGCTTGGGGAGGACGAGACGCTCGTCTTCGGCCTCTCGTACGACGGCAACCGGAGCATCTTCCCGGATTTTCCGGTGCCGGGCTTCGCGTACACGAAGCGGCTGGACCCGACGCTGCTGGCGGTCGTCGGCTTCCCCTTCAGCTCGATCCGCTGGGAGCCGGCCGACACGCACCTGACGCTGGAGCTGATGTACACGATCCCCGATCGCTTCGAGGCGCAGGCGCGGTACCAGGTGGCCGAGCACGTGCAGGTTTTCGCCGACTACACACAAATCATCGAAGGGTTCCACATCGACGGCGACGTCAATACGCGTCGGATTCTGTTTCACCAGCAGCGCGCCGAGGCCGGCGTGCGCGTGGAACCGGTGCCGGGCGTGGGGCTGATCGCCGCCGTTGGTTATGCCTTCGGGCAGGAGTTCAACCGGGGTTTTGATACCCGGGACGAGGACCGCCTTGCGTCCGTGAGCGACGAAGGGTACCTGCGGTTCGGGATCGAAGTGCGGCCGTAGGGAAGCCATGAAAAAGTTGCTGATCTTCTTACTCGCCATCTGTTCCACCTTGGTTTTCGCCGAGGAGGAGACGGGATTCGTGCCGCTCTTCAACGGCCACGACCTGGCCGGCTGGCATCCGGTCAACGTTGCCCCGGGCACGTTCTTCGTGCGCGACGGGATGATCGTCACGACCGGGGTGCCGCTGGGCGTCATGCGCTCCGACCGGATGTACGATAACTTCGTCATCGAGCTCGACTGGATGCACATGAAGGTCGGCGGCAACTCCGGCCTCTACGTCTTCTCCGACGCCCTGCCGGCTTGCGGGCATCCGTTCACCCGCGCTCTGGAGATCCAGATCATCGACGGCAACCACCCCGAGGGTCTGTGGACGGGGGACGGCGACGTCTTCGCCATCCAGGGCGCCACCTTCGTCCCCGACCGCCCGCACCCCAAGGGCTGGATGCGCTGCCTCCCGTCGGAGAAGCGCGCCCACCCCGCCGGGCAGTGGAACCACTACCGCGTGGAGGCCCGCGACGGCGTCGTCCACCTGGCCGTTAACGGCAAGGTCGTTTCCGGCGGGTCCAGGTGCGTCCCGCGCAAAGGGTATCTTTGTCTCGAATCTGAAGGCTCCGAATGCCACTTCAAGAACTTCCGCATCAAGGAACTCCCTTCCTCCAACCCCCCGCCCAGCGAGGTGGCCGAGGCAGACCAGGGCTTCACCACGCTCTACACCGGGATCGACCTTGCCGGCTGGCAGCAGAGCGATTCGATTAAATCCCACTGGACGCCGAAGGACTGGAACATCGTCTGCGACGGCAAGGGCACCGGCGAGAACGCCCTGCGCACTTCCAAGGAGTATCTCGATTACCAGATGATCCTGGACTGGCGCGTCCCGCCGCCGGCGTCGGGTAAGAAGGGCAAGGCCGCGGTGGGCAGACCGGAACCCACCGGCCGAAGTGCAGTGTTCGTGCGCGGCGACTCGGCCGCACGCATCCCGCTGACGGCCGACACGAAAAGCGGCGAGTGGAACCGGCTCACCGTCACCGTCCGCGGCGGCGACGTGACGGCGGCCATCAACGGTAAGGAATTTCAATGGAACCCGACCGCCCTGCCGCCGCACGGGCCCGTCGCGATCGAGGCCGCCGAGCCGCTGGAGCTCGCTAACGTTTTCCTCAAGACGCTCAACCCGCCGGAGGGGCCGCACCCATGACCACCGCCGCCGAGCCCCGGCCAGCGCTCGAATACGAGCAGGAACCGACCCGGACCCGCTACTGGGTGGTCGTGTTCGCCATCGTGCTGGCGGTGGTCCAGTACATCGACCGGGTCTGCATCTCGCAGGCCGCGCCCAACATCTCCGCCTCCCTCCACCTCGACAAGGAGCAAATGGGCGTCGTCTTCTCCGCCTTTACCCTCGCTTACGCCCTGTTTGAAATCCCCACCGGGTACCTGGGCGACGTGATCGGCCCCCGCCGCGTACTGACCCGCGTCGTCCTATGGTGGTCCCTCTTCACCGCGCTCACGGGCGCCGCCTGGAATTGGCTCGCCCTGGTCGTCACCCGCTTCCTGTTCGGAGCGGGTGAGGCCGGCTGCTTCCCCAACCTCACCAAGAGCTTCAACCGCTGGCTCCCCGCCGCCGAGCGGTCCCGCGCGCAGGGCATCATGTGGATGAGCGCACGCTGGGGCGGCGCCCTCACACCCCTGCTCGTGTACTACTGCCTGCAGTTCCTTCACAACAACTGGCGCCTCGCCTTCGTCCTCTTCGGCCTACTCGGCATCGTATGGGTCATCGCCTTCCGATCCTGGTACCGCGACGACCCACGCCAGCACCCGGCCGTCAATGCCGCCGAAGCCGCACTCCTCCCTTCCGACGCCGAAACCCTCGCGTTACACGGCCAACTCCCCTGGGCCAGGCTCTACTCCTCCCTCACCATCTGGTCCCTGTGCGTCCAGTACTTCGCCGCCAGCTACTGCTGGTACTTCTTCATCACCTGGTTCCCCACCTACCTCCTTGAGGTCCGCCGGTTCAACCTCAAGGACAGTGCGCTGCTGGCCGGCCTGCCCCTGGCCTTCGGCGGGTTCGGCTCGGTTTTCGCCGGCTGGCTGGCGCCGGTCATTGCGCGGGCCAGCGGCAACGTCGGAGGAACACGCAAGGGTTTCGGCGCCCTGGGCTTCCTCGCCGCCGCCATCCTGCTCGTCGTCTCCACGAAACTGCACAACGCGTACGCCGCCGTCGTAGCCATTGCGCTGGTAAGTTTTTTCAACGACGTGACGCTACCCGGCGCCTGGACCGCCTGTATGGACGTCGGCGGCCGCTACTGCGGCACCGTATCGGGAACCATGAACATGATGGGAAATCTCGGCGGTTTCGTTTCCCCCATCGTCATCGGGTACGTCGTGAAGCACACCGGGAACTGGCACCTCACCTTCTACATCACCGCCGCCGTTTACGTCGCTGGCGCCGTCTTCTGGCTGCTCATGGATCCCGTCACCCCGCTGGAGCAGCAGACATGAGCAGCATTACAAACCGCTGCCCGTGGGCCAAATCCCACATCATGATCGCCTACCACGACGCCGAATGGGGCGTGCCGCTTCACGAAGACCGGCGGCTGTTCGAATTCATCGTCCTCGACGGCGTGCAGGCCGGCCTGTCCTGGGAGATCGTCCTCCGCAAGCGCGAGAACTATCGCAAGGCCTTCGATCATTTCGACCCGGCCAAGGTCGCCCGCTACACCGAGCGGCGGGTGGAGAAACTGCTGATTAACCCCGGCATCGTACGCAACCGCCTCAAGGTCACGGCGGCCATTCAGAACGCCAAATCCTTCCTCGCCGTTCAGAAAGAGTTCGGCACCTTCGACAAGTACATCTGGCAATTCGTCGGTGGCAAGCCGGTGATGAATGCCTTCGCTTCAATCAAGGATGTCCCGGCGCGGACGGAGCAGTCCGACGCCATGTCCAAAGACCTGTACAAGCGGGGCTTCAAGTTTGTCGGATCGACGATCTGCTACGCCTTCATGCAGGCGGCCGGCATGGTCAACGACCACCTCACCACGTGCTTCCGCTTCCCGGAATTTTCCGGGAATACCCGCGGCGATTCCGAGCGTTCCCGTCGGTAGCGGGGCAGCTGCCGAAACTCCAAGGAGGACGCCCATGTCCATGCGCTCTCGGTGCCTACCCACTTCTCCCGCATTCGAAACCCTGGAACCGCGCCAACTCCTCTCCGACGCCGGCGGCCTCAATCACGGCCAGTTCTTCACCCAGACCAACCTCGCCTCGGACATCCCCGGCTTGGCGGCACACTTCGACCCCAAGCTCAAGAACCCTTGGGGCATGTCGTTCGGCCCCACGACGCCCATCTGGATCTCCGACAACATGAGCGGTTTCGCTACCCTCTACGCCGGCGACGGCACGCCCCAGGCGCTGCAAGTCACGATCCCCGGCGCCGACGGCATCGACGGGGACGGCATGCCGACCGGCCAGGTCTTCAACTCCACCGCCTCCAGCTTCGTCGTCAGCCGCGGCGGCAAGTCGGGCAAGGCGACGTTCATCTTCGCCGGCGAGGACGGCGTTATCTCCGGCTGGTCGCCGGCGGTCAGCGGCAACCATGCGGTCATCGCCGTCAACGTGCCGGCGAATAACGCGGTGTACAAGGGACTGGCGCTGGCGCAGAGCGGCGGGCAGGACTACCTCTACGCCGCCGACTTCCATAACGGCCGCATCGACGTGTTCAATTCCAGCTTCGCCCCGCAGAACTGGGCCGGGGCATTCTCGGACAAGAAAATCCCCGCCGGCTTCGCCCCATTCAACGTCCAGAACCTCGGCGGCAACTTGTACGTCACGTACGCCAAGCAGGACGCCGACGCCCACGACGACGTGGCCAGGGCGGGCAACGGGTTCGTGGACGAGTTCGACACGGCCGGGCATCTGATCAAGAGATTCGAGCATGTGGACGCGCTCAATTCGCCCTGGGGCGTGGCGATTGCCCCCGACAGCTGGGGCAAGTTCGGGGGCAACCTGCTCGTCGGGCAGTTCGGCTCCGGGCAGATCGCCGCCTTCAACCGCGACAGCGGCCATTTCCACGGCCTGCTCCGCAACAAGGACGGCACGCCGGTCCAGAACGACGGCCTCTGGGGCATCGCGTTCGGCAACGGCGCCCGAGGCACCGACACCAACACCCTCTACTTCACCGCCGGCCTGAACGACGAGGCCGACGGGCTCTTCGGCTCGCTCAACATCAACTTCGGCCGGGGAAATGAGAACAACGACCTGGATTGATCCCGGCGGAGTCGCCTGCCCGTATTCCCGCGCCCGCCCCCGTGCCGTATAGTTCGCGTCCGGCACGGGGGCGGCTCATTTTTGCCCGTCTCGGGCGTGGGGTAGGAGACCATGGATCGACGCACATTCCTGAAGACATCAGCGGCGGCGGGGGCGGCGACGTTCTGGGGACGGACCGTCTTTGGCGCGGCCGAGGAGTCGCCCAATTACACGGTCGCGCTGGTCGGCACCGGCTGGTGGGGCACGAATATCCTGCGCGAGGCGATCTGGTCGAAGCGGGTCAAGGTCGTGGCATTGTGCGACGTGGACGAAAGCCAGCTCGGCAAGTGTGCCGCCGAGGTGCAGAAGCTCAGCGGCGAGACGCCGAAGCACTTCAAGGATTTCCGCCAGATGCTGGAGTCGGCCAAGCCTCAGATCGTGATCTGCGCCACGCCGGACCACTGGCACCCGCTGGTGACGATCGCGGCGGTGAAGGCGGGGGCGCACGTGTACGTGGAGAAGCCGATCTCGCACACGGTGAAAGAGGGCCAGGCGATGGTGAAGGCGGCACGCGAGGCGGGACGGACCGTCGTGGTCGGCACGCACCGCCGGGTGTCGCCGCACAACGTGGCGGGGCGGGACTTCATCCGCTCGGGCAAGGCGGGCAAGATCGGCATGATCAAGTGCTACGTGAACTACCCCGGCGGCGGCCCGGAGCAGCCGGAGGAGAACGCCGAGCCGCCCAAGGCCCTCGACTGGGACATGTGGTGCGGCCCCGGCCCGCTGCGGCCGTTCAACCGCAAGATCCACCCCAAGGGCTTCCGCCAGTTCCTTGACTACGCCAACGGCACCACCGGCGACTGGGGCATTCACTGGCTCGACCAGGTCCTGTGGATTATGGACCAGAAGTACCCCAAATCGATCTACTCCACCGGCGGGCGGCCGATCAAGGGAAAGCCCGTGAACGACCCGCAGGGACAGACGACCGACGCGCCGGACCACCAGATCGCCGTGTACAACTTCGACGGTTTCGACGTCTACTGGGAGCACCGCCAGTTCGCCGGCAATCAGCAGGACAAGAGCGAGAACGTCGGCTGCTACTTCTTCGGCACCAATGGCGTCTTCCACCAGGGCTGGAAGGAGGGCTGGACCTTCTACCCGTCGCAGGGCAAAAAGGCCCCGCAGCACATGGACGCGCAGCTCCACGAGCCCGACCAGCAGAACATCCGCGAAAACTGGGCGGATTTCGTCGCCGCGATCAAGGAGAACCGCCGGCCGATCAGCGACATCGAGGCGGTGCACCTTTCGACCAACCTGGCGCTGCTGGGCGTGCTGTCGATGAAGCTCGGCCGCAGTATCCAGTGGGACGGCGAGAAGGAACAGTGCGTCGGCGACGGCGAGGCGAACACGCTCCTGCGACGCGAGTACCGGGCGCCGTGGAAATACCCCGAGGTGTAGCGGCGGTGGCTAGGGCTGCGTCGCGCTGCGTGCGGTGATCCAGATCGGGTGGTGCTCCGATGCGGCCGAGTCGCGCACGACGCCGCCGTCGAGCAGGCGCCAGTCGGGCGACGCGAGGATGTAGTCGATTCGCGAATTGACGAGGCCGGTTTGGTACGTGTCATCCGTTCGCCCCAGCGCGGCCAGGGCGTCCATGCCGATGTTGTTCATCACTGAATAGATGGGTCCTTCGGCCGCCTCGTGGAAATTCCCGCCGACGACCATCGGCGGCTTGCC
>Ga0308175_100003404_pt1 | contig 11005 bp, 9 predicted proteins | sample PhyCR1_3_FD_203893 | JGI IMG/M metagenome (GOLD analysis project Ga0308175, IMG submission 203893) | Soil microbial communities from UC Gill Tract Community Farm, Albany, California, United States - DLSLS.C.R1 | ecosystem: Environmental > Terrestrial > Soil > Agricultural land | place: USA... | reverse complement strand
GACCGGGTCGCCGTCGGCCTCGTCCGCAACCGCTGCCCCGCCGACCGGGTCGCCGTCGACCGCGGCGCCGACCCGGTCTCCCGGCGACACCTCGAGGGGCGCCGCGATCGAGCAGGAGCTGCGGGCACGCGGTCAGGACGCGAGTCCCGTCGACGTGGTCTCGGACCCCGTCACCGTCGTCGCCCCCATCGCATAGCGACGCGGGCTCAGACGCCCATCGGGTGCCAGACGGTCTTGAGTTCGAGGAAGCGGGAGAGGCGGCTGGTGCCGGGGTCGGCCGTCCAGTCGGGCTCCGCGGCCGGGGCCGGCAGCACCCGCTTCACCGTCTGCGCCGCCGCCCGCTCGAGGTCCACCGCGGCCGCCGGCTCGACGCCGGCGAGGTCGAGCGCGTTGACGTCGGCGTGCGTGGCCAGCCACGGGCCGAGCTCGGCGGCCGACCCGGTGAGCAGGTTGACCACGCCGCCGGGGAGGTCGGAGGTCGCCAGCACCTCGGCCAGCGTGATCGCCGGCAGCGGCCGGTCGGTGGCAGCGACGACCACGCAGGTGTTGCCGGTGGCGATCACCGGCGCGACGACGCTGACCAGCCCGAGCAGGGCCGAGCGCTGCGGCGCGATGACGCCGACCACGCCGGTCGGCTCCGGCAGCGAGAAGTCGAAGTATGGCCCGGCCACCGGGTTCACCGCGCCGAGGACCGCGGTCACCTTGTCCGCCCAGCCGGCGTACCAGACCCAGCGGTCGATCGCACCGTCCACTTCGGACTCCGGGTCGGCCGAGCCGGAGTCGCGGAGCTCGGCGACGAACTGGTCCCGCCGGCCCTCCAGCATCTCCGCGACCCGGTAGAGCACCTGCCCCCGGTTGTACGCGGTCGCCTTCGCCCAGCCCGGCTGCGCCTTGCGGGCCGCGACCACCGCGTCGCGCACGTCCTTGCGGGACGCCTGCGCCGCGTTGGCCAGGAACCGACCGTCCGCTGTGGACACCTCGTAGGACCGCCCGGACTCCGACCGCGGGAACGCCCCGCCGATGTAGAGCTTGTAGGTCTTGCGGACGCCGAGCCGCGCACCCGTCGGGGCGGCTGAACGCTCGCGCGAAGCCTTAGTCAAGGTAGGCCTCCAGCCCCTGCCGGCCGCCCTCGCGGCCGAACCCGGACTCCTTGTAGCCGCCGAACGGCGAGGTGGGGTCGAACTTGTTGAACGTGTTCGACCAGACCACGCCGGCCCGCAACTGGCGCGACATCCACAGGATCCGCGACCCCTTCTCGGTCCACACCCCGGCCGACAGCCCGTACGGCGTGTTGTTGGCCTTCTCCACCGCCTCGGCCGGCGTGCGGAAGGTGAGCACCGCGAGCACCGGGCCGAACACCTCGTCCCGGGCGATCCGGGAGGACTGGGTGACGTCGGTGAACACGGTCGGCGGGAACCAGTAGCCGCGCTCGGGGATCGGGCAGGTCGGCGACCACCGGTGCGCGCCCTCGGCTTCGCCGATGTCGGACAGCTCGCGCACCCGGGCCAGCTGCTCGGCCGAGTTGATCGCGCCGAGGTCGGTGTTCTTGTCCAGCGGGTCGCCCATCCGCAGCGTGCCGAGCCGGCGCTGCAGCTTCGCGATCACCTCGTCGTACACGGACTCCTGCACCAGCAGCCGCGAACCGGCGCAGCAGACGTGGCCCTGGTTGAAGAAGATCCCGTTGACGATCCCCTCGACCGCCTGGTCGAGCGGCGCGTCGTCGAAGATGACGTTCGCCGCCTTGCCGCCGAGCTCCAGGGTCAGCCGCCTGCCGGTGCCGGCCAGCGTGCGCTGGATCTCCCGGCCGACCTCGGTCGAGCCGGTGAACGCGACCTTGTCGATACCGGGGTGGCGGACCAGCGCCGCGCCGGTCGCGCCGGCTCCGGGGAGCACGTTGACCACGCCCGGTGGCAGGTCGGCCTGCTGGCAGATCTCGGCCAGCACCAGGGCGGTCAGCGGCGTCGTCTCGGCCGGCTTGAGCACCACGGTGTTGCCGGCGGCCAGCGCGGGCGCGAGCTTCCAGGCCGCCATCAGCAGCGGGAAGTTCCACGGGATGACCTGGCCGGCGACGCCGAGCGGGCGCGGGTCGGGCCGGCCGGGGATCGCGTAGGCCAGCTTGTCGGCCCAGCCGGCGTGGTAGAAGAAGTGCGCCGCGGCCAGCGGGATGTCGACGTCGCGCGACTCCTTGATCGGCTTGCCGTTGTCGAGCGTCTCCAGCACCGCCAGCTCGCGCGAGCGTTCCTGGACGATCCGCGCGATCCGGAACAGGTACTTCGCCCGGTCCCGGCCCGGCATCGGCCCCCAGGTCGTCTCGTAGGCCCGGCGGGCGGCGGCGACGGCCCGGTCGACGTCCGCCTCGCCGGCGACCGCGACCTCGGCCAGCACCTCCTCGTCCGCCGGGTTGACGGTCTTGAACGTGCCGCCCTCGCCGCCGCTGAACTCGCCGTCGACGAACATCCCGTACGACTCGCGCAGCCGTCCGATCGCCCTCGACTCCGGCGCCGGCGCATACTCCCAGTCGGCCATGTCACCACTCTATGGCCGCCCGCCCGCCCCGTCCTGCGTCCGTAGGGCCGGCGTCAGCAGTTGCGGCCGGCGTTGATGCAACCGACGGCCTCGCGCATCAGCGACTCCGGCATGACGTTGAGGAAGTCGAAGTGGTCGGTGAGTGGCCTGCGCTCCTGGTCCGGGAACGAGTCGATGGCGTACGACCGACCGGGCGGCACCTGGTAGGCGAGGGTGACGCGCAGCCTTGGGATGGCCACGGTGCCGACCGGGCAGGCGCCGGTCGCCGGCTCGGGGAAGGTCACGTGCGTGCGGTGGGTCTTGCTGTCGATGTCGGTGCTGTTCCAGCAGCTGGGGAACTCGCCGGTGCGCTGTACGAGTTGGCCGTACGGGCAGAGCGGGTAGAACGCGCCGCTGACCCGTCCCGGCGTGCCCGAGCACGACCAGCGTGCCCGGGCGTTCACCCCGGTGGTCGCGGCCTTGGCGTTGCCGGTGACGATCCGCAGGAACCTGGGCATCGGTGTCACCGGAGCACGCGGGTTGCCGAGGAAGTGGATGGAGACCCGGGCCGGAGTGAGGATGCGGCCGAGGTTGCCGTCCTGCCCGCCGCCCGGCCGGTCGGCGTCCGCGTCGCCGTGCCGGATATCCCGCAGCACCGGCCAGAAGTAGACGGACCGGTCATCTAGGTTGCAGGTCGTGCCCCCGGCCGCAAGGGAGCTTTCGGTCGAGGTGCGGTCGACGGACAGGTTGCCGACGTAGTCATGGACGTGGTGGGCGCCGTTGGACAGGCCCGGCGCGGTGATCACGTTGTCGGAATTACGGTGACCCTCGAGGTTGCGACCGCACGGCGAGGTGAACGAGCCGGTCGAGGCGTTCGGTCCCGGTGCCGGCGCGCTGAGCACCACGGGCACCTCCTCGATCGGGAGGTAGTCGGCGGCGATCGGACCGGGGCGCACGACGCTCCCGGTGGGCACTGGCGTGCTGATCACGGTCGCGACGAGGGCGGCGGCCCCGATGGACACGATGCCCAGCACCCCGGCCGCGATGACGGTCCACGGCCGCTCTCGGACGTTCACGTCCCGCCGCCGACGCGCCGGGCCACCGCGGTCGACGGCTGGGCCCGGTTATCGAACCGGCGGTCAGGCGCTCCCCAGCTCATTCTGAGCAAGCTCCAGGTAGCTGTCCCTGGCCGCCTTCGCCCGCTTGGTCAGGTCGGTCCAGGACTCGACCTGCTCGGGGGCCCCACGGTTGCCGACGATCGCGTACGCGCCGGCCGACGCCTGCCGCAACGCGTCGGCGGCCGCCTCGGCCGCCTCCCGCACCGGGGCGGACGCCCGCAGCTCCAGCATCACCAGCGCGTCGCTGACCGCCCGGTTGCGCAGCATCAGCGAGCTGACCGACTCCGGGTCGCGCGGGGCGTTGCCGAGCTCCGGCGCATACTCCCCGGCCGACTCGCAGTAGCGCAGCGCCTCCAGCGTCGCGTGGGCGAACGCGGTGTGCGCCTCGAACCGCCGCTCGCCCCAGATGGCCCGGTCCTCCCGGGTCCACCGGTCCCGCTCCATCGCGTCCTGCCGCTCGCGCTCCTGCCGTACCCGGCGGTCGTCCCGGCGGGCCGTCAGCCAGACACCCAGCAAGACTGCTGCCACGGCAATGGCTGCCGCGGCGAGCGTCGTTTCCTGCGGCGTGAGGAACACACCACGTACGGTAGCGGCCCCGCCCCTGGTCGGCGCCGATTCCGGACAGGTTTGCCGACGGCGCGTCTCACCGGCGGCGTGTCGCCAGCGGGAGCGCGACGAGCGTGAGCAGCGCGGCGACGACGAAGCCGGCCGGCGCGCCGAGGCTCGCCACCACGAGGCCGACGCCGATGGCACCGACGCCCCAACCCAGGTCGTAGGCGGCGTTCCAGACCGCGCTCACCGCGCCGTACCGGTCCGGGGCGACCCGCCGCAGCATCGTGGTGAGGCTGGCCGCCTGGGCCAGCCCGAAGCCGGTCCCGAACAGCGCCATCCCGGCGAGCACGGCGATCCCGCTGCCGGTGGCGGCCGCGGTCGCCATCCCGGCCGCGGCCAGCACGACCGCGGGGACGAGCAGCCGCGCGCCACCGCTCCGGTCCGCGTATCGGCCGGCCAGCCAGCGGGTCAGCGTCGCCGTCGCGGCCTGGACGAGCAGCGCCGGCGCGGCCACGCCGCCGGCGACCGCGCCGGGCAGGAACGCGACCACCACGCCACCGGCGACCGCGGTCGCGAAGAACACCACCGCCGGCCGCAGCACGTCGGCCGGCAGTGCCAGCCGGACCCGGTCCCCGGCCGCGGCGGCGGGCGATCCCGGCACCAGCAGCGTGGCGAGCACCGCGGCCGCCGCCCCGATCGCGAACACCACCGGGAAGCCGACCAGCCGGGCCAGCCAGACCCCGAGCGGCAGCGCGACCACAGCCGGCACCGTCGCGGCGAGGCCGAACACGCCGAGCCCCTCGCCGCGGCGTTGCGCCGGGATGGCGTGCGCGGCCAGCGCGCCGATCGCGACCACGACGATCGCGAACCCGCAGCCGCGGACCGCGGCCACCGCCAGCAGGCCGACCAGCCCGCCGACCGCGGGCAGCGCCAGCGCCGGCGCCCCGAGCAGCACCAGCCCGGCGGCGAGCAACCGGCCGAAACCGACCCGCGCCGCCAGCGCCGGGGTGGCGAGCTCGGCGGCGACCGCCGTGACCATCAGCACGCCGGTCGACAGCCCGGCGCCGGCGGCGCCGATCCCGCGCTCGGACGCGTACAGCGGGACCGCCGAGAGGAGCAGGTAGAAGCTGGTCATCGCGGCGAGGTCGACGGCGAGCAGCCGGACGGCGGCCGGGGTCAGCAGGCGGGGCGGCGCGGCGGCGGTCGTGGTCATGCCAGCAGCCTCGCCGCCGTACTGGTCCGCGGTAAGGTCCAGTTCCGTGCCAGTCCAGTGGACCGGTTCGAGTCCGGAGCTGCTGGTCCCGCTCGACCGGGACAGCCCCGACCTGCTGCGCACCCAGCTGGAGCGGGGACTGCGGGAGGCGATCCGGGCCGGCCGGCTGCGGCCGGGCGAGCGGCTGCCGTCCACCCGGGAGCTGGCCCGCGGCCTCGGCGTCTCCCGCGGGACGGTCGTCGACTGCTTCGACCAGCTGCAGGCGGAGGGCTACCTGGTCGCCCGCGCCGGCTCGGCCACCCGGGTCGCCGACCCGGCAGGGTCGCCGGCCGCACCGGCGCCGCGTCCGCCCGGCGCGGCGGTCCGGCTGCGGGTCGATTTCCGCCCGGCCGTGCCGGACCTGTCCTCGTTCCCGCGGGCCGACTGGGCCAGGACGGTCGCCGAGGTGTGCCGGTCGGCCGCCACCGCGGCGTTCGACTACGGCGACCCGCGCGGCGCCGAGGTGCTGCGCACGGTGCTGGCCAGCTACCTCGGCCGGGTCCGGGGTGCGGCCGCCGACCCGGACCGGACGGTCGTCTGCACCGGCTTCTCCCAGGGCCTGAACCTCGCGCTGGCGACGCTGGCCGGCCGCGGCGTCGAGCGGGTCGCCTTCGAGGACCCCGGGTACGACGAGACCGGCCGGATCGCCGCCGATCTCGCCGGCCTTTCGGTGGTCCGGGTCCCGGTCGACGAGCAGGGCCTGCGGGTCGACGAGCTGGCCGCGTCCGGCGCGGGCGCGGTCGTCGTCACCCCGGCGCACCAGTGGCCGACCGGCGTCGTGCTGTCGCCGGCGCGGCGGCGAGCACTGGCTGACTGGGCCCGGCGTACCGGCGGGTGGGTGGTGGAGGACGACTACGACGCCGAGTTCCGGTACGACCGGGAGCCGGTCGGAGCCGTGCAGGGCCTCGCCCCGGACCGGGTGGTCACGATCGGCACGGTGAGCAAGTCGCTCGCGCCGGCGCTGCGGCTGGGCTGGCTGCTCTGCCCGGCCGACCTGGTCGACCCGGTCGCCGACCTCAAGGTCCGCACCGACCGCGGCTCACCCGGGCTCGACCAGCTCGTGTTGGCGCGGCTGGTCGAGTCCGGCCGGTTCGACCGGCACCTGCGCCGGATGCGCCGCTCGTACGCGGCCAAGCGCGAGGTGCTCGTCCGCACGCTGGCCGAGCGCGCGCCGGCCGTCGCGCTGACCGGCCTCGCCGCCGGCTTCCACGCGGTGGCCGCGCTCCCCGCGGGCGTGACCGAGGCGGCGGTGGTCGAGCGGGCCCGCGCCCGCGGCGTCGGCCTCTACGGGATGAGCCCGCACCGCGCCACCGCCGCCGCCGACCCGCCCCAGCTCGTGCTCGGCTTCGGCAACCTCACCGCGACCGCCATCCGCGACGGCCTCCTTCGCGTCGCCGACCTCCTCCAGCCTCGGCCGACGACCGGTTGACGACTCTGTGCGTTCGCTGGACACGGAAAGTCAGCGTTGCCATCCCGCGTCGTCCGCGCAAAGCTCCGTCTGCGACCACCGCTGCCGGAAAGGTGGAGTCGGGCTGCGATGACCGGTGTGGCGGGCCGCGCATGAGTCCATCGCAACCCGAGGAGTGTCATGCGAACACGTCGGGCAGTCGCGATCGCCGCGCTGCTTCCCGTCCTGGCCCTGCTGGCCGGCCCCGCCTATGCCGCCCCGGTCACTCCGGGTGGCTCGACCGAGGTCACGGTCGGCAGCAACGACAACCTCTTCTCGCAGAACAAGCAGAACGAGCCCGGCCTCGCCGTGAACCCGGTCAACCCGTCGATCCTGGCCGCCGGCGCCAACGACAACATCGACGAGGAGGCCTGCAACGCGGGCGACGACCGCACCTGCCCGTTCACCCCGGGCGTCGGCGTCTCCGGGATCCAGTTCTCCACCAACTCGGGTCGGAGCTGGATCCAGCCGACCTACACCGGCTTCTCCGCCCGGGTCACGCCGAGCTGCCTCGGCCAGCCGGACGTCGCTCCGGGCGTCCCGCCGGCCGGCGACACCGGCTGCGTACCCGACCCGAACGGCCCGATCGGCACGCTGCCGAACTACTTCGAGAATGGGTTGCAGTCCAACGGTGACCCGGAGCTGGTTTTCGGGCCGGTGCCCGGCCCGGACGGCACCTTCTCCTGGGCGAACGGACAGCGGCTGTACTACTCCAACATCACGGTGAACGCCCCGGGGCGGCAGGCCTTCCCTGGTGCCGCGGCCATCGCGGTCTCCCGGACCGACGACCTCGCCGGCGCCATGGCGGGGGACAACGACGCCTGGATGGACCCGGTGATCGTGACCCGACAAAACACCGCGCTGTTCAGCGACAAGGAGCAGATCTGGGCGGACAACGCCGAGTCCAGCCCGCACTTCGGCAACGTGTACGAGTGCAACGTCGGCTTCCGCGGCACCGCGGGGTCCGAGCCGGTGCTGTTCGCCCGGTCCACCGACGGCGGTGACACCTGGCGGGTCCGCCAGCTCACCGCGGCGACGAACAACAACCAGACCGGCGGCCGGCAGGGCTGTGCGGTCCGGACCGACAGCGCCGGCGTCGTGTACGTCGTCTGGGTCGGCACCGACATCCGCACCCGGCAGGGCGTGTTCTTCCAGGCGCGGTCTTTCGACGGCGGCGCGAACTTCGAGCGTCCGCGGGCGATCGTGACCGTCGCGAACATCGGCCAGTTCGACCCGGCGCAGGGCCGGTTCACGATCGACGGCATCGCCGGCGACCGGACCAGCATCTTCCCGAGCATCGACATCGCCAACGGGGCGCCGACCGGAGCGGACGCTACCGACCAGGTCCTGGTGACCTGGTCGGACGACCGGGCCGGCACGAACGACGAGCGGGCGTTCGTGATCAGCTCCACGAACGGCGGCCAGAGCTACTCGGCGCCGGCGGTGGCCAGCGAGGGCGCCGACCGGGCCAACTTCCCGGCGATCGCGATCTCGCCGGACGGCACCGACGCATACCTGGTCTACAACGCCTGGCTCGACCCGTGGCGCAGCGACACGACCTCTCCGCGGCGGATGCTCGGCGTGGTCCGGCACGCCAACGTCAACGCGACCACCGGCGCGGTCGGGGCCTGGACCACGGAGCTGCGCGGCGCGGTCGGTGACGGGCGCGCGAACAGCGCCAACGGGCTGACCTCCGGCTTCCTGGGTGACTACAACTACGCGGTCGCGACCAGGGACGCCGGGTTCGGCGTGTGGAACGACATGCGCAACGGCGCGGTCTGTCCGGCGATCAACACCTACCGGCAGGCGTTCGTCAACGACGTGACCGGCGGCGCCGCCGAGCCGCGGGACGCCGACGAGGCCGATGACCCGGAGGAGTCCGGCGAGCTGCCTGAGGCCCCGTCGGATGCGTTGCGCCCGGGCCCGAACAACCAGTGCCCGTCGACGTTCGGCAACTCCGACATCTTCGGCGGCACCTTCAGCGACGACTCGTGAGCCAGCCGGCGGTCCGGGGCGGCCTCCGCCCCGGACTGCCGGGCCCAGCCCAGCCGGTCGGCGAGCTCGGCTGCCGGTGCGGCCGCGGGCCGGGTTAGAACAGGCAGTGCGAAGCTGGCCAGCGCGCCGACCCCGACCAGGCCGGCGTACCCGACGGTGGTGTCCAGCAGCCCGATCCGCGGGATCAGGACGCCGGCCGCCAGCGCGGGAACGCTGAGCGCGAGGTAGCTGGCCACGAACACGGCGGAGAGCAGCGCGGCGCGCTCGTGCGGCTCGGCCAGCTGGGTCAGCGACCGCATCGAGCCGAGGAAGGCCGAGCCGAAACCGCTGCCGGCCAGCGCGCCGGCCATGACGAACAGCGCCAGCGACGAGACTTCCAGCGCGACGAGGAAGACGCCGGCGCCGACCGCCAGGGCCACCGTGCCGAGCCGCTCGATGCGCTCCGGGCTGAGCGGGCTGACCAGGACTCCGGTGGCGGCGGCGGCGCCGGCGAAGATGCCGAGGACGACGCCCACGACGGCCGTGCTCGGCCGGTCGAACACGGTCCGGACGACGGAACCCCCGACGGAGAACATCAGGCCACCGAGCGCCCAGGTCGACAGCATCGTCGGCGGTGCCGCGGCGAACGGCCGCCGCGCCCGGGCCGGGACCGCCACCCGCGGCCGCAGCGAGGCGAGCGCGCCCGGCACCGGCCGTACCGTCTCCGGCAGCGTCGCGGTCACCGCGGCCAGCACCGCGAACACGCCGGCGAGCAGGGCGAAGGTGAGCCGGGTCGGGTACGGGCCGTACTGGACCAGCAGGCCGGTGCCGAGCGCGCCGATGCCGAGTCCGGCGGCCGGCGCCACGCTGTTGACCAGCGAGCCCAGCCGGCGGCCGTCGGCCGGCTGCAGGTCGAGCAGGTAGGCCCCGAGTACGCCGATCGCGGCGCCGGTGGCGAGTCCCTGCACGACCCGGGCGGCGAGCAGCCAGTGCGTGCCCTCGGCTGTCAGGAACACCGCCATCGCGGCCGCCTCGACCACCAGCGCGCCGGCGAGCACCGGCCGGCGTCCGGTGAAGTCGGACAGCCGGCCGACGGTGAGCAGGCTCAGCAGCACGGCGAGGACGTAGACCGCGAAGATCGCGGTCAGCTCCAGCGCGGAGAACCTGAACTCCTGCTGGTAGATCGGATAGAGCGGGCTGGGCGCGCTGGACGCGGCCAGCAGCGCGGCGACCGTGCCGCCGACGACCCAGAACGCGGCCGCCCGGGAAAGCCGGAGGGTGCTGCCAAGGTGTGAGGCTGGTCGCAGTGCGGGCATGATGGGCTCCGATTCGCTGACCGTTCGAGTTGTATCGAACGGTCGGAACGCGACCGCCACGAGGGATAGTTCCAAGAAAGTCGAACTGTTATGCCCGCCACAACCCGTGACCTGCCACACCCGGACCTGGCCGACGTCGAGCTGACCGAGGTGCTGTTCGCCCTCAGCGACCCGTCCCGGCTGGAGCTGGTCCGGCTGATCGCCCGGGACGGGCCGCGGACCGTCGCGAACTGCCAGGCGGTCGACCCGGCGGCGCCGAAGTCGACGTTCTCGCATCACCTCAAGACGCTGCGGGAGGCGGGTGTGGTCCGCAACGTTCCGGCCGGCCGGCAGCGGATGGTGTCGCTGCGCCGGGACGAGCTGGACGAGCGCTTTCCAGGCCTGCTCGACTCGGTGCTGCGCCCGGCGGGGACGCCGGCCCGCCGCCGGGATCAGTCGAGCGTGACGTAGTCCGGGCCGGAGTAGGCGCCGGTGCGCTCCTTCTGGCGCTGCAGGATGAGGTCGTTGAGCAGGCTGGACGCACCGATCCGGAACAGGGCCGGGTCAAGCCACTCCGGCCCGGCGACCTCGTTGACCTGGACCAGGTAGCGCACCGCCTCCTTGGCGGTACGGATGCCGCCGGCCAGCTTGACGCCGCACCTGTCGCCGGTGGCGATGGCGAAGTCGCGGACCGCCTCCAGCATGACCAGCGAGGTCGGCGGCGTCGCGGCCGGCGACACCTTGCCGGTCGAGGTCTTGATCACGTGCCCGCCGGCGAGCAGCGCCAGCCAGGCCGCGCGGCGCACGTTGTCGAGCGTGGCCAGCTCGCCGGTCTCCAGGATCACCTTGAGGTGTGCGGCCC
>Ga0308175_100003403_pt1 | contig 11006 bp, 9 predicted proteins | sample PhyCR1_3_FD_203893 | JGI IMG/M metagenome (GOLD analysis project Ga0308175, IMG submission 203893) | Soil microbial communities from UC Gill Tract Community Farm, Albany, California, United States - DLSLS.C.R1 | ecosystem: Environmental > Terrestrial > Soil > Agricultural land | place: USA... | reverse complement strand
AGTTCGAAGGGCGGTTCGACAGCCTGAAGGTCGAGAATCATGCACTGGCCGACGAACGCGATCGGATGCGCGACAGCCTAACGAGACTCTCGTCGCGCGTCGGACGCGTCTTCTATGTCGTCGGCACGCGCGAGGAGCTGCTGGCCGCGGGCGTCATTCGCGAGGTGACGGTGGCGAAGCGAAACTGGCGTGGCTGGCAGCGCGAAAAGCAGCTACTCCCGACGCACGATGCCGAGCTTGCGCGCCTGGCGACGATCCGATCCGCCTTCGGATCGGTGGCAACCTCGGCCGACGACGACTCCGACGTCGAGCAGCAGGGCGGCTCGCGCGCGCCGGACAATGGCGAGTTCCGCGAGCTGGACCGTTATCGTGACACCGTGCTTCCCCTCCCATCGTTGCGCCACGCGAGGCTGCGCGTGCTGTCGAGCCAGGACATGCGCTTCGCGGATGGCGTCGATAGGGACGGCCGGGTGAACGCCGATCGGCTGCGGATTACGGACCCCGACGGATTCTGGGAGGGTGGCCGATATCTCGTGTTGTTGGTCGAGCGATAGCGTCGCAGCGGGCCTGCCGTTTGCCCGATGGTTCGATACCGACACCAGTCGGCGCAGAGCCAGCAGACCACACGAGACGGAGAACCACGGAATGTCGGAACGCCGCAAGACGCACAATGGTCGCGATGTCGACGGTCACTTCAAGGTGAAGCAGACAGACGTCGAGGATACGCTCGAGGATCCGGCAGGCGCGGACTTCATTCGTGACGACGTTCGGTTGGGCGGCGCCGTCGCCGACACCGGTCCGCAGGCGGGCGCGAGTGGCGAGCAGGTGGAGAGGCTCATCGACGAGAATCAGTACGACGTCGATCATCTGGTAGGTCGAGACCGCGAAGGCGCCGAAGGGAAGAAGCGCGGCGCGGGAAAGCGCCGGGGGAATCACTAGACGACCCACGCCGATGTCGCCATGCTGCGCCCGCTGTGGCGCCGTGCGGCAAGGATCGGTTGGCGTTTTTGGCGCCGTGGACGGGTTGCATCGAGCACCTGGATGGGATACCGTACCGGTTCGTCCACCCGGGACCAGAGCCCGTGCAATTCTTCTCGGCGCCGTGGGAGGTCGTAGAAGGTGACGTCGCGGGCTGCGGCCCGCGGCTCTTCCTCACGGGCACCAGGCCTCTCACCGGCGTCTGGGAGAAGCTCGTTGCCGGAGCGAGAAGTTCGGCGCCCGAAGGCACTGAGTTGGGCAACGTCTCCTGGGTCGTCCTCGAGCATGGGCTGAGAGCACTCGCCCCCGTCTCGCTGCGCGAGCGACTGGGCTGCCTCCTGTCGCTCCACGAGCTCGCCGATAGCTCGACGCTCCAGGTTTTCTACCGAGTCGTGCGCGCGAACGGAGAGCCGGTCGCGTGTGCCTTCATGGTACTGGGCTGCGCGACAAAAGCATCGGGCGCTACCGCGCCGCTACCGGACGCGCTGCGCGATTTCATCGGTAGCCACGATGGATTTCGAGAGCAGTACTCCGCCTCTACGTTCATCGAGCGGGCGCTCGTGCTGCCGGATGCGGCGGAGTCGCTCTTTCCAGACCACGTTCGTGCGCTCGGTGCGCAGGCCGCGCAGCAGTGCGCGGTATCGCTCCGGAGAACGCCCGCGACACCGCTCTTCATACCCGCGCTCGGCGAGCTCGCGGTTCCGGAAGGCCGCATGGCCTTCTTCTTCCCGGATGCGCCATCGTACGATGGCCGACTACTCTGTGAGCTGCGTACCTATCTGCCGTATCTCGCCGACTATTTCGAACAGGCGGAGGAAGTCTCCCGGCGCATATTCCGCCAGTCCTTCCTGCCGCTCGTCGACATGGATGCCATCGCGCTCCACGATCAACGCCTGGAACGCTGCCCGCAGCTTGCCGACGTCGGCGTGGTACTCACCGGTGTTCTCATCGCCGAAGGACTGCAGGAGCACGGCGTCACACCCGACGCGCTCATCGGCGACGGACTGGGTGAGCTGACGGCGCTCGCCGTCGCGGGTGCGACGGACCTGTCGACGGCGTTACGGCTGGCAGCGCTTCGCGCGCTCGTCATGCGACCGGTGAATGGAAATGGAGCATCGAGCTCCGCGTCCGATCAGTTCGCGTCGGCGCTGGCCGAGGTCCAGTTCGAGACGCCGCGGCTGCCCATCGTGTCGCTGCGCAATCATGGACCGCTGAACCACCTCGCCGCCGAGCGGGCTCGCTCGTTAGGTACGACGGCGACGGATGACGATCTCGTCATGGCGGCGCGAGCGGCCGGCTGCGAGTTCGTGATCGAGTGCGGCCCGCGTGGCTTCCTCACCGCGGCGGTACGCGCTCCGAGCGGCGTGCTGCAGTTCATGCCCGAAGCGCGGACGGAAGTCGCGGAAGACCTTCGCGCCTGAGAGGGTGAGCGGCCCGCGAGGGCAGCGTCTCGTTCGCCCCCGTCAGGGCGTCGGAGCTTTTGCGATGAGCAGAACCGCGCCGCCACTGATACGCTTCCAGCCTCGCGGCAGCGTATCCGGTGCCGGCACCGCAACGACGGCAACAGCACCTGCAGTGGCAAAGAGTCCGGAGCTGGCGAGCCGCCCTGCATCGTCGAGCTGCCAATAGCCAGCCGCTCTCGACGGCGCTATGGCGCCAACAAGATGCAGTCGGGCCAGCCGTGCCCAGCCCGCGTCGTACGGAGACGCGACAACGGCGACCTTCGAGCCCGGACCGATGCCGAGTTCGGCGAGATCCCGCGCTATCGTCCACGATGGATGCTCTCCTCGCGACCGTTCGTCCCGGAGCGCGGCGATCGCGTCTCTGGTATCGCGAGCGACGCGAACGATCAGGACGCAGAGCGCCGCGGTCACGGCCGCGCGCCGCAACGCGCGCGCGGCCGACGCAGAGCCGGCGACCATCAGCGCGTGTCTCATCGCGAACCAGGTCGCAATTCCGATCGCAACGATGAGGAACGGATACCAGAACACCGAACCCTGATCGGCGACGATGGCGACGAGGAGCGCGACGGCGATCGCGGCAATGCTCGACGAGACGGGACGTCGTGGCACGAGGCTGACGTAGACCGGTAAGGCCGCGGCCATCGCGAGCGGAAGAGCGAGAAAGTGGCGCGTCGCACCCCAGATCCATTCACACGCCAGGACGAATGCTACGGCCAGCGCTGCTCGCAGCCCCGGTCGCCGGCTCGACGACGACGGTTCGACGGCGAGTGCAACGAGGAGAGCCGCGGCGACTGCAAACGGCACGAGATATCGCGCGAGCGTGTAGACCAGCGCGTACGCGAGAAGCGCCGCGCCGCAGGGCAGAAGGATCAACCAGGAGCGTCGCCACAGCAATCGCAGCCGCTCACCATCGGCGAGCGCGATGAGCACAGCGCTGGCCAGAAGAAGAGGCGCGAAGAGCGTGAGATAATACTGAAGTCCGTGCTCCACGACGGCGAGTTGCCGCATGGCGTCGATGCGCGCGTGCAGCCCCTGATACCATCGGGCGGGGTCGAGCCAGAGCGGATTCGTCCCGTTTGCCTCGGGCATCAAAGCGAGCCCCGGAAGGATCTGGCTGTTCGCTTTAGCACGTGCGGACGCCGGAAGCTCCGCGCCGTTAGGCGGCTGCTGTCCGTCCACGAACCAGATGTAGTTCAATCGACCGGTGTCGCCAACCGTGAGGTGCCCGGCGGAGTGGCTCATTGCGGCGACCCAGGGTGCCGCGAGCATCAGCCAGGCACCGGCCGCGAGGGCGAAGGTCCGCGCGCCCCGAGCGCGAAGCCGAACGGCGACGAGGCAGAGCACCACCAACGAGAACGGAAGCATGAACGACTTCGCGAGCACGCCAAGACCGAGCGAGGCTCCAAGCAGGCAGGCGTTGCCCGCGCTAGCGCGTCGCTCCAGACGGAGGATGCTCGCGAAGGCGGCGAAGCAGGTGGCGTTGACGAGCAGGTCGGGCGTGGTGAGGGACGGCGGAGACATCGCCAGTGTCAGCGCAGCGAAAAGGGCATACGCACCGATCCGGCCCCACACGCTCGCGAGCGCATGATTTCCCCAGCCAGCAGCGTTCCTCGCCAACTCGATGACGAGCCACTCGAAGGCGGCGAACGACAGGGCGAAGAGTGAGAGGCTCACGGCGTGCACGAGCGCGAACTCGTTCGACGTGCTGCCGAGTGAAGTCCAACCGAGCGCCAGTCGCGCCACTCCGATGAGGACTGGATAGAGAGGCGCCCAATAGGTGCTCACCAATCCTGTCCAATGCCCCTGCAGCACGGCATCGCTGAGGTCGAGATAGGAGATGCCGTCCGGCGAAACGTCGTGTCGGGCTCCCCACGCCCGGAGCGCCGCGAGGAGGAGGATCACGACGCGCGCGATGAAGCAGATCGCGCGGACGCGAGCCATCGGCGCCCGTTCGCGCGGCGCCGGTGAATGAGCTGTCGCGGCCGCGAGCGAGAGCCGCGGGCGCTCGGTTTCGGTGTGGACGGGCGCGATGGCCATGACTCATCAGGGACGAGCCAACGGCGTTCATCGAAACCCAGCGGCGATCAGCGCGCGGACGCCTCGACGAGAGCGACGACGCGCTGTATGTCGGCGAGATTGTTGGCCACGCCTAACGACGCACGAATGGCGCCGACAGCCGTACGCCCGTCACGGCCCATGCACCCCGCAAAGCGCTCGAGGCTGAAATCCGCATCGGCGCTCGCCTCGGTGAGACATCTCGAAGCCGCCTCGGCATCGAAGTGGAACGCCGTCTCCGCCGCGCCCGGGTTGCAGAAACAGCCACCGCGAACGGCTACGCCGAGGGTGCGCGCCCGCTCGGCGACGGCCCAGTAGGGCACGACGCGCTCATCCTTCCCGAGGACGTTGAATGCCACCGTCCCGCCGCGGCCCCGACCATCCGTCGGACCGTAGACACACGCCATCGGAGAGCCGTTGTCGTGGCGCAGGGCGAGGAGACCCTCGAGCAGGGCCATCGTTAGGCGAGCGACATGCGCCGCCAGACGATCCATCCCGACGTCGCCGAGGAACGCGAATCCCGCGGGGAGCGCCGCGGCGCCGAGAAAGTGCGGCGTCCCGTCCTCGAATCCGTGGGCGTGAGGCAGGAGAGAATGGCGATCGTTCTGAATGGATACGTACTCGACGGTGCCGCCGGAGAACCACGGGCGGCGCAGTCGCGAGAGCGCGTCACGTCGGGCGACAAGCGCACCGAGGCCGGTAGGGACGCCGAAGAGCTTGTAGAAAGAGAGCACGACGAACTCCGGGTGCCAGCTTCGAAGACTCAGCTTCGACGTCGGGAGGTACGCGGCCGCATCGAGCAACACGTCGAATCCCGCACGCTGTGCGACGCCGATGAGCTCGAGGGGATGACGAACGCCCGAAAAATTCGACTGGGCAGGATAGCCGAACAGCCTCGCCCCGCGTGGTCCACCCGACTCGCCGAGCGTGACGGCTGCATTCGTCAGGCGCAGCTCGCCATCCAGCGGAAGGTACGCGACGGGCGATCCGGCACGTCGCGCATATTCGCGAACGCCGTTGAGCGAATTGTGATTGTCGGCGCTGAGCGCGCAGATGCCGTTTGCGGCGAACGGATAGCTCTCGGCGACGAGCTTGACGGCGGCCGTGGCATTGGCCGTGAAGGCGACATCGTACTCCACGTCGTCGGCGTCGAGGTGAGCGAGGAGCAGGGCGCGCGCGGTCTCGAGCGCGTGCGTGCTGCGCAACGACGGGCCATGTTCGGCGTGTGGATTGCCGAAGGCCGCGTCACGCAGCAGCTCCTCGCAGGCGCGGAGCTGTCGCGCCGCGGGCAGAGCACTCCCGGTGTAATCGACGTAGGCCAGACCCGTTGCGTCGAGTTGGGGGAATTCCCGCGCGCGTAGCATCGCAAAGAACGCCTCGAGCGCCGTGGCTTCCGACGCAAGCGGTCGAGCAGCCGTCAGCATCCGCGGCGTCGGATGGCGTCGAGGCGGGTCGATGTTGTTCTGGTCGGAAGCGGCACGACGGAGGTGGCGCGCGTCGCGCCCGGCAGCGCGATCGACTCGTCAGCCGGTGGCGTTCTGATATCGCTCCGCGGCACGCCGCCGAAGTATCTACTCAACGTCGCGGCGCGCGCGAACGCATCGCGACCGGCAGCCGTCGTGTCGGCGAGCGTCGGATTCATGACCTGCTCCAACCACTCGTAGAGACCTCCGCGCAGAAAATAGACGTTGCGATAGCCTAACGCGCGAAGAAGGACCCAAGCCTGTGCGGCGTGCGCTCCGCCCTCGGAGTAGAGGACGAGCGTATCGTCGGCGTGAAACGGTACGATCGTTAGGGAATCGAGCGCAAGATGTTCGGCGGTGGGCAGATGATAGCGCTCGTACTCCTCCGGCGACCGCACGTCGAGGACGCGCAGGCCGGCGCGTCTGTCCTTGATCCACTGCGCGAGCTCGAGGGCGGTGACGTGATCTTCCTCCCGGGCAACGGTACGTGCAAGCGCGGGAACGTCGATCGCAGCGTGGTTTGCCCTGTACGGACTTCCCGCGAGGGGCGCGAGAAGCCCGAGCGTGAGCGCGACCGCCGCGAGCCCGCGAGCAATCCACCGCTCGCGATTGCCGCTCATGCGCCGATGCGTGGCCTCGCTTCGATTCGCTCGGCGCTCATGAATCCAACGAGCGCGGCGAGGACGACGAGGAACACGGCCACGCCGTACGGCACGTGCGCGACCTGCGGAAGGGTGAGCACGCCGCGGGGCGTGCGCTCATAGAATCGCGCCAGTGCGGGGAACAACAATCCCGTCCCGAGGACACCACACCACATCCCGAAGACCAGGGCGACGCCGTCCAGCCGGCCCGTGGCCGCCGCGACACAGGATGTGCCGGGGCACAGGCCGCCCAACGCGAAACCGACGCCGAAGAGCAGTCCACCCACCAGCTGCGGCACCAGGTACGTCTCGGGTACGTAGACCCGCGAGATGTCCAGCACGCCGATGCGACCGAGCCAGAAGAGGCCGAGCATCGCCGTGACGACGGCGCTGAACATCACCTTGAAGACAGTGAGATCCGTGAGATAGAACTGCCCAGCGAGCTTTCGCGCGCTCCCCATCCCCGCGCTCTCCAGGCACCAGCCGAATGCGATGCCGATGACGAGCGCGGCGACGAGCGCTCCGCGCGTGCCGAAGTAGCCGAGCTCGAAGTAGGGTGCGGTCACGTCCAGAGCCTCCGCAGCAGGGGGGCGACGAGATAGGCGGCGCCGAACGCACCGGCGACAAAGAGCCAGCTGCCGACACTCAGCAGCGCGCCGCCGGTAAGGGCCTGACCGCTGGTGCAGCCACGCGCGAGAACCGCCCCGAGTCCCATGACCGCACCACCGCCAAAGGCAGTCAACAGACGTGCGTTGCGTGAAAGTCTCGGTCCGCGTTCGATGTCGAGGTGCAGGCGATGCGCGACGAGCGCCGACAGGAATCCGCCGATACCAACGCCGACGATCTCGATCAGAAGCCAATCGAGCCACGGGCCGTCACCACCCAGATAGCGCGCGAAGTACGGATTGGCGCGCGCTGCCTCGGGGGCGGCGGCGGAAACGACTCCGGCGGCACTGCTCGCAAAGGCGCCCGACGCCCCCAGTCCGCGCCCCATGACGACAAACGCGGTGAGCAGCACGAGTCCGAGCGCGACACCGGCGACGTACGGGTTTGCGTACGGTCGCGGGCTCGCGCGCAGCGATGCCGAGATCACTGTTTGCTCTTCGCCGACGGGTTCTCCACGGGATACGACTCGGCCGGGGTGAGCCGGGACCACTCCTGGAAGGACCCGTCGTACAGCAACACCGGATGACCGAGCGACCGCGCGGCGAAGAGCATCGCCGTCGCCTGCTGGCCGACGTGGCAGTAGCCGACGATGGTATCTCCAGGCTGGACGCCCGCCTTCGTGAACAGCGCCGCCAGCTCGTTAGGCGACTTCAGAAGCAGGTTGTCGTAGGCGATCTCGGTGAAGGGAACGCTCCTGGCACCGGCGATGTGGCCGGCACGCTGCGCGGCAGCGTGAGTATTTCCCTGCTGCACGCCATCGTAGAACGAGGCGTCGCGTCCGTCGACGATGGAGACGCCGGCCTTGCCGATGTGCTCCTTCACGAACGCGGCGTCGACGACGATGGGCTTGATGTGGAGTGGCGCGAGCGTTCCGACGCGCTGTGGCGCGGCCTTGTCGGTCACCTTGTTGCCGTCCCGGATCCACGCGGGCATGCCGCCGTCGAGAAGTGCCGCGTGCGCGCCGAGCCCGGCGTAGTCGAGGGTGAAGACGACGCGAGTGGATGGCGACACCCAATCCGTGCCGTAGTAGACGACGATGCGCGAGTCGTTGGAGATCCCGAGCTTCTGCAGGCGCTCGCGGAGCGACTCGGCTGTCGGCATCTCAAGCATCAATCCCTGCTGGGAGTGCTCGGACACCGAGATGTCGTCGAGGTCGACGAAGCGCGCACCGGGAATGTGCATGGCGCCGTATTCCCCGGCGCTCCCGACGTGGAGCAGGACGAGGTTGGGATCCTTCAGGTGCTTCGCGAGCCAGGCCGTGTTGACGAGAATCTGGTCGCGCTGCGCTCGCGCTGGGCGGCTGCCGCCCGAGGCGACGAGGATGGCGAGAGCGACAAGGAGGAAAGAGCGTCGCACATGAGGCTCCAGTTGGAAGGGCGGATTCACGCTATGCCCAGCGGAGACGGAAGTGGTCGGTGAATGGTGCCCGAGTTGTGCAAGATGTGTCAGGTAGGGGCGGGAAGGGCGCGCTAGGAAGGGCGCGCTAGGAAGGGCGCGCTCTTCTCACTTGCGTTCCGAGGTCTATCGCTCGAATCGGTAGCCTGCTTTCCAGACCGTCTTCACGAATTTCGGATTCGCCGCGTCGTGCTCGATCTTTCGGCGCAGTTCGGCGATGTGGGAGTCGACCGTGCGGGTCGTGACGAACGCGCTGTAGCCCCAGACCTCCTTCAGCAGCTCGTTGCGCGTTGCGACGGCGCCGTTGCGGCGGACGAGGGCGAGGAGGAGCTCGTAAGCTTTTGGCGTCAGTGCACAGGGGGCGCCATCCCGCGTGACGCAGCGCGAGCTCGTATCCACGATGACGTCGCCGAAGCGCAGCAGGGCGTGGGAGCCGGCGGCGCTGTCGCGCGCGCTGCGGCGGATGAGCGCGCGAACGCGCTCGAGCAACTCCAACACGCCGAACGGCTTCGTGACATACTGGTCCGCGTCGAGGCGAAAGCCCCGGACCTTGTCCGCCTCCTCGCCGCGCGCCGTGAGAATGACGACGGGAGTCTTGACGCCGCGGCTCCGCAACGTCTGCAGCACCTGATAGCCATCCAGCTCCGGAAGCATCAGGTCGAGGAGAATCACGTCCGGCGTCCACTGCTCGGCTACGGTGAGGGCGCGGCGTCCATCTTCCGCGATGCAGGTCTCGTAGCCCTCGAGGCTCAGGTTGTACTCGATGCCTGCCGCGAGGTCGGGGTTGTCCTCGACGATCAGGACCTTTGCCATGTCGGCTCCGCACGGACCGCTCGCCCGTTAGGCGCGGGCACGGGATGCAGGGGCAGCGTGACGACGAATCGTGCGCCGCCCCCGGGCGCCGCCGGCTCGACCCAGCAGCGGCCTCCGTGCTGCTGCACGACCTCGCGGACGATCGTCAGCCCGATGCCGCTTCCGCCTTTGGCTCTCGACGCGGTTCCACGGAGGAAGGGCGCCCAGATCTGCTCGCGCTCGCGGACAGGAACGCCAGGTCCCTCGTCGGCAACGGTCAAGACCACGTTGCCGTCGCGGACGTCGAGCGCGACGCGCACGGTCTGCCCGTTAGGCCCGTACTTCACCGCGTTGTCGAGCAGGTTGAGGAGCACGTGGCGGAGCGCCTCGGGACCCATCGGCAGCGTTGGTCGGACGCCGATCGTCGCGATGAGCTGCGCACGGCGTGATGCCGCCAGGGGGCGAAACTCGTCGACGACGTGCTCTACCTCTTCGGCGAGATTCGTGGGTGTGGCGACCGTGGTGTCGCCGCGTCCGAAGCGCGAAAAGCGCAGCACGTTCTCGACCAGATAGTGGAGACGCGTCGTCTCCCGATCGATATGGCCGAGGGACCATTCGCGCTCGGCCTCGGTCCTGGCACGGCCGAGGCGGAGTGTCTCGAGATAGAGCTTGATCTGGGCGAGTGGCGTGCGCAGCTCGTGCGAGACGCTGGAGACGAAATCGGCTTGCAGCCGGGCAAGCTCGCCCTCACGCCGCAGCTGCGCGACCGCGACGACGGCCAGCGCTGCGGCGAGGCCGAGCAGCCCCAGGAGAAACGGAAGACGCGACGCCGGTGCGGCGCGGATGATGAGCGTTCCCGCAACTTCAGGCCGGATGATCGCGTCGACATCGAGGGCGCCGGCACGGCCAGGCAGCTCGATGTGGGCCTCGAGCGGAGAGCTGAGTCCGGGCGCGGAGTCGAACAGAGGATGACCTGAACGGTCGCGCACGCGCACGGCGAGGACGTCGCGATTGCGGCGACCTTTCGTGAACGTGGACGGAAGCAGCCCGTTGCCGTCGAGCACACCCGAGAGCAGCTGCGACAGAGTCTGCGTCGAGTAGCGGGCGCCGTAGACCATCGTGTCACCCCACGCCGTCGGCATGAGCGTGTATCCGGCGAACAGCGGCCCGTCACCCGTCTCGCCGACGACGAGCGTGTAGCCGTGATCGATCTGGCCGGCGTGGCGGATGCGCCGCGTGAGCGTGTCGACGAGCCACCGCTTCTCGTTAGGCGAGTAGTCGCCGGAGAAGGCGGGCGCGAGCGGCTGGGGCATCGGCCGGTCCACTTCCCAGCCGTCCATCGGATCGTTGTGGGTGTTCAACCCGACGTCGAGCCGGTCGGTGCCGATCCTCATGGCGAAGAAGGTCGACGGGTTCGGACCATTCCGCGCACGGTGACACATGCATTGCATGTCCCATGGCAGATAGTGCGCGAGCTCGCGGGCTTCGGGAATTCGCGGCGAGGTGTGCATGTTGTCGCCGTGGTTCACGGCACCTAACGACTCGCGGAGGAG
>Ga0308175_100003402_pt1 | contig 11006 bp, 11 predicted proteins | sample PhyCR1_3_FD_203893 | JGI IMG/M metagenome (GOLD analysis project Ga0308175, IMG submission 203893) | Soil microbial communities from UC Gill Tract Community Farm, Albany, California, United States - DLSLS.C.R1 | ecosystem: Environmental > Terrestrial > Soil > Agricultural land | place: USA... | reverse complement strand
CCACGAGCCGCGTCGACTCGAGCACCGTCTGCCAGACGAGCCGCCGATCCCGCGGATCGACGCCGCGCTGCTCGACATAGCGGAAGGCGTTCTCCGTGACGACGATGCCCGCGTCGACGAGTACGCCGATGGCGATCGCGATGCCGGCGAGACTCATGATGTTCGACGAGATGCCCGCGTAGCGCATGCCGAGAAACGACGCGAGCACGGCCAGCGGGAGCGGCAGCGTCACAATTAGAATCGAGCGGAAGTGCAGCAGGAAGATGACGTGCGCGAGCGTGACGAGCGCGATTTCCTCGAGCAGCGTGTGGCGGAGCGTCGCGACGGACTGTTCGATGAGGGCGGAGCGATCGTAGAAGGGGACGATTTTCACGCCGGGCGGAAGCCCCGGCGTGAGCTGCGCGACGCGCGCCTTCACGGCGTCGATCACCGCTTTCGTGTTCACGCCCGTCCGGGCGACGACGACGCCGCCAACCGCCTCGTGGGTGCCCTTGACGAGCGAGGCGACGCGGAACGCATCGCCCACGTGCACGTTCGCGACCTGATCGACATACACCGGAACCCCGTTCGCACCGCCGATGACGATCCGTTTGAGATCGTCCACCGATGTAATCAGGCCCACGCCCCGGACGATGAGCCAGGCGCCGTTGGACTCCAGCACGTTCCCGCCGACGTTGAGATTGCTTTCGCGCACGGCCGCGACGACCGCGCTCAGCGGCACGTTGTACGTGCGCAGCCGGTTGGGGTCGACGTCGATCTGGTATTGCTGCACCGTGCCCCCGACGGACGCGACCTCCGCGACGCCGGGCACCGAATTCAATTGATACCGGATGAACCAGTCCTGCAGCGTGCGCAAATCCCGCAGCGACATCGTCGGGCTCTCGACGGTGTACCAGAAGACGTGGCCGACTCCCGTCGCGTCGGGCCCGAGCGTAGGCGTCACGCCCGCTGGGAGCGTCTTCGTGACGAGGCTCATGCGCTCGAGCACACGTGCGCGAGCGAAGTAGAGATCGACGTCGTCCTCGAACACGACGTAGATCATCGAGAAGCCGAACGCGGATTGCGATCGCACCACGCGAACACCCGCGAGCCCCTGCAGGTTCACGGTCAGCGGATACGTCACCTGGTCTTCGACTTCCTGCGGTCCGTGGCCGGCCCAGTCGGTAAAGACGATGACCTGGTTGTCGGAGAGGTCGGGGATGGCGTCGACAGGGGCCGCGCGGAGCGCCCACCAGCCCGAGAGAGCCAGCGCGACATACAGCGCGAGGACGATGAAGCGGTTCCGGAGCGAGAGCTCGATAAGACGATTGATCATGAACGGACACTCGTCTGCCGTCGCGCGCGCGTGCGCGCACGACAATTGCCCGGCGGCACCGGGCAGGGACACGACGACTGCCGTTGCTAAACGAGGAAGACGGAGAGCAGAAGGTGCTTGGGAATCGCCGTCGGGGCGAGCGGAACACGCGCGCCTCTGGTGTCGAGCGGCGATCGGAACGCCGGAAGCGGATCACCCGCGGGGTTCACGGCCGGCGTGAACGTCACTGTGAGCACGACTGAAGGCGCTGCGACTGCGGAGCCGTGTTCATCGGCGCTGGCGCAGCACTGATCGGCCTGACGCTGGGTCGCTGCGTGGTGCGAGCCATGCGCGTGGGCTGCAGTCACTTGCGACAGCGACAGATGCTCCGGACAGGCCGGCTCGCCGGTGCAGCACGCCATCCGGGCGGACGGCGACGGTTGCCAGCCCGCGCACACGACGGCCTGGCCGGCCGTCAGCGACACGGTGATCGCGAGTGTCGCGATGACACGTATGAAGAACACCACCTCTAGAGTGCTGGACATCCGAGGCGCTGTCAAATCTCATGCGGGGTCCGGCGGTTCGGCGGCTGAGTGACGTCGAGTGCCGTGGAAGATCAGCCGCTTCGATGACGTTCGTCGTGCGCCCGGCAAAGGGGCGCCCTACAGGCGACTGGCGACCGGCACCCCGTAAAGGGGCGCCTCCTGGTGACTGGCGACTGGGGACCGGCGCCCCGTGAAGGGGCGCCCTCCTGGTGACTGGTGACTGGTGACTGGCAACCGGGCCCGCGCCTTCCCTCAGTCGTCAGCCTTCGGGATGGCCGTGTACACCCTCGCGATGAACGCCGCGAATTCGCTCATGTAGTCGCGCAGAAATGTCGCCGTCCCATCATCGGTCACCTCGCCATCGTCGCTGATCAGTCCCGGGGTGAACTGGATGTACGCCTCGATCGCATTCATGAACGGCGAGTTGCAGAAGGCGAGGATGCTGCGCAGGTGCTGCTGGCCGACGGCCGTTCCGATTTTTCCAGGCGACGTCCCGATGACGCCCGATGGCTTCCGTGTGAACGAATTCGTTCCGTACGGGCGGCTCGCCCAGTCGATGGCGTTCTTCAGTGCGCCGGGGATCGATCGGTTGTACTCCGGCGTCACGAAGAGGACGGCGTCCACCGCCGCGATGGCGTCCTTGAACGCTCGTGCGACGGGCGGATAATCCGCATCGTAGTCGTAACTGTAAAGCGGCAGGTTCCCGAACTCGATTTCGCGCATCGACAGATTCTGAGGTGCGAGCCGTACGAGCGCGCGAGCCAGCTTCCGGTTGATCGACGCTTTCGCCAGACTTCCCACGAAATAGCCGACCGTGTAGTGGTTCATGCTGCATCCTCCACGAGTCCTACAGTACCATTGCAAGGATCGCTTCATGTCGGAGATGACGGATGAGTGAAGAGACGCCTCGAACGACAACGGACTTGACCCAGGGAGTGCCGGCTGCATCGCTGGTAGACGGCGGCATGATCGCCGGACGAGTTGGCGATGCGGACGTTCTTTTGGCCAGGGTGGGCGACGAGTTCTTTGCCGTGCGCGCGCTCTGTACGCACTACCGCGGCCCGCTCGTCGACGGATTGATCGTGGACGACACCGTCCGCTGCCCGCTGCACCACGCGTGCTTCAGCCTCCGCACCGGGGAGGCGCTTCGCGCACCGGCGCTCGACCCGCTCGTGTGCTGGCGCGTCGATCGTGAGGGGGATCGGATCTTCGTGCGCGAGCAACTGGATCCGCAACCCTCGCCCGGCTCGTCAGCGGCTGGCGAGCCGCCCTCATCGGTGGTCATCGTCGGCGGCGGCGCAGCAGGGGTGTCCGCAGCGGAGATGTTGAGGCGCCAGGGTTACGGCGGTCCTCTGACGATGATCAGCGCCGACTCCGATCTGCCGGTGGATCGGCCGAATCTGTCGAAAGACTACCTCGCCGGAGAAGCGGAGGAGGACTGGATCCCCCTCTGGCCCGCCAGTTTCTACGCCGAACAGCACATCGATGTGCTGCTGAATCGTCGCGTCACCGCCATTGACACGGGGCGCCGATCCGTCCAGCTCGACGATGGATCGCAGTTGTCGTACGGAGCGTTGCTGCTGGCGACAGGCGCCGATGCGGTGCGTCTGCCGATCCCCGGTGCGGACGCCGCCAACGTCCTGCTGCTGCGCACGTTCGCCGACAGCCGCGCGATCGTGGAGCGCACCGCGCAAGCCGGGCACGTCGTCGTCGTAGGCGCCAGTTTCATCGGCCTCGAAGTCGCGGCATCGCTCCGCGCGCGCGACATCGCGGTCGACGTGGTCGCACCGGACAGTACACCTCTCGAGCGCGTCCTCGGAGCTGATGTCGGACGATTCGTGAAGTCTTTGCACGAAGCGCACGGGGTCGTTTTCCATCTCGGCGAGACGGTGACTGGCGTCGATGGCCGCACGGTTACATTGAGCGGAGGGACGACGCTCGATGCCGACTTCGTCGTCATGGGTGTTGGCGTCCGGCCAGTCGTGGCGGTCGCGGAGCAGGCCGGCCTCGCCCTCGATCGTGGCATCGTCGTGAACGAATATCTGGAGACGAGCGCGCCGGGTGTGTTCGCTGCCGGCGACGTCGCGCGCTGGCCGGACCCCCACAGCGGCGAGTCGATTCGTGTCGAGCACTGGGTGGTGGCCCAGCGTCAGGGCCAGGTCGCCGCGCGCAACATCCTCGGCGCACGCGAACGGTTCGACGCGGTGCCGTTCTTCTGGAGCAAGCATTACGACACGTCGATCAGGTACGTGGGACACGCGCAGACGTGGGACGACACGCGGATCGACGGCTCGGTCGATGCCGGGGACTGCTCGGTGTCGTACCTGCGCGGCGGCCGCACGCTGGCGGTGGCGACGATCGGCCGCAATCTGGAGAATCTGAAGGCTGAAGTACGCATGGAGCGGGGCTGACACGCGTGGCGTGCGGAGTGCGGAATCGTGAATCCTGACGGGGGTAGCGTGAATCTGGACGAAACGGCAACACGAACACTACAACAGCAAATCAGCGGGGAAGTGCTGACGGCCTCCCATCCGTCTTACGAATCCGCGCGGCGCGTCTGGAACGCGATGATCGACCGCAAGCCGGCAGTCATCGTCCGACCCCGCAACGCAGGCGACGTCCCGCCGATCATCGCGTTTGCGCGTGAGCAGCGGCTGCCACTTTCCATTCGCGGCGGTGCCCACAGCGTCGCCGGCCTCGGCACGTGTGACCACGGCGTCGTGATCGATTTCTCTGCTATGACGGCGATCACCGTCGACGCGGAGACGCGAACCGCGCGGGCGGAGCCGGGCGTCAAGTGGGTGCAATTCGATCAGGCGACTCAGGCGCATGGGCTCGCCACAACCGGTGGCACCGTCGGTGACACGGGGATCGCCGGCCTGACGCTCGGCGGCGGGTTCGGCTGGCTCGAGGGCGCCTTCGGCATGACCGTCGACAATCTGCTCGCCGCGGACGTCGTGCTGGCGAGCGGAGAACAGGTCCGCGCGAGCGCGACCGAGAACAGCGATCTGTTCTGGGCCTTGCGCGGCGGCGGCGGGAACTTCGGCGTCGTCACCGCGTTCGAGTACCGGCTGCACCCGGTGGGACCGATGATTGCCGGCGGCATGGTGGTGCATCCCTATCCGGCTGCTCGAGAAGTGTTCCGTTTCTATCGGTCGGTGCTCGAGACGGCACCGGATCCGCTGACCGCCGCCGCCGCGCTCCTGACCGGCCCCGAGGGACACAAGGCCTGCGCGATCGCATGCGCGTACGCGGGTCCGCTGGAGGAAGGGCTCCGCGCCGTCGCCCCGATCAAGGCATTTGGTTCGCCGGCAATGGATGCAATCGGCCCGATTCCCTACCTGGGCCAACAGGGGCTGCTGGAGCAGGCCATGCCGCCCGGGGTCAACAATTATTGGAAAGCGGAGTTCCTCGACACGCCAACAGACGAATTCATCGACACGTGGGTAGACGCGTACAGCCGTGTCGTCTCGCCGATGTCGTCGCTGCTGCTCTTTCCAATCCACGGCGTCGCGGCTCGGCAGCCTGTGGATGCGACGGCGTTTCCAAATCGCGGCGGCATCCACGTCGGCATCTATGCGCTCTGGCAGCCGGGCCAACCGGACGAGCCGAACGTGCAGTGGGTCCGCGACACGTGGAAACGCATTCAGCCGTTCGCATCCGGCGCTCTCTACGTCAACGAGATCGGGGGAGACGACGGGCAGGATCGGGTCCGACAGGCCTACGGTCCGAACTTCGGGCGGCTTGCGGCGATCAAAGCAAAGTACGACCCGACCAATCTCTTCCGCATGAACGCGAACATTCAACCGGCGACGGTCTGAATTCTCTGCGCGCTCGGAACAGCCGAGCGCTGGACCCGTCACGCGTCTTGCTTGATCGCTGCGCGTTTCCCACCTGGCGGCGTACCTCACCGCCATTCTGGCGAAAAGGAGGGCACAGATGTGCACGCGCGCTTCCACAAGAGCGATCCTGCTCGCAGCCTTCGCGATTTCCGCGCTCAACGCCGGTCAGGCCGGTGCAGATCCGGTCACGTTCAGCGGTGTGTTCGGAGGCGCGACTCGCTTCGCGCTCGTCGACCAGCAGTTGACGTTGAACTTTCCGACGTTTTCGATTGCGCTCGACGTCGCGCCTCAGTTGCAGCCCGGCGTGTGTCGCAACGGGTGCGGCGACGGCACCGCCATTCCGTTTACGCAGACGACGGGTCTCTTTTCAGGCCACTCACCGGCGTCCGTGACGCTCGGGACAACCGAGGCGGATGTGTCGGGCACGCTCTCGTTCGTTGGTCCGACTGAGTTTGTCGCGCTTAACCCCGATGTTCCCGGCGATGTGCTGACGGCGCCCGTGCAACTCTCGGGATTTCTGCGCGTCACGCAGCCCGGCCTTGTGTTGTTCGACGGCGCGCTGATGGGCTCCGGGACAGGCACCGTCGTGCTGGAGACACCGTTGTTTGGTTCACAAGAGACGCGCCTGGGCGGCTATGAATTCGTTTTCAGCGGTGTCGCGTCCACGCCCGAGCCTTCGACGATCGTCCTGCTCGGTACGTGCCTGTCCTGGCTGGCGGTCAGGCGGAAGGGGACCACGGCCAGGTGCGGCCGCGCGGGCCCACCTACTCCGACTGCCGGCGAATAACCTGAGGAGTGGCGAGCGGGAATAAACCCGCAACCTCCGGACATAATCACTCTGGCGGCAGAGTGTTGATGGACGAAAGGCGTTCGGGCGGCGGGCCGTGGACCACCTTCGAGGCCGAGGCGCTGCCGCATGCCGACCGGCTGTTCCGGCTGGCGATGTGGCTGGAACGCGACCGCCAGGAGGCCGAGGACCTCGTCCAGGAAACGATGGTCCGCGCGCTCAGGTCCTTCCACCGGTTTCAGCCGGGCACGAATTGCCGCGCCTGGCTAATCGCGATCCTGCAGAACCTGCGCAGCAACAGGCGGCGCGCTCGGCAGCGATCGCCGATTGTCGAGGACGCGGACGACCGCATCGCGGCCACAGCGTCCGTGCCGCCCATTCCCCAGGGCTTGACCGACGAAGACGTGCTGGCCGCGTTGTCACGCATCCCCGAGCAGTTTCAGGAGGTCGTCGTGCTCTGCGACGTCGAAGACCTGTCGTACAAGGAAATTGCCGCGGCGATGGAGATCCCGCTCGGCACCGTCATGTCCCGGCTGCACCGGGGCCGCGCGCTGCTCCGATCCGAGCTGACGTCGATGAATGGGTCGCTCATGCGCGTGCGCGCGAACGTCTGAGGCGCTATGGAGAACCAGGGAGTCGATCCGATCGCTGCCGCGCTGAAACGCGCGTTCGAACGTTCACCGGACCTGCAGCCACGCGCGGAGTTCATCGCCAGGCTCACGACGCTTCGCTCACAGCAGCCGGCGGAGCCGAGAATCCGCTCGTTTCGAGCGATGCGGTGGCTCGCCGTTGCGGCAACCTTTCTGCTCGTCTGCATCGGCGGATACTGGAACTTCGAGGCGCGCCTCAGCGCCGACCCGCTGCGCGACGCGGCCATCGGCGACCACCGATACTGCGCACTGGGCCTGACGACCAACGGCCACGAGGCGACGGATATCACGTCGTTAACGGAGGCCGTGACCCGATATGAAGCGGGGTTCCACGCACTGGAAGACGTGCCGGGCGACGACATCCCGACGTCGGGCGGCACCGCGCGCGTGCTCAACCGCCACTCGTGCGTCTTTGGCGGCCGCCGGTTCGCTCACATCATTCTTGACTATCGTCATACCCCCGTATCACTCATCGTCTCGCGCGGGGCAGCGTCCCGGTGGTCGATCGACGGGGCCGCCGCGCACGCGCTGACGACGGCGCGATCGCAGGACCTGACGGTCGTGTCGATACACACCGCGGAGTACGCCGTGTTCGTCGTCAGCGGGCTGCCGGCCTCGGAACTCTCGCCCCTGGCCGGCGCGCTGTCGGCGGACCTCGTTCGCGTGCTGCCGAAGGAATAAATCGGGATGCTGGAGCGATACATGGATCGTGTTCGCTCTTGCATCGTCTTCACTCGCGGTCGTCGTGGCGTTGGCCTCGCATTGCCCGCAGACGCCTTCCGCGATTGCGCTGACGATCGTCGGCAGTATGACGCACGTTGCGTCCGATGCGGCCGCAGAGGCCGCGCGCGTGTGGGCGCCATATGGTGTGTCGATCGAAATCGTTGGCGGCATGCGCGTGCATGGCGCGTTGGTTCACGTCAGGCTTGCCGACAGCCCGTCCGACGCGCGTGCGCTCGGCACGATCGAGTTTCACGACGGCGTGCCGGATCCTGACATCACGCTCTATCCGCAGCGTGCGTGGGCGTTGATCGCCCGGGCGGTCGGCCCGGCGGCAGCCCGCTGGCCTCTGTCGTACCGCGATCAGGTCCTCGGACGTGTGCTCGGGCGGGCCCTTGCGCACGAACTCGGTCACTTTCTCCTGCAGATCCGGGCGCACTCAACGGGCGGTCTTATGCGTGCGGTGCAGCCGATTGTGGACCTGATGGACGGAAATCGTGCCGCGTTCACACTGACGGCTGGCGAAATCGCGATCCTGCAGGGCGGCAATCGCTGCGCTGACGGTCCGTCCATCTGAGGCGCCCTCCATCCGAATCCCATGCGCGCGGCGCACCTCGGCTAGAATTCCGGGCGGTGGACGACACCGCTTCACACGCCGTTATTCAAGTACGCGGCATTCGAAAGGCGTACGGACGCACGCTCGCCGTCGACGACGTGTCGTTCGAGGTCCAGCGCGCGGAGATCTTCGGCCTCATCGGCCCAAACGGCGCCGGCAAGACGACGACGATGGAGTGTGTCGAAGGCGTCCGGCGACCGGACCGCGGATCGATCACCGTTCTCGGGCTCGATCCCGAGCGGCAGGCGCACGCGCTCCAGCAGCGCATTGGCGTGCAACTGCAGGAAGCGCAGCTCCAGAAGCGCATCAAAGTGCGCGAAGCCGTTGCCCTCTGGTCGTCGCTCTATCGCACGAGCGTGAACGGCGATGACCTGCTCGCGCAGCTCGGGCTCGGTGAGAAGCGCAACGCCTGGTTCATGACGCTCTCGGGGGGGCAGAAGCAGCGGCTCTTCATCGCGCTTGCGCTCATCAACGAACCCGAGGTCGTGTTCCTCGACGAGCTGACGACCGGGCTCGACCCGCAGGCGCGCCGCGCGATCTGGGAGCTGGTGCGCGGCATCCGCTCGCGCGGCAAGACCGTCTTTCTCACGACGCATTTGATGGAGGAGGCCGAGCGGCTCTGCGATCGCGTCGCGATCATCGATCACGGCCGCCTCATCGACGCAGGCACTCCCGCCGCCCTCGTGCGGCGGCACTGCCCCGAGCGGACGGTCGTGGTCACGACAGCGGATCCAGCGGCGGCCGACACGTTTCGCGCCATTCCCGGCATCGACGCGGTCGACGTCGCCGGCGCCGAACTCTCGCTGCGCGGCCGGGGCGACGATTTCGTGACGCGCGTGATCCAGTGCCTTGCGGACCACCGCATCACCGTCACGGATCTGCGGACGGAGTCGCCGACCCTCGAGGACGTCTTCCTGCGCGTGACGGGCCACGCGCTGCGGAACTGACCATGCGGGGACTCTGGCGCCTCACATGGCTGGAGACGAAAATTTTCGTGCGCGAGCCACTGGGTGTGTTCGGCACCGTCGTCGTGCCCGCGCTGATGTTCATCGTCCTTGGCCGCATCGTCGGGCCGCCGATGCGCCACGGTGCGCGGAACCTGCCGCCCGTCGTCTCGGTCGACCTGCCGGTGCTGACGGCCATGCTGATCGAGATCAGTGCGGTGCTGTCCCTCGTCGCCGTGATGGCGATCTATCGCGAGGGCGGCATCCTCAAGCGTTTGCGGGCCACGCCGCTCAGACCCGTCACGATTCTCAGCGCACACGTTCTCGTGAAGCTGCTGTTCACGGCACTGAGTCTCGTCCTGATGGTTCTTGGAGGCCGCGGCTCCTATCCCGTCCCTGCTGACGTGCCGCTGATGTCGTTTGGTGGAGGCGTGCTGGTGGCGACGCTGGCGATTCTCTCGATCGGGTTTCTCCTTGCGAGCATTGCGCCGACGGCGCGCTTCGCGCAGCCGATTGGCGCGTTGATTCTCTATCCGATGCTCGGCATCTCCGGCCTGTTTGGCCCGGTCGAGGTCATGCCGCCGGCGATGCAGACGATCGCCCGGTTCGTGCCCTTCACGTATGCCGTCTCGCTGCTGCGCGGCCTCTGGCGCGGCGATGGCTGGGCCGCGCACGCCACTGACGTGGCGGTACTCGCGCTGGTGTTCCTGGTATGTACGCTCCTCGCGACGCGGGTTTTTCGCTGGGAGTGACTCCGCACACCCGCACCCCTTGCGCGCACCCCGCGTACGCGCACGGCCACCTGCACTCCGCGCACGCGCACGCGCACCCGCACTCGTCGCACGCGCACCCGCACACGCGCACGCTGCCCGCCCTTTCATCTTTCGACCGGATCGCATACGATGCCGACCGAGGATTGGATGAAGGCTCTCCGACGGGGCGCGCTGGGCGTGTGCCTGTCGGGTGCTCTGGTCGCGGCTGCGTGCGCGAGCGCGCCGCCCGCAGGGCATCCGGCCGCCGCCGCACCAGCGCACCCGCAATCAACGATTCACGCGACCCCTCCCGGGCTCGGCCAATATCCCTACAGCGACGCGGACGTGGCATTCATGTCCGGCATGATCCCCCACCACGCACAGGCGGTGATCATGGCGGGCTGGGCACCGTCGCACGGCGCGCGGCATGACGTCGCGGTGCTCTGCGAACGCATCGTCGTCGCGCAGCGCGACGAGATCACGTTGATGCAGAACTGGCTGCGCGACCGCGGAGAGCCGGTCCCCGACGCGACGTCGACGCGCATGAAGATGTCGATGGACGGGATGGAGCACGACATGCTCATGCCGGGCATGCTGACCGACGAGGAGATGGCGGCGCTCGATCGCGCCCGCGGTTCCGAGTTCGATCGCCTGTTCCTGCTCGGCATGATCAAGCACCACCAGGGCGCGATCGACATGGTCGATACGCTCTTCAAGTCGTACGGCGCCGCGCAGGACGAAATGATCTTCAAGTTCGCCAACGACGTGTACGCCGACCAGTCGACGGAAATCGATCGGATGAAGCAGATGCTGGCTGAAACGCCAAATGCGGGCGGTGGCTCGCCCGAATGAGAGG
>Ga0308175_100003401_pt1 | contig 11007 bp, 9 predicted proteins | sample PhyCR1_3_FD_203893 | JGI IMG/M metagenome (GOLD analysis project Ga0308175, IMG submission 203893) | Soil microbial communities from UC Gill Tract Community Farm, Albany, California, United States - DLSLS.C.R1 | ecosystem: Environmental > Terrestrial > Soil > Agricultural land | place: USA... | reverse complement strand
AGGATCTTCGCCTTGCGCTCCGTCAGCGTGACCGGCTCCCCCTCGAAGGTGATCTGCGGATCGGCCAGGGTGAAGTTTTCGTGCAGGGCCGCGAACAGCTTGTCGATGTTCTCCTCCGACATGAGCGTCGGCGTGCCGCCGCCAAAATAGACGGTCTCGACCGGCCGCTCCTTGAGATGGAACCGCCCCGAGCCCAGCGCCATCTCCTGGCAGACCGAATTCACGTAGCGGTCGATCTCCTGGAGCCGGTTGTCCTTGAGCGTCGTGGTCTTGAAGTAGCAGTAGGCGCACCGCTGGATGCAGTACGGCATGTGCACGTAGACGTTCAGCGGCGGCGGCTTCAGGCCTTCCTCGACCCCTTCCCGGGTCCAGTAACGGAACATCGGATAGGTGAGGATGACGCCCTTTCTGGAGAGCTCCGGCAGGGCGGCCGCGTTCGCGGGCTCCGGGTCCGGGGGCGTCTGGGACGATTCCTTGACGATGTCGAGCATGACCTGACTCCTAATCCTTAAAGTTGAGCCCCGCGAGGTTTTCGAGCTTGGCCTGGACGCCCCAGCCCCCCTGATCTTCCGAAACGGCCATCAGGAGCTCGTTCTCACCACGAGAGAGAGGAAGATAAAGCGCATCGAAATAGCCGATGCTGCCGAGGAAACGGTAGTCTCTGGAGCCTCCGCTGTCGTCGCCGCGGAAGAGCAGCCGGCGGTCCAGATAGATCCGGACCCGGTCGCTGAACCCGAAATCGAGCCTCGCGATCCGCTCCCGGTCCGAGACGATGACCTGGCGGGCGAAGACCGTGTTCTTCCGCAGATGGATCCCCTGCACCCGGGCGAGGTTGGCGAGACCGGAGCGCTCGGTCGCGAGCCGGGTCCAGCTCCGCTTCGCCAGCTCCTCCCCGGAGAGCACGCGCCGCCCCTGGAGGGAGCCCTCGGTGAAGGTGTCGGAGACCTGCCAGGAGGTGATGGCGCCCTCCGGGGCGGTCTCGGGCGGACCGGGCCGGCCGCGGAGAGGAGGGGCCTCCATGGCGGCAAAAGAGAAGTTGGAGAACCAGGCCGGAGCGAAGTCTCGCAGGGCGCTGACGCCGACGCCGCCGGGCTCGATGCTCCGCTTGAGCTCGTCGACGAAGAGCACCGGGCGGTCCATGTCGCCGATGTAGACGTCGGCCTGGCTGCCGGAGAAGAGGACCTTGACGCGGATCCACTCGTTGAAGCGGTAGGAAACCGGGACCGAGTAGCGCGGCCCGTGATAGAGCTGCCAGCCCGCGATGCCGTTGAAAACGGGGGTGTACTGGTTGGCGTCCGGGTTCCCCGACTGGTGCGGCCGCAGATAGAATTCCTCGAAATTCCGCGGATCCTGCACGCGCCAGACGCCGCCCATGAAGCCCCGCTCGCCGGTAAAGGCGAGGTCGAACTCGATCCATCCATCGGTCAGGCGCGCGTCGGCGACGGTGGCGATGCCGCCCCTGAGACAGAGGCTCGCGCGCCCCAGGTGCTCTTCCACGCGGCTCTCGACCGCGTGCCACTGCCAACGTCCGGAATCGAAAGGCACGGCTTGCGCCGGCGTGGAGGTGGTCATCACGCGAGGCCCTCCGGCAGCAGGTCTGCCAGCACGTCCTGGAAGTCGTGGAATCCCGAGCGGCCGGAGATCCATTGCACGGCGAGGAGAGCCCCCTCGGCGAGCCCCTGGCGGTTGCGGGCCCGGTGCTCCAGGTGGATGGTGTCGGCGGCCGAGTCGAAGCCGACCCAGTGCACGGACGGCACGTAGCCGGCCCGCTGACAGGTGATTGGCACCTCCCGCTCCCCGTAGTACCGCGCCATCCGCCGCTGGATCTCCAGCGCCGTGCCCGAGGGGCTGTCGAGCTTGAAGCGGTGATGCCAGTCGTGGATGAACGGGTCGTAGCCTTCGAGGGCCGAGAGGAGCCTCGCGGCCTGCTCGATCAGGCGGTAGAAGACGTTGACGCCGAGCGAGAAGTTCGCCGCCCGGACGACCCCGATGCCGGAGCGCGCGGCCAGCTCCCGGACCTCGTCGAGCCGGCCTTGCCAGCCGGTGGTCCCGATCACCAGGGGGAGCGACAGCTCCGCGGCCGCCCGCGCCGTTTCGGGCACCGCCTCGGGCACCGAAAAATCCACCAGCGCCGTCACCCCGGAGAGCGCCCGGCGCGTCGCGTCGCCGGCGCGCAGGGGGCGCTCGCGGGTGAAGCGGTCGACGACCTCGAAACCGCGGGCCGCGGCGGTCTCTTCGACGGTGCGCCCCATCTTGCCGTAGCCGACCAGGGCCACCTTCATGCCTGCGCCTCCGGGATGCCGAGGGTCCGCGCGAGCTCGTTTTCGAGCAGCGGCGGCCCGCCGAGAAAGGCGGTCAACGTCTTCGCGGCGGCTCCGGCGAGGGGGCCGTCGACCTCCAGCCCGTACACGTCGCGCAATTCGTCCGTCTTGGCGGCGACCGCGCTCAGCGTCCGGGCGGCCGCGACCGCCACGGCGAGACCGCCGCCATGCCGCACGGCGGCGGCGACCAGCTCCCCCTCGATCTCCACCTCGGTGATCCCGAGAGCCACCTCTTGCGACGTGTTGAAGGCCGACGTCCTGGCGGCGCGCCGCAGCGCGCGGACCCCCTCGCGAATAGAGGCCGCCGCGGCCGCGGCCCAGGCGCTCGCGTACGCTTCGAGATGCCGGACAAGCTCGGAGCCGGGCGCGAGCGTCACCGGCCGCGAGATCCGATCGGAGCGGACTGGAGATCCGTCGAGATGGAGCCAGAGCGGCCCGTCGCCGGCCGGCCCGCCGGTCCGCGCGCCGCGCCGCTCGACTCCCGGCGCGCCGTGGTCGATCCAGGCCAGCCGCAGCTCCGCCGCGCCGAGCCGCACCAGCACGATCGCTCCGCCGGCGAGCGGGCTCGGCAGGCGGACGTCCCCCCGCAGGAGAGCGCCGTCGCCGCCGGGCTCGCCGGCGACCGCCGCGGCCTCCCAGCCCGGCTCGGGCGTGGGCGTGAACAGGCCGAGCGCGCCGCGCACCCGGCCCGCGACCACCTCCGGGAGCGCTCCCGCCGTGAAGAAAGCCCCGACCAGGGGGAGCACGCCGTGCTGGTGCTCCAGGTCGGTCCAGGCCTCCACGGTCGCGGGGACCGCTCCGGCGGCCGGCGCTTCCACCACGTCGATCATGCCGCCTCGCCTCGCTGGGCCACGACGTACCGCACGATGTTGTCGATCGTGTGGAGGAAGCTGTGGTCCTCTTCCTGATCGAGGTCGATGGCGACGCCGAACGTTCGTTCGAGCCCTTCCAGCAGGTTCAGATACCCGAGCGAATCGAGGCCGATCGTCCGGAGGTCGGTCTCCCCGCTCCCGAGATCCTCCTCCCTGATCTTGCCTCCCGCGGCGATATAGACCAATCGCTGGATCCGCTTCTTCATCGCCACTTGGGCGTCCTCGTTCATGCTGCCGATCCTTTCGCGTTGAGCTGCTCGCGGAGCATCGCGAGCCGCGGCTTACCGACCCCGGTGCGCGGGATCTCCTGGACGAAGCTGATCCGGCCCGGGACCTTGTAGGACGCCAGCCGTGACCGGCAGGCCTCCGCCACGGCCGCCCGGGTCAGCTCCCCGCTCGCGGCGACGACCACGAGATGCACCAGCGCCTCGCGGTTCAGGTCCTCGTCGGGGAAGGCCACGGCGTCCGTCACGCCGGCGAGCGCCGAGACCACGGCGACGATCTCCGTGGGATCGATCTTGCGCCCCGCGACGTTGATGTGGTCCTGGGTCCGGCCCACCAGGTGCAGACGCCCGTCGACGATCCGCCCGCGGTCTCCGGAATGGTAGAAGCCCTCCGCGTCCACGCGCGCCTCGAACAGCCCCGGATGGTTGAGATAGCCGCTGGCCATCGACGCGGTCCGCACCAGCACCTCGCCCGCTCCGGGCTCGTCCCCGGGCCCGGGAGCGATGCGGATCTCGGCCCCCGGCAGCGGCTGGCCCAACCCGGCGTGGTGGCTGGCGTCCCGCTCGAAGGTGACCGGTCCGGTCTCGGCGATCCCGTAGTAGTCGGAGACGTCGAGGCCGTAGAGGGTGCGGAACTCCTCGCGCACGTCCGGCCAGAGCGGCGCGCCGGCCGAGATCGCGTGCCGCAAGCCCGCGAGGAGCGACGGGTCCGGGCCGCCTGGCGCCGTGAGGTTGCGGTAGAGGGTGGGGAAAGCGATCAGGCGGGTGATTCCGGATTCGGCGATGCGGCGCGCCACCGGACGAGTCAGCGGCGCTCCCTTGAGGAAGTGGAGCTCGCCGCCGGCGAGGAAGGTCGAGAGGAGCGAGGTGTTGAACGCCAGGCCGTTCGAGAGCGCGGCCAGGCAGAGCGTCCGGTCGTCACCGGTCATGCCGGTCCCCAGGACCCAGTTGCGCGCCGCCGAGACCACGGCGTGCCCACTGAACTCCAGGCACTTCGGCCGCCCCGTGGTGCCGGAGGTGAAGCGGCAGACCTCGGTCGTCGGTCGCGCCTCATAGGAAGGCTCGCCGCGCCGGGCGAGCGGCAGGATGACGACGTTGTCGTCGAACGGGAGGGGCTCGACCTTCCCGGGAAGGTCGAGCGCCTCCGCCTTCGCCCGTTCGAGAACCAGGGCGTCGAGGCCGCAGTCGTCGCGGATCGCCTCGATCTCGCCGGTGTTGAAGCTCGCGTCGAGCAGGAGCGGCAGATGGCCGGCCGCGAGCGTGGCGAAATAGAGGATCACGTACTCGGGGCGGTTGCCGAGACAGAAACCCACGTGCGGCGCCGCGCGCAGCAGGCCGGACGCCTCCCGGATCCGGCGGCCGAGCTCCTCATAGGAGAGCGCCTCCGCGCTCCCCACCACCGCTACGCGCCCGCGGTGGCGGTCGACGCAGCCGGCCATCGCCTCCCACAGGGCCCGGGCCTCGCTCATCCCAGCGCCTCCAGCTCCTCGCGGTAGGCGAGCGCCTGGCCGGCGATCACCTTCATGGTGGTCAGGCTCCCCCCCGCCATCTTGAGGCCGAGGATCTGCGCCTGGGCGAACAGGAGCTCGCTGTCCCACATGTAGCCCGCGCCACCTTGGAGCTCGGCGCACAGGGCCGCGAAACGGGCCGTCCGGTCGACGCAGAGCCACTTGAGCGCGGCGACCTCGGCCACCGCGTTGCGCCCGCTTTCGAGCCGCTCGAAGCAGTCGATGAGCCCCGCCTGCATCAGCTCCTGGTCCGCCGCGGCGCGCGCCAGGGCGTGCCGGTTGACCGGCCAGCTCGCCAGCGGCCGCCCCTCCACGATCCGCCGGCCGCCGTGCTCCAGCATGCGGCCGAGCAGCCACCGGTGGAGGAAGCAGGCGTCGGCGCACATCAGGAAGCGGGCCGCCGTCATCACCTTGTTCCAGTGCATGAGCTGCCGGACGCCCCGCTTGGCGGAAAGGTTGGCGGCCGGCACCCGGACGCCGTCGAAGTCGAGCATCGCCTGATCGATCGCGCGGGTCCCGAGCTTGTCGAACACCTTGAGAACGCGGACGCCGGGACGCTCCTTTTCCACCAGGACGGTCGCCATCTCGCCGGCGACCTTCAGCGTCACGAAACAGAGGTCCGCGTTGGCGCCGTTGACGATGTAGAGCTTGCGGGCGTGGACCACCAGCTCGTCGCCGTCGCGCACGGCCACGGACTCCATCCGCCGCGGCGCTCCGGGCTCCGCCGGGCCGGGCTCGGTGTCGCAGGCGCAACCGACCAGCCGGCCGGCGATCATCCCCGGGAGGTAGCGGTCCCGGACCTCCGGAGCGTGCGCGGTGGCCAGCCATTGGGCGGTGATCTCGGTCTGGCAATGCAGGCCGAGGGAGACGCCGAGGTCCCCGAGCCCCGACGCCGCCTCGCTCAGGATCAGCGCGCCCAGCAGGCCGAGACCCTGGCCGCCCAGCTCGCTGGGGAGCGAGACGCCCAGGAACCCGAGGCGGCCGAATTCCTCCCACTGGGCCTTTCCGAGATAGCCGCCGGGCCCCAGCCACTCCGGCAGCCGTGCCGGGTCGAAATAGCTCCGGGCGCGGCTCCGCAGCTCCCGGTGCCCGGGGGTGAGGAGCCGCGCGAAAGCGGGGCGATCGAGGACGGAGCCTGCCATCAGTCTTCCAGGGTGCTGGTGTAGCCATGGCTGAACGCCACGTTCAGCCGGTCCTGCTTGAACACCGATTCGTCGCGGACGCCGATCAGGATCACGTAGATGGCCTCCTCGCCGGCGCCGAGATGGGCCAGGAGGGAGCACTGCTCGCCGTCGAACCCGCCGATGCAGGTGATCCCCAGCGAGCCGAGCCGGGTGGCCGCCAGGTGGAGGCGCTGGCCCATCTCCGCGGCCCGGAATTGCAGCTCGGCGAAGGCCGAATAGCCGTAGCGGTCGACCAGGCGGCAGAGCGGCGCGTGGAGGATCAATACGGCGGCGGCATTGCTGGCGAGCCCCTGCTGCATGCAGGCCAGCCAGGGATCGTCCGCCCGCGCGTCGATCGGGTGGAGCGCGTGGCCCCGCGGAAGATACGCGAAGACGCCCGCGAGGCCGTCGACGTTTCGCGCCACGAGGCGAGCGCCCAGCTGCACACAACCCTGCAGGCCGCAGTCCGCGGTAAGCCCTGGGCCCCGCAGAGCGCCGAGGAGCTCGCCGATCTGCTCCAGGCTCACGGCCTCCTGGCGGAAGCCCTTGGCGGAACGGCGGCCCAGGACCGCCGAGCGCCACTCCGCCGCCGCCGTGAACGGCGGACGGCCCACCGGCAGCGGCAACCGGGAGCCCGCGGGGCTCTCCACTCCGTCCACCAGGAGGGGCAGGCCGGCGGGCGCGCAGGGGGGCGCGAGCGGGAAATCGAACGAGAGGACGCCCTGGAGCGACTCCCAGCTCCGGATCTCCTGCTCCCCGGGCAGCTCCAGGCCGGTCGCCGGCAGGCGGATCTCGGAGCCCGGCGGGACGGCCGGATGCGGATCGCCGGCCGGCTCGGCGCTGGCGAAGGAGAGCACCGCGAGAGGCTCGCGGCACAGGCCCTCCAGCTTCAGGTGCTCCATCTGGAAGGCGCGGGAGAAGCGCAGATGGAGGACCGGGTCGTGGCCCAGCGCCGCCGTGTAGAGAGCCAGGTTGGTGGCGGTGTGCCCCACGTCGAGGTGGCAGTAGGCGTAGCCGCGCAGACGGTACTTCTTCATGCTCAGCCAGGGTCGCGCGACGAAGATGAGCAGGGCCTCCAGGCGGTGTCCGGGCCGGACGGCCAACCCCGCCCCGGCCAGGTCGTCCTGGGTCAGCAGCGGCAGGTCGCAGGGGACGAGGTGCCCCTTCTCGACGTCCCAGAGGTAGCTCCCCTCCCCGATCACGGTCGCGATCACCTCGAACGGGTAGAGCGCTCCCGCCGACGGCGTGGTCCGCCAGCGGACCTCCTGCCAGGCGCCGGCCACGAAGCGGGGCTGGGTCTGCAATCCGTATCCGACCTTGAGGATGTCCTCCAGCGCGAAGCGCCAGGGCACGATTCCGGGGGCCGGACGAACGGAGGTGGCCTTCGCCGACGCGACCCGCAGGCGCGCTTCGTTCCAATAGTCGACCAGATTGCTCGTGGGCGCGCTCGAACGTGTCATCGGTATCATGGACAACCTCCGATCCTCAAGCGAAGTGATGCATGACCTTGCGGATCGCATCCAGGTACTGTCCGACCAGCCCGTCGTCCTCCTCGCGGTGCCAGACCGGCAGCTTCCAGGCCCGGGCGAAGAAGTCCTCCGCCCCGGCGAGCTCCCGCTCCGGCAGCGAGCCATACCCGCGATGGACCCGGCCGGGCTCCCGGAAGAGCGGAAAGCGATTCACCGGCGCCGTGATCTTCGGGTGGTCGATGGCGGAGCAGCCCTCCGCGGTGAGAGCGGCGAGCACCTCGCCGCCGAGGCCGCGGCGGAAGAGCTCGCGGTCGAGATGGAAGATGAGCCCATACCAGCTCGGAGAGGCGTGCTCCGGGACCGGCGGCAGCTCGATGCCGGGGATCGCCTCCAGCTCCCGACACAGGATGCCGGCGCAACGGCGCCTCCCGGCGAGCACGGCCGGCATAGTGTCGAGCTGCTGCTCCGCCATCGCCGCGGCGAGGGGATGGATGCGCAGCTTGAGGCCCAGGCCGGTGACCGCGTAGTCGTGCAGCGGATGCTCCTCGGGGATCTCCAGCATGCAGCGCCTGGTGTAATGGCCGAGGGCGAGAGCCCGGTAGAAGAGCTCGTCGTCGCGGGTGAGCAGGACGCCCCCCTCGCCGCCGGTCAGGGTCTTGTGGGCCTGCAGGCTGAGGACCGCGGCGTCCCCGAAGGTGCCTACCGGCCGCCCCTTGTAGGTGGCGCCATAGGCGTGCGAGATGTCTTCGAGGAGCAGCAGGCCGCGCTCGCGGCAGAGCTCGACGAGCGGATCCATGTCGCAGGGGTAGCCCCACACATGGGTGACCACGACGGCCCGGGTGCGCTCGGTGACGAGCTCCCGCGCCTTCCGCGGATCCATGTTGCCGGTGCTGTCGCAATCCACCAGGACCGGGGTCGCGCCGGTGAAGAAGAGCGGGCTGTTCGAGGCGAAGAAGGTGTAGCCCGGGCAGAGGACCTCATCGCCCGGCCCCAGGCCGGCGCCGACGAACATGGCGAAGATCGCCGAGGTCCCGGTATTGAAGAGCAGCGCGTGCGGCAGGCCGAATTCGGCTTCCAGCCGCTGCTCGAGGCGGGCGACGACTCCCGAGCGGTCGTTGAGGGAGACCGCCTCGTCGAGCTGCCGGAGCACGGCCTGGCGCGTGGCGTCGGTGATCAACGGCCAGCGGAAGTGGGGCTCGGGCGCGGTGACCGCCGGCTCCCCGCCATGCAGGGCTAGCCGTCCGGTCTCCGGGACCGGAAGCGGTCCGCCGTCGACACGCTCTTCGAGACTGACATTACGAACGCTCATCGAATCTCCTTTCGTGAGAGCCCACCGCTTCCTCACGTCTATCTTCTGAAGTGCCGCCAAACCAGGAACAATGAGCCGTTACCATGGAAACTCCTCCCGGTCCCGGAAGAATTTTCCCCTGGGACCGTCGTCCGGCAGCATGGCGAGCCAGACGGCGGTCTCCGCTCCCTCCGCGACCGAGCGGGGGGCCTTCAGGCCGCCGAGCCGGGTGCGGACCCAGCCGGTGGTCATGGCGTTGACCAGGATGTTGGTCTCCTTGAGCTCGTCGGCCAGGATCACGGTCAGCGCGTTCAGGGCGGTTTTCGAGATGCGATAGGAAGGCCCTCCGGCAGCCAGCCTGGAGAAAGACCCCCGCCCGCTCGACACGTTGACGATCCGGCCGTACCCCTGCCGCTGCATGAGTGGGAGGAACGCCTGACAGCAGTGGAGCGCGCCCAGGAGATTGGTCTCCAGGGTCCGCCGCATCACACCGGGATCCACCGTCGCCAGGCTCTCCCGGACGTCGATCGCGATGGCGGCGTTGTTGACCAGCGCGTCCACCCGGCCGAAGTCGGCGGCGACGGCGTCGGCCACCTGCCGGGCGCCTCCGGGGTCCGTCACGTCCAGCGTCTGGAAATGGGCGTCCAGACCTGCCTGGCGCAGCAGTCCCAGGGCCCGGGCCCCCTTCTCCGGGTCGCGCGCGGTCAGCACGACCGTATAACCGGCGGCGCCGAGCTGGCGGCAGACCTCCAGGCCGACCCCCCGGCTCGCTCCGGTGACCAGGGCCACTCTCCTCACCGCGTTCCTCCCGCGACCTCGGCCTCGCGCGGCAGCAGCTCCGCCAGCGGGGCGTCCGGATCGGCGACCGCGGCGGCGAGGATCTGGAGGAAGCGGTCGCGCAGGAGGGCGATCCGCTCCGGATCGAGCACGTCGAGGTTGTACCGTATCCAGCCGGTGAGCCGGTTCGACTGGACGAGGAACAGGGTCAGGTCCTGACCGATCCTGCCGGTATCTGTCCGCAGGCGAGTGACCTTCACGTCCGACACGCTCTGCTCGGCAGGCGGCATCTTGTCGAGCTGGAACATGACGCGGAACGACGTGATCCCGCCGCGGTCGCCGGGCTTCAGGAAGCTCGCGCCCTCCAGCACCTGCTCGTAGGGGACGTACGGATGCTCATGCGCCGCCAGCGTCACGGCGCGCACCTGCTCCAGGAGCTCGCGGAAGGTGCGCGCACCGGATGTGCGCAGAGGCAGCCCGGTCGAGAAATAGCCGATCAGTCTCTCGATTTCGGTCTGATCGCGGTTGGCGAACAGACAGGTGACGACGAGGTCGTTCTGTCCCGTTTCACACCGGAGCAGGGTCTTGAAGGCCGCGAGCAGCACCATGAACAGGGTCACGCAGTGCTCCGCGGCGAAAGCCTCGAGCGCTCTCTCGAGCGCTTCCGGAACGAGGAGATTCTCGCTGCCCGCCGCGAAGGTCGGCTGGACCGGCCGTGGTCGATCGCCGCGGAGATCGACGGGGATGGCGCCGCGGAGATGCTCGCGCCAGAAGGTCACCTGATCGGCCAGAGACTCCCCCGTGAAGGTCTGCCGCTGCCAGCGCGCAAAATCCTGATACTGGACGGTGAGGGGGCGCAGCGGGGAGGGCCTGCCCTCGTGGAAGGCGTTGTAGAGGGCCGCCAGCTCGTTGATGAAGAGAGGCTCCGACCACCCGTCGAAGGCGACGTGGTGAATGGTGAAGAGCACCGCGCTCTGCCGTTCCGAGCACCGGAAGACCGTCGTCCGGAACATCGGTCCATGCTCGTAGTCGAACGGCGATCGCCCATCGAGGACGACCCAGCGCTGGATCTCCCTCCTCTGGCCGAGGGGCACGATCCGCTCCAGGTCGACGACCGGGAACTGGATGGGAAGCACGGGATGGATGACCTGGACCGGCCCGGTGGGGCCGTCTCGGAAGCTCGTCCTCAGCACCTCGTGGCGGTCGACGATCTCCTGCAGGGCCCGCCGCAGGCAGACGAGGTCCAAGCACCCCTCGAAAGCCAGCAGGATCGGGATCGTGGCCGGCACCGAACGGGCTTCGCGCTCCCGGCCTTTCCAGAAGCGTTCCTGCCCGAGGCTCAGCGGGGGAGGCAAGCTCCGATCCCCTCGCCAAGAGGCGATGGT
>Ga0308175_100003400_pt1 | contig 11009 bp, 10 predicted proteins | sample PhyCR1_3_FD_203893 | JGI IMG/M metagenome (GOLD analysis project Ga0308175, IMG submission 203893) | Soil microbial communities from UC Gill Tract Community Farm, Albany, California, United States - DLSLS.C.R1 | ecosystem: Environmental > Terrestrial > Soil > Agricultural land | place: USA... | reverse complement strand
CTCCCGGCGGCCCGCGTCGTTGGGGTCGGTGCCACGGGATGCGGTCTCGCTGGCGATGGGGGAGCCCTGGCAGGGGACTCCTCCGGCGATCGTCGACTCGGCGGTCGAGGCCCTGCGGGGGGGCCGGACGCGCTACTCGCCGCTGACGGGCTCTCCGACCTTGAAGGCCGCCATCGCCGCACACCTCGAGGGCCGGCACGGTCGTCGGTTCGCGGAGGACCAGGTGGTCTGCACGCACGGCGCCAGCGGCGGGCTTGCGGCGACCGTGCTGGCCGTCGTCGGACCAGGTGACCGGGTGCTGATCCCCGAACCGACGTACTCGCTCTACGCCGACCAGGTCGCGTTGGCGGGGGGAGAGGTCGAGTGGGTGGCGAACCGGCCGGACGGATCGGTGGACGTCGACGCGGTGGTCGCCGCGCTGCCCGGCACCAGGCTTCTCGTGCTCTGCAGCCCGTGCAACCCGACCGGCAACGTGGTCTCGGCGCCGGACCTGGCGGAGCTCAGCAGGGCCGCAGCCTCGGTCGGTGCTCTCCTGCTGTGCGACGAGGCCTACTGCGACATCGTCTTCGACGGGCGGTCGTTCTGCTCCGCCCTCGACCTGCCCGAGATCGACCACGTCATCTGCGTACGGACCTTCTCCAAGTCCTACGCCATGACCGGCTGGCGGCTGGGCTACGTCGTCGCCCCGCCCGGGCTGGCGTCGGGGGTCAACCTCGTCCACCGGACCTTCGCCGGCGCCCTCGGTACGTTCGTCCAGGATGCCGGTGTCGCTGCGCTGGCGACTCCGGCGGACGAGCTCGCCGAGTCCTGTGCCGAGTACCAGCGCCGCCGAGATCTCGTCATCGAGCGGTTGGCGGCGCTGCCGAGGGTGACCACGGCACCCCCCCAGGGCGCGTTCTACGCGTTCGTCCGGGTCGACACCGCGCTGTCGGCCGACGAGCTGGCTGCCAGGTGCGCGGACGGCGGGGTGCTGGTCAGGTCCGGGACCGAGTACGGCCCCTCCGGTGAGCACGCCATCCGGCTGTCGTTCGCGGTCGGGCTCGAGGAGCTGGAGGTGGGACTTGCCCGCCTCGGCAAGGTCCTCGGCTAGGCGGTGGGCTGAGCACGCCAGGCGGTCTCGTCACGGGTCCGCGCGGTCGCCGCTCTCGTGCTGCCCGCGGACGACCAGTGTCCCGAACGTGACGGGCGCGGCGACGGGCCTGGTTGCGGCGAGCTCGGGGCGGTACGGCGTTCCGCTCCAGGCGCTGGTCAGGCACGCGGTGGCGTAGCCGCAGACCCGTCCCTGGCACCAGCCCATGCCGGGCCGAGCGGTCAGCTTGGCGGCTCGGGCGTCGGTGGCGCCGGCGTCGACGGACTGGCGCAACCGCCCGGCGGTCACCTCCTCGCAGCGGCAGACCACGGTGTCGCCGGTGACCCGGTCGGTCCAACCGGCGGGCACGGGGTGGGCCCGGTGCATTGCGGCGGCGAACGAGGCCAAGGTGGTGCGCTGGCGCCTGAGGCGGACGTCGGTCACCGGGACTCCGGCCGCTGCGGCACCCGCGATCGCGCCCTCGACGAGGGCGAGTACCGCGCCGCCGACACCGCAGGCCTCCCCGGCGACGAGCACGCCGGGGACGGAGGTCTGCTGGTCGTCGTCGACGACGCAGACCAGGGAACCGTCGGTGTCGATCCGGGTCTCGCAGCCGAGCTCGAGGGGCAGCTCGAGCTGCGGGGTGAAGCCCCACCCGACGGCAAGGGTGTCGCAGTCCAGCCGCTGCTCGCTGCCGGGCACGGTGCCGTCCGCCGTGGCGCGGGCGACGGTGACCGCCTCGAGCCGGTCGGTGCCGTGCGCGGCGACGAGCACCGAGCGCGACCGCACCGGGACCCGGTGGCGGGCCAGCGTGGTGGCGTAGCCGAGTCCCTCGCCGAGCTTGTTCGCGTTGCGCAGCACGGCTCCGGAGTGCCGCAGCCAGGCCCGTGCCATGGAGGCCTCGTGCACCCCGACGACGTCCGCGCCGGCGGTGGCGAGACCCGCGGCGACCGGCAGCAGGAACGGTCCGGTCCCGGCGACGACCACGCGCGATCCCGCGGCGACGCCGTTGCCCTTGAGCAGTGCCTGCGCCCCGCCGGCGGTCAGCACGCCGGGCAGGGTCCAGCCCGGGAAGGGCACCTGTCGGTCGTAGGCCCCCGGGGCGAGCACCAGGCGGTGACCGGTGACCGGGACGGTCCGCTCGGTCGGCCCGGAGCGGTCGATGGCGTGGACCGTGAACGTCTCGCCGTACTGCTCGACCGCCCAGGCGTGGTGCTGGGAGAGGTAGCGGGTGGTGCCGGCCCCGACCTGGCGCTCCAGGAGGTCGAGCAGCCGACGGTAGTCCTTCAGTCCGTGGTGCAGGCGGGCCAGGGCGTCCTCGTCCACCCCCGGGGGGTCGACGCTGCCGAGTCGGGCGGTCGCGGGGTGTCGCCAGTACTGCCCGCCGGGCGCGGTGCCGGCGTCGACCAGCGCCACGCGTGCTCCCCGGGCCCCGGCGGCGGTGGCTGCGGCGAGGCCGGCGGGGCCGGCACCGACCACGACGACGTCGGCGGTGGGGGCGGCCGGCTCAGACGGTGAGGTGGGCACGGCCGGTTCCTTCCTGGCTGGCCAGCCGCATGCCGTTCTGGGCGAGCAGCAGGCAGGCGCGCTGGTTGGGGCGGTCGTCGGCGACGATGAGACAGTCGAAGCAGACCCCGATGCCGCAGAACAGCCCGCGCGGTCGGCCCTCGACGCGGGTCGTGCGCCAGGAGCGGATGCCCGCGGCGGTCAGCGCGGCCCCGACGGTCTGCCCGGGCAGGAACGGGATCTCGTGCCCGTCGAAGGTGATCGTCGTGGGCGCGCTCATGCCGGCACCTCCGCGAACCGGGACGGAGAGAACGGTTGCGGGTCCACGCCGTACTGCTGCCCGGTGAGCTGTTGGGTGACCAGCCGTCCGGTCGCCGGCGCGAGCCCGATGCCGGCGCCCTCGTGGCCGCACGCGTGCACCAGCCCGGGGACTCGCGGGTCGGCGCCGATCACCGGCAGGTGGTCGGGGCAGTAGGGCCGGAACCCGCGGTAGAGCCGCATCAGCGCGACGTCGGCCAGGAAGGGGAACAACCGCACGGCCTGGGTCGCCAGCCGCCGGACGACGTCGACCGACATGGCGGTGTCGAAGCCGACCCGCTCGCGGCTGGCGCCGACCAGCACGGACCCGCCGCGGGTGCCCTCGACGACCACCGAGGTCTCCAGCCCGGCGTCGGAGCTGGCCACGTTCTCGACGTAGTCCGCCGAGTAGACCTTGTGCCGCACCACGCGCGGCAGCGGCTCGGTGACCAGGATGAAGCCGCGCCGCGGCAGCACCGGCACCGGACCGCCCAGCCGCTCGGCGACCTCGCTGCCCCAGGTGCCGGCGGCGTTGACCACGGTGCGGGTGGGGAAGCGCCGCCCGGAGGCGAGTACGGCGGTGACGGCGCCGGAGCCGTCCCGCTCGACGCCGGTGACCTCGACGCCCTGCTCGAGCCGGGCACCGCGGCTCTGTGCCGCCCGCACCAGCGCGGCCGCGGCGAGCACCGGCTGCACCTGCAGGTCCTGGGGGTAGTGCACGCCGCCCGGCAGGTCCGCTGCCAGGTGCGGCTCGAGGTCGCGCAGGCCCCCTGAGGGCACCGGGACGGCCTCCACCCCGGCGGCGCGCTGGCCGTCGGCGAACGCCAGCAGCGGGTCGAGCGCGGTGGTGGCGACCACGAGGCCGCCCTTCTCGTCGAGCTCGATCGCGTCGGTGCCGAGCTCGCCGCCGAGCTCGCCCCACAGGGCGCGCGACCACAGCGCGAGGTCGAGCTCAGGCCCGGGTGCCTTGTCGGAGACCAGGATGTTGCCCTCGCCACGACTGGTGGTGCCGCTGCCGACGGTGCCGCGCTCCAGCACGGTCACCGAGAGGCCCGCCCTGCTCGCGTAGTAGGCACACGCGGCGCCGACGATGCCCGCCCCGACCACGACCGCGTCGCTGCCCTGTCGATCGGTCGAGCCGCTCATCGGCGGACCCGCTCCACCACGGCCTCGGCGACGACCAGGTCCTGCCAGCCCATCCCGACGCTCTTGAACACCGCCAGCTCCTCGGCGGGCGACCGCCGGACGACGTCGCCGAGATCGAGCAGCGTGCCGGGGTCGAGAACACCTTCCTCGACCGCCATGACCACGTCGCCGGCCTCCCGCAGCGCGACCGCGGCGCTCTCCACCACGACAGTGGCGGCCCGGCCGAGCAGCATCGCGTCGAGCTCGCGGCGGCCCGCCTCGTGTGACCCGACGGCCACGACGCAGGCGTGCGGTGGCAGGAGGGTGCTGTCGAAGAGCGGCTCGGCCGCGGTCGTCGCGCAGACGACGACGTCGGCCCCGGCCACCGACTCGGCGGTGCCGACCTCCGCGGACAGCCCGGAACCGGCGACCCGTCCCGCCAGCGACTCCGCGCGCGGACGGTCCCGGCCCACCACCTCCACCGACTCCAGCGGCCGCACGGAGCGGATCGCCTCGACGTGTCCCCACGCCTGCGGGCCGCTGCCGAAGACGACCAGCCTGCTGGCGTCGGGGGAGGCGAGGTGCCGCACCGCGACCGCGGAGACGGCCGGCGTGCGCAGCGTGGTGAGCGCGGCGCCGTCCAGCAGGGCGGTGGGCGCGAGGGTCACCCGGTCCAGGAGGAGGTAGAGCGCCTGGATACGGGGCAGTCCCCGCAGTGGGTTCTCCGGCGCTGCGGTGACGAGCTTGACGCCGGTGGCGGTGGCGCTCTCCGCGGGCATCAGCAGCAGCTGGCCGTGGGCGACGTCGACGATCGAGCGGTCGAGGGCGGCGGCAGGGTCGAGCCCGCGGAGCAGGGCGTTCTCCAGCTCGTCGACGGCCTCGGCGAACGACACCGCCGCGAACACCGTGGCGGCGTCGAGGAAGGGCAGGTTCACGACGCCTGCTCCGGTGGGGTCGCGCGGATGGTGGCGAGACCGGTCCCCGCACCCGCGTTGTCGGCCTCGACCTCGACCCTTCCGGGGCCGATCCGGTCCAGGTCCGCGGGGGCGAGCTCGATGATCGGCATCTGCACGCCGTACAGCTCTGCGCCGACCAGTGCCCCGACCACCAGGATGCTGTCGCACTCGCCCAGCACCAGGGCGGCGGGAGCCGCCCCGACGCGGACCAGCTCGGCGACGATGGTGGCGGAGGAGCTCGACCCGCGGCCGCCGTCCATCACCACGACCTGACCGGCCAGGCTCGCTCCGCGCTGGGGGTGGTGGACGTCGACGATGCGGCCGTCCTCGCCGACCCCGCCCCAGAAGGAGACCGGCTCCGAGAGCCGCAGGACCTGTCCGGCGGCCCGGCCCGGGTGCAGGGTGCGGCCGTGGATGCCGGACAGGTGGAGCCCGGGCGGGTGCGGTTCAGGACCAGGGCGACTCATCGCGCACCACCCTGCCTGCCCGTGCCGAGGCCACGCACTCGGCCAGGCTGCCGAGGACGACGTCCACCCCCAGGTTCGCGGGTGCGTACCAGGCCCACTTGCCGGAGCTGGTCATCACCGAGTGCGCTGCCGGGTCGAGGACGGGGGTGACGTAGGTGCAGGTGTCGGTGACGATCCGTGCCCCGGCGCGCTCGATCGGCGCCAGGTGTCCCAGCCGGGTCGCCTCGGCCAGCACCGCCCGGCTGGTGGAGACATAGACGGGTACGGCGAACCGCACCTCCTCGTCGACCTCCCGGGCCAGGGCGGCGAACTCGCTGACCGAGAAGTGCGGAGTGCCCAGGCTGACCGCGTCGAGGCGGTCGTCGAGGCTCGTGGTCAGCCGGTCCCGGGCCGCCCGCAGGTCGGCCGGGCCGACCCGGTGAGCGGGCAGGCCGTCGACGGAGACCTCCTCCGGGGTGACGCCGACGACGTGGAACAGCGCGACGCCCCCGGCCGAGGCAGCGGTGGCGGCCACCGCCTTGAGCCGGTCCTCGGTGGTACCGCCGTCGTCGAGGGAGCCTGGCACGCCGGTCAGCGCGGCCACGCGGGTCCCGGCCACCTCCCCGAGCACCGCGCCGAGCGCCGCCCACGCCGCGTCGTGCTCCCACAGCTCCGCCGGGACCGCCGAGCAGTCGAGCAGCAGCACCGGGCGTCGCTCGGAGTCCAGGTGCAGTCCGGCGGCCGGCACCCGGCCGGTCAGCGCCGCGGCGATGTCGAGGAAGTCGCCGTAGCGGTCGGTCCGGGCGCCGAGCACGGAGTTGACGAAGGCGATCGCGTTCGACTCCGCCCAGGCCACGTGGGTGCCCTGGGCCGGCCGGTGGCTGATCTGGTACGGCGCGCAAGACCAGGTCTGCTCGCAGCCCAGCGCGAGGTAGGCGTCCATCAGCCGGCGCCCGCCGTCGGCCAGCTCCGCGTCCGCGCGGACCATCCCGGGGTGCAGCAGGTCCAGGGAGCCGACGTTCAGGGTGGTGCGGATCGCAACCCTGCCGCCCAGCTCGACCAGTCGCTCGGCCAGGTCCAGCGCGGCCCGGCCGTGGTAGATGCAGCCGTCCACGTGCGCCGACTCGGCGGGGAGCAGGCGGGTTGCCCCGCCGGCGCGGGCCACGCCGACGACCAGCCGCATCGCGAGCGCGACGGCCCGGCCCGACCCCCCGTCGAGCATCGCCTGCTCGTCGGGGGTCAGGACCAGCGGGCTCGTGCCGGTGACCATGTCGGTCCGCTCAGGCCGGCGCGACGGTGATGGTGTGCGTGGTGGTGTAGAACTCCTGCGCGGCCTTGCCCTGCTCGCGGGCGCCGATGCTGGAGGCCTTCTCCCCACCGAACGGCAGGTAGAAGTCGACGCCGCTGGTCGGGGCGTTCACCTTGACCAGCCCGGCCTCCAGGCGCTGCGCGGCGTCGAGGGAGGTCGCCAGGTCGCGGGTGTAGACGGCGGCCGCGAGGCCGTGCGGCACGGCGTTGGCCAGCGCGATCGCCTCGTCGAGGTCGGCCGCGGCCTGCAGCAGGCAGATCGGCCCGAATACCTCGTCGCAGGCCAGGGTGTGGTCAGCCGGCACGCCCTCGACGAGCGTCGGCGCGACGAACCAGCCGTCCCGGTCCGGCGCCGAGCCCCCGGTCAGCACCCGCCCGCCGGAGCGGACGGCGTCCTCGGCGGTGGCCACGACGCGGTCGCGGGCGGCCTCGTCGATGACCGGCCCGACGGTGACGTCGGCCTCGGCAGGGTCACCGACGACCATCGCCTCGGCCGCGGCGACCAGCCGTCCCCGGAAGTCGGCCGCGACCTCGGCGTCGCCGACGACGACCACGCGCTTGGTCGCGGTGCACTTCTGGCCCGCGAAGCCGAACGCGGCCGCGGCGACCTGCCGCGCGGCGGCGTCGAGGTCTGCGTCGGGCAGCACGATCGCGGGGTTCTGCCCGCCCATCTCGGCCTGCACGGCCACGCCCCGCTTCGTGGCGGCCACCGCGACGGCGTTGCCCGCCGCGACCGACCCGGTGAAGGAGACCACGTCGGCCGCGGCCACGACGGCCTGGCCGGCGTCGGCATCCCCGGGTACGACGGCCAGCAGCCCGTCCGGCAGGCAGGGCGCGACCAGCTCGGCGAGCCGCAGCGCGCACGCGGTCGCCTCGGGCGCCGGCTTGAGCACGACCGCGTTGCCGAAGGCGAGCGCGGGCGCCGCCTTCCACAGCGGGATCGCCAGCGGGAAGTTCCACGGGGTGATCAGCCCGGCGACCCCCAGCGGGCGACGCCGGGTGAACAGCAGCCCCTGGGCGGACGGCTCGTGCACCGCCCCGATCGGGTCGAAGACCTGCTGGGCGTAGTAGCGCAGGATCGCCACCGACCGGGCGACCTCCCCCTTCGCCTCGCCGAGCGGCTTGCCGACCTCCCGGACGGCCAGCTCGGCGAGCTCGTCGGCGGCACCGGCGACCGCGTCCGCCGCGGCCGCGAGCGCGGCGGCGCGGGCCGCCGCAGGACCGGAGGCCCACGCCTTCTGGGCCGTGCGGGCCGCCTCGAACGCGGCGGCCACCTCGGCGGCCGAGCTCTCGGGGACCTCGACGACGAGGTCCTTGGGCTGGGTCGGGGACGAGCTGGAAATCATGGAATCTCCTTGGTGGACCAGGCGGCCTCAGTGCACCGGCGCGATGCAGCAGCTCAGAGCAGGAAGCCCGCCTGGAACGGGTCGTCGGGATCGATGAGGTACTGGGCGGTGCCGGTCACCCAGGCCCGCCCGGTGATCGTCGGCACCACCGCGACCCGGCCGTCGGCGAGCCGGGTCTCCTCGACCAGCCGGCCGGTGAAGGTGGTGCCGATGAAGGACTCGTTGACGAACTCCTGGCCCAGGCCCAGCTCGCCGCGGGCGTGCAGCTGCGCCATCCGGGCGCTGGTGCCGGTGCCGCACGGGCTCCGGTCGAACCAGCCGGGGTGGATCGCCATCGCGTGCCGGGAGTGCCGGGCGTCGGAGCCGGGCGCGATCAGCTGAACGTGGTGGCAGCCGGTGATCCCGGGGTTCTCCGGGTGCACCGGCAGGTCGTGCTCGTCGATCGCGGCCATGATCGCCAGCCCGGCGTCGAGCAGCCGCTGCTTCTCGGCCCGGTCGTAGGGCAGCCCGATCGCGTCGAGCTCGACCATCGCGTAGAAGTTGCCGCCGTACGCCAGGTCGTAGGGGACCGTCCCCAGGCCGGGGACCTGCACCTTGGCGTCGAGCCGCTCGCTGAACGAGGCCACGTTGCGGATGGTGACGCCGCGCGCGGCACCGTCCTCGACGGCGACCTCGGCGACCACCAGCCCGGCCGGGGTGTCCAGCCGGATCGTGGTGACCGGCTCGGTCACCTCGACCATCCCGGTCTCGACCAGCACCGTGGCCACGCCGATGGTGCCGTGCCCGCACATCGGCAGGCACCCGGAGACCTCGATGTAGAGCACGCCCCAGTCGGCGTCGGGCCGGGTCGGTGGCTGCAGGATCGCCCCGGACATCGAGGCGTGCCCACGGGGCTCGTACATCAGCAGCGTGCGGACGTCGTCGCTGTTCTCCAGGAACCACTGCCGGCGCTCGAACATGGTGGCCCCGGGCAGCACGCCGACCCCACCGGTGATCACCCGGGTGGGCATCCCCTCGGTGTGGGAGTCGACGGCGTGGAAGACGCGGCGGGAGCGCATCTGCTCAGGCTAGTCCCGCCTCGAGGGCCGCCTCGGTGGCCTTCCGGACGCGCTGCTCCTGCTCGGGCAGCAGCGGCTGGCGCGGTGGCCGGCAGCTGCCGCCCTTGCGGCCGATCATGTCCATCGACAGCTTGATCGCCTGCACGAACTCGGTCTTGGAGTCCCAGCGCAGCAGCGGGTGCAGCTGGCGGTAGAGCGGCAGCGCCTTCTCCACGTCCCGGGCGACCGAGAGCTCGTAGAGCTCCACGGTCGACTTCGGGAACGCGTTGGTGTAGCCGGCGACCCAGCCCTTCGCGCCGGCGAGGCCGACCTCGAAGACCACGTCGTCGGTGCCGATCATCAGGTCCAGGCCCGGGGCGAGCTCGTTGAGCTCGTAGGACCGGCGGACGTCGCCGCTGAACTCCTTGACCGCGACGATCAGGCCCTCGCCGTACAACGTGGCCAGCAGCTGCGGGGTCAGGTCGGTCTTGGTGTCGATCGGGTTGTTGTACGCCGAGACCGGCAGCCCGGCCTTGTTGACCTCGCGGAAGTGCTCGATGATCGCCCGCTCGTCACCCCGGTAGGTGTTCGGCGGCAGCGCCATCACGACCTGGGCACCGGCCTCGGCGGCCTCCTCGGCGCAGCGACGCGACTCCAGGGCGCCGTACGCGCCCACTCCCGGCATCACCACGAACCCCTCGGGCGCCGCCTCGACCGCGGTGCGCACCACGCGGATGCGCTCCTCGGGGGTGAGCACCTGGTACTCACCGAGCGAGCCGTTCGGGGCCACTCCGTCCACGCCGTTCTCGGCCAGCCAGCGCACGTGCTCCGCGTAGCCGTCGAAGTCGACCGACAGGTCCTCGTGGTAGGGCAACGCCGTGGCGACCAGGACGCCGTGCCACGGCTGAGTGCGTGTTTTCGTCATGTCGGGCTGCACCTCCATCAGTAGTATATTACATAGCACACCTCGGTGCCATGGGACGGAGAGCGATGACCAGCCTCGAGAGCGCGGAGCCGGCCGGCGGCCTGGTGCTGCCGTCGTTCCAGCACCGGCAGAGCCTCCGCCAGCAGGTCGCGCACGCGCTCCGTGCGGCACTGGTGGCCGGACAGATGCGGCCAGGTGTCGTGTACTCGGCGCCCGGCCTCGCCGAGCAGTTCGGTGTCTCGGCGACGCCGGTGCGCGAGGCGATGCTGGACCTGGCGAACGAGGGCCTGGTCGAACCCGTGCGCAACAAGGGGTTCCGGGTCACCGAGCTGACCGACAAGGAGCTGGACGACATCACCCACATCCGTGCGCTGATCGAGGTGCCGACCGTCGGAGAGATCGCCCGGCGGTGCGACGGGGCGATGGCACCCGCGGTGGAGGAGCTGCGGCCGCTGGCCCGACAGATCGAGCAGCATGCGGCGGAGGCCGACCTGATCCGGTACGTCGAGGCTGATCGTCAGTTCCACCTGGGCCTGCTGGCACTGGCCGGCAACCAGCACCTGGTCGAGGTGATCGGCGGACTGCGCGCCCGGAGCAGGCTCTACGGGCTGGAGGCGCTGGCAGCGCGTCGCGAGCTGCAGGCCTCCGCGGCCGAGCACGAACAGCTGGTCGACCTGGTCGTCGCCGGTGACGCAGATGGTGCGGCGAGCCTGATGGCGCGACACATCGGCCATGTGCGCGGGGCGTGGGCCGGGGGCCGGGAATGAGAGGCTCCACCATGGACTACTGGGCCACGTTCGACTGCTACGGCACGCTGATCGACTGGGCGGACGGGATGTCCCGCGCTCTCGAGCCACTGGCCGGGGAGCGCACGCCGGCGCTCCTCGGTTCGTACTATCGCCTGGAGCCTGCGGTCGCGGCTCGCAAGCCACACCTTCCGTACCGCCAGGTCCTCAGAGAGACGCTGGCCCTGGCGGCGGCCGAGCAGCTGCTT
>Ga0308175_100003398_pt1 | contig 11011 bp, 7 predicted proteins | sample PhyCR1_3_FD_203893 | JGI IMG/M metagenome (GOLD analysis project Ga0308175, IMG submission 203893) | Soil microbial communities from UC Gill Tract Community Farm, Albany, California, United States - DLSLS.C.R1 | ecosystem: Environmental > Terrestrial > Soil > Agricultural land | place: USA... | reverse complement strand
TGACCCCCAAGCTATAGGTTGAGGACGGTGCTGACCCTCATCCTGCAACGTCTGTCGCGCGTGATGCGTTTTCAATCCCTCCCCGTCGCCCTCTTGTTGTGCTGGAGCTCGATGCTCCCCGCGCAGGGCGGTTCCCGCGACACTGCGCTCACCGTCGAGAACCGCGAGCGAACGCTGCGGTTCACGCTGCTGCTCGACGGCGATGCGCCGCAGTATCGCATCGATCGGCTGACGGAGAACGGTGCGACGAACGTCGTGCTCGACCGGTCGCCGCTCGGCATCACGCGGTCGCACGAGGACTTCACGGCGGGGCTCGAGTTCGTTGCGGCGTCGCCGCCGGCCGAGCTGACGAGCGTCTACAAGATGGTGAGCGGCAAGCAGCTCGACGTGCGGCGGCGCACGCGCCAGCGGACGTTCACCTTCCGCAATACGTCGGGCGCGCCGATGACGCTCACCGTGCGTGCGATGCGCGACGGCATCGCGTTCCGCTACGGCTTTCCGCGCGCGGCGTTCACCGAGGATTCGCTGACCGGAGAGGCGACGGGTTTTCGCCTGCCCACCGGCGGGAGCGCGTGGATGCAGCCGTACCGGCGCGCGCACGCACCGCCGTACGAGAGCGACTATCGCAACGGGGTCCCGATCGGGACCGCCGCGCCCGACGAGTCGGGATGGGCGCTGCCGATGCTCTTCCACTCCGAGGACGAGTGGATCCTGGTGACGGAAGCGGGGCTCGACCGGACCTCCTACGGCGTGCACGTCGAGCGCCGAGCGGATGGTGGCCTGTATCGGGTTCGGCTGCCGGAAGAGGATGAGGCGGAGGGCAGCGTGCCGCGCGCGGCGGCGATCGGCTTTCCCTGGTTGTCGCCGTGGCGCGTCGTGATCGTCGGCCAGACGCTGGCGACGATCGTCGAGTCCACCGCGGTCACGGACCTCGCTCCCGCGCCGACGACGACGGACGTAGCGTGGATCAGGCCGGGCCGCGCGTCGTGGAGCGGATGGAGCGACACGACGAGCCCGCGCGACTACCAGAAGCTGTTTCCCTTCGTCGGGCTCGCGTCGCAGATGCGGTGGGAGTATTCGCTGCTGGGCCGCGGCTGGCCGGAGATGGGGAACGGGGGCGACCTGAGCGATCTGCTCGACTACGCGAAAGCGCGCTACGTCGGCCTGACGCTCTGGTACGACGTGCGCGCGACGCACAGCGAAGGCGATTCGGTCCCCGGCGTGGACCTGACGAATCCCGAGGCGCGCCGCGCCGAGTTCAAGCGGATCGCCGGGCTCGGCGTGAAGGGGGTCGCGCTCGACTTCATCCCGAGCGACAAGCAGTCGGTGATCGGCCTGTACGAGGACATTCTGCGCGACGCCGCGGCGAGCCACCTGCTCGTGACGCTGCACGGCTCGACGATCCCGCGCGGCTGGCAGCGCACCTTTCCCAACCTGCTCGGAATGGAAGGGATGAAGGGCTCGCGGTGGTACACCGACTCCCTGTTCGACGAGAACGCGGCGATGTACAACACCATCTACCCCTTCACGCGGAACGTGGTCGGGCCGATGGACTACGCGCCGATGATCTTCGGGAACGTGCCCGGCCAGTTCGAGCATCTGACGACGAACCCACACGAGCTCGCGCTGTCGGTCGTGTTCGAGAGCGGGCTGCAGCACTTCGTGTCGACGCCGGCGATGATCGACGCGCAGCCGGAGTTCGTGAAGCGGTTCCTGCAGATCGTGCCCACGGCGTGGGACGAGACGCGCTACGTCGACGGCTTCCCGGGGAAGTTCGCCGTGCTCGCGCGGCGCCGCGGCCCGGACTGGTACGTTGGCGCGATCACCTCGGACACGCTGGTCTCGGTGGTGGAGGTGCCGCTGCGCTTCCTCGGCGCGGGCTCCTACGGCGCGGAGCTGATCTCCGACGGGGCGGACTACGATCAGTTCGCGTCGAACTCGGAGACGCTGACGAATCGCGACACGATGACGGTGGAGCTGGCGCCGCGCGGCGGATTCGTGGCGCGGTTCAAGGCGATGGGCGCGCTGCCGGCGCCGGCGCGAGGGAAGCCTGTCGCAAAGCGGGCACCGGCAAAGCCGGCGGCGGCGTCACCGCAGAAGAAGCCGCGGGCTAAAGTCCCTCCACGACGCGCGCCTTGATCGATTCGAACTCGGCGTCGGTGATCAGGCCGCCGTCGAGCATCTCCTTCGCCTTGCGCAGCCGCTCCGTGGGATCGCCGCCCGCCGTGACGAGGCTGGCCGCGGCGCCGCCCGGCACGGCGCCGATCTGCACCCCGCCCGACTGCGCGCGGAGCTCGTCGAGATCGCGCACGCGGCGCTTCTCGCGCCACGCCTGCTCCTGCTCCTGGCAGAGCGTGTAGACGCGCTGCGCCTGCTCCTTGCGCAGGCCGGCGATGTGCACGGTGCGGCTCACGTGGCCGCGCGACGCCATGTCGTCGGTGGCGAGTGAGGTGATCGTGAGCGTGGCGCCGAAGATTCCCGCGCTGATGCTCGCGTCCTCGAGATCCTGCCAGCGGACGTCGGTCGGGACGTAGCCGCCGAACAGCCCGCGCGAGAGCGCGATGAACCGGCCGCTCGTCGCGCAGACGACGAGGCGGCGATGGCCGAGCGCGAAGAGCCGCCGCTGGATGGCGTACGCGCCCATCGTCTCGCCGGGCACGAACAGCGCGCGGAGCTGCGCGAGCGCTTCCTGGATGCGTGGCTCCTCGCGTCGTTCCGCGGCCGACGACGGGCGCCCCGGCGACGCTCCCGCCGGGGTGGCGTTGGCGCGCTCCGCCTCGCGCCGACGCCGCTCCTCGCGGCGCCCGCGTTCCTTCTCGACCTGCATCCACTCCTCGATCGGAAGGTCCTTGTCGAGCTCGAGTTCCAGGAGCTCCTCGTCGGAGATCGACGTGAGCGTCCTCGGGTCGAACTGTGGCATGCGGAGGTCTCCGTGAAGTACGCGGCAGAAGTTGAAGGGAATTCCGGTGAGCGGCTAGGGAGCCGCTCGGGATGACGGTGGGCAGCGACTACTTTCTCTGGGATGTCTCTCCTCTCCTTGCGCGCGGTCAGCATCGCTTTCGGGGGCCCGCCCGTGCTCGACCGAGCCGACTTCGGCATCGAGCGCGGAGAGCGCGTCTGTCTCCTCGGCCGCAATGGCGCGGGGAAGACGACCGTGATGAAGCTGCTCGACCGGAGCATCGCGCCGGACGACGGGGAGGTCGTGTGGCAGACGGGGATCACGGTCACGCGGCTCGCGCAGGAGATCCCCGACGACATCTCCGGACCGACGTTCGACGTCGTCGCGGCGGGGCTCGGGCCGGCCGGCGGGCTGCTGTCGCGCTACCACGCGGCGAGCCACCGTGTGGCCGCCGAGCAGGACGATGCGGCGCTGCGCGAGCTGAGTCGGCTGCACCACGAGCTGGACGTGGCCGGTGCGTGGGAGCTACAGACGCGCGTGGACACGGTGCTCCAGCACCTCGGCCTCGATCCCGACGCGGAGTTCGCGACGGCGTCGGGAGGACGGAAGCGCCAGACGCTCCTGGCACGGGCGCTCGTGCGCCAGCCCGACGTGCTGCTCCTCGACGAGCCGACGAACCATCTCGACGTCGACGCGATCGAGTGGATGGAGCAGTTCCTGATCGAGCGCGGGAGCACGCTGGTGTTCGTCACCCACGACCGCGCCTTCCTCCGCCGGGTGGCGACGCGGATCGTGGAGCTCGACCGCGGCACCCTCGTGGACTGGGGCGCGGACTACGATCGGTACGTGGAGCGCAAGGCGGCGGCGCTCGACGCGGAAGAGCGCGCGTGGGCGGAGTTCGACCGGAAGCTGGCGAAGGAAGAGGTGTGGATCCGCACGGGGATTCAGGCGCGGCGCACGCGCAACGAGGGACGCGTGCGTGCGCTGGAAGCGCTGCGCGTCGAGCGCCACGCGCGGCGCGAGCGCGCGGGCGCGGTGCGGCTCCAGGCGCAGGAAGCGGAGCGGTCGGGGCGGCTCGTCATCGAAGCCCGCGACGTCCGCTTCTCGCGCGGCGACCGGCCCATCGTGCGCGACTTCAGCACGACGATCGTGCGCGGCGACCGCGTCGGCGTGGTCGGGCCGAACGGCTCGGGGAAGACGACGCTCCTCCGCCTCCTCCTCGGCGAGCTCGCGCCCGATGAGGGCACCGTGCGCCTGGGCACGGGGCTCGAGATCGCGTACTTCGATCAACTGCGCGAGCAGCTCGACCCCGAGCGGAGCGTGTTCGACAGCGTCGCCGACGGCGCGGAGTTCGTCAGCGTCGGCGGACAGCGGCGCCACGTGCACGGCTACCTGCGCGACTTCCTCTTCTCACCGGATCGCGCGCGCACGCCGGTGCGCGCGCTGTCGGGCGGCGAGCGCAACCGGCTCCTGCTGGCACGGCTGTTCACGCGATCGTTCAACCTGCTCGTGATGGACGAGCCGACGAACGATCTCGACATGGAGACGCTCGACCTGCTGGAGTCTCTGCTCGTCGAGCTGGAGGGAACGCTGCTCCTCGTGAGCCACGACCGCGACTTCCTCGACAACACCGTCACGAGCACGCTCGTGCTCGAGGGCGGAGGGAGGATCGGCGAGTACGCCGGCGGCTACTCCGACTGGGTGCGCCAGCGGACGAACGCCGCTCCGCCACCCGCGCCGGCACCGCCGAAGCGCACCGCGCCCGCGCCTTCGCCGCGCGAGCCGAAGAAGCCCAAGCTCTCGTTCAAGCAACGGGCGGAGCTCGATGCGCTTCCCGAGCAGATCGACGCGCGCGAGCGGGAGCGCGAGACGCTGTACGCGTCGCTCGCCGATCCCGCCCTGCTCCGCGACGGCGGCGCCATCGTCGCCGTGCAGGGTCGGCTGGCCGAGTTGTCGGCCGAGATCGACGCACTGATCGCGCGGTGGGAGGAGCTGGAGACGATCGCGGCCGGCTAGGAGTCGGATTCCCTCGAGGTGCAGATCCCTCGACTCGCTCCGCTCGCTCGGGATGACAGGCAAGTGCAGATCCCTCGACTCGCTGCGCTCGCTCGGGATGACAGGCGTCGCTCCGCTCGCTCGGGATGACAGTGGACTCGCTCCGCTCGCTCGGGACGACACACCCGCTGTCATCCCGAGCGAAGTCGAGGGAGCTGCACTTACACAGTGCTCGCTCGGGACGACGGCGAAGTGAAGATCACGGAGTGCGATACGCCGGGGGCAGCGTCTTGTAGCGCTGCTCGAGCAGATCCTCGCGCGTGGGGGCTGTCGTCTGCACGCCGTTCACGAAGACGTGCTCCGCGCGTGAGCTGAACTCGAACGGGTCGCCGCTCCAGACGACGACGTCGGCGCGCTTCCCGGCCGCGAGGGAGCCGATCTGGTCGGCGACGCCGAACGTCTCGGCGGGCGTCAGCGTGACGGCGCGGAGCGCGGCGTTCCATTCCATGCCGTACGCCACCGCGTTGCCGGCTTCGTAGCGCACGTTGCGCGCGGTGAACGCGTCGGTCGAGCCGCCCTCGGCGTTGCCGATGAGCGTGACCGACACGCCGGCCTTCGCGAGCAGCCCGGCGTTCTCCTGGCGCTGGCCGAGCGTGGCGAACTGCTTCGGCACGTTGTTCATCGCGCCGGTGAGCACGGGGATCTTCGCCGCGGCGAGGCGATCCGCGAGCATCCACGCCTCGGCGCCACCCTTCACGATCAGCCGGAGGCCGTAGTCGCGCGCGATCTTCATCGCCGTCTCGATGTCGCTCGCGCGATCCACGTCGACGATCAGCGGGACCCGCCCCTCGAGCACGGGAACGAGCGCTTCCATGTCGAGCCGGCTCGCGACGAGCGGGCGCGTCTGCGCCCGCTCGTAGTCGGCGCGACGGGTGCGATAGACGCGCGTGTCCTCGAGGATCTCGCGCAGCCGGTTCAACGTTTCGGCGCGCGGCGTGAACGCCGCGCCGTAGGCCGGCCCGAGGTTCGCCACCATGCCGACCGGCGCGCGCAGGAGCATGTCGGACACGCCGCCGCTCACCAGGCGCAGGACCCCCGCCTGTCCGGAGATCAGCCCACCGGCCGGGGTGACGACGATCGCCGTGATGCCGGCGTCGCGCGTCTGGCCGATGAGCACGGACCTCGGATTCAGCCCTTCCCATGGTCGGAACGCCGCCGCGATCCGCTCGCGCCCGCGCGCGATCATCTCGCGTGTCGCGGGCACCGAGCTGATCTCCTCCAGCCCGACGCGTGACGCGCCGTTGACGAAGCCCGGTGTGACGATCTTGCCGGTCGCGTCGATGCGCTGCGCGCCGGCGGGCACCGTGACGGACGCGCCTACCGCAACGATGCGTCCGTCGCGAATGAGCACGGTGGCGTTGTCGATCGCGGGAGCGCTGACCGGATACACCTTGCCGCCGACGATCGCGATCGTCTGCGCGAGGAGAGCGTGCGGCGCCGCGAGCGCGGCGACGAGTGAGGTCGCGAGCAGGGTCGCCGTCGCGAGGCGGGCGCGCGTCATCGGGCTCCTCCGCGGTTCTCGGGGACGAACCCCAGCTCGAAGTCGGTGCGCCACCGCGCGGCGGGATCGAGCCGGTCGAACAGCATCGCGCCGTCGATCCAGACCTTCTCGGCGCGGGAGTACACGCTGAACGGATCGCCGCTCCAGAGGACGACGTCGGCGTTCTTGCCCCGCTCGATCGAGCCCGTCACGCCGTCGATGCCGAGTGTCCAGGCCGGATTGATCGTCATCCACTTCACCGCGTCGTCCTCGGAGATCGGGACGCCGATCCGGTTTCCCTCGGCCATCGCCTTCGCCGCTTCCTGATTGAGTCGCTGCTCGCCGTCTGGGTCGTCGGAGTGCATGACCGTGCGCACGCCCGCGTGCGTGAGCAGCGCCATGTTGCCGCGCACGGCGTCCGCCGCCTCCAGCTTGAACGCACCCCAATCGGCCCACACCGACGCCGCGATGGAATCACGCGCGAGCAGGTCGGCGATCTTGTAGCCCTCGACCGCATGATGAAAGGCGCGGATCCTGTAGCCGAACTCGCGCGCGATGTCGATCATCTGCGCCATCTCGTCGGCGCGGTAGCAGTGATTGTGGACGAGAATGTTGCCGCGCAGCACTTCGGCGAGCGTCTCGAGGCCGAGGTTGCGCGTCGGCGGATCGCCCTTGTGGTCGGCGTTCCACTTGTCCCACTTGCGGCGATACTGCTCCGCCTCGATCCACGCGGCGCGGTAGCCGGCGACGTTGCCCATGCGCGTCGAGGGTCCGCGGGATGAATAGACGCGCTTGGGATTCTCGCCGCACGCCATCTTCAGTCCGTACTTCGCGCCGGGGAACTTCATCCCCTGCACGGTGCGCGAGGGGACGACTTTGAGCACCACGCTGCGCCCCCCGATGAGATTCGCCGAGCCGGGGAGCACCTGGATCGTCGTGACGCCGCCGGCGAGGCTGCGCGGGAAGTGCGGATCCTGCGGCCACACCGAGTGCTCGACCCACACGTTCGCCGTGACCGGCGAGGTCGCCTCGTTGACGTCGTCCGTCTGCGTGCCTTCGTCCTCCGGCACGCCGCCGTCCCCGATGTGCGAGTGGTTGTCGATGATGCCCGGCGTGACGTACTTGCCCGTGCCGTCGATGACGATCGCATCCGTCGGCGCCGTCACGCTCGTGCCCACGTCGGCGATCTTGCCCTCACGCAGGAGCACGCTGCCGTTGCGGATCGTGGGCCCCGCCGCCGTCAGGATGGTGACGTTGCGGATGATCGTCGGACGCGCCGCGAAGGGGCGGTAGGTGCTCGGGAAGGGATCCGCCAACGGCGATGAGATCCCACCGCGACCCGGCGCGGTCGAGCGTGCGGTATCAGCGTCCGTGGCGCGCGACGCGGGCGCTGTGGACGCGCTCGTGGCGGCCGCGGGCCGATGACCAGCGCATGCCACCCCTCCGGCGATCAGGACGAGGACGATTTTCTGCATCGAGAGTTATTGCATCGGTGTCGTGATCGGTCCGTAGACCGCGTCGCGGAAGCTCTTGTGCAGCTTCACCTGATCGAATGGCAGCATCTGCGTGAAGAGCACGGCGGTGAGCTGGTTCTTCGGATCGACCCAGAACAGCGTGCTGGCGAGACCGTCCCAGAAGAACTCACCGACGGCGCCGTTGTTCTCGGCCGCCGACTTCGGCGGCGCGACGCGCACGGCGAAGTCGATGCCGAAGCCGACCTGTCCCTTGCTGGGTAGGAACGAGCTGTCCTTCACCGTGGCGGGGAGGTGGTTCGTCGCCATGAGCTGGATCGTCTCGGGCTTCAGGATGCGCACGCCGTCGAGCTCACCGCCGTTGAGGAGCATGCGCGTGAAGCGCAGGTAATCGTCGAGCGTGGAGGTGAGCCCGAACGCGCCCGGCTCGAGGGGCCAGGGCTGCGTGTTGAACGAGCGGTAGGTGGAATCGGGAGTCCTCGTCCATCCACCCTGCGGGTTGCGCTGGTAGAGGACCGCGAAGCGACGCTGGTCGCTCGCCGGCACGAGGTAGTGCGTGTCGTGCATCCCGAGCGGATCGAGCACATGCTGGCGCACGTACGCGCCGAATGGCTGGCCGGAGATGCGCTCGACGAGCGCCGCCTGCACGTCGACCGAGATGCCGTACGACCAGCGCGTGCCCGGCTGGAATGCCAGCGGCACCGTCGCGAGCTTCTTCGAGAACTGCGTGATGGTGTTGTGGCGGTCGAGCGGATTGGCGGCCGCGTAGAGGCGTCCGACGCCGGGCTCATTCGCGCTCGTGGCGAAGCCGGCGGTGTGGCGCGTGATGTCGGCGATGGTGATCGGCCGGTCGGCGGGGACGAACTTCGCCTCACCCGAGGGATCGGTGCCGGCGTAGACCTTGGGGTCGGCGAACTCGGGGAGATATTTCGCGAGGGGATCGTCGAGCTTGAACTTCCCCTGCTCGTAGAGCGTCATGAGCGCCACGCCGGTGATCGGCTTGGTCATCGAGTAGATCTGCACGATGGCGTCGCGCTGCATCGGACGTCCCGCTTCGCGATCGGCGACGCCATACGCGCCGTAGTAGCGCTCGGCGCCCTTCTCCCACACAACGGCGGAGACGCCGACGAGGCGGCCCGAGCTGACGAAGGCCTTGAGAGTCGAGTCGATGCGCGCTTTCGTCGCGGCGGTGACCACACTCGCGGGCGCCACAGTCGCGGACGGCGGCGCGCCGGCCTGCGACGACGCGCAGCCCTGGGCGAGAAGAGCCGACGCGAGCAGTGCGGTAAGGATCCGACGCATGGGAGGAGAGGTGAACGTTGGGGTCAGAGTCGGTCGGGTCAGAGTCGGTGGCATCAGAGTCGAACCGCCAAGGGGTCGGAGCCCGTGGGCTGCGCCCCCGGGGTCTGACCCCGGATCTGATCCAGCCGCTAGCTGGAGTAGTACGCGGCGTTCTCGTCGATGTAGCCCTGCGTGAGGTCGCACCCGTACGCCGTCGCCTGCGCGTCGCCCACGCCGAGCGCGACGACGATGTCGACGACCTCGGAGCCGAGCGCAGTGCGGACCACGCCGTCGTCGAAGTCGAGACGGACGCCGTCGCGCAGCACTTCGTGGCCGTTGATCCACGCGCTCGTGCGCTCGCGGTCGATCGTACAGTCCACGCACTTGCCGACGGCCATGAGGATGCGGCCGACGTTCGGGTCGGCGCCGAAGACCATCGTCTTGATGAGCGGCGAGTTGACGAGCGACCGCGCGATGGTACGCGCCTCGTCGAGGTCCTTCGCGCCGCGGGCGGTCGTGCGGAGCAGATGCGTCGCGCCCTCGCCGTCGCGCGCGAGCATCTCCGTCATGCGGATGCTGCCCGCGGTGAGCGCCTCGAGGAAGGCACGCTCGTCGACCTTGCCGGCGAGGCCGTTGGCGAGGAGGGCGCAGGTGTCCGACGTGCTCGTGTCGCTGTCGACGGAGAGCATGTTGAACGAGACGTCCACCGCCTGGCGCAGCATGCGATCGAGCGCCGGCGCGTCGAACGCGGCGTCGGTGAAGATGTACGAGAGCATCGTTGCCATGTTCGGCTGGATCATCCCCGACCCTTTGGCGATCCAGGTGATCGTCGCGGCGCCGATGCTGCACGAGAGCGCCTTGGGGTAGGTGTCGGTCGTCATGATCCCCTCGGCGCCGGCGATGGGATCGTCGCCCAGATCCGCGGACATGCCCTGTACACCCTTCTCGATCGTTTCGATCGGGAGGCGGACGCCGATCACGCCGGTGGATGACACCAGCACCTTGTCGGGCGTGGAGCCGACCTCCGTTGCCGCGGCGGCAGCCATGCGCCGTGCATTCTCGAGGCCGGCCGTGCCGGTAGCGACGTTGCTCACCTTGCTGTTGGCGAAGATCGCGCGGAGGACGCCGCCCTTGATCGTCTCGCGGCCGAGGAGGACGGGGGCGCCGGGAAACTTGTTGCGCGTGAACACCGCGGCCGCCGCGGCGTCGACGTCGCTCACGAACAGCGCGAGGTCCTTCGCGGTGGGCTTGAGCCCGACGTTCCGGCTCGCGCAGCGGAAGCCGCGAGGGAAGACGGGGCGGTCGTGAAACGGCATCTCGGATTTCGTAGATGAAAGCGTGATCAGAGCGCGGGAAGTTATCGGGCGGCGAGGGCGGGGCGCTACCGCAGGAGCGGCACGACGGAACGCGGATCTGGGACGGCATCCCACGGAAACGCACGAGCGGTAGAGGTGAGCCCAGCGGCGAGCGGACGGCTCACCCGCTGACGGCTGAGTGACTGTACCGATGTGGAAGTGCAGATCCCTCGACTCGCTGCGCTCGCTCGGGATGACTGTTCACTCCACGACAATCGTCGGCGCTTTGTCCCCTGGATCGCTCGCCCCGGGCGCGTCTGCTTTCGTGCCGCTGACGCCTTCGTCGGCGCGCCGCTCCTCGTGGACGGCGTCGAGCGCGTCCTTCCGGATCCACCCCTGCTCCGCCGCGTGCGCCGCGGCGGCGAAGGTGTCGTCGGCGAGGACCAGCGTCGAGCCGGCGGCGACGACCTCCTTTGCCAGCGCCTGCACGCTCGCCGAACGGGCGGGATCGGCGCGTACGTTCCGGATG
>Ga0308175_100003397_pt1 | contig 11011 bp, 10 predicted proteins | sample PhyCR1_3_FD_203893 | JGI IMG/M metagenome (GOLD analysis project Ga0308175, IMG submission 203893) | Soil microbial communities from UC Gill Tract Community Farm, Albany, California, United States - DLSLS.C.R1 | ecosystem: Environmental > Terrestrial > Soil > Agricultural land | place: USA... | reverse complement strand
CGTGACTCTTACCCGCTTGAACCGGTTCTCAGTACGCTCCGTCGATAGCCGTAGAGGAAATAAAACAGCAGGCCGATGACCAGCCAGACCGCGAACCGCTCCCAGGCTTGCCGCGGAAGGCCAACCATGATGAACAGGCAGGCCGCCGTCGAGAGCAGGGACACGATCCAGACGAACGGTACGCGGAAAGGACGGGGCCGCCCTGGATCGGCGTATCTCAGGACAAGAACCCCGATGCTCACGAGGATGAACGCGGCCAGGGTGCCGATATTCGTCAGATCATAGGTTTCCCCCGCGTCGCCAATCAGGGACCACAGCGCGACGAAGACACCGGTCAGCAGCGTGGTCGCAAACGGAATCTTCGTTCGCGGGTGAATCTTTGCCGCCCACTGCGGCAGCAGTCCGTCGCGGGCCATTGAGAAGAAGATGCGCGGCTGCCCGTACTGAAACACGAGCAGCACCGCCGACATCGACACCGCCGCCCCGAGCGCCACCAGCCAGCCCACCGCATTGAAGCCCGCCAGTTGCAGGGCGCGCGCGAGCGGGTCCGCGACGGCAAGCTCCGTGTACGGGACCATGCCGGTCAGCACAAAGCCGACGACGACATAGATGATGGTGCAGATGGCGAGCCCGCCAAGGATCCCGATCGGCAGGTTGCGTTGCGGGTTGACCGTCTCTTCGGCCGCCGTCGAGATCGCGTCGAATCCGATATAGGCAAAGAAGACGATCGCGGCGCCCTGATGCACGCCGGTGAAACCGTTGGGCGCAAACGGGTGATAGTTCGCCGCGTGCAGATGCGTCGAGCCAACAACAATGAACAGCGCAAGCGCGAGCAGCTTGATCACGACCATGATGTTGTTGGCCCTCACACTTTCCTTCGCGCCTTGCAGCAGCAGGATCGTGATCAGCATGACAATCGCGAACGCCGGAATGTGGACGATGATCGGAATTCCGGCGATGTGCGGTGCGGTCTGCAGAAGGGCGTGAACGGCAGGATCGGCGCTGAGGAGCGCGGTCCGGTACCCGGTCGTCAACCACGAGGGAAGGGTGATGCTGAATCCTCTCAGCAACGTGTTGAAGTAATCTCCCCAGGAAATTGCGACCGCAACGTTCCCTACGGCGTATTCGAGGATCAAGTCCCAGCCGATAATCCACGCCACCAGTTCGCCGAGCGTCGCGTAGGAGTAGGCATACGCGCTTCCCGCCTGCGGAATCATCGAAGCCAGCTCGGCATAGCACAGCGCCGCAAGCGCACACGCCGCACCGAGCAGAAGAAATGAAAAAACGAGAGCCGGCCCCGCCCCGTAGCGGATGATCGCGCCGTCCGGTCCGACCTGGCCGGCGGCCGCCGTCCCGATCGCCCCGAAGATCCCGGCGCCGATCACCGCACCGATCGCGAGCATGATCAAATCGCCCGCGCCGAGCACCCGCTTCAACGCGTGCGTGTCGTCAGGCAGCAGCTCGGATATTGGCTTTCGCCGAAACAGTTGATTCATGACGTCCGGGGTCCGGGATCCGGGGTCCGGGATCCGATCGGTGCTGATTCGTGCCCATCCGGTGCGCGGTTTTCCATGCTTAATTCTTATGTGTGCGCATCTGTGGCGTTATGCGTGGCCTGCGCCGGATCCGCACCACGGATTCCGCACCACGGATCCCGGATCACGGATCCCGGACAGCGAAATTGTTTGCGCATGAAAGATGGGAAGCGTATCTGCGCGCGAACGCGGAATCAAGCGCGACGGCGTGCGGCGGGACCGCGACCGAAACGATAGACGGTATCGCTCGACGCGAGAACGAATCCTTCGTCGGGATAAAACGCGAGCCCGATCAAAGAACCGCCCGATAGCACTTGCTCGGGGTCGGCAGGGCGGTCAATCGGAATCCGGTACAACCCGCTTCCCCCCGCGACGGCATCAACGACATAGAGGTCGCCATGCGCATCGAACGCGAGCCCCTGAGGCCGGCCGAATCCGTCGTAGAACACTTCGACGGCTCCGTCGGGTGCGATCCGGTACACCGGATCGCGCGCCGCAAGCGTCGGGGCGGTGACGTAGAGCCACCCATCGGGCCCGAACGCCAGATGAAATGCCGCCACGCTCGCCGGGATGCTCGCGAACATCGTCGCGCGCCCCTCGCGAACCCGAAGAATCGATCCGGAGCGATCGCCCACGAACAGGGTGCCATCAGAAGCGAACGCGATGCCGCAGGCGACACCGAGATCGGTGGCGACCCTCGTGATCGTTCCGTCGGCATCGACGCGATGCACGCTCCCATCGAAGCGGCTCGACACATGGAGGGCCCCGTCAGGGCTGAACGCCAGCGACGTTGGATTGGCAAGATCCGCGACGAACGGCTCGCGCGAGCCGTTTGGCCGCACGATGAAAATCGAGACCGGGCCTTGCTGCCCGCGGGATCCGCTGAACGTGACGTAGACGTTACCCTCCGCGTCGACGGCCGGGCTGTCCACCTGGTGAAGGCCGGTGGCGAGCGGCGCCCCGATTTCGACGTACGCAGTTTCTCCTGCAAACTCGTCGATGCGGATAGCGGTATGGCCGCCTTCGAGACCGGACGGAACGATCGCCGTCAGCGATGTGGGAGAGGCGGTCGTGAGTCGCGCCGGAACGCCGCCGATCGTGACCCGCGGCAAGACTGGTTCAACCGGCAACTCGCTGCCCTCGATGGTGACGCGGCCGCCTTCCACGGCCCAGAGCGGATGGACCGCGGAAATGCGGGACGAACTGATGGTGGTCATCGCGTGACGGTCAGTGGAGATACGGAAACGCGCGGGCGCGGGAAATGGACGCGACTCAGGTCTCGTCGAGTTCCATGTTCCAATAGAAATAATCGCGCCAGCTGTCCGGGGCATTCTTGAGGCCGACGGTGATCCGGATCGCCGGCGCTCGTTCGGGACGTTTGGGCACGCGTATCAAGTGCATGCCGGCTTCGGCCGGCGTACGGCCGCCCTTTCTGCGATTGCAGCTGATACAGCAGGTGACGATGTTTTCCCAATCCTTTCGGCCGCCCTGGGCGACCGGCACGACATGATCGAACGTCAACTCCGATGTGGGAAAGACCTCGCCGCAGTACTGGCAGGAATGATCGTCACGGGCGTAGATATTTGCCCGGGAAAATGGTACGTAGTCGATGTTGCGCTTGATCTTGATATAGCGCAGCAGGCGAATGACCGACGGGAGCTTGAAACTGAAGGACACGGACCGCACTTCGCGGTCGTACACAGAAATGACCTCGACCTTCCCCTGGCACCAAAGGGTCATTGCCTTCTGCCAGTGGACGACCTTCAGCGGCTCGTACGTGGCGTTGAGCAGGAGCGTTTGCTCCATAAACCTGAGGTTATTCTGCCCGAAGGGCGACGTTCTGTCAAGCCGCTGCGCCTATAAAGGGATTGTTTCCAAGGCTTTAGCCATGCGCCGCTTGTTCATGCTGCTTTTGGCTGCCAACGCGGCGGCTTGCGCCACCACCGGGGCTGTTCCGGTTCCACAGCCATTCCCGGTTCCAAACAGTTCGTCCCCGGCGGCGCCTCCCGCCTCCCGTAATCCGGATTCCGCGAGCCCGCCGGCCCGGGCGGACGGGTACGAAATCTCCGGCGCCGCGTTGTCGCTGCGCGGTATCCCATATCGGAATGGCGGCAGTGACCCCTCAGGATTCGATTGCAGCGGATTTGTCTGGTACGTATTCGGGCAGCATGGCGTCCAGGTGCCTCGCACCGTCGCCGAACAGTTTCACGCCGGCACAGACGTCGATCCGCGCGATCTCCGCGCCGGTGATCTGGTGTTCTTCGACACGATCAATGCCGCGCGGCAGTTCGCCACGCATGTCGGCATCGCCATCGGTGGAGATGAATTCGTGCACGCGCCGAGTTCCACGGGAGAAGTGCGGGTCGAACGGCTCGCCTCGAGCTACTGGGGGCCGCGCTTTGTGGGAGCGAAGCGAGTTCAATGAAGCTGGCGGTATCCGGGGTGCGTGATCCGGGATCCGAGGAGTTCAAATCGAGTTCTGAAGATCGGACACCGGATCCCGGACAACGGATCCCGACTTGTTGTCACGCCGCTCTGTGCTGCCCTTTACGCGTAAGGCGGCGTGCGCCTGATTCCGTGAAGTGCCGCATGTGGAGGTCATCTTCGGTATAGACGATTGGCTGTGTCTGCGGCTTCAGGCGCTCGACCTTGATCACCGGATCGGCCGGCGGCATATCGACCGGTTCCATATACCGCTGCGGGAATGACGGGAAATTCTTGAACGTCGTCGCGACGACCCCGCCAAAGCGCGACGTCAGCGACGAAAAATCCTCGCGCAGGAAATCGTAGAGCGCAGGATCGGCCCCGGATCGCAAATAGCCGTCCACCATCTCGGCGACGTCCTCGTAGAAGTGCGGGCCGTGCGAGCGCGGCGAGTCCGTGCCGTCGGAGCGCGCCACGCGGCGAATGCCTGATTCGTCAGGATCGATGTGATAGAGCTCGTGGACGATCGTGTCGAGTTTCGCCAGCCAGCCAGGCGCGTCGGTGGCATACAGATCGGATTTGCGCGAGCGCTCGAGTGATTGATCGCAGAAACGGGGCAGGACAAACGAGATGAGATATTTCACCCGGCGTCCGCTAACCCGTACCACAGGCGACTTGGTGACGAACCATTCCGATCGTCTCGTCAGTTGCCCGGTCGTGCGATCGCGCCAGAAGTAATACCCGGGTTCGCTCTCGGGAAGCGTCAGGCAGTGGCAGGTCGCAAACGCTCCCTCCGCGTCGGATCGGCCGAACCGTCCGAACACGATGACTTCCCTGAGATCAATGAAAGAGAGGCGCGGCGTACGCACGACAATGTCGTGCATCAGGAGAGCGATGCGCTCAGTGTAATTAATCATCGACACACGTCCGCCGGAGACGCAGGTGTCCCGGCGACGCCCTTGCCGCTTCAGGGGGAGCTATTGATGCTGAAACGTGGGCCGACTATAGAGGGTTTCCCGAACGCCGTCAAGGTGAGCAAAAGGGCATTAATGGCCGAGGTGCATACATTTACAGGGTTTTTCACGACCCTCCCGGCGGTTTCCCGCCCGGACCATGCGGCGCGGCGGTCGGCTGCCCGGGAAGCACCTCCAACGCATCGCCCGCAGCCGGAAGCTCCGGAACCCCGTCGATGTCCTTCGGTGGCGGGGGCGGCGGCACCACCGGACCGGCCACGACCGGCGGCGGCGTGACGTTTCCCATTCGGCGCAGCACCATTTTCTGGCGTCGGACCAGGCGCGGTGTGGGATGAGCGGGATTCAGCACGTGGGGATTGCTGATCGCTGCGGCGAGCAGCGCGGATTCGGACGCGCTCAAGTCGTTCGCTGATTTTCGAAAGTACGTACGCGCGGCGGCCTCTGCGCCGTAGATGCCGTCTCCCCATTCGATCACGTTCAGGTACAGCTCGAGAATCCGCTGCTTGGACAACTCCGCCTCGAGCCGCCGCGCGATCAGGAACTCGCGAACCTTCCGGATCGGATTCTTCGACGGAGAGAGATACAGGTTTTTGGCCAGCTGCTGCGTGATGGTGCTGCCGCCGCGCGCAAACTCCATGCGCTCGATGTTGACTTCCATCGACTCCTTCAGCTCGTCGAAGTCGATCCCCTCGTGCGTCCAGAAGCGGCTGTCTTCGGTGACGAGCACGGCGCGCTTCAGGTTCGGCGACACGCGCGCGTAATCAATCCATTTCTGGATGCGCCGTGGTTGCTCCCCGCGTGCGTGTGCTTCACGGGCACGAAGCTCGATGAATGCAGTGGTCGTCGGGTTGGTGGCTCGCAGCGATCGGACGTCTGGCAGCGTGATGTAAATGAATGCCGCGACGCCGACACCGGCCGCGCAAAGGGCCAGCAGGGCGCGGCGGAATTTTCGCATCGAGTGGTTACACGGCGGCGACCACGCGTTCGGCCGCCGCGAGCGCCGCGCTCTCCGATTCCACGCGATAGCCGGACGCGCGGAGAACGCGCTCGAACGCGCTCAAGAAAAGGAGAATATTGGCCAGCGTGGAGCCCGCGCCCATCAAACCGACGCGCCAGATCTTTCCCGCCAGAGGTCCGAGTCCAGCGCCGATCTCCATCCCGAATTCGTCGAGCAGCCGGCGGCGGACGGCCGCCTCGTCGACGCCGTCCGGGACGCGCACGGCATTCAAGGTCCACAAGCGTTCCGAGCGCGGCGGCAGCAGCGACACGCCGAGAGCCTCGAGACCGGCTGCGAGCGCCTCATGGTGGCGGCGATGCCGCGCCCACCGCGCCTCCAGCCCTTCCTCTTCGACCACCGCCAGCGCTTCGTGCAGCGCGTAAATCAGCGACGCAGAGATCGTGTGATGGTATTTGCGACGAACCCAGAAATCCTCGAGCAAGCCGAGATCCAGATAGAAGCTGCGCGATGCCGATTTGTTCTCCAGTGCGCGGCGTGAAAACGTGATCGGCGCGAGCCCTGAAGGGGCCCCGAGCCCCTTTTGCGTGCAGCTGTAACACACGTCGATCTGCGACGCTCCGGTCTTCAACGGCACGCCGCCTAGCGTCGTCACCGCATCAACGATCGTGAGCGCACCATGTGCCTGCGCGATTGCCGCGATGTCGTGGACCGGATTGACGACGCCGGTCGACGTTTCGCCGTGCACCATGGCTACGATATCGGCCGGCTGCGCGAGCGCGCTCTCCACTTGCGCGGGATCGCAGGCGCGTCCCCATTCGACCTGCACGCGGGAGACAGTGGCGCCGTATCGCTCGAGCATTTGCGCCAACCGATCGCCGAAGTACCCGGTCACCACGACGAGCGCGCGAGACCCTGGCTTTGTGACGTTCGCGACCGCCGCTTCCATCCCTGCGGTCCCCGTGCCCGAAATGGCCAGGCTCAGCGCGCCCTCGCCGGCTCCGAACGCCGACGCCAGCCGAGTCCGCACGTCGTCGAGCAGCGCAATCATCGCCGGATCGAGATGGCTGATTACCGGAGATCCAAGTGCCTGCATGACACGCGACGAGACCGGGCTCGGACCAGGTCCGAGCAGCAATCGTTCCGGCACCTTCATACGACCTCCAACACGCGCGCGAGCTCCGCGCGAATTTGTTCCCGCGCCTCCGCCGGTGCAGGCACCAGTGGGGGACGCGGATCGCCACCTTTGTATCCGGCGAGATCGAGCGCCGCTTTCAATCCGGGCACTCCAAATCCTGACGTGACCAGCCGCGCCAGCGTGGTCATCTCTTTCTGCAGCTGACGCGCCACGTCATACCGTCCCTCGCGGACCGCCTTCAGGATCCTCAAGCACATCTCCGGGACGACTGCCGCAATGGCAAGGATGCCGCCCACGGCACCCAGGCAGAGATCCGGATAGAAGACAGTCCCGGTGCCCGCCAGCATGGCAAACGACGGCGGCGCAATGTCGACAAATTGCGCAAACTGCGCGGCGTCCGTACCTGACTCTTTCATGCCGACGATGTTCGTGTGTTCGGCAAGACGCGCGACGCTGTCGGCCGAGAAGGCCACGCCGGTCGCGTTGGGAAAGCTGTACAGCAGGATTGGGATCGGCGAGGCGTCGGCAACCGCGGTGTAATGCCGCACGAGCAACGCCGGCGTAGACATCGTTTTAAAAAACGAGGGCGTGCGAATCAATGCGGCGTCAGCACCCAGCGCAGCCGCGCGCCTGGTCGCCGCAATCGTGGCGCGAGTCGATTCGCGTCCCGTTCCTGCGATCAATACACGGTCGGCAGGGACGCTTTCACGAACCGCGGCGAGCACCTGATCCGACTCGCCGTCATCAAGCAAACCCGATTCGCCGTTGGTCCCGAGCGCGACGATACCGCCGAGGCCGGCGTGCATCCACTTGCCGACGTTGAATGCGATGGCGCTGGTATCCACGTCACCGTCACGAAACGGTGTTGGCATCGGAGGAAACACGGAATCGAAACGCATTCGGGAGGAGCGTACCACAAAAGAAAAACCGGAAGCGGGACAGCGCCCGCTTCCGGTTTGGTCTCCTCCGGACTTTCTTAACCGGGCTCTGCCCCGAACCCCGGCTCGGTCGCTCGCGGAGCCCCCATGCCCCGCGCCGCTCCCTCGCAGGCGCGCCGTGCGCGCCTTATCTGCGCTCTGCCCGAAACCTCGGCGTCAGTGAACCCGAGGACCCCAGACAGACTTGGCTCGTCTCCAGTCTTCGTCGAGAATCGTCCACAGCGTCTGGTCGAGATACTCGCCATTGCGCAGGAACGACTTCCGCAGGACGCCTTCCTGCAGCGCACCAACCTTGCGGAGCGCGCCGTTGCCGCGACCATTCGCGACCGCAGCACGCGCCTCGAGACGGTGGGTCCCGACGACGTCGAACGCGAAGTTCACAACCATCTTCGCGCCATCCATGAAGGCTCCGCTGCCCCAGAACGCAGATCCAATCGCGAAGCCCCATTCGGCAGTTCCGAATCCCGGCTCGAGCTGCCGGACCTGGAAGATGCCGATGGCGGTGTCCATGCCGTGCGGCACAACACCGAAGCAGACGTAATTGCCTGCCACGCGCTCACGATGGGTCCATGCGATGAAGCGCTCGAACCCTTCTACCGTCGTCGGCGGCGGCGAGATGAAGCGAGCGACCTCTTCCGTCGCCAGCATCGCCAGCAGCGACGGTGCGTCGGAGAGCCGCAGCTCCCGCAGCGTCACCATCGAACCGGTCAGAACCGGCAGCGCCCGCCGCCAATTCGTCTCAACCGTCGTCGCACGTGCCGCCTCGATTACAGCATTTACGTCCATGACACCCTCGGCGTCTCGGAATGGCATCTTTTCCATTAGAGTACCCCCCCGATTCCGCCTGGAACGGTAGTGGTCGTTGTGGGTGAACTCGCGGCCGGGTCCAGCGCGACCGGCCCGAATAAGTTGTCATACACCGACGAGTCGAAATTGACCGGCGGCGTCAGTGGATCATCGAATGGTGTGTCGTCGCTCGTCGCGTCCGAGGTCCCCCACGTGATGTTGTCCTCGGATGCCGACGTGCCCCATGTGATGTTGTCCTCGGATGCGGCGGTGCCCCAGACCACATTCAGCCCGGTGACTGTGCTGGTCCCCCAGACGATGTTGTCTTCGCTCATGGCAGCGGTGCCCCACACTGTGTTCGAGCAATTCGCCCCTCCACAGTTGGTGCCCCACACGATGTTGTCTTCATCGTCGGCTATCGTGCCCCAGACAATATTGTCTTCGTCGAGCGCGGCAAACGTGCCCCAGACAATGTTGTCTTCACTGGCCGAGGCAGTGCCCCAGACAATGTTGTCTTCACTGTCCATGCTGCTCCACACCGCGGTGCTGCAGTGCGAACCGCAGGCCGTGCCCCACACGATGTTCTGGCCGGTGACGGTCTTGGAGGCGCCCCATACCACGCCGCTCTTCCACGCCGTCGCGTTCGGCTTGATGACACCGTGAGTGATCCGGTGATTGCCCCAGTTAATGTTCTTGCTCCACTCGGCGGGATGCGGATAGACCTGGCCGGCGATCGCCGTCTTGAAGAAGCGCGCGAGGTCGACCGCTCCCTTGGTGTTCAGGAAGCCCGCTCCCTGAGTCAGCGAGTCGTAGTCGGGGTACAGCTGCGCGGTGTACTCGAGAATCGCTTTCACCAGATTGGGAGTCAGCGAAGGGTTGGCTTGAAGCATCAGCGCGACGCTGCCGGCCACGACCGGTGACGCCATGCTGGTGCCGCTCAGGCTGAAGTAAGGTAATCCGCCGCCGATGATGCCGGCGAGCAGCGCCGTCGGCTTCGTCGCATACAGCAACCCGCCCGGATCGCTCAGCGACACGGTGCCGACGCCCGGCGCCACGATATCCGGTTTGGCTTCGTAGTCGAATGCGGTCGGGCCACGCGAGCTGAAGCCCGCCATCACATCGTCAGTCCGCACAACCGTGCCTTCGTGGCTGTACGCGCCAACCGTGATGACCCAGGGTGCATTGCCCGGCGCGCCAATCGCACCGTACTGCGTCTGCCCCTGCGCGTTCTTCCCGAGATTACCGGCAGCCGTGACAACGACGATGCCCGCCTCGACGGCTCGCTTGGCCGCCAGCGTCAAGGGGTCCGTCTTGTACGACTCGGAGACGCCGGCACCAACCGACAGGTTGATGACCCGGAGGTTATAGGCCGTCTTGTTGGCCACGATCCAGTCGAGCGCCGAGATGACGTTGCTGATGACGCCGCGGCCGTTCTGGTCCAGGACCTTCAGGCTCACGAGATGCGCATCAGGCGCGATTCCGGCGCGAACGCCCAGTGAATCGTAGCCGTTGCCGCCGATGATCCCCGCGACGTGCGTGCCGTGACCGTTGTCGTCGTACGGCGTCGTGCGACCGTTGACGAAGTCGACGAACGCGGCAACCCGCTGTCCGTTCTTCGTCTTGACCAGCGACGACGAACCCAGATAACTCAGGTCGTCGTGCCATGCGGCGACACCAGAGTCGATAACCGCAATGCCGATACCGGCGCCGCGGTAACCATACGTCTGCTGGACGGCGCGGGCACCGACTGTGACCGCCACGCGGTTCATTTCTCCCGCGGTTGGGCGGTCGTAGACGATGCGGTCCACGCCGGCATAGTCAGCAAGCTTCTTGAGCTGTCCGTTTGGCAGCTCAACGACCTTGCCGTTAATGGATTCCAAGTCTCGACCGAGCTTGCCACCGAGCCGCTTGGCCTCGGTGTCGGCGTTCCAGCCGGGCTTCAGCATCACGATGACCTGTGTCTTGCCGTTGCTGCTGCCCTTGGACGCGCGATCGTTCAGTTCTCTGTCGAGCTTGGGGTGATCTCCCGCACGGGCGGCGTACGCCGTCGTTGCCCCCGCCAAAGAGAAGACCAGCGCCAGCGCCAGTCCCCCTCGAAATGCCGAACACCATCGAACCACTGCAGCACCTTTCGAAAAAGTCATTAATCAGATCGAGTGCATCTATGGCAGAGCAAGCGTATTGCCAGCCCTGGCGTTTGACCTATTGGCCCCACGTAAACCGATGAATTTAAGACATTTACATGTGTATAACGACGCGAT
>Ga0308175_100003396_pt1 | contig 11011 bp, 11 predicted proteins | sample PhyCR1_3_FD_203893 | JGI IMG/M metagenome (GOLD analysis project Ga0308175, IMG submission 203893) | Soil microbial communities from UC Gill Tract Community Farm, Albany, California, United States - DLSLS.C.R1 | ecosystem: Environmental > Terrestrial > Soil > Agricultural land | place: USA... | reverse complement strand
AGCGAGCAGGGCCACCAGTACGCCATCTTCGGCGGCGGCCTGCTCGGCTTCGAGATCGGCGCCGGCCTGGCCGCGCGGCTGGGCGCCGGCGTGACGATGGAGGTCACGCAGGTCAACGTGGTCGACGGCAAGCTGGCCGCCGAGCGCCCGATCCTCGGCGACTCGAGCATCTCGACGTCGACCTACAAGGACAAGGGCATCATCATCGGCCGCCTCAACGCCTTCGAGGCGTCCGAGAGCGGCGGCAGCGCCACGGTCGAGGACGTCCAGGTCGAGCTGTCGCCCTGGTCGACGAAGGCCAAGATGGTCCAGCGCGGCGAGCAGCGCGGCGCCGACGTGGACATCGAGGGCGCCGACATCCTCGTCGCCGGCGGCCGCGGCCTCGGCAAGGCCGAGGGCTTCGAGCTCTGCGACGAGCTGGCAAAGGCGTTCGGCGGCAACTCCGCCGTCGCCGCCACGCGCGCCGTGGTCGACGCCGGCTGGTACCCGTACGCCGCCCAGATCGGCCAGACCGGCAAGACGGTCGCGCCGAAGCTCTACCTGGCCGCCGGCATCTCCGGCGCGATCCAGCACAAGGTCGGCATGCAGTCCTCGGAGAACATCGTGGCGATCAACAAGGACGCGAACGCCCCGATCTTCGAGTTCTCCGACCTCGGCATCGTGGGCGACCTGAACAAGATCCTGCCCAAGCTCACCGAGGCCATCAAGGCGAAGAAGGGCGGCTGATCGACGATGTCTCGCAACGGAGCCGTCGCCCCGAGCGAGTTCCCGCCTCCCGTCGACCCGGTCGGCGAGTTCGTCAAGCGTGAGCTCGACAGCGAGGACGAGCGCATCGAGGTGGGCGTCGCCATCGTGGGCGGCGGCACGGCCGGCCTGGCCACGGCCAACCGGCTGCTGCAGCTGCTCGGCGACGATCCGGAGACGATGGAGCGCCTCGGGGAGGTCCCCGTGGCGGTCATCGAGAAGGCGAAGACGTGCGGCGGGCACAACCTGTCGGGCGCGGTCATGCGCCCCGGGCCGCTGCAGGAGCTCTTCGGAGACCTGACGCGCGAGCAGTGGCGCGAGCTGGGGTTCGCGTTCGGCGAGGTGACCAAGGAGGCGGTCTACATGACGCCGACCGCCAAGCGCGCGATCAGGATCCCGACGCCGCCGCCGTTCAAGAACCACGGCAACGAGGTCGTCTCGGTGGCGGCGCTGGCGCGCTACCAGCAGCAGCAGGCCGAGGAGGGCGGTGCGTACATCCTCACCGAGACCTCCGCGACGCAGCTGCTGGTGACCGACGGCAAGGTCCAGGGCGTCCGCACCGGCGACAAGGGCCGCGGCAAGGACGGGGAGCCGCTGGGCAACTTCGAGCCCGGCACCGACGTCACCGCTCAGGCGACCGTGCTCGCCGAGGGCTGCTGGGGCCACCTCACCGGCGCGGCGATCCGTGAGTTCGACCTCGCCGACCATCGCGAGCCCCAGGTCTGGGAGCTCGGCGTCAAGGAGGTCTGGAAGGTCCCCAAGCCGCTGGACCGCCTGATCCACACGATCGGCCCGTGGCCGCTGAAGCTCTCGCCGAAGTACGGCCAGATCGGCGGCACCTGGATCTACCCGATGAAGAGCGAGAAGACCGGCGACGACCTGGTCTCGATCGGCTTCGTCGTGGACCTCGAGTACGCGGATGCGACCACGTCCGCGCACGACCTGCTCCAGCTCTTCAAGACGCATCCGCTGGTCCGCAAGATCCTCGAGGGCGGCGAGCGCGTCGCATGGGGCGCGAAGGCGCTCCCGGGCGGCGGCTACTGGTCGATGCCGAAGCTCACGATGCCGGGCGCCCTGTTGGTCGGCGACTCGGCCGGCATGGTCGACACGGTGGCGCTCAAGGGCGTCCACCACTGCATCAGGTCGGGCATCCTGGCCGCCGAGGCGATCTACGAGCAGCTCAAGCGCGGCGGGTCGAACTTCTCGGCCTACGAGCAGGCGGTCGAGGACTCCTCGATCGGCAAGGAGCTCTACGAGGTCCGCAACACGCGCCAGCCCTTCCAGAAGGGCTTCGTGTGGGGCGGGCCGATCGTCAACGCGATGATCGCCACGAAGGGCCGTTTCCCCGGGGGTCGCTGGGGCTGGCATCGCAACGATGACAAGCCGATGTTCATCGGCGACACCAAGGACAAGTATCCGAAGCCGGACGGCAAGTACACGTTCGACAAGCTGTCCTCGGTGTACATCACGGGCAACGCGACCCGCGACGACGCGCCGAACCACATCCGCGTGCGCAAGGACGTCCCGCGCGAGATCGCCGAGACATGGGCGTGGATGTGCCCCGCCGGGGTCTACGAGATCCCGGACGACGCGCCCGAGCACGGCAACGTGGACCTGACCGTGAACTACACGAACTGCGTCCAGTGCGGGGCGATCACCGCCAAGGGCGGCCGCCTCACGCCGCCCGAGGGCGGCGACGGCCCGCTCTATACGCAGACCTGACGGTGCAACTTCTGGCGCATGCCCCTGTTGAATAGGGGCATGCGCCGAGCAGCGTTCACAGCTTTCCTTGCCGCCCTCGCGGCCGCGGTCCCCGCGGGCGCGCAGGCTCCCGTGATCCCGCTGCCGCTGAAGGCGAAGCTCACCGACTGCCACACCGGCCCGCTGCCGGCGGACCGCTTCGCGGTCTTCGTCGGCCAGATGCCCGCGCTGCAGGGCACGCGGCGCATGTGGATGCGCTTCGACCTCTACGAGCGCACGCCGTCGGGCAGCTGGAAGCGCGTGCCGGTGCCCAAGTTCGGCACCTGGCTGAAGTCGCTGCCCGGCAAGCCCGGCTTCATCTTCCAAAAGCGCGTCGACCAGCTGCAGGCGCCCGCCGCCTACCGCGCCCAGGTGCGCTTTCGCTGGTACGACAAGCACGGCACGCTGCAGCGCCAGTCGCGCCGGACCACCCGCACCTGCCACGAGCTCGACCCGCGCCCGGACCTGGCGGTGGGTCGCGTGACGGCGACGGACGCCGGCGCCGGGCGCCTTCGCTACGTGATCCGCGTTCGCAACGACGGCCGCAGCGACGTCGGGTCATTCGGCACGGTGCTGACCGTCGACGGCGCCGCGCAGCCGCCCGCCACCGTGGCGGGGCTGCCGGCCGGCGGCGCGACGAAGGTCGCCGTGGTGGCGCCGCGCTGCGCGCCCGGCTCGCGGATCCAGATCGCGCTGGACCCGGCCGCCACGATCGACGAGGCGCGCGAGAGCAACAACGTCGTCTCGCGGGCGTGCCCGGTGGTCTAGTGGCCCCGGCTACACTGGGGAGAGCCATGAAGACCGAAATCCATCCCGAGTACGTGGAGGCCCACGTGCGCTGCACGTGCGGGAACGAGTTCACGACGCGTTCCACGCAGCCTGAGATCCACGTCGAGATCTGCTCAAACTGCCATCCCTTCTACACCGGTCGCCAGAAGCTGGTCGATACCGGTGGTCGCGTCGAGCGCTTCAAGCGCCGCGCCGCGAAGTCCAAGGGCAAGTAGTCGTGGCCGTGGGCGAGCAGTCGCCCGCGGTGGCGCCTGTCGCCGAGCCCGATTCCGGGCTCGGCGGCCTCGTCGCCCAGCGGGATGCCCCGGTGGGCGGTCAGGCCGTGCTCGAGGGCGTGATGATGCGCGGCGTCGGGACATGGGCAGTCGCCTGCCGCGCGCCGGCGCCCGAGGGATCGCCCGAGGACGCGCTGGGCGAGATCAAGGTCCAGACGCACGAGCTCACCTCGGTCCTGCGCAAGCACCGCCTGCTGCGCCTGCCGATCATCCGCGGCGTGTTCGCCCTGGGCGAGTCGCTGGCGATCGGCTTCAAGGCGCTCGGCATCTCCGCCAACGCCCAGCTGGGCGAGGAAGAGGAGGAGATCAGCGGCGGCATGTGGTTCGGCACCGTCGTCGTCGCGATCGCGCTGGCCGTCGGGCTGTTCTTCGTCGTCCCCGTCGGCCTGACCTCGCTGATCAAGGACCAGCTGAACTCGTCGTTCCTGTTCTGGCTCGTCGAAGGGGTGCTGCGCACCGCGATCTTCCTCGGCTACCTGGTGATGCTCTCGCGCCTGCGCGACCTGCGCCGCGTCTTCGAGTACCACGGCGCCGAGCACAAGACGATCTCCTGCTACGAGGCCGAGCTGCCGCTGACGCCGTCCAACGCGCAGCGCTTCAGCCGCCTGCACCCGCGCTGCGGGACGAGCTTCCTGCTCGTGGTGATGATCGTCGCGATCTTCGTCTTCGCCCCGATCGGGCTGCCCGCCTGGTACCTGCTGGTCCTGACCCGCATCCTCGGCGTCCCGCTGATCGCCGGGATCTCCTTCGAGATCATCAAGTTCGCCGGCCGCAACCGCCGCAAGCGCTGGGTCCGCGCCGTCATGTGGCCCGGCCTGCAGCTGCAGAAGCTGACGACCCGCGAGCCCGACCTCGACCAGCTCGCCGTCGCGATCGCCGCGATGGACGCCGTCCTCGAGCGCGAGACGCCGGGCGAGCACAATGCCGACGATCTCGTCGGCGTCGAAGTCGTCGCCTGACGGTTACGCCGCGCTGCGCGGGCGGGCCGCCGAGCGGCCGCGCAGGAGCGCCTGCCAGGTCTCCTCGTCGAAGCGCGCCGGCTCGGTCGTGGCGATGAAGTCCGCCAGCGCCTCGGCCAGCGCGTCCGGGCGCTCGAGGTGGGGGAAGTGCGCGGCGCCCGGGATCGTGACGAAGCGGCTGCCGGGGACCGCGCGGTGGGCGGCCCGGCCGTGCTCGACGGGGATCGTGCGGTCGCGGTCGCCCCAGGCGATCAGCGTCGGCATGTCGCGCAGCAGGTAGAGCCGGTCGGTCGCGCTGACACGCTGGCCGTGGCGGTCGATGACCGCGCGCAGCGACTGGACGAACGCCTCGCGCGCGCCGATGCTGCCCAGCGGGCGCAGTGCGCGCGCGATCGCCTGCAGCTGCACGCCGAGCGACGAGCCGCGGTCGCGCAGCGCGCCGCCCGCCCGGTCGAGGCTGTCGGTCAGGCGCGGGTGCCCGGCGAGCGAGATGAGCGCGCTCGCGCCCGGCAGCGCCGCGCTGCGCAGGAGCGGGCTCACGTGGTCGCCCAGGCCGCCGCTGCTGACAAGCGCCAGCCGCTCGACCCGCTCCGGGAACTGCCAGAAGAACACCATCGCGATGCCGCCGCCGAGCGAGTGGCCGACCATCGTGGCGCGCTCGATCCCGAGCGCCGCCAGCAGGTCGCGGATGACCGCGGCGTGCGCGCCGAGCGAGTAGTCCCCGCGCGGCGTTGCGGAGTCGCCGTGGCCGATGAGGTCCGGTGCGATGACGAGATGGCGTTCCGCGAGGCGCTCGGCGACCGCCGCCCAGTGCCGCGACGCGTTCAGCATGCCGTGGACGAGCACGACCGGCGGGCCGTCGCCGGCCACCCGGTAGACCACCTCGTGGCCGTGGAGCTCGATCTCCCACGCGTCGAACATGGCGGTGGCAAGGCTAGTCGCTACGCTCGGCGGGCCATGATCGAGTCGCTCGTCGAGCAGATCGAGTCGCGCTTCGGCGAGCTGTCGAGGCAGATGACCGACCCCGAGGTGATCGGGGACCGCAACCGGTACGCCGAGGTCGGCAGGGAGTACCGGCGGCTCGAGGCTGCCGCGAAGCTGGGGGAGGAATGGCGCCGCGCGAAGGGCGACGCGGACGGCGCGCGCGAGCTGATCGCCGAGGGCGCCGACGACGCCGACGTGCGCGAGATGCTCGCGACGGCCGAGACCGACCTCGAGCGCATCGAGGAGGACCTGCGCCTCGCGATGGTCGAGCGCGACCCCAACGACGACAAGAACGTGATCGTCGAGATCCAGGGCGGCGCCGGCGGGGAGGAGGCCGGCCTGTGGGCCGGCGACCTCTACCGGATGCTCAGCAAGTACGCCGAGCGGCGCGGCTTCAGCACCGAGGCGATGGACATCGGCGACGGCAAGTACACCTTCGCCGTCAAGGGCGACGGCGCCTACAGCGTCTTCAAGTTCGAGGGCGGCACGCATCGCGTCCAGCGCGTCCCGGCAACCGAGTCGCAGGGCCGCATCCACACGTCCACCGCGACCGTCGCCGTGCTGCCCGAGGCCGAGGACGTCGACGTGCACGTCGACCCCAACGACCTCGAGGTCGACGTCTACCGCTCCAGCGGCCCCGGCGGGCAGTCGGTGAACACGACGGACTCGGCCGTGCGCATCACGCACAAGCCCAGCGGCATCGTCGTCTCGATGCAGGACGAGAAGTCCCAGCTGCAGAACCGCGAGAAGGCGATGCGCGTCCTGCGCGCGCGGCTGTACGAGCGCGCCGTCGCCGAGCAGCAGGCCGAGCTGGCCGCCGACCGCCGCTCGCAGGTCGGCACGGGCGACCGCGCCGAGAAGATCCGCACCTACAACTACGGCGAGCGCCGCGTCACCGACCATCGCATCAAGCTGACCGCGCACAACCTCGACCAGGTGCTCGAAGGCGAGCTCGACGAGTTCACCGCCGGGCTCGAGGCAGACGAGAAGCGCCGGCGCCTGGAGGCGCAGGCCACCGCGTCGTAATGCTGGCGACCCCCGTGCGGGACGCCCTGGACTCGGCGCGGATCGCGATCGCCGCCGCGGGGTCGGACACGCCCGACCTCGACGCCCAGCTGCTGCTCGCCCACGCGCTCGGCGTCGACCGCGCGGCGCTCGTCATGGATCCGGACCGCCCGGTCCAGGGTGACGCGGTACGCGCCTTCCAGGACCTCGTCCGGCGGCGCAGCGCCGGGCGCGAGCCCGTCGCCTATTTGCTCGGCACGAAGGGCTTTCGCCACATCGACGTGCACGTCGACCCGCGCGTGCTCGTCCCGCGCCCGGAGACCGAGCTGCTCGTCGAGGTCGGCCTCACGCTCCCGCACCGCGCGCGCGTTCACGACGCCTGCACGGGCAGCGGCGCGGTCGCGCTGGCGCTCAAGCACGAGCGCCCGGACCTGCGCGTCGGCGGCAGCGACGCCAGCGCCGGTGCGATCGAGGTCGCCCGCGCCAACGCGCAGCGCCTGGGGCTCGACGTCGACTTCGTCCAGGCCGACCTGCTCGACGCCGCCGCCGGCGCCGACGCGGTGCTCGCCAACCCGCCCTACGTCTGCGACGGCGCGCGGCTGCCGCCCGACCTCGCCCACGAGCCGCGGGAGGCGCTCTTCGCCGGCCCCGACGGCCTGGACGTCATCCGCCGGCTCGCGGCCGAGCGCGCCGCGCCGCTGCTCGCCGTCGAGGTCGGGGCCGGGCAGGCGGACGCGGTTGCCCGGATGCTCGGCGGCGACATCGAGATCCTCAGCGATCTCGCCGGGATCGAGCGCGTGGTGGTGAGCCGCCGGTGATCACCGCCGAGGACGCGCAGACCTTCGAGCGCTGCATGGCCGTCGGCGGCTTCGCGGTCTTTCCCGCCGACACCGTCTACGGGCTGGCCTGCGACCCCGACGCGAAGGAAACGGTCCAGCGGCTGCACCTGCTCAAGCGGCGATCGATGGACAAGCCGAGCGCCGTGATGTTCTTCGACGCCGACCTCGCGCTGGAGACGCTCACCGAGCTGGAGGGCCCGGTCCGCGACGCGGCGCAGCGGCTCCTCCCGGGCGCGGTGACGCTCCTGATCCCCAACCCCGCACACCGCTTCCCGCTGGCCTGCGGCGCCGACCCCGGCACGCTGGGCCTGCGGGTGCCGAAGCTCGACACCGAGCTGCGGCGCGTGCGCTGGCCGGTCCTGCAGACCAGCGCGAACTTCGCCGGCCGGCCCGACCCGCGCCGGCTCCAGGACGTGCCGCTCGGGCTGCGCGACAGCGCCGAGCTCGTCCTCGACGGCGGCGAGCTTCCCGGCACGCCCTCGACCGTCATCGACCTGCGCGACTACGCAAACACCGGCGAATACGCGATCGTCCGCCAGGGACTCTTCCCGGCCGACGAGGTAGCGTCGCGCCTGCGATGAGCACCGCCTTCGTCACCGGCGCCTCCGGCTTCATCGGCGGCGCGTTGACGAGGCGGCTGGTCGCGGAGGGCTGGACGGTGCGGGCGCTCGCGCGCACCGAGAAGAGCGCGAAGGCCGTGCGCGCGAACGGCGCCACCGCTGTCAAGGGCGACCTCGACGACGTGCAGGCGATGCGCGACGGGATGGCGGGAGCGGACGTCGTGTTCCACTGCGCGGCGCACCTGGGCGAGTGGGGCAACCCCGAGGACTTCGAGCGCGTCAACGTCGCCGGCACCGGCAACGCGGTTCGCGCTGCGAAGGACGTGGGCGTGCCGCGGTTCGTCCACGTCGGGACGGAGGCGGCGCTGATGAACGGGCAGCCGCTGGTGAACGTGGACGAGAGCGCTGCGCTGCAGACCGGCTCGAAGGCGCTGTACCCGCGCACGAAGGCCCTCGCGGAGAAGGAGGCGCGGCAGGCGGGTGCGGTCGTCATCCGCCCGCGGCTCGTGTGGGGCCGCGGCGACACGACGATCCTCCCGGCGCTGACCGAAGCCGTCCGCCGCAAGCGCTTCGCGTGGATCGGGGGCGGCCGGCACCGCACCTCCACCACGCACGTGGACAACGTCGTCGAGGGCCTGCTCCTCGGCGCGCAGAAGGGCGAGCCGGGCGAGGCCTACTTCGTCACCGACGGCGAGCCGCAGGTCTTCCGCGAGTTCATCACGAGGCTGCTCGCCACGCAGGGCATCGAGGCGCCCGACCGGTCGGTGCCGCGCGCGATCCTCGGCGCGCTGGCAACGGTGGGCGAGGCGGCGTGGCGCGTGCTCCCGCTTCCGGGCCAGCCGCCGGTCACCCGGCTGGCGTTCTGGTTGGCCTCACAGGAGTGCACGATCGACATCTCGCGCGCACGCCGCGAGCTTGGCTACATTCCCGTCATCTCCGTCGACCAGGGCATGGAGGAGCTGCGAAGCACATGAGGATCGCCGTCGGGTCCGACCACGCCGGGTTCCACCTCAAGGAGCACGTCCGGCAGATGCTCGAGGCCGAAGGGCACGAGATCGTGGACGTCGGGACGGTCTCGCCCGACTCCGTCGACTACCCCCGCTACGCCGAGGAGGCCAGCCGCCTCGTGGCCGAGGGGGAGGCCGAGCGCGCCGTTCTGGCCTGCGGGTCGGGCGTCGGCGTCTCGATCGTCGCGAACAAGATCGACGGCGTCCGGGCGGTCAACGCCCACGACGCGTCGGAGGCCGAGATGGCCCGCCGCCACAACGACGCGAACGTCGTGACGCTCAGCGGCGCGCGCCTGGCGCCCGAGCAGGCCGACCGCATCGTGGCCACGTTCCTGCGCACCGCGTTCGAGGGAGGACGCCACGCTCGCAGGGTCGGTCAGATCGCCGACGTGGAGCGCGGTCGGGACTCCGTGGTACCGTCGCAGTCAGCCGCCGCGACCGGCGCCTAAGGGAGGAGCACACCTCCGGGGAACGGTGGCCGATCCACCGCCGCGCGCCTGGGCAGCAACCCGTCCACCGGAGGATTCCGAGATGTCCGACCTGCCGCCCGACTTCTTCAACCGCCCCGTCGCCGACGTCGACCCCGAGGTCGCAGACGCGATGGCACACGAGCTCCAGCGCCAGCAGCGCACGCTGGAGATGATCGCCAGCGAGAACTTCGTCCCGCAATCGGTCCTGGACTGCCAGGGCAGCGTGCTGACCAACAAGTACGCCGAGGGCTACCCCGGCAAGCGCTACTACGGCGGCTGCGAGTACGTCGACGTCATCGAGCAGCTCGCGATCGACCGCGCGAAGGCGCTGTTCGGCGCTGAGCACGCCAACGTCCAGCCGCACGCGGGCGCGCAGGCCAACGCGTGCGTCTACCACGCGCTGCTCACGCCCGGCGACACGATCCTCGGGCTCTCGCTGCCGCACGGCGGCCACCTGACCCATGGCATGAAGATCAACGTCTCGGGCCGCCTCTACGACATCGCGCCCTACGAGGTCGAGCGCGAGTCGAGCCTGATCGACATGGACGAGGTCGAGCGCATCGCGAAGGAGCGCCGCCCGAAGCTGATCCTCGCGGGCTGGTCGGCCTACCCGCGCTTCCTGGACTTCGAGCGCTTCCGCGCGATCGCCGACGAGGTCGACGCGATCCTGATGGTCGACATGGCGCACTTCGCCGGCCTGGTCGCGGCCGGGCTGCATCCGAACCCGGTGCCGATCGCCGACGTCGTCACGTCGACGGTCCACAAGACGCTGGGCGGCGCGCGCGGCGGGCTCATCCTCTGCAAGGAGGAGTACGCCAAGCCGATCAACTCCGCGGTGTTCCCGGGCCAGCAGGGCGGCCCGCTCGAGCACGTGATCGCCGGCAAGGCGGTGGCGTTCAAGATCGCTGCGACCGAGGCGTTCCGCGAGCGCCAGCAGCGCACCGTCGAGGGGGCGAAGGCGGTCGCCGAGAAGCTGCTCGGCGCCGGCCATGGGGTGAACGTCCTGACCGGTGGCACCGACGTGCACCTCGCGCTGGTCGACCTGCGCGAATCCGAGCTCGACGGCCAGATGGCCGAGGACCGCCTGCACGACATCGGCATCACCGTCAACCGCAACGCGGTCCCGTTCGACCCGCGCCCGCCGATGGTCACCAGCGGCCTGCGCGTCGGGACCCCGGCCCTCGCGACGCGTGGCCTGCAGGCCGACGACTTCGCCGAGGTCGGGGACATCATCGCGACCACGCTGACGCCGGACTTCGAGGGCGCGAAGGACGACCTGGTGGCGCGTGTCTCGGCGATCGCGGAGCGCTATCCGCTCTACGAGCACCTGCGCGCGGCCGCAGCCGTCTGAGACCACAGCGAGAAGCACATGAGGCCCCACAGCGCCCGGGAGTGGTCCTCCTTCCGGGCGACATGATCGTCGAGCAGCTTGGCTGCGATCACCGGGTCGACGATCCCGGCCACCCGTAGCGCGTCGGCGGAGAGCGCATCGCGCGCCAGGTTCAACAGTGGGCCGCGCAGCCAGGCTGCGGCAGGGATGGAGAAGCCGCGCTTGGGCCCGTGGACCACGGCCTCGGGCAGCAGCGGCGCAACCGCCTGGCGCAGCAGGCGCTTCGTCCGAAAGCGGCGCACCTTCATC
>Ga0308175_100003395_pt1 | contig 11012 bp, 10 predicted proteins | sample PhyCR1_3_FD_203893 | JGI IMG/M metagenome (GOLD analysis project Ga0308175, IMG submission 203893) | Soil microbial communities from UC Gill Tract Community Farm, Albany, California, United States - DLSLS.C.R1 | ecosystem: Environmental > Terrestrial > Soil > Agricultural land | place: USA... | reverse complement strand
CTAGGTCCCGACGGCGAGGACATCGTCGAGTCCGGTGACGACGTTGCTGACAAGGCGGCGAGAGAGAAATTCCTTGCTGCTTACGATGCCAAGCATGCCGTCAAGGTCACGGGCAAGCGTGCGTCACTGATGTTAGGCGCTGACGATTTTCGATTTCCAATCCCCCTCGTTCAAGCCAAGGAGGCCTGGGAATTCGACACCAGCGAAGGGCGCCAGGAAATTCTTTACCGTCGTATCGGGCGGAACGAGCTGGATACGATCCAAACCCTGCTGGCTTTCGTCGATGCAGAGGACGAGTATGCGGACAAAGACCGCGGCGACGGCGTCGGCGTCTACGCGCAACGCATCGTCAGCAGCCCGAGCAAGAAGGATGGCCTGTATTGGCCGTCGGACAACAATGAGAGTCCCCTTGGCGAGCTTGCCGCGAAGGCGGCTGCTGAGGGGTACAAGGAGGACGGCCAGCCGCAGCCCTATCACGGCTACTATTACCGCGTCCTGACCCGACAGGGGCCAGCCGCGCCGGGCGGTGCGATGAGCTACGTCGTGAAGGGAAAGATGATCGGCGGCTTTGGATTGTTGGCCTATCCCGCCGACTACGGTAACTCCGGCGTGATGACCTTGATCGTCAATCATGCGGGCCAAGTCTACCAGAAGAACCTTGGCGAGGAGACTGAGGAACGTGCCAAGGAATTGATAGCTTTTGACCCGGACAAAACGTGGAAGAAAGTCGACGCTGCCAATAACTGACAGTGCCGATGGCTCATCGCTGCCGTCACCTGAATGTGTCCATGATCTAACAGGCGGCTTTCATTCGAGGCGTACCAAAGCTCTTTGCAGCAAAGGAAGCTCGCGCCTCAGACCGGCGATTCGCCTTTAGTCGTTTTTCTGAAACCCCGCGCTCGGGAACGAGCGTGCCGCCTTTCAGATAAGCCGAACAATCCGGAGTGATGGCATTGCTCTCTCATCCCAACAATCTGACTTCAGATTGGGCGATCCCTAGCCGGCCGAGCCGCCACAATCGGCGGCGGCGGAGCCTGGTTAAGGGAAGCTGAGACACGGCTGTAACGAGCTGCGCAGGCACAAACGGCTTGATCAAGAGAATGCTATTTGGCACCCCGTGCGAGGCCACTGATCGGCTCCGGCTCCTGTCATGTAGACCACCGGGACGTCCGGATTCAGCTCTGTCTGGCGCGCCTGGCCACGTCCCAGCCGGTGAGGTCGCCGCTCAGGTGAATGTCGGTGAGCAGTGCGCAATATCGCGCGTGATCGCGATCGAGCAGGCCGACGGCTTCCTCGCCGGAGGACACCGTTTTCGTGTCGAAACCACCGTCGGACAAGGCCCCTTGGGCCAGCTCCTGGACCAGATATTCGTCCTCGACGACGAGGATCAGCAGCAACGGATTTGGCAACGTGCTCTATCCTCCAGCCGCACCAACGCGGCAGCAGTCATTCACAAGTGAACATAAGTTCGGGAAGGGGAACCAGGACGCTGATCTGTGATGCGGGGCTGCGCCAGCTTTGAACTCGAGACCGGACAATCAGTCGGATGATCTTCGGCCACAAGCCAGTAGGGCCTAATCGATCCCGTCGGACAGAGGTCATGAACGGATGAATAGGACAGAAGTCTGTAAGCCCAAACGTGTCGGTGAGCCGCTCAAGCCGTCGCTTCGAGCAGTAATTTGAGATGGTTGCAGGTCCCCGCAACCAAGATCCGAAACTCCCGTAGCAGCAGGCTGCGGGAGTTTTGTTTGTGGTCCCGTTTTCCTGTCATGAGCCGCCGGCCAGCTCGGAATCGTGCCCGGTTCTTCTTGAAGCGTGGTGTCGATCAGGCCACGCTTGGCACCGGGGCGAAGCGCAATACGCTCATGAAGGCGAATGCACTCCCGATATAAAAGGCCGGAAGAACAGCGAATCATCCGCGCGATGTCCCGGTGAATCGGACTTCCCTGTCCTGAGATAGACCTACGGGGCAACGGAGAACAGATCCGGATTCGAACTATTGGTCGTCGTGTCAACCTTCCCATTCCAACATCGGGATGCTGAGATCGAGCAGCCGGATCGCCCTGCGCGCGATGTGGTCGATCGCCTCAGTGAGCGTACCGGGCTTGGCATAGAAGGCCGGAACGGGCGGTGCGACGATCGCGCCGATTTCGGTCACCGAGACCATTGCCCGCAAATGTCCGAGATGCAGCGGACTTTCCCGCACCATCAGCACTAGTCTGCGCCGCTCCTTTAACTGGACGTCCGCGGCGCGGACCAGGAGATTGTCGGCGGCGCTGGCGGCGATCGCGGACAGAGTTCGGATCGAGCACGGTGCGACGATCATGCCGGCGGTGCGACAAGAACCGCTGGCGATGCTTGCACCGATATTGTCGATCGAATGATGTCGCGCAGCCATCGCGGCAATGCGGGGCAGGGCATCTTCCCCGACCTCGTGGGCCAACGTCCGTTCGCCGCTTGGTGTCACCACAAGATGCAGCTCGCATTGTTTGGTCGCAGCCAACAATTCGACCACGCGCACGCCCAGTGCGGCGCCGGATGCGCCGCTGATGCCGACGACGATCCGCGGATGGTCAGTCATGGTACGCGCCCTCGCAGCGTGTCCTCAGGAAGCCCGAGGCGCTGCCATAAGGCGTCCACCCGCGCGATGATCGAGCTGTCCATGTCGAGAACGCGGCCCCATTCCCGCGTCGTCTCAGCCCCAACTTTGGTGGTCGCATCAATTCCGAGCTTGCCGCCGAGGCCCGGCTTGGGAGAAGCGAAGTCGAGGTAGTCGATAGGCGTATCGGTGAGCGAGACCAGATCGCGCGAGGGATCGGAGCGGGTCGAAATCGCCCACATCACATCGGCCCAGTTGCGTACGTCGATGTCGGCGTCAACAAGGATCAGGAATTTGGTATAGGTGAGCTGTGGCAGCAGCGACCACAGGGCGAGCATGACGCGGCGCGCCTGACCGGGATAGCGCTTGTTGATCGACGCAATCGCCATCCGATAGGAGCAAGCTTCCGGCGGTAGCCAAAGGTCCACGATTTCAGGCAACTGCCTTCTGACCAGAGGCACGAACAGCTCATTGAGCACTTCCCCGATACGCGACGGTTCGTCCGGCGGGCGGCCGGTGAATGTGGACAGATAGACCGGATTGCGACGCATCGTGATCGCGGTGACCCGCATCACCGGAAAATCCTCCACCGCATTGTAGTAGCCGGTGTGATCGCCAAATGGTCCCTCCGGCGCGGTGTCCTCAGGAGATACCAGGCCTTCGATGACGATCTCCGCGTCAGAGGGCACCATAAGGGGTACGGTGATGCACTTCGAAAGCCGCAGACGTTCGCCACGGATAAGGCCGGCGAAGCGGAACTCCGACAGCGTCTCCGGCAGCGGGAGGACGGCGGAAAGAATGGTTGCGGGATCGGCTCCAATCGCGACTGCGACCGGCATATCGGTCCCGCGCGCCTTCCACATATGATGGTGCCGCGCGCCGCCGCGATGGGCTAGCCAGCGCAGGATGGCGCGGTCCCGGTCGATGACCTGCATCCGGTAGATACCGACATTGATCTCGTCGCCAGCTTCATCGTCCGGCGTCCGGGTGATGACCATAGGCCAGGTGATCAGCGGGCCTGGTTCTCCTGGCCAGCAGACCTGCGCCGGAAGCCGAGTGAGATCGATCTGGTCTCCGCGCCATATAATCTCCTGCACCGGCGGCGCATTGACCTGTTTTGGTCGCATTGTCATAGCCGCATGGGCAAGCGGTAGTTTCGACATAACGTCGGCGAAATCGCGCGGCGGCCGCGGTTCACGGAGCTCCGCCAGCATCTCGCCGAATGCGCTTACCCGCGCCGGATCAACACCGAAGCCCCAGGCGACTCGCTCTGACGTGCCAAACAGATTGACGAGAACAGGCATCCCGGCTGCGGTCCTGTCGGGCATGACCGGCGCTTCAAACAGCAACGCCGGACCGTTGGCCTGCAAGGTGCGCCGGTGAATTTCGGTCATCTCGTGCACGACTGACACGGGCTCCCGGATGCGAACCAGCCGCCCTTGGCTTTCGAGGTGAGACATAAAACCGCGCAGGTCGCGGAATGGTGGCAAGTCGCGACTGGGCACGGATCCCTCATCAAAAAGAAAATGCTGTACGAGATTTTCGGCTCCGTCTTTGTTCCAGAACAAAGACCAGCGGCCGCGGGCGACAGTAAAGCGCTTATCGATGTGCCATTCTGGTCGCATGCGTCCTGCGGAGGGGCTGATAGTGTGAGGATGCCGCCCGTTCCGATGCTTCCGCGACTGATTGCTCGCAGCATCCAGCCGCTACCCCTCGCGCCGCTCCAATTACCATTGGCGTTGGTGCTGCGCTCCGTCGTTGCGCGTCACCCCCGCATTTTTGAGCGTCTTGGGCCTCACGCCAGCAAACGTTTCGGCATCGAACCCACCGATCTGCCATTCGCTTTCGTGCTAGAGCCGGATCCGCGAGCACCAACCGTGATCGCCGTACGCTGCTTGCCTGCTGACATTTCGATCCGGATCGCCGGTTCGATGATGGGACTTCTGGGACTGGTCGACGGGTCCTACGACGGTGACGCCCTGTTTTTCTCCCGCGATCTTGTCATCAAGGGCGATGTCGAGGCAGTTCTGGCGCTACGTAATGCGATTGACGATGCTGACCTCGACCTGGTCGCAGATACCGCGGCCCTGTTCGGGCCGCTGGCGCCACTGGGTCGGTGCCTGCTGGGTGGCGCGCTATCTCAACTGAAGGCTTTGGCGAGCGCAGCGCCGCGGACAGGGGCCGAATCGTGGAGCTGATCTGTCCCGCAGGAACGCCCGCGGCGTTGCGCACCGCAGTCGACGCCGGCGCCGACGCGGTCTATTGCGGGTTTGCCGACGCCACCAACGCACGCAATTTTCCGGGGTTGAATTTCAGCCGGCCAGAACTGCGGGAGGGAATCGCTTACGCCCACCGGCGCGACGCACGGGCGCTGGTGGCCATCAATACATTCCCGAGCGCGGGCGCCGAGGCGCTCTGGCATCGCGCTGTCGACGACGCGGTCGCCGCCAATGCGGATGCGCTCATTATTGCCGACGTCGGCCTCCTCGATTACGCCGCGCGCGCTCATCCGGGCCAGCGTCTGCACTTGTCGGTACAAGCGGCTGCTGCCAATCCGGACGCGATCGGCTTCTATGTGCGTCACTTCAGTATTCGGCGCGTGGTTCTGCCGCGCGTGCTCACAGTGTCGGAAATTGCCGCGGTCACCCGTGCCGTCGATTGCGAGACCGAAGTCTTCATCTTCGGCGGATTGTGCGTGATGGCGGAAGGTCGCTGCTCGCTGTCCTCTCATGTCACCGGACAATCGCCCAATATGAATGGCGTCTGTTCTCCCGCCAGTCACGTCGTTTATCGCGAAGAGAACGGCACACTGGTCTCGCGGCTTGGCGATTTTACCATTAACCGCTTTGCCAAGGGTGAGCCGGCTGCCTATCCGACCCTGTGCAAGGGCCGCTTCAAGACCACACTCGGTTCCGGTTACCTGTTCGAGGATCCCGTAAGTCTCGATGCCGCGGAAATCCTGCCCGGTCTGCGCGCCGCTGGCGTTACCGCGCTGAAAATCGAAGGGCGGCAGCGCAGCCGGGCCTATATTGAGGGCGTGGTTCGTGGCTTCCGCGAACAACTCAATGCCCTCGATGCCGGAGAGAAACTGCCGAAGGGTCGCCTCGCCGCCTTCACCGAGGGGCAAAGTTCTACACTAGGCGCGTACCGCAAGACCTGGCGCTGACAGTAGTGGCGCTGAACGAATATCCCGAACCGAGATAGAAGATTGATGAAGCTTACACTTGGCCCGATCCTGTTCAACTGGCCGCCGGAAGTCTGGCGCGACTTCTATTTTCGTATCGCCGACGAGGCGGCGGTGGATGCGGTCGCGGTGGGCGAAGTGGTGTGCTCGAAGCGGATGCCATTCCTTGGAGAACACCTGCCGTCCGTCATCGAGCGTCTGATCGCCGGGGGAAAGCAGGTGCGATTGAGCTCGCTCGCGCTGATCACCCTGGAACGCGAAAGGCGGTGGACGGAGGAGCTCGCGCGCGACGCCAGTCTCATGGTCGAAGCCAACGACATAACCTGTATCGCCCACCTCGCCGGGCGACCTCATACTATCGGCCCGTTGGTCAATGTTTACAACGAAAGCACGGCAATCTGGTTCGAGGCCCAAGGCGCGCAAAGCATCTGTCTTCCACCCGAACTCCCGCTGGGCGCAATCGCGGCCATCGCGACAGCGGCACCGCAGCTCGAAATGGAGGTGTTTGCTTTCGGCCGGGCGCCACTCGCGATCTCTGCCCGTTGTTACCACGCGCGCCTGCACAAACTTTCCAAAGACAATTGCCGCTTCGTCTGCGCAACCGATCCGGATGGGCTGCCAGTCGATACACTGGACGACGAGCGCTTCCTGGTGGTGAATGGCCTCCAGACTCTTTCTTACGCTTGCACCAATCTGATCGGGGACATCGACGATCTCACTCAGGCCGGCGTTGCATCCCTGCGGTTATCGCCGCAGCACTGCGACATGGTCGCGGTTACCCGCACTTTCCGTGATGTGGTCGACGGCAAGCTCCAGCCCGAGGAGGGCCTGGATCGATTGACCACGGTCTATCCGAACGTACCGACAACCAACGGCTTTCTTCGCGGAAAGCGCGCGACGTCCCAATCTGCACCGGATCTCGCCGACAGAAGTGCTGCAGTCCTCGGGCAGTAACCAGTGGCTGGAATGATTCAGCGCGCCACGGTCGGCGGTTGGTTTTGTGACGATGATGCCTGACAGGTGATGAATGAGTACGACCAGCACCGCGCTGATGCCACTGTTCGGCAAAAGCATCCCGTCTTGCGCGGGCACAGCGGCCCCTCGCTTCATCTAGACGCTCAGCGGATGGGTATGATCCCGGAAGAGACCAGAAATGGCTGAGAGCAAGCGTCGACTTCCTCTTGTCTACTCATGCTCGGGCTGTTCGAGCGCCGCCCAAATGGCCAATCATGTGGCGGTTGGCCTCGATCGAGCCGTCGAGGCTGAAATGTCTTGCATTGCCGGGGTCGGCGGCGATGTCCCCTCTCTCGTGAAGATTGCAAAATCGGGAAGACCAATTCTGGCAATCGACGGCTGCTCTCTCCGTTGCGTGGAGCGCAGCCTAGCACGGCATGAGGTAAGCCCGGCGGTACATCTCATCTTAACCGACCTCGGCATAAAAAAGCGATTCCATGCGGAGTTTGATGAAAGCGATGCATCCGCCGTTTATCGCAGCGCGGTCGCCGCTATCGAATCGATTGAAGCCGATTCCGCAGGCGACAAGCTGATCTGCCAAATCAGCCCGAACGTCGACTCATAGGCAGGGTAGCGGGCGGACGAAGCCGCGTGGCAGCGGCTTCAGGTCGCCTGCGGCGCAGGGGCCGCGGGATGACGTCGATATCGACATGTTTGTCTTAGCCGCCTCCTGGGCGGAGGGCAGCATGTCGCGCGGCCTCTTCGCCGGCGAGACGCCCGAACACGGTCGAAAGCGTGATACCCAGACCCGCAAGATAGCCGTCGCCGAGCACGTTCGCCGCCATGATCATGCCGGCCGCGAAAACATCGCGTAGGGGCCTGCCATCGTTCCCCACGACCCGCATGCGATCATCGACGGCAACGCCGAAATGCATGAACGTCACGCCTGGCCGCATCGGATAGGCCGCAAACGGCGGGACCGTAATCGCGACGGCGTGCGACTTCGGCGGGGTCAGCCCGGTGGTGCAATGTTCGTACACCGGCATATTGTCGGCGGCGCCGAGTGCAGCATTGAAGCTGCGTACCGTTGCTTCCAGCGTCGCCGGTTCGAGACCGAGCTTCGTTGCGAGCGCCGCGACGGTGTTGGCCCGGATCGGCTGCAGCGCGGTTGGCAAGGCGCGGCCGAGACCTTCCGCATCCAGGATTAGATAGGCAATCTGCCCCGGACAGGCTGCGATGCGCGCGCCCCATCGAGAAAAATGGGTTTTGCCTGTATCTTCTCCCTCATCGTGAAAGCGCTCGCCGCCGCGATCGACGACGATTCCGTGCGGAATCGCGGTGATGCGGGTAACGATTCCACCATCGAACTTTGGTCCTCGGGCATCGACGGCAACCATGTGACAGCGCTTGGGGTCGCCGACCGGCCTCGCGCCAGCGTCGAGCATCAGGCGCAATACCGAGCCGGTGAGGTTGGCGGCCCCACGGATCATGAAACCGTCGGCGACCGCGCCAAAACTTTTACGCAGCCAGTCGAGATTGGCCTGATGGCCCCCCGAACACAGCACCAGGGCTTTCGTCGCGACGCGTTCGACGCCGCCGTCATGAACGATGTGGACCTTGCAATGACGGTGGTCGTCGAAGTCGAACGCCACGACTTCGCTCTCGTAGTCGACGGCTACGCCAAGCTTCGCCGCGGTTGCGTAGAGCGCGTTGATCATAGCCTTGCCGCCGCCGAGGAAAAAGGCCGTACGCCGCGAATAGGGCATCGCGCCGCTTGCCGGATCCTGCAGGCGCACGCCATTATCGTCGAGCCATGCCGCGATCGTAGCAGAGCCGCGGATCAATATGCGCGCCAGTTGTTCGTCGGTAGCTGCGCGCGTGACGTGAAGCAGCTCCTTGAAAAAAGTATTCTCGCCATAGGCGTCGGGTACGTACCGTGTCGGCCCGTCATGCATTAAGCGGAAATTTCGCGCGTGGCGGGTATTGCCTCCGCGCAACGCGGCGGGCGCTTGTTCGACGATTCGCACCGAGGCACCACGGCGTCGGGCCGCGATCGCGGCGCACAACGCGGATGCGCCGCCGCCGACCACCAGAACGTCTGGGGTCTGCGGTCTGGCCGCGTCGCTCATGGCCGCTTTCGATCAATCATTGTTCCTATCGCGCGCCCTGCTCCTGAAATGATCTCGGTGTGTGTTTCGGCGCAGCTTTCGGACCATCTCTCGCAGACTATCTGCTTAGTCCTCAATGATCCGGCGCGCTTCGTCCAAGCGCGACGGCTTAGCGGATGGTGCATCCTGCGGTTCAGGGCGACCGCTTTCCGTGGCCTCGATTTGCCCGCTACCAGCCGGTAGGGATTGATCTATCTCAAGCGATTCGGCTCCACTTTTCGAAATAGAGGCCGCGCGCAGGTCTGCTGCAGGTCTTCTGCTCAGCGATGCCGCCGACGCCCAGCTTGCGCGAATGCTTGCATCCGTTGGATCGTTTGGTCGAGGTCACGATCGAGACCACCGCCATCGCCAAGCCGCGCAGGGTGGACCAGATCGGAGCCCATTCTTCCGAGAGCTTACAGGCGCTTTTGACCCAAGACCGTCCTCAGCCCTTCGACGAAGCCGGTCTAAGATCGTCCGCTATCCTTATCGGGATCGACTCGTTCGTTGATCTTCGCGACCGGAAGCCGCCAACCGCGCCTGATCGCCACGACGCGAACCAGGAAACATGAAATCAGCGCCACCGCCGTGACCGGGGCCACCGGTAATTGCAGCATGTGGCCGATCACCACCATTGCTGCCGCGACCAATGCCGCGACGGCATAGAGATCCGCGCGCAGCACCGTGGGAATTTCTGCCAGCAGCACGTCTCGGACCATACCACCGCCGATGCCGGTCACCATCCCGAGGACGGTCGCCATCACCGGATTCAGCCCGAAGGCCAGCGCCTTCGAAGAGCCCGTAACGGCGAAGAGTGCAAGACCCGCCGCGTCGAAAATGAGGATCGCATTCGACATTCGCACAATGAGGAGCGAGCCGTAGAATGTTATGAGCCCGGCCAGGAGCGACACGCCAAGATAGCGCCAGTCGCTGATCGCGCCGGGTGGAACGGCGCCGATCAGGAGGTCGCGGGTGATCCCTCCCGAATTTCCCGCCGCAAATGACAAGACCAGAACGCCGAACAAATCCAGCTGCCGCCGAGCACCTGCCAACGCTCCGCTGAGAGCGAACACGAAAGTGCCGCTCAGATCGAGCACAAGCGGAAGCTTGTCCATGATCCAACTTTCCTTACCCTAGGAGAGGATGAACATGCTTTGACCGGCCGGGAGGTCGGCTCGCATTCTACGCCGGTAGCCACGCCCGAGCCGCGACGACCAGCGCTTCAACGCCCGTTCGTAGCGTGGGATGAAGAACCGGCGCAAATTTCGGACTGTGGTTCACAGGAAGTTCGTTGATTTTGTTCGCCTCCTTGGCCTGTGCGTACGTCTTGGGATCGGTGCCGCCGACGAACCAGAAGACCGATGGGACGTGCCACTCGGAGCCGAACGATCCGAAATCCTCGCTGGCGGGAGCCGGCCCCGTTTCCCGGACTCGCTCCGCTCCGAAATATTCGCGAAAGCTGTCGGCCACTCGCCTGGCGGCATCTTGATTGTTCACATTGAGGGGATAATGATCGATCGCCGTGATTTCCGGCGGCCGCGGCGCGCCCGAAGCAGCCGCCTCTGCATTGGCGATCCTCTCGATTGCTGCCAGAACGCGCTTACGCACGCCCGCATCGAAGGTCCGGACATTCAGTTTGATAATGGCCTCGTCCGGAATGACGTTCTCCTTGGTGCCAGCCTGCAGAACACCTACCGTCAGCACCGCAGCTTCGGCCGCAGCCACCTCGCGCGAAATGATTGTTTGCAGTCGCAGCACGGTCGAGGCCGCCATGACGACTGGATCGATGCTGGCCTGGGGCATCGATCCGTGTGCGCCGCGCCCGAACAGGCGAATTTGCAGGCTGTCCGCCGCCGATGTGATAGCGCCGGCACGCCCGGCGACGGTTCCCGAAGGGCCTACCATAACGTGCTGACCTAAGATCACGTCCGGTTTTGGAAACCGCTTGAAGAGGCCGTCGTCGATCATGGCTTGCGCGCCTTCGCCCGTTTCTTCTGCGGGCTGGAACACCGCCATCAGCGTGCCGCCCCACGAGCTTCGGGCATCCGCCATCAGCTTGGCAGCGCCCGCGAGCCAAGTGACGTGCATGTCGTGGCCGCACATATGTGATACGGGAACTGTTTCGCCG
>Ga0308175_100003394_pt1 | contig 11013 bp, 14 predicted proteins | sample PhyCR1_3_FD_203893 | JGI IMG/M metagenome (GOLD analysis project Ga0308175, IMG submission 203893) | Soil microbial communities from UC Gill Tract Community Farm, Albany, California, United States - DLSLS.C.R1 | ecosystem: Environmental > Terrestrial > Soil > Agricultural land | place: USA... | reverse complement strand
GCACCAGGGCGCCGCCGGCAAGGCGATCCTGCTCGGTCGCAGCCCCGCACCCGACCACCCCTACGAGGTGACCGAGGGGGAGCTCCAGCCCGGCGCCCGCGGGCTGGCGGCGCCGGTGCGCGGCGTCGACGGGCTCGAGGCCAGCGTCGGCATCGTCACCCTCGGCGAGCTCGACATCTCGGCCATCGGACCGCAGGTGGCCGCGGCCGCCGCCGAGGTCGCGGCCTGCCTCTCCTGACGCGTCAGGCGCCGGTGGCGGCCAGCGGCAGCACCCGGTAGGGCACCTGCGTCGCGAGCGCGATCACCGTCGAGCTGCGCATGATCGCGGGGTCCTTGAGGACCAGGTCGATCACCCGCTGCAGGTCGGTGTTGGAGCGCGCCACCACCCGGGCCCACATGTCGCCCGCGCCGGTGATCGTGTGTGCCTCGAGCACCTCGGGGATCGCCGCGAGGTGCCGGCCCACGGTGTCGTGCCCGCCGTGGTCGGCGGTGTCCTGGCGGATCTCGAGGGTCAGGAACGCCGTCACCGGGTAGCCGAGCGCGTCGGGGGAGAGCTCCGGGCCCCACCCGGTGATCACGCCCTGCTCGACGAGCTTGTCCAACCGCGCCTGCACGGTCCCGCGGGCCACGGTGAGCCGGCGCGAGGCCTCGAGGACGCCGATGCGCGGCTCGTGTGCGAAGAGATCGATCAATCTGCGGTCGAGATCGTCCATCATGCCTCCATGACTGGGCAGGCTGCACAGTGTTCCGTCGTACTGTTGCACACTCTGTCGCGCGTCGTCAGGCTGTGCGCCATGACTTCCACGGTTTCGACAAGCTCCACCACCGAACAGGCCTCCACCGGCGGTGCGCTCACCGCCGACGAGCTCAGGGCCGACCTGACCCTCGACCAGCTCCAGCAGCTGGTCGGCCTGGTCGAGTACGACGAGGACGGCGACGTCTTCCCGGTGACCGGCTGGGACTCGATCGTCTTCGTCGTGGGCAACGCGACCCAGACCGCGCACTACTACCAGTCCGCGTGGGGCATGCGGCTCGAGGCCTACTCCGGCCCCGAGAACGGCAACCGCGACCACAAGTCGTTCGTGCTGCGCTCCGGCTCGATCCGCTTCGTCATCAACGGCGCGGTCGACCCCGACAGCCCCCTCGTCGAGCACCACCGCAAGCACGGCGACGGCGTCGTCGACATCGCGCTCGAGGTGCCCGACGTCGACAGGTGCATCGCGCAGGCGCGCCGTGCCGGTGCGACCGTCGTACGCGAGCCCGAGGACATCAGCGACGAGCACGGCACCATCCGCATCGCCGCGATCGCGACGTACGGCGACACCCGCCACACGCTGGTCGACCGGTCGCGGTACGACGGCCCCTACCTGCCCGGCTACGCCGCCGCGGAGAGCACCTGGGTCAAGCGCGAGGGCGAGCCGAAGCGGCTCTTCCAGGCGCTGGACCACATCGTCGGCAACGTCGAACTCGGCCGGATGGATGAGTGGGTCACCTTCTACAACAAGGTGATGGGCTTCGTGAACATGGCGGAGTTCATCGGCGACGACATCGCCACCGACTACTCCGCGCTGATGTCCAAGGTGGTCGCGAACGGCAACCACCGCGTGAAGTTCCCGCTCAACGAGCCCGCGATCGCGAAGAAGAAGTCGCAGATCGACGAGTACCTCGAGTTCTACCGCGGCGCCGGCGCCCAGCACCTCGCGCTGGCCACCGGCGACATCCTCGCGACCGTCGACGCGCTGCGCGCCAACGGCGTGGAGTTCCTCGACACCCCGGACTCCTACTACGAGGACGCCGAGCTGCGCGAGCGGATCGGCCAGGTGCGGGTCCCGATCGAGGAGCTGCAGAAGCGCAAGATCCTGGTCGACCGCGACGAGGACGGCTACCTGCTGCAGATCTTCACCAAGCCGCTCGGCGACCGGCCGACGGTGTTCTTCGAGCTGATCGAGCGGCACGGCTCGCTGGGCTTCGGCAAGGGCAACTTCAAGGCCCTCTTCGAGGCGATCGAGCGCGAGCAGGACAAGCGCGGCAACCTCTGAGCGTCTCGAGATCTGCCCCGGTGGTCGGCGACGTCAGCTGATGTCGCCGACCAGCTCGGCCTCGGCCTCGTCCGGGCTGTGCGGCGCGGGCAGCTCCTCGCCCCGGAGGTGGCGCGCGCCGCCGGCGAGGACGAGGACGGCGACCGCCACGGCGGCCGCACCCATCCAGAACGGCGCGTGGATGCTGACGTTCTCGCCCAGCTTGCCGGCGGCGTACGGCGCGACCGCGCCGCCGGAGAACCGGACGAAGGAGTACGCCGCCGACGCCACCGGGCGCTCGACGGGCGCGGCGCCCATGACCGCCTCGGTGATCACGGTGTTGTTGATGCCGAGGAACGCGCCGGCGACGATCACGCCGACGACCAGCACGGCCTTCTCGTCGGTCCAGATCGCCATGGCCGCGAGGTCGAGGGCGAAGAGCGACAGCGAGGTCAGCATCGTCGGCACCGACCCGATCGCGCGCTGGAGCAGCGGCGCGACCCACACCGAGGTGATCGCGAGCAGCAGCCCCCAGCCGAAGAAGATCAGGCCGACCTGGTGGGCGGTCATGTCCAGCGGGAACGGCGTGAAGGCGAGCAGCGTGAAGAAGCCGACGTTGTAGAACAGCGCGGTCAGCGCGACGGTCAGCAGGCCGGGGTAGCGCAGCGCGCGGAACGGGTCGGCGAGCGACGTACGCCGTCCGACGGCCGGGGTGCGGGGGAGCAGGAAGGCGGTGGCGAGCAGGGCGATCGTCATGAGCACGGCCACCCCGTAGAACGGGGCGCGCCACGAGATCGAGCCGAGCACACCGCCCACGAGCGGGCCGGCCGCGATGCCGAGCCCCAGGGCCGCCTCGAAGAGGATGATCGCCTGGCCGGTCGAACCGCGCGCGGACATCACGATGGTGGACAGGGCGGTGGCGATGAACAGCGCGTTGCCCAGCCCCCAGCCCGCACGGAAGCCCACGATCTGGCCGACGGTGTCCGAGGAGCCGGCCAGGGCTGAGAAGACGATGATCAGCACCAGGCCGATGAGCAGGGTCTTCTTGGCGCCGATGCGCGAGGAGACCACGCCCGTGATGAGCATCGCGACGCCCATGACCGCCATGTAGCTGGTGAACAGCAGCGACACCTGGCTCGGCGTGGCGTCGAGCTGGTCGGCGATCGGCTTCAGGATCGGGTCGACCAGGCCGATGCCCATGAAGGCGATCACGCAGGCGAAGGCGACGGCCCAGACCGCGCGGGGCTGCTTGAGGAACGAGCCGTTGGCGGTGGGCTCGGCGGTGGAGGTGTGGGTCACGAGATTCCCTTCTCGTCGTTGCTCGGGGCGAGGACGTCGCGGAGCACGGCGACGGCCGTGGCGAGGTCCTCCGTGCTGTGGGTGCCGTGCGCGGCGAGGAGCGCCGCCACTCGTTCGCCGTGCCTCCGGCGGATGCGGCCCAGCTCTCCCCGGCCCGCGTCGCTGAGGGTGACGAGGCTGCTGCGCGCGTCGTCGGGGTTCGCCGCCTTGGTCACCCAGCCGCGCTCGACGAGCTGGGTCACGGCCGCCGACATGGTCGGTTGCGAGCAGCGGTCGAGGGCGGCGAGCTGCGTGATGCCCAGCGGGCCGTGCTCGTCGAGGAGGGAGATGATCCGCGTCCCGGCGGGCAGCTCGAGCTCGCGGCGTACGGCGCGCACGAGGCGGGCGGCGTGCACGACGAGATCGCTGGCGAGCTCGACGTCGGAGGACTGGTGGGACACGTCAGGCAATATTACATAGGAAACCTATGTATTGCCACGTGATGCGGCCCACGGCCGGCGCCGGCTGCGGCATGATCGGAGCATGGCGACGTACATCGCGTTCCTGAGGGCGATCAACCTCGGTCCGACCCGCAAGTTCCCCAAGGACGCCATCAGGGCGGCCGTGGAGTCGAGCGGCGGCACGCGGGTGGAGACCTACATCAACACCGGCAATGTGCGGCTCGACTCGTCCCTGCGCTCGCGGACCAGGCTCGAGGCCGCGCTCGAGGAGTCCTTCCTGGCCGACCGGGGCTTCGAGGTCCCGACGATCGTGTTCACCCCGGCCGAGCTGCGCGAGATCGCCGAGGACGCGAAGCGGTTCGCCGACGGCCACGACGGGCGGCACTACGTCTCGCTGCTCAAGGAGCCACCCTCGGCGGCCGCCGTCGAGCTGGTCGAGGCCGCCGGGACGGCCGGTGAGGTCGCCCGGGTCGGCGGACGCGCCGTACACCTCCTGCTGGGGTCGGACTACCACACGGCGACGCTGACCAACGCGGTCGTCGAGAAGCACCTCGGGATCGCGACGAACCGCAACCTCAAGGTGGTCCGCACGCTCGCCGAACGCTGGGGAGCCTGATCTCCGCTGCGTGGACATCGGGTGGCAGATCCGGCGTTTCCTCCATGAGATCGGCGCCGGAACGGATAGAACTGTTCGGCTCACCCGCTCATCCAACGGAGGATTTCCCGCATGTCGCAGCCCACGCCGTCGCGTCGCGCCCTGCTCCGAGTTCGCCTCCGTCGACTGGAAGCTGGTCTCGAACGGCCAGCCGATCACGGTGAGCTGAGCGGGCCCATCCATGGGAACGGCGCTCACTCCCCGCGGAACGCCGGCTTCCGCTTCTGGGAGAACGCGCGCATGCCCTCGGCGACGTCGGAGGTCCGGAGCAGGACCGTCTGACCGGTGCGTTCGCGCTCGAGGGCGTCGTCGAGGTGGGGGAGCGTGGCCGCGTTGACGGCCTTCTTGCTGGCGGCCAGGGCCAGCGGGGGACCGGCGGCGAGGCGGTGGACGAGCTTGTCCACCAGGTCGGTGAACGAGTCGTCCGGCGCCACGTGGGTCACCAGCCCGGCGTCGTACGCCTCGCGGGCGGTGAGGGGCTCGGCCAGCAGGGCCATCCGCATGGCGCGGGCCCGGCCGATCGAGGCGGCCACCGTGGCGGTGGCGCCACCGTCGGGCATCAGCCCGATCCGGGCGAAGGCGAGCAGGAAGCTGGCCGACTCCGCCGCCACCACGATGTCGGCCGCCAGGGCCGCCGAGCAGCCGACCCCGGCAGCGACGCCGTTGACCGCGGCCACGACCGGCTTGTCGAGCCGGGTGATCGCCCGGATGATCCGGTTGGCCCGGTCCAGCGCGGAGACGTCGAAGTGCTCGTGGGCGTCGGCCCCCGAGATGTCGGCGCCGGTGCTGAACGCGTGGCCGGTGCCGGTCAGGACCACGACGCGGACGTCGTCACGGCCCGTGGCCTCCTCGACGAGGCGGGCGACGTCGTCGGCCATCGTGGCGCTCAGCGCGTTGAAGACGTCCGGCCGGTTCAGGGTCAGCCACAGCACGCCGTCCTCGGTGCGGACCTCGAGGTCAGCCAAGGGAGACGCCTGCGTCGCGCATGACCTTCAGCGCCTCCTCGGTGGTGGCCGGTGCGATGCCCGCGCAGAGGCGCCGGAGCACCCGCGTCTCGAACCCGCTCGCGGCGGCGTCCAGCGCGGTCAGCTTCACGCAGTGGTCCAGGGTGAGGCCGCAGACGTCGACGTGGCTGACCTCGTGCTCCCGCAGCCAGTCGACCAGGGACGTGCCGGTGGTGGTCCGCCCCTCGAAGCCGGAGTACGCCGCCGCGTGCTCGCCCTTGAGGAAGATCGCGTCGAAGGGCTGCGGGTCGAGGTTGGGGTGGAAGGCCTCGCCGTCGGTGCCCACCTGGCAGTGCACCGGCCAGGAGTCGACGTAGTCGGGGTTCCTCGACCAGTGCGCGCCCGGGGCGATGTGGTGGTCCTTGGTGGCCACGACGTGGTCGTAGTCCGGGGCCTCCGGGTCCTTGGTGACCCAGTGGTGGAGGATCTCGGCGATGTCGTGGGCCACCTGCGCGCCGCCCTCGACCGGCAGCGAGCCGCCCTCGCAGAAGTCGTTCTGCACGTCGGTCACGATCAGCGCACGCTTCATGGCGGCGAGCCTAGTCACTCGCGCCCCGGTCGCCCAGCGTTCCGCGCCGGGTCAGCCGCCCAGGTGGACCGTCTCGATGACGGCCTCGCCCCGCGACATCTGCTGGGCCGCGATCGGCAGCTCGTCGCGTGAGCGCTGGTGCCGCGACCGGGCGTCGTCGAGCGGCTCGCGGCCGACCACCACGCCGTCGCGGACGAGGGGGACGAGCAGCGGCCGGTCGTCGCCGTCGTCGACCGGCGGCGTGCCGATCCCGATCACCTCGGCCTCGGCGACCCCGTGCGGGTCGCGGCGGCGCAGGGCGTACTTGCGGCCGCCGATGGAGATCTTGTCCTGGCTCTTCTTGGCCACGGAGATCATCGTGCCGGTGTCGTCCTCGCGAGCCACCAGCTTGTAGACGAAGCCGCTGGTCGGGTGGCCCGAACCGGTCACCAGCTCGGTGCCTACGCCGTACCCGTCGACCGGGGCCGCCGCCAGCGACGCGATCGCGAACTCGTCGAGGTCGCTGGTGACGATGATCCTGGTGCTCGTCGCCCCCAAGGAGTCGAGCTGGGCCCGCACCCGGTGGGCCAGGGTGCCGAGGTCGCCGGAGTCGAGGCGCACCGCGCCGAGGTCGGGTCCGGCCACCTCCACGGCGAGCCGGACCGCTTCGGCGATGTCGTAGGTGTCGACCAGCAGCGTGGTGCCCTTGCCCAGCGACTCGACCTGGGCGCGGAACGCCTCCTCCTCGGAGTCGTGCAGCAGCGTGAAGCTGTGCGCGCTGGTCCCCGCGGTCGGTACGCCGTACCGCTGGCGGGCGGCGAGGTTGGAGCTGGTCGCGAACCCGGCGACGTACGCCGCCCGCGCCGCCGCGACCGCGGCCTCCTCGTGGGTGCGCCGCGAGCCCATCTCGATGCAGGGCCGGTCGCCGGCGGCCCTCGTCATCCGCGACGCGGCCGAGGCGATCGCCGAGTCGTGGTTGTAGATCGACAGCAGCACGGTCTCGAGCAGCACCGCCTCGGCGAACGTCGCTTCGACGGTCAGCACCGGTGAGTAGGGGAAGTACGTCTCGCCCTCGGCGTAGCCCCAGACGTCACCGGTGAAGCGGTACGACGCCAGCCACTCCAGCGTCGGGCGGTCCACGACGTCCTCGAGCACCGCGAGCACCTCGTCGTCGAAGCGGAACCGCTCGAGCGCGTCCAGCGCTCGGCCCACACCCGCGACCACGCCGTACCGACGGCCCTCGGGGAGCCGGCGGGGGAAGAGCTCGAACACCGCGCGCCGGTGGGCGGTGCCGGCCTGGAGGGCCGCCTGGAGCATGGTCAGCTCGTAGTGGTCGGTGAGCAGGGCCGTCGAGGCGTTCACGTCGCCCAGCGTAGGGGCCGGCGTGCGGCGCGCCGTGAGGACTGGTCGTGGCCCGGCCATGTGCCACGATGGATGGGTGTCCGCCGCCAGTCCGGTCGAGGTCGAGCCGACCACCACTCCCGACGAGATCACCCTCCCCGCGACTCCGTGGGTGACCATCGTCTGGAACGACCCTGTGAACCTGATGTCCTACGTCACCTACGTGTTCCAGAAGTACTTCGGCTATCCGAAGAAGAAGGCCGAGAAGCTGATGATGGAGGTGCACGAGGACGGCAAGTCCGTCGTCAGCACCGGCAGCCGCGAGGAGATGGAGCGGGACGTGCAGGCGATGCACGAGTACGGCCTGTGGGCGACCATGGAGCGGTCGGAATGAGCGGCGGCTTCGCCAGGCACCGGCGCAGCGGCCGGGTCATCGCGAACTTCACCGGCTTCGAGGCCGACCTGCTGCGGTCGCTGGCCTCGCAGCTGGTGGAGCTGCTGCGCAACGAGGCGGCCGTCCCGCGGGACACCAGCGACCCGTTCGAGGCGATGATGGACTTCTCGGGCCCCACCTCCGAGCCCGAGGACCCGGTCCTCGCGCGGCTCTTCCCGACGGCGTACCCCGGCGACGAGGAGGCCTCTTCGGAGTTCCGCCGGTTCACCGAGGGCACGCTGCGCGACGGCAAGGCCAAGGCCGCCTGCGAGGTCATCGACAGCCTCGAGGAGGCCGGCCTTCCCCCGGAGCTGACCGAGGAGGGCCTGATGATCGACGTGGAGCTCGACGAGCCGGCCGCGGAGACCTGGCTGCGCTCGTTCACCGACCTGCGGCTCGCCCTCGCGACCCGGCTCGGGGTCGAGGAGGGCGACGAGGCGTTCTGGTACGCCCTGCCCGACGAGGACCCCCGCGCCCAGGCGCACGACATCTACGAGTGGGTGGGCTATCTCCAGGAGACCCTCGTCGACGCCCTGTCGAGCTGACCTCGGGAGCCCGACCCCGGCTTCCGGGCCCGGAGCCGGCGAATGATGTACTCCGCCGCATGCGTGCGTCTCGTGGGTCCCTGGTCGTGTCCGCCCTGTTCCTCGCCGCCTCGTTGACCGCGTGCAGCAGCGACGACGGCAGCGAGGCAGAGGGGGCCCCGTCGACCAAGCCCAGCCCGACCATGACCGAGGAGGCGCGCTCCACCTGCGACGTCACGGTCGAGCTCGCCGGGGACGCCACGACGTCCTGGCATGGTGAGGGCTTCGCCACGACGGAGAACACCTCCGGTCCTCCGGCCTTCTACCAGGCCTCGGACAAGGGCATCTCGGTCTCCCTCTACTCCGAGGGCAACGGGTTCGAGGCCCCGAGCGCCGTCGTCACCGTCAGGAAGACGACCTACACCACCCAGCCGGACGCCTCCGGGGTCGAGGTCGACGACGCCGGCGCGGGCGGCAAGGTCGACGCCGACGCCGAGGGCATCGCGCCCGACTCCGTGCTGCACGTGAAGGCCGAGTTCAGCTGCTGACGCTGCGCTGCAGGTCACGCCGGCGGCGTCTTGCATGGTGGGCCCGGTCGGGCGCGGTCGGACACCCAAATACGCTGGACCGGTGCTGACCATCGACAAGGCGACGTACGACGCGATCGTCGCGCACGCGAAGCGAGACCACCCCGACGAGGCCTGCGGCATCGTGGCCGGCCCGGAGGGCAGTGACCGCCCCGAGCGCGTCGTGGAGATGGTCAACGCGGCGGGCAGCCCGACCTTCTACGAGTTCGACTCGACCGAGCTGCTCGACCTGTACAAGCAGATGTGGACCAACGACGAGGAACCCGTCGTCATCTACCACTCGCACACGGCCACCGAGGCCTACCCCAGCCGCACCGACATCGGCCTGGCCAGCGAGCCCGGCGCGCACTACGTGTTGGTGAGCACACGCGAGCACGGGAATAACGACGGCCCTGTGGAGTTCAGGTCCTACAGAATCATCGACGGCGCGGTGACCGAGGAAGAGGTCACCGTCGTGCCCGAGCTGACCTGACAGTCAAGGAGTGATCGATGGCCATCGAGGTCCGGATCCCGACCATCCTGCGCACGTACACCGGCGGCGAGAAGGCCGTCACCGGTGACGGCGGCAAGCTGAGCGCGCTCATCGACGACCTGGAGACCAGCCACCCGGGTCTCAAGGAGCGCCTCATCGAGGACGGCGACCTGCGCCGCTTCGTCAACGTGTACGTCAACGACGAGGACGTGCGGTTCATCGGCGGTCTCGACGCCGAGCTCAGCGACGGCGACGAAGTCGTCGTGCTGCCCGCCGTCGCGGGCGGCTGAGCCCGACCGGCTCGGCCCGACGACGATGACTCGGTACGACAACCTCCTCGCCTCCGTCGGCAACACCCCGCTCGTGGGGCTGCCGCGGCTCTCGCCGACCCCCGAGGTGCGGCTGTGGGCCAAGCTCGAGGACCGCAACCCGACCGGCTCCATCAAGGACCGCCCGGCGCTGCGGATGATCGAGGAGGCCGAGAAGGACGGGACGCTCCGTCCCGGCTGCACGATCCTCGAGCCCACCTCTGGCAACACCGGCATCTCGCTGGCGATGGCGGCCAAGCTCAAGGGCTACCGGATCGTCTGCGTGATGCCGGAGAACACCTCCGAGGAGCGCCGCCAGCTGCTGCGCATGTGGGGCGCCGAGATCGTCTCCTCGCCCGCCGCCGGTGGTTCGAACGAGGCGGTCCGGGTCGCCAAGGGCATCGCGGAGGACCACCCGGACTGGGTGATGCTCTACCAGTACGGCAACGCCGCGAACGCGCTCTCGCACCAGGAGGGCACCGCGCCCGAGATCCTCGCCGACCTGCCGTCGGTGACCCACTTCGTCGCCGGTCTCGGCACCACCGGCACGCTGATGGGCGCGGGCCGCTTCTTCCGGAGCGCCAAGCCCGAGGTGAAGATCGTCGCCGCGGAGCCGCGGTACGGCGAGCTGGTCTACGGGCTGCGCAACCTCGACGAGGGCTTCGTCCCCGAGCTGTACGACGCCGATCTCATCGACGCGCGGTTCTCGGTCGGCCCGCGCGACGCCGTGCGCCGCGTCCGTGAGCTGCTCGAGCTCGAGGGCATCTTCGCCGGCATCTCCACCGGCGCGATCCTGCACGCCGCCCTCGGCCAGGCCGCCAAGGCGGTCAAGGCGGGGGAGCAGGCCGACATCGCGTTCGTGGTCTGCGACGGCGGCTGGAAGTACCTGTCGACCGGTGCCTACGAGGGCACCGTCGACGACGCCGAGGACCGCCTCGAGGGTCAGCTCTGGGCGTAGCAGTGACGCTGATCTCCGGTGACGTGCGCCGCGATGGCCTGCGCACCGGGGGACCTTCCATCTAGCCTTGGCTCTTGTGTCCGCCCTGCCCAGTCCCGATGCGCCCGGTCCCGAGACCCGCGACGCCCCCATCGGAATCTTCGACTCCGGCTTCGGCGGACTGACCGTCGCCCGCTCGGTCATCGACCAGCTGCCGCACGAGTCGATCCTGTACGTCGGCGACACCGCGCGGCAGCCGTACGGCCGCAAGCCGATCGGCGAGGTGCGCGAGTACGCCCTCGAGTGCCTCGACCACCTCGTCGAGCGGGGGGTGAAGGCGCTCGTCATCGCCTGCAACTCGGCCAGCGCCGCGATGCTCCGCGACGCCCGGGAGCGGTACGACGTACCCGTGGTGGAGGTGATCCTCCCGGCGACCCGGCGGGCCGTCGCCGCCAGCCGGACCGGCCGGATCGGCGTCATCTGCACC
>Ga0308175_100003392_pt1 | contig 11017 bp, 10 predicted proteins | sample PhyCR1_3_FD_203893 | JGI IMG/M metagenome (GOLD analysis project Ga0308175, IMG submission 203893) | Soil microbial communities from UC Gill Tract Community Farm, Albany, California, United States - DLSLS.C.R1 | ecosystem: Environmental > Terrestrial > Soil > Agricultural land | place: USA... | reverse complement strand
GACCCGGATCCCCGTCTCCCGTAGCACGAGCTGGTCCTCCCGCTGCTTCGCGTTCTTCAGGCGGCGCCGTACCTCCTTCGCCGCGCGGCGGCGCGTGACGACGTCCGGCTCGAAGACGTCACCTGCCGCCGAGAGCAGACGCGTGCGCTCCTCGACGGTGAGCTCCTGGAGGAGCGTGCGGTCGCGCCCGATTGCCTCGAGCGTCTCGATCGCGGCCCGTAGCCGCGCCGCAACCACGTCTTCGTGCTCACCGATCGCCACGCGCGGAGGGTAGCGGGGAAGGGCGCGAACGGCCCTTCCCCGCTCCCGTCTCGCTAGTGCTTGGAGACGCGGAAGTTCTGCGAGCTGACTGCGGTGCCGTCCGGGGTCGTGACCGTGATGGCTCCGGTCTTCGCCCCCGAGGGCACGTTCACGGTGATCTTCGTGTCGGTGGGAGACGTCGGAACGACCGATGCTCCGTTGCCGAATCTCACGGAGGTGGCACCGGCAAGCCCGGAGCCCGTGATCGTGACGAGCGTGCCGACAGGTCCCGAGGTCGGCGAGATCGACGTGATCGTCGGCCCGGCGGTCGTCGTCGTGACGGTGAAGCTGCTCGCGCTCGTGCCCGTGCCGGCGGAGGTCGTGACCGCGATCGGCCCGCTCGTCGCACCCGCGGGCACCGTCGCAGTCACCTGCGTGGCGCTGTCGACGGTGAACGACGCAGCAGCCCCGTTGAACGTCACCGCGCTCGCATCCGTGAAGCCGGTGCCGGTGACGGTCACCCGTGTGCCTGCCGTCCCACTCGTCGGCGAGAACGACGAGATCGTCGGGGCTGCTGCCCCCGGCGACACCGTGAAGCTCGCGGTGCTCGCGCCGGTGCCACCTGCGTTCGTGACCGAGATCGGCCCGGTCGTCGCACCCGCGGGCACCGTCGCAGTCAGCTGCGTGGCGCTGTTGACGCTGAACGACGCGGCCGTCCCGTTGAACTTCACCGCGCTCGCACCCGTGAAGTTGGTGCCCGTGACGATCACCGACGTACCTGCCGCACCACTCGTGGGCGAGAACCCGCTAACGGTGGGGGCCGCCTGCGTGGAGGACGAGCAGCCGGGCAGCTGGAACGATGCGATCTGCGTCAGCCAGTCGTCGCCGGCCAGTGTCGTCGGGTGCGCGTCGTAGTACTCGTTCGTGTACCAGAACGTGCACCCGTCGGGATCGATCGTCATTGCGCTGTAGTCGCCCCAACGGTGGTTCGTGCTGCCGTCGGAGAAGGTGCAGCACTGGAACCCGGCGCCTTGCACGATTGTCCCCTCGCCCTGCGTCAGCTGGTTGAGCGGATCGCCCGCGAGCCGTCCCGAGTAGCGAAGCGCCGGATACATGCTCGCGTCGGAGACGCTATAGCCGATCGCCATGTCGCCGTTCTTGTCGACGGCGAGGCTCGGCATGAACCGGTTCAGCGAATCCGGCGCCCAGGTCGACTGCTGCCGCACCGCGCCGATCGCCCCGCCGGTGACCGGCAGCTCGTACCAGCGCACCTGGGCCACGGAGCCGCCGTTCCCGACCGTGTGGGTGAGCCAGAGCGACTCCCGTCCGTTCAGGTTCGTGTACTGGTTCTGCATCATCAGGCGGTAGCTCAGCGTGTCGAGCGTGTTGCCGTCTCGCTCCGGCACGTCGCTCGGTCCGACGCTGAACGTCGAGATCGACGTGTTCGTCGGACCGGTGAATGTCGAGTTCGACGGCGTCGCCCAGTCGACATGGAACTTCCATGTGCGGATCGCATAGGAGCCGTAGATCGAGGCGAAGTAGTTCGGAGAACCGGCCGGCGGCGCGCCCGTGACCTGACGCGCGTTCGACGGGAGCAGGCTGAAGACCGAGACGCCGCTGACCGTCTTCGCGACGGAGAACGTCACGGCTTGCGCGGCGGGGTCGCCGGCCTCCATCTGCTGGCGGTTGAACGCCCAGACCTGGACGTGCTGGAACGCCTCCGAGCCAGTGCTTGCGAAGATGTTCGCGGACATGTAGATGCCGTCCGGCCAGACGCCGAGCTTCGGGTAGTCCGGGAGGCTCGACCCGGACTCGGTCTGCCAGGCGTAGAAGTTCCAGCCGCCCGAGACCGGGTCGCCGGTCTTCGAGACGGCGATGCACTGGTAGAACGGGCCGGTCGAGAAGTTCGACCAGGCGAAGTCGGTGACGATGAAGCGGCCGCCGAACGGGTCATAGAGCGCGACCGGGTCACCCTGGTTGGAGCTGTCGCACGGCGTGCCCGTGTGCCCCTGCGAGAAGAGGTCGTCGAACGTGGTCAGTGCCTGCGGCGTGCCGGTCTTGGAGTAGATCCCGATCGAGGTGTTGACCGTCTGGACGTAGTTCGACGGGCCGACGTCGCCGTTCGGGTCGGGGGGCCAGCCTGCGCCCCAGTTCGTGTGGTCAAGCCCGGGGAAGTTCGTAACGGTTCCCGCGACGAGCGCGGTCGCGGGGGCAGTCTGGAGCGCGCTGTCTTTCGTCGCAGCGCCCGGCAAGACGTCGGAGGGCGCCCGCGGCTCCGGACGCGCTTCGCTCCTCACGATGTTCCCGTGCGGGATGTGGCGGATGTCGCCGCCGAAATGGCCGAACCCTGCGGGGGCGATCGCCCGCGGGTGCGAGGTCTGCCCCGACGGATCGGCGGCATGCGCCGGCGGCGTCGCTCCGCCCCCGACGAGCGCGACCGCGACGACAAGCCCAGCGATCGTCGCGACCGTGACCGTGGTACGAAAAACCTTCCCCTTCACCTGAGACCCCCTCGTGACGTGAAGCACGATTACCGGTGCGCCGGAGAATAGCCGCGAAAGCAGCCGGGTCAAGGGTGAATTCGGGTGCTACGCGGGTACTACTCGGAGTCGTCGTCGCCGGAGCGCTTGCGCCAGAACGTCAGGACGCCGACCATGCCGGCGACGAGCAGCGCAATCGCGCTGCGGTTCGGCTTCTTCGTCTCGGGATCGATCGAGGGGGCAGCCTCTTTCGCCTTGCGCTTCAGGACGCGCTTCCCGATCGCCCAGGTCACCCAGCCGACGGCGGCGTTCCTGCGATTGAAGACGCTCACGAATTCAGCCTACCCCGCCCCGCGCGGGCGCCAAACAAGAAAACAGGGCTCCGCCTCACTGCGGCGCGGAGGCGGAGCCCTGGCAGCCGGGAACCTGCGGGCGGGCGAGGCTCCCGGCGGGACGAGGGCACGTCCAGGAGTTGAGATGCCCCGTGCGGGCGAAACTTGCGTCGGCAGGCGCGGGGTTTTACGGATCGCTTACGTTGCCGGTTTCAAACCATAGACAACTAATGGCAATCCGATCTATCTTCTGGAGCGTGAACATCGGCGGAACGTGGGCCCCGCTTCGGGAGCGCCCATTCCGGTTGCTCTGGCTCGGCCGCGTGGCGTCCGCAGCCGGCGATGCACTCGTTCCCGTCGCGCTCGCCTTCGCCGTCCTGTCCGTGCGCCACTCCGCGACCGCGCTCGGCGGCGTGCTCGCAGCGTTCACGATCGCGCGCGTCGTGTTCACGCTCGCGGGCGGAGTGATCGCCGACCGTTTCCCGCGCCGGGCGGTGATGATCGGCTGCGACGGCACCCGCGCGGCCGTCGAGGCGTTCACGGCGGTGATGTTGCTCACGCATGCGATGACGCTGCCGCTCTTCTTCGCCACCGCCGCCATCTTCGGCGCCGCCTCCGCGTTCTTCGCGCCTGCGTCGGACGGGCTCGTTCCGAAGACGGTCAGCCCCGCGAACCTGCAGACCGCGAACGCGCTCCTCGCGACGTCGCGCAACGGGCTGAGCGTCTTCGGGCCGGCGGTCTCCGGCATCCTGATCGTCGCCGTCGGCACCGGCTGGGTGTTCGCAATCGACGCCGTCAGCTTTCTCGTCAGCATCTTCTTCCTCGCGCAGCTGAAGGTCCCGTCGCACGTGCGCCCGCAGCGCGGGCATTTCGTGCGCGAGCTGCGGGACGGCTGGCACGAGGTGGTCTCGCGCGACTGGGTGCGCGCACCGATCGCCGGCTTCGCGATCTCGAACGTCTGCTTCGCCTCGTTTCTCGTGCTCGGCCCCACGATCTTCCGCGAGCATCCGCACGGCGCGCGCGACTGGGGGATCGTCTCGACGTGCGGCGCAATCGGCGCGATCGCCGGCAGCCTCGTCTCGGCGCGCTACCGGCCGTCACGGCCGCTGACCATGTGCTTCCTGGCAACGACGCTCGTCGCGCTGCCGATCGCCGCGCTCGCCGGGCCGCTGCCGACGCTCGCGATCGCCGCCGCCTGGCTCGCGGGGTCCGGCTCGATCACGTTCGCGAACACCTACTGGGAGACGACGCTCCAGCAGCGGATCCCCGAGAACGTGTTCGCGCGCGTCCGCTCCTACGACATCCTCGTGTCCTTTGTGTTCATGCCGGTCGGGATGATCGCCTTCGGCCCGATCGCGCACGTGTTCGGGAACGAGCCGACGCTGCTCGTCGCGGCAGGTGTCGCGTGCGCGACGAGCGTCGTCGTGGCATTCGTGCCCGGCGTGCACGCCGTCGCGGCGCGGCGGAGCGAACCGCTCGAGCCCGGAGCGCCCGTCGCGAACCAGGTCCCGGTCTAGGCCGGCGCCTTCTTCTTGTTCGGCAGGTGGATCGCGCGGCCGAGCGCGACGAGCCCGGCCTCCTTGATCGCCTCGGAGAGCGTGGGATGCGCGGCCATCCCGTCGGCGACCGTCTCGACCGTCGCCTCCGCGTCGATCGCGACCGTGCCCGCCTCGATCAGGTCGGTGACGTGCGGGCCGACCATGACCAGGCCGAGCAGCTCGCCGTAGCGCGTCTCGTGGATCGACTTCACCCAGCCGACCGTGTCTCCCTGCATCACGGCGCGCGCGTTCGCCTGCCACGGAAAGACGCCCGTTGCGACGTCGTCGCCGTAGAGCTCGCGCGCCTGCGCCTCGGTGAGGCCGACGCCTGCGATCTCCGGATCGGTGTAGATCGGCCGCGGCACCGCACGGTTGTCGACGATCGCGTCGTGGCCGCACGCGTTCTCGGCGGCGACCTCGCCCTCGCGGAACGCGGTATGGGCGAGCTGCCAGTAGCCGGCGCAGTCGCCCACGGCGTAGATGTGCGGCACGCTCGTCCGCCGGTGCTCGTCGGCCGTGATGCCCTTGCGCCGGTCGAACTCCACACCTGCGGCTTCGAGGCCGATGCCCTCGACGAGCGGCCCGCGCCCGACAGACACGAGCATCAGGTCGCACTCGATGCTCTCGCCGTCGCCGAACGAGACGGCAAGCGAGTTGCCCCGTTGCTCGACACCGGTGCACTGCTTGCCGAGCTGCAGCGTGATGCCGCGCTTCGAGAACTGCTTCGCGAGCTCCTTCGCCGCGTCCGCATCCTCCTGCGGGATCAGCGTGTCGAGCATCTCGATGATCGTCACCTCGGAGCCGAAGCGGTTGAAGATCGATGCGAATTCCGCGCCGATGATGCCGCCGCCGAGGATGACGAGGCGCCTCGGCACCTCGGTCTGCGCGAGGAGGCCGGTCGAGTCGACGCAGAGGTCGCTCTCGAGACCGGGAATCGGCGGCCGCAGCGGGAACGAGCCGGTCGCGACGATCGCCTGCTTGAAGCGGATGTCCTCGCCGCCCTCGACGGCGATCGTCGTCGCATCGGTGAACCTGCCGGTGCCCTTGATCCACTCGACGCCGTTCACCTTCAGCAGGCCGGCGACGCCGCCTGTCATCTGCTTGACGACGTTTGCCTTCCACTCGTTCGCCGCAGCGAAGTCGAGCTGCGGCTCGGGCACCCTGACGCCGAGCTTCCCGAACGTCTCGCCGGCCTGGTGCAGGAAGTGCGCCGTCTGCACCCACGCCTTCGTGGGGATGCATCCGACGCGCAGGCAGGTGCCGCCGAGCTCGGGCTCCTTCTCGATGCACGCGACTCGCGCGCCGAGCTGCGCGGCGCGGATCGCGGCCGTGTAGCCGCCTGGGCCGCCGCCGAGAACTGCGATGTCGAAGTCCATTGCTCGATCGTACCCAGGCGCTACGGGACGATGACGAGCTTCCCGAACTTGCCGCCTGCGGCGAAGCGCTCGTACGCCGCCTGCGCCTGCTCGAGCGGGAACGTCTCCTCGACGGGAACCGTAAGGCGGCCGTCGGCGAGCAGGGGCAGGGCGTGGCCCTCGAGCCGGCGGAGCACGTCCTCCTTCTCCTCGATGCTGCGCGCGCGCAGCGTCGAGGCGTGGATACGCCCGCGCTTGCGCATGAGCAGCCCGAAATCGACCTCGGCCCTCGCGCCCGCACCCGTGCCGATCACGACGATGCGGCCGTGCTTCGCGAGACGGCCGAGGTTCTCGGTGAGGTTGTCCCCGCCGACGAGCTCGAGGATCACGTCGTACTCGCCGCTCGGATGGGTGTCGGCCCCGAAGGCCTCGACCTCGGCCCGGTGGTGCCGGACGGTGCCGGTGACCCGCGCGCCCGACTGGACGCCGAGCTGCACCGCGGCGGTGCCGACGCCGCCCGCCGCCCCGTTCACGAGCAGGCGCTCGCCGTCGCGCAGCTGCGCCTGCGAGAAGAGCGCGTCGTGCGCCGTCGCGTACGCCTCCACGAATCCGCCCGCCTGCGGCCAGTCGACGCGCTCCGGCACGCGCAGCACGTGCGTGCGGTGCACCGCGACGACCTCCGCCTGGCCGCCGCCGGGCAGAAGCGCCATCACGCGCTCGCCGTCCTCCGTCTCGCCCGCGCACTCGAGCCCCGGGATGTCCTCGGGCGCGCCCGGCGGCGGCGGGTAGCGCCCCGCGCGCTGCATCAGGTCGGCACCGTTGATGCCCGCCGCCTTCACGTGGATCAGGATCTCGCCGTCCCGCGGAACCGGGTCGGGGCGCTCCTCGATCTCGAGCCGCCCTTCGACGATGACGACCGCGCGCATTCCGGCATGCTACGGACGTGAAGCTCGAAGGCGTGCACCACGTGACGTGCATCACCGGCGACGCCGCGGCGAACGTCGAGTTCTACGCCGGCGAGCTCGGGCTGCGGATGGTGAAGAAGACCGTCAACCAGGACGATCCGACGGTCTACCACCTGTTCTACGCCGACGAACGCGGCTCGGCGGGCGCCGACATCACATTCTTCGAGTATCCCGGCGCGTCGAAGGGGCGCGCGGGCGACGGGATGGTGCACACGGTCGCATTTCGCGTCGGGTCCGAGGAGTCCCTCGAGTTCTGGCGCGCGCGCGTCGGAGGCACGGTCGCCGAACGGTCGCTGCTCTTCGAGGATCCGGAGGGACTGACGCTACAGCTCGTCGTCGACGACTCGGGCGAGCCGCCGTTGACTGCCGACGCGCCCGACGTGCCGGAGGAGCATCGCATCCGCGGCTTCGCGGGCGTGCGCGCGTACGCCGCGGCGCCGGAGCGCAGCGACGGGCTGCTGCGCGCGCTCGGGTTCGATGAGGGCTGGGTCGCGCGGGGCGACCGCCGCAGCGGCTTCTACGTCTACGACGCGCCCCCCGACGCGCGCGGGCTGCAGGCGGGCGGCACGGTGCACCACGTCGCGTGGGCATCGGAGCCGGACGAGCACGAGGCATGGCGGGAGAGGGTGATCGAGGGTGGTGGGCAGCCGACGCCGGTGATCGACCGCTTCTACTTCAAGTCCATCTACTTCCGGGAGCCGAGCGGCGTGCTCTTCGAGATCGCGACGATCGGGCCGGGCTTCACCGCGGACGAGCCGTTCGAGACGCTCGGCGAGACGCTCTCGCTGCCGCCGAACTACGAGCAGTACCGCGAGCAGGTCGAGAAGATCCTCACGCCGCTGCCGAACCCGCGCGCGGCCCGCCGGGCGTGATCGTCCGCGAGCGGCCGCCGGCGGGCGAAGCCGCTGGAGCGCTCGTCCTCCTGCACGGACGCGGCGCCGACGAGCACGACCTCTTCCCGCTGCTCGACGTGCTCGACCCGTCGCAACGGCTGCACGGGTACTGCCCGCGCGCGCCGCTCCGGCTGCCGCCGGGCGGGGCGCACTGGTACGTCGTCCCGCGCGTCGGCTATCCGGATCCGGGAACCTTCGCCGCGTCGTACGCCGAGGCGGCCGCGTGGCTGGACTCGCTGCCGCACAAGCGGGTGGTGCTCGGCGGGTTCTCGCAGGGTTGCGTGATGGCGCTTGCGCTCGGGCTCGGCGCCGGGCGCCCCCGGCCGGCGGCGGTGTGCGGGTTCTCGGGGTTCATGCCGGTGGTCGAAGGCTGGTCGCTCGACGTGTCACGCCCGCTGCCGCCGGTCGCCCTCGGGCACGGCACGTACGACCAGGTGATCCCGGTCGAGTTTGGCGAGGCCGCCCGCGACGCACTGGTCGCCGCGGGCGGCGAGCTCCTCTACCGCGAGTACCCGTTGGCGCACACGCTGGACGAGCAGTTCCTGCTCGAGGTGCGCGACTGGCTGGCCGGGAAGGTCTGAGAAGCTTCTAAGTCCCGTCTACGGGTAGCCGCCGCCCCCTCCGGGATACGGAGAGGTCGTCGTGGTGCCGCTCGTGGCAGTGGGGCCGCTCGTGGTGGTTGTGGTCGCCGTCGCGGCCTTCACGATCGCGAGGCCCTTCGCGTTCATCACGTACCACTTCCCCCCGAAGAAGTCCTGGCCCTGACCCTTCGTCTGGCCGGCCCGCTTGTCGAGGAAGAACCGGTAGAGCGGATGTCCGCGATAGGTGACCTGGCGCTTGCCGTCCTTGCGCCGGGTCGTTCCGACGAGAGAGGCCTTGACGCCCGTGCCGACCGTGGGCTTCGCGACCGTCGTGAGCAGCGGCGGCCAGTCGGTCGCACACGTTCCGTAGCAGGTGCTCTTCGTCGTCTTGTCGTGGCGGAACAGATAGAGCGCACGCCCGTTCGCGCTCACGAGCACCTTGCCGAGCGGCGTGGCCCGCAGGTTCACCGTGCCCTTCGTCGTCGAGCGGTGCGCATAAGCGGCACCGACGCCGACCACGAAGACGAGCACGAATACGAGCAGCGTTCCTGGTTTGCCGAAGCGCATTGGGATCTCCTCCTTTGCATCGAAGTGATCGCCCGCGTAGTGGTTGGTACGCGCGACCGGGCGCAGCGGATTTCAACCGCCCGAACCGGGGTCAGACCCCGTGATGTCTCGGAGGGACATGTTCTTCGTACGATCGGGCGCACGATTCGCAGTCGCAACCAGGCTTGCGTCGAAGTTCTGGCAGTTGCGTGCCGGAAACGTTTCGAACGACACGTCCGCGGAGGACAGAACCGGGGTCAGACCCCGTGATGTCTGGTCTGGACACGGCCGGAAAAGACGCGTGACACCGGGAAGGCGTCAGCTCGTCAGCGCGCGGCGCATGACGACGCCGCCTGCCGACTCGCGCACGCGCTCGAAGCCGTTGCGCTCGTAGAACGCGACGGCGCGGCTGTTCTCCTCCACCGACAGCGAGACCGCGGCGTAGCCCTCCGCCCGCGCTTTCTCGAGCAGCGCATCGAGCAGCTCCTGCCCCACGCCGTGCCTGCGACGCGACGGCACCACCGCGATCGAGAGCTCCGGCGTCTCCTCGTCGACGAAGCCGTATCCCGCGTCGCTCTCGCGGAAGCGCCTGAGCCACGCCGCGCCGACGCGGTTCCCCGTCTCGTGCGCGATCAGCGCCAGGTCGCCCGGCCGCCCCCAGTTGTCGACGTAACGCGTCAGCGGGATGTCCGCGTCGAGCGCGTTGACGCGCCACCCGTATGCATGCGCAAGCATCGAGCGCATGAACGGAGCGTCGGCACTCGACCCTCGACGGATCACCTAGAAGCTCTCACAGAATGGCGTTCGGACACAACGGTCATTCTGTGAGAGCTTCTAAGCCGCCCAGGTGCTCGGCAAGCTGCACGCGATTGCCGTCGGGATCGAACACGTCGACGAGCCGCATCTGGCCCGCGAGCTCCACCACGGTGCCGACGTCGATCCCTTCGTCGCGCAAACGCTCCGCGTGCACCTTGACGTCGTCGACGTCGACCATCGCGACGCCCGCTTCCGTCGGCTCGCCTTCCGACAGCGCGATCCGCATGGAGCCGCTCTCCAGCTTCGACCACTTGTCGTCCCAGTCGACGAACGTCTCGTCGAACCCGAGCAGCCGCTTGTAGAAGTCCCGCCCGCGGTCGAAATCCCGCACGAAGTACCAGACGCGAGGGGCGGTCACAGGGCGAGCGCGGGCTCTTCGACGAACTGCTTCACGGTGCGCAGGAAGTCTGCCCCTTCCGCGCCGTCGACAGCGCGGTGGTCGACCGTGAGCGTCATCGTCAGCATCGGTCGCACCTCGATCGCGCCTTCGCGGACGACCGGTGTCTCGAGCGTCGCGCCGACGGCGAGGATCGCCGCCTGCGGCGGGTTGAGCACCGCGACGAACTGCTCGATGCCGTACATGCCGAGGTTGGAGATCGTGAACGTCCCGTCCTCGAGATCCTGTGCGGTGAGCTTCCCTTCGCGCGCACGTCCGACGACCTCACCGCGCGCCGCCGCGAGCTCGGCGAGGGATAGCCGCTCGACGCTGCGCACGACCGGCACGACGAGACCAGCCGGTGCGGCGACGGCGATGCCGACGTTCGCGGTCGGGAACTTCAGAAGCGCATCGTCGGCGAACTGCACGTTCACGTCGCGGTGGCGCATCAGTGCCTGCGCACAGACCTTGGCGAGCAGGTCGGTGACCGTGATGCGCACGTCCGGATTGAGCTCGCGCGCGCGGGCGACGAGGTCGTTCGCGCGCGTCATGTCCGCGCTCACGGTCAGCTGGAAGACCGGCGCCTGCCATGCGGCCGTGAGCCGGCGCGCGATCGTCTTGCGAACGGAGGTGAGCGGGACCGACTCGACGTCCGCGCTCGCCGCCGCCGCGGCAGGCGCGGGCGCGGCCGCCGACTCGCTCTCCAGGTCGACCGCGACGATGCGCCCGTCCGGGCCGGTGCCGGAGACCGAGGAGAGGTCGATTCCCCGCTCGCGCGCGATCCTCCTGGCGAGGGGCGACGCTTTGATCCGCCCGCCGTTCGACGACGCCGCCGGCGCAGGCTCGGACGGGACCTCGCGTACCTGCTTCGGAGCCGCCGAACCAGGCTCGGCTG
>Ga0308175_100003391_pt1 | contig 11018 bp, 25 predicted proteins | sample PhyCR1_3_FD_203893 | JGI IMG/M metagenome (GOLD analysis project Ga0308175, IMG submission 203893) | Soil microbial communities from UC Gill Tract Community Farm, Albany, California, United States - DLSLS.C.R1 | ecosystem: Environmental > Terrestrial > Soil > Agricultural land | place: USA... | reverse complement strand
GGCCTGTTCGGGCTCGTCGCCCTCGGCGTCCGCTGGATCATGTCCGGCCGCCTCGTCCCGCTGCGGCACTACGACAAGATGGAACAGCAGTACCTCAACGCCCTCGAGGACCGCGACGACACCATCACGGACCTGTCCACCGACCGGGACAAGTGGCGCGACATCGCGCACTCGGCCACGGACCAGAACGCCGAGCTGCTCACCAACCAGGACCTGACGCTCGCGGTGCTGAACTCCATCAAGGCCGCCGCACACGTCAAGGATGGCGGTGAGCTGTGAGCCTGGTGCGCCGGCCCAAGCCGCCGAGCATCCCCCCAGCCCCATCCGTCGAGATCGACCGGGACGCCACGAAGGCCATGGAGGCGTTGCAGGCCGTTCGGCTGCGGCGCGGTAAGAGGGTCACCCGCATGACCCAGCACGCGATCGCGCAGAACAACTTCGCCCGCTCCTTCAAGAACGCATTGGGGTCCCGATGAGCATTGCTCTGCTGTCCGTGCTGGTCACCGAGATGGTCCTCGCCGCTGCGGTGTGGCTGCTGTTCGTCGTGCACTACCACCTGACCACCAAAGGCGCCTGGATGCAGAGCGGGCACGGCCGCAACGTCATGGGGTTGGCCGCAACCTTGGCCACCATGATCGTGTTCACCCTCGCCAGCGTGTTCATCCCAGCCACGGTCATGCTGTGGGTGGCGCTGCTGCTGTGGCCAGTCCTGACGCTGATCGGTTTGCACCGGCACCGGCTCCTGTGGCGCGACCAGCATGAGGCGCTCTGGGTGGATCCCAAGAGCGTCGAGCTGGCCTGCGAGGTCATGCACGACGCCTACGGGAAGGCCGCGGCCGAAGCCGGTTGGCAGACGAACCCGGCGAGCCGCAGGCCATGGTCGGAGCTGCCTGAGGCGAACCAGGTCGCCATGCGTGCCGCCGTCACGGCGCTGCTGGAATACCTCGGCGCGGAGCCTGAGGCCTCACCGGAAACGGAGCGGTGAACCGCGCCATCGCGGCCCTGCGCCTTCTGCGCATGGGCCTACACCGCCGTGCCTACGAGCTCCACTCTCATGGCCGGGCGGAGGCCGCCCAAGCCGTGTGGGCGGTCGTGGAAGAGCTCGACGACCTGCTGAACCAGTTCACCGAACGGCGATCACTGGTGGGCGCCTTCACCAAATGGCTGAGGAGAGACTGACATGACCTTCATCACGCGCGCCCAGTGGGGAGCCGCACCCTCTCGGGGGGCCGGCAACCCGCTCGGCAACCCGCAAGGCGTGACCGTCCACTGGGAGGGTCCGAAAATCGGCACCCGCCCGCACTCCGAGTGCGCCGTCCTCGTGCGCGGCATCCAGAAGTTCCACCAGGACACCCGCGGCTGGACAGACGTCGCCTACAACCTGCTCGCGTGTGAGCACGGCGACGTGTTCGAGGGCAGGGGCGCCGACCGTGGCAACGCCGCCAACGGGTCGACCTCGTCTAACCTGTCCCGCTACTCGATCTGCGCCCTCACCGGGCAGGGCGACCCGATCACGGACACGTTGAAGGCGGGCATCCTCGACGGCATCGCCTACCTGCGCCGCGAGTCCGGGCGCACGCTCGGCACGGTCGACTGCCACTCCGACCACTTCGGCACGTCCTGCCCTGGCCCGGACCTGCGCGCGTGGGTCAAGGCTGGCGCCGCCCGCCCATCCACCGACGCCGGATCGGCGATCCCGAACCTGCCCGGCGCGCCCAAGCCTGCACCAGCCCCGAAGCCTGCGCCGAAACCGGCCGCCAAGGCGCCCGCGTTCCCGCTGCCGGCTGGTTGGTACTTCGGCCCCAAGTCTGGACCCCGTGAGTCCGTGTCGGGCTACTACGGGCACCGGGACGACCTGCGCCGCTGGCAGCAGCGCATGGCCGACCGGGGCTGGACCCTCACCCCCGACGGGCTGTACGGCCCACAGACGCAGCAGATTGTGCGCGCGTTCCAGCTCGAGAAGCGCCTCGGCGTGGACGGGCTCATTGGCGCGAAGACCTGGGCCGCCGCCTGGGCATCACCCATCACCGCCTGAGGAGAGAACCATGGTCAGCCCTGTCACCATCTTCGGCCGCGAGCCGGCCGCCATCGTCGGCACGATCGAGGCCGCGCTGGCGCTGCTCGTTGCGTTCCAGCTGGGCCTAGATGCCCCGCACGTCGCGCTCATCATGGGCGTCGTCACCTCGCTCGCTGCGGTCTACACCGCCTGGGTCACGAAGGACACCCTGCTCGGTGTCGTCGTCGGGCTCATCAAGGCCGTGATCGCCCTTGCCATTGGGTACGGCTTGTCACTGACACCCGAGCAGACCGGCGCCCTCATCGCTGTCGCCACTGTCGCCCTCGGCCTCTTCAACCGGCAGCAGACCTACCCGCTGGGCGCACCCCCGAAGGCGGCACCTGGCGCCATCCCGGTCAGCGACGTCGGCTCAAACTGATGCTGCCTAGGGTGGAGCTCGTCGCGCTCGGCGCCAGCCTCGGCGCGATCGTCGCCGGCCTGCTCCTGTACGGCATCGGCATGCTGATCGACCCGGCACGAGCCGCGAAGCGGTCGCTGCGGCGCAGGTAGCGGCTCGAGCACCCAACGACAACGGCCCCCACCCTCATCGCGAGGGTGGGGGCCGATTCGTCGTGGCTGGGCCTCAGCGGGCGAGTCGGAACCGGGCGACCGCGATCAGCTGGCACAGCCCGCACAGCATCAGCCCGCGCACGTTGGCCAGGCCGCGACGGTCCCGGCTGCCGCAGCGGTCGCACGCGGCGTGGGCCTGGACGTGCGGGTGGTTCGTGCCGGTGCGCTTCAGCAGCTGTGCCATGTTCTCCCCTGTTGGTCGATGTCCGAACCCTATGGACGCTCGCGGGTGCGACGCGTCGGTACTCCTACCTATTTCCCGCCGGCGGTTCAGGCGGGCTCATCCCCGGTCGACTCGTCGAGGGTCGGGACAGACCACCAGTGGCGACGCCACCAGGTGCTGCCCTCCCTCGGTGGCTGGGTCTCCACCGGCTTCCTGTGTCGGCCACGGGAGAGTCCACGGTCAGCGCGGCGCTGCGCCTTCCGCCACGGGCCGTCGGTCTGTGGCCTCATGGGTCTGCCTTGTAGGACTCGGTGACGCGGTGGATGGCCCAGTTCAGGGCGCCGACCTCGCTGCGGTCCCAGGACACGGCCTTGCCGCTGTCGACGAGCTCCTGTAGGTGGTCGCGGCGCCGCACGAGGCGGGCCAGCATGCGGCGCTCGTCGCGGTTCATCGGCCGCTCGCACTCCTGCGCCATCACGCGCGCTCCCCCGTGGTGTCGGCCGGAACAGGCCTACCCCTGCCCTTGCAGTGACCGCAGTCCACGGTGCAGGTGTCGTCGCACTGGTCGTAGCGGCACCCCACCGCCAACGCTGCGGCGGGGACACGGCACGCCCAGTCGGCGCCGTCTGCATCAGCGAGCAGGTGGGTCGCAGCCTTGCCGCAGACGCAGGAGCCGAGCCGCCTGCTGGTGAAGGCCTCGCGGTCCCGGTTGGTCTGGGAGTCGTCGAACGCGAGGGCCGCGCTGGCGGCCAACCAGTTCTCCTGCTGAGGGGTCCGCACGCCGCTCATCCCTGCCACAACGCGATGCGGTCGGTGGGCCCGTTCTCGTCGTGCCACCGCAGCGTGCCGATGGTGAGGTCGGGAACCCACCCCGGCGTGGTCCAGCTCGTGAGGTCGGGGGCCGCAACGGCGGCGACGGGCGCGACGCTGCCACGCCCCGTGAGCCTGCGGATCAAGGCGCCCATGGTCAGAGCACCTCGAGCGCGGCGGCGAGGCCCGACAGCGCCTCGAGCGCCTGCGACGCGACGTAGGCGATGCCAGCTGCGGCGAGCGCGATGGCGGCGAACTTGCTGCCGATGACTACCTTCATGGTCTCTGTCCCTTGCTCAACTTGGGTGGTATTTGTCCAAGGTAGAGGCGCACTTGTCCACTGTCAATAGACATGCGGCGATCACTTCGGACCGACCCGGCGCGGCAGCACGGCGCGTTAGTGTGGACATTGGTGTGGACCGGACCGCCTGGCACGACGAAGCCCCCCACCTGTTTGTGCAGGTGGGGGGCCGTTTCCGTGCGAGCCGCCTATCGGAATCGAACCGATGACCTATTCATTACGAGTGAATCGGTACGGTAGGATCGGCAGCACGGCCAGCGACAAACATGCAGGTCAGGGGCATGACGGAGCATTACAGGTCTAGTCATGTTTAGATATGGCTAGTTTGTACCGTGGTTTGGACCAAGCAACTGGAGGGCACCGTGAACGCCACCGACAGCACGACCACCGACGATGGACAGCGCACGACCGTGGGGCTCCCCGAGTTCCTGCTGGCGCGGTTCGACGAGGACGAGCGCCGCGCCAGGATGGCCGGGAACGCCAAGTTCTACGTGACAGAGCCCCCGCTCAAACGCGCGTACATCGAGGTCGAGGCAGAGCGCGTCAACCTACCCATCGACACCATCAAGCAGTGTGAGCTGTGGGAGCACTTCGCCTACCGGACGCCGGGAAGGACGCTGGCTGAGTGTGAGGCCAAGCGGCGCATCGTGGACGACGCCATGGCGCTCGGGCCAGATGGGCGAGTCATGTTCCCCAGCCGACAGCACGGGTACGTGATGCGCTGCCTCGCCCTGCCCTACGCCGACCACCCGGACTATCGCGAGGAGTGGCGCCCATGAGCCGGAAGCCGCGCCGGATCCGCGGCGAGGGCTCCTACTTCAAACGGGAACGGCCCGGCCGCGCCACCCTCCACTGCTACCGGCTCGACCTCGGCATCGGCGGCGACGGGAAACGCCGCTACCGCGAGGTGTCGTCCACCTCCCAGAAGGACGCGCTGCGCAAGTTCCGCGAGCTCCGCCGCCAGGTCGAAGACCACGGCACCGTCCCCACCGCCACCATGACCCTGACCCAGTGGCTCGACCAGTGGCTCGAGGAGACCGTCTCCAAAGAGAAGGACCCGAAGACGCTGGCCGGCTACCGCTCCGCGTGCGAGACGTGGCTGAAGCCGCACCTGGGCGCGCACCGGCTCGACCGGCTCGAGGCGCAGCACGTCCGCGACCTGTACAAGGTGATGCGCTCCGACGGGAACGGCCGGTCGAAGAAGGGCCTGGCCGAGTCGTCGGTGCTGAAGGTCCACAACGTCCTGGCGAAAGCCCTGAAGGACGCCATGGGTGAGACGGCCCTGAAGCGGAACGTGACCGCGAACATCGCCCGACCGAAGGCGGCGAAGCGCACCGCCCACCTGACCACCGCCCAGGCGAAGAAGCTGCTCGCGACCGTGCAGACCGACCCGAACGGGGCACGGCGGGCCGTGTCGCTGTACGTGGGCGTCCGGCAGGGTGAGGTGCTGGGGTTGCAGTGGGACCGGGTCGACTTCGAGAACGGCACGCTCGACTTCGCGTGGCAGCTGCAACGCCTCAGCTACCGCCACGGGTGCGGCGGGTCGTGTGGGAAGAAGCGCGCCGGCTCCTGCCCGCAGCGCGAGCTCGAGGTGCCGCCCGGGTTCGAGCACATCCAGCTCGACGGCGGGCTGTGCCTGACCCGACCCAAGTCGGCGCGCTCGCAGCGGCTGCTGCCCATCCCACCGCCGCTGCTGGGTTGGCTCGTCGCCCGGCGGGCCGTCCAGGCGTCGCAGCCGAACCCGCACGGGCTGGTGTTCACCCGGGAGGACGGCCGCCCGCTCGACCCGCGACCCGACCTGCAGGACTGGCATGACGAGCTGCAGGCGGCCGGCCTGCCGCAGGTGATGCTGCACGCGGCCCGCCACACCACCGGCACGTTCCTCCGCGAGCTCGGGGTGCCGGTCGACGTGATCCGCGACATCATGGGCCACTCCTCCGCCGTGACGACCCAGGGCTACATCCACGACGACCTGACCCTCGCGCGCGAGGCGCTCGGCCGGCTACAGATCGAGGGCTAGGAGCGCTTCACGTACCGCTCGAGGAAGCGGCGGATCTCCTCCGACAGCACCTCGCCGCGCTCATCGGCCTTCGCCTGGGCGCGCTCCCACAGGTCGTCCTCGACCCGGACTGCGCGCGCCTTGCGTGGTGCCCTAGCCATCGGAGCCCACCTCCACGACCTCGTGGTCGAACATGCAGTGGCCGGCCTTCTCGACCTCGGCCAGGAGCCGCTCGGCCGACTCCCTGGTCGGCCGAGCTGGCGTGGTGTAGCCGTCGCACCGGACGGCCCACTGGCTCACGCCGTCACCCACTTGGCGAACTTCTCGCCGAAGACGCGCGCGTTGACCTTGCGGGCCACCGTGTAGCCGCCCAGCCGCGGGATGGGCTTGAGCAGCCCAGCCTCGACCGCGAACGCGGCGACCGCGTTGGCGTCGACCGCGTGGCCGCCCTCGGCGAGCTTGGAGGCGATCCAGCCCTCGCTCGCGGAGCCGTTCCACGCGATCTCGGTCGCGATGAACTCCGCGGCCTGGGCGGTGGTGGTGCGAGCGGCCATATTGGCCACCTCCCTTTCGGGTAGGGCCTCCGGCGGAGGCGGTGGGGCTTTCCCACAAGGACGAAGTTAGTATGTGTTCATACGATTGTCAATACGTTTTGGGAATATCATCCGTTCGGCTGATGGGACCTCCGTCCTCGACCGAACGGCCCTACCGACGGGTAGGGCAAGTCCGTTATGTATGGAGTTGGTAAAGCGTCTCGGCGGTGTCCGACTGGCGTGGTTCACTTCGCGTAGCGACGCCGAAGGGGTGCCGCTAACGTGGAAACGGAGCGGGGGGACGCGCGCTCGCACAGCGCGAAACTCCGAACGCTAGGGGTGTGTGCAGAGTGATGAAGATCGTTATGGAGGACATGCAGGACGGCGAGGTCGCCGCGATGTATCAGCACGGTGAGGACGCGGTCATCCTCCTGAGTCGTGCCTTGTCGGATGATCTGCGCTGCCAAGCGGTGAATGATCTCCTGGCCGGCGTGCGAGCTCAGGCGCCGCTGCCGTTCGCGCTTTCACGACTCATCGCGGTCGCCTGACGCCTCACGCATCTCGGCCAGCAGGAACCGGGCCCGGCGTGCCAGGTCTTTCTTCCGTTCGTCGTCGAGGTCTTCGAACGCCGCCACAATGAGGCGGCCCTCTTCGGAGTCCAGCTGCGGAGGTACGTCGACCCGGTACCCGGCCGCGTCACCTGCGGCCTTGCGGACGCTGGCTGCGCTCATCCGCATGCCCTTGGCGAGGGACTCGATGGTGGCGGGGTTCGGTGTTTGCCGGCGCTTCTCGACGGTGGCGAGTGAGTGGACCGTGGACCGGGACATGCCACCGCGGCGGGCGATGCTCGAGTAGTTCTCCCCTGGGTTGTCTGCGAGGAAATTCGCGATCACCCTCTGCAGTGCGTTCATCGGCGTGTGCTTCCTTCGGTCCATCACGGATGCGATCCTGCCAGTAAGGCTGGCTGTCTTCTGAGGCTCAGGGGCTGAAGCCTGTACGAATCGGCCCGACTTTGCGTAGTCCCTTCGGACGACACGCTGGGTGCGCCTCCCTTTCGCTACTTGTCAATTGTCGATGGACGGAGTACACATGTCCATACGTCATTCGCCGTAGCCCACACGGGCTAGGTGAGATCACCGATCCGCACTAGGAAAGGAGCGCCCCATGACCATCCTGTCCAACGTCGAGGCGCAACTGGCCGCCACCATGGACGCCGCCGCATGACCGCCACCGCAGCCCGCATCAGCTACAACCTCGACGAGGCAGCTGCCGCCGTCGGCTTCTCCGTGAAGACCCTGCGCCGCGCCATCGCCACCGGCGACCTCATCGCGCACCGCGCCACCGGGGCGAAGAACTCGAAGCACGTCGTCCTCGCGGACGACCTGCGGGCGTGGATCGAAGCCATGCCGACCGCGACCGAGCAGACCGCTTAATCATGGGGTCCGTGTCCATTGTCGATGGACAGCCGCCGGATGAGCAGGTCGTGGCTGAAGCCGCTGCCGAGCTCGATCCCGACCGTCGCGCGCAGCTCGCGGACCTAGCGGCCCGCCTGCTCGCCGAGCAGAACGCGAACTAGCACCACAGACAAGGAAAGCGGGCCCCCGCCACTGCACGGCATTGGGGGCCCACCTACGAAAGGAAATTCTAGTGGACCAGTCCACGTACACGGGCAAGCACCGCGACACGTCGCGTCGCGCCACTCTCCGCGGGTGGCTGCGTGACCAGCTCGCTATGGTGGCCCTTCGCCATCGCACCCCGCGTCACTCGTCGGAGGTGTCGGCATGAAGCGCCGCGACGTCCTCGCGGCCTCCGTGTGGTCCGTCCCCGTCATCCTGACCGCGACCGCTGCACCCGCAGCTGCCGCGTCCAGCGTCCCCGTGGTCCCGCTCGACCTGTGCCAGTCCGGCGCCCTCGCCTTCGAGGCGCTGCCCGGGCAGGAGTTCAAGGGCAACAGCGGCAACGGGTTCACCCTCGTGAAGGGTGACGGGCTCATCGTCCACAACCGGTCCGGTGCCCTGCTCACCCTGCCCCTGACGTTCTGGACATCCGCGCACCAGTCGGGGCTGCTCGTCACCACCTCGGGCGACACCCTGCTGGCCGTCGACAAGGACGGCAACCGCGCGTCGACCGTCATCACCATGGACCCCGGCACCTCCCGAATCCTGCGGGTGGTCGTGGACGACTCGAAGGCTGAGGCGCATCTGGTCCTCGACTGCGGCCGCTTCGTCTTCAAGTCGGTGACGGCATGAGCATCGCGCCGTCGTCCCTGTCCACCATCGCGTTGCGCCGCACCGTCGCCGAGCTCACCGTCGGCGACGAGATCCGAGTGACCTACAGCGACGGCCACACCGAGACCGGCAAGGTCCGCAAGTCCGGCCTGTCCGTCCTCGACCCCGACGACGCCAGCCAGCAGCTCGTGCTGTGCCTTGACGTGTTCCCGTTCCAGGTCATCCGCGACCGGCACGGCATGCCCGGTGCGGGCGTCACCGCCATCGACGGCTGGTCCGACGATGAACGGTTCGACCGGTGCATGGACGCCGCCCAGGACTACCTCCGCCTGTACGTCGAAGCCCGCGACTGCCCGCGCTCCGAGCAGGGGTGGCGCGACAAGGCAGTCGAGGAAGCGAAGGCCGCGTTCATCGCCGAGTTCCTGCGGGGTGAGGGCAAGTGACCGAGCCCAGCGCCGTGTCCCAGATCCTCGGCTTCCTCGCGTTCTGCGGCCTTGTGGCCGTGCTCTTGGCCGGGTGGACGTTCGCCCTGCGCCAGCCCCGTAACGCCGCCCCGACCCCTGACGCGCGGTCGGGGTCGGGGCGAGCCACCACCTGCGGCTGCGGCGCCCCGGCCGTCCGCATCATCACCACCCCCGACGCCCTGTGGGGCGTGTGCGCCACGCACGACCCGGCCCGAAAGAAGGCGCAGGCATGAGAATCGAAGGTCAGGCGTCCGCCGGCGGGCCCATCGCCGCCACGGGTGTGCCCATCCCCACCACCCCAGTGTCCCGGCCCGGGTCGGACATCGCGTCCCGCATGGAGGCGGTCCGGTCCCGCGTGTCCCCTGTGGGTGAGCTCCCGCCCGTCCCGGACTCGAGGCGGTACCTGCTGAAGGTGTCGACGCGGCGCGGTGGCAAGCCGGTCCGGTTCGACCGGGTCGAGATCGCCGCCCGCTACCGGCGCGGCGCCACCGTGAGCTCGATCGCGGCGGACTTGGGGTGCACCCCCGCGACCGTGTACGCGGCGCTGAAGGACCAGGGAGTCCCGAAGCGCAACAGCGGCCAGCAGGACGGTGCGGCATGAGCACCCGCGAGGAACGCGCGGAGGAAGCCCGCCAGGAGCGGCGGGAGAACCCGGACTGCATCGGCTGCGCCCTCGGCATCGGCCACGAGCACCCCGAGGAGCCCACCGATGACTGACACCACCGGCATCATCGACGGCTACCCCGAAGCGGACTACCACGCACACCCGGCGCTGTCCCGCTCCGGCGCGAAGACACTGCTGTCGAACCCGGCCCGGTACCGGTGGGAGCAGGACAACCACTCCCCGTCGAAGGACGCGTTCGACGTCGGCACAGCTGCCCACGCCATCGTCCTCGGGGTCGGTCTCGACGAGCTCGACGTGATCGACGCCACCGACTGGCGCACGAAGGCAGCGCAAGCGGCGAAGAAGGCGTCCAGGGACGCCGGCCGCACCCCACTGCTGAAGGACCAGTTCGACGCAACCCTCGCGATGGCTGAGGCGGTGCTGAGGCACCCCACCGCCAGGGTCATCCTCGAGCGGGAGGGTCACGCGGAGCAGACGGTGTTCTGGACCGACTACGCCGAGAACGGTGACGAGGTTCCGTGCCGGGCCCGGTTCGACAAGCTCACCGTCGACCAGGACGACCAGCCCGCGATCGTGGACCTGAAGACAACGGGGAAGGACGCCGGCCCGACCGCATTCGTCCGGTCCGTCATCGACTACGGCTACGACCTGCAGGACGACTTCTACAGCCGAGGGTTCGAGGTCACCACCGGGCAGCGGGCGTCGTTCACGTTCGTCGTGGTGGAGAAGGACCCGCCTCACTTCGTCGCCGTCCACACCCTCGACGAGCGGTTCCGGCAGCGCGGGCGCGAGCTGCGCCTGGCAGCACTGGACCGTTTCGCGCACTGCACCGCCACCGGTCACTGGCCGGCGCACGGTGACCACATCCACGTCCTGACGCCTCCGCGTTGGGCCGCCTGAAAGGCATGACGATGACAACGACCACCATGACGGCGGAGCGTGTGACCGCGCTGCGCCAGCCGTTCCCGGCGGAGTCTGTCGGCAAGCTGCCGAAGTCGACGTGCCGGCAGTGCTCCAACTCGCAGACGAAGCGGTGTGAGCGTCACCAGTGGGTGAACAACTGCGACGTCTGCCACGGCCACCACTCGAGCGCCACCACGCACCTGGACTATGTCGGCCACGCTGCCGTCACGGACCGCCTGTTGGCCGTCGACCCGCTGTGGTCGTGGGAGCCGATGGCGCTCGGGCCGGACGGGCTGCCCGCGCTGGACCGGGAGGGGAACCTGTGGATCCGGTTGACGATCCACGGCACGACCCGCCTCGGTGTGG
>Ga0308175_100003390_pt1 | contig 11020 bp, 12 predicted proteins | sample PhyCR1_3_FD_203893 | JGI IMG/M metagenome (GOLD analysis project Ga0308175, IMG submission 203893) | Soil microbial communities from UC Gill Tract Community Farm, Albany, California, United States - DLSLS.C.R1 | ecosystem: Environmental > Terrestrial > Soil > Agricultural land | place: USA... | reverse complement strand
TGCCGTGCGCATCCGATGACTTCGTATTCCTGTCCCTTATAATGGCGATAGCGCCCGGGCCTGACCATTACCAATCGGCCATCATACGGTCGATGACTATCTGTTGGACGATGGCATTGGGGCCGAGCGTCGCCAAGTAGACGCATGTCTCGGCCACATCGAAGGGGCTAATTGCGCCACTGCGTTCGATGTCTTCAGGAGAGGCATCGACCAGTTCGTCCGCCACCCCGCCCGGGCAAATCGCACAGACCTTGATCTTATGTTGTCGTCCTTCATCCGCCATGGCCTTGGTCAACGCCATGATGCCGTGCTTCGATGCGCTATATGCCCCTGTGCCGGCCCAGGCTTGGACGCCGGCGACACTCGACATGTTGAGGATGATACCGCCACCGTGACTCATCATGTGACTGAAGCCCGCTCGGGCGCAGAGAAAAGTTCCGTACAGGTTCGTCGTGATGACGCGGTCGAATGTCTCCGTACTCGTATCGATGAGGTGCCCGCCGCCGCCGATGCCGGCGTTATTCACCAGGATATCGAGCCGCCCACACTGGCGCATCGTCTCGGAGAAGAGGCGATCTACGTGCGCTTCATCCGTCACATCCGTAGGGATTGAAATGGCGTGGCCGCCTTCCGCGTGGATCTGCGCGACGGTCCGTTCGCAAAGATTCTGCCTCCTGGCAGCTACGACAACGCGTGCGCCTTCTCGTCCGAACGTCAGCGCAATGGCCTTTCCAATGCCGCTGCTGCTCCCCGTGACAATGGCAACCTTCTCGGGTAAACGTTTCACGGCCGAGATTATAGAGCGTTGGTGATCGATCGAGCAATGTGGGTCGTGCGTTGCTCCATGGATGGATTGTCCTGCCAGGACAATATGCTCCGCGTCAATGGCTCATTTTGGGACAACCGTCTGTCGGACGTCATCAAGCATTTTGATAAACCAGTCATATCGACAGCCATTCATGGTGGAAAAGCGAGGCCTGGCTTTTGCTGTGGTTGATGTCTTGGCGTAAATCCCAGAGGCACTGTTGTTCTTAAAGGAGGATGTGATGCCCAACACCAATTCATCGTTCTCACCGATCACCAGAACCACTCAACTTCACGCTCAACTCGAAAAATTGGAATCGCTTGGCCATCGCCAGGCAAACGATGAGGAGTTGGCTCAATTCGACACTGAAACCGAAGAGCTGTTGGGCCGTCACTTCGGGCCATCAGATGCCCGGCTCGAGGCCTACAAATATGCGACGCTCGCGGAAGCGGAGACGCTGGTCAATATGCCCGAATCAGCCCAAGAGCAATCCGCTCAAGACCTGCCTAAAAAAGCGCTCCAGCAACGCCGCCAAGTGCTTGAGGGGATCATGTCGGAATTCCAAGACGTGGAAGGGAAGGAGAACGAAGTACTCACCGGCGAAGATCATGAAGATCCGCCTTTGGGATAAGCGGTGAAACGATGACGAGTAAGTATGATATATGACGGCCTGACGGCTGAAATGGCACCGTGGTGGTCACGAAGCCGTCACCTGATCCGATGGAATGAGTCCATGCTCGTGAATGTGTCGGCGTATGGCCGGCAGCGATCGCCAAAAGACGCCGGCGGTCAGGAGCGTGATGAGTCCGCCGATCATGACAATGAGGGAAGCCGGCAAATATGTCGCGCCGATCCCCGCCAACATGCTTCCGAAAATTGTGAATCCCAATGAGAGAGTGGTGAAGAAACTGACGACGCGGCCGCGCAACGCGTCGGGCACCAAGCTCTGCAGCAAGATATTAATCCCCGCGAGGCTGCTGATCATACCGAACCCGATGCCGACCATCGCCAGAACAGAAATCCAAAAGCTGGAACTGAGCGCGAAGGCCATCAACGACACCCCGAAGAGTGCAACCGCTCGAGCAATCGCGCGTCCCAGCCCCTTGACGGTATTCCGTCCCGCAAGACGTAGGGCCGCGGCTAACGCGCCGATGCCGCTTGCCGCCATGAGGATGCCCAATCCTTCCGGTCCACGGTGGAGGATGTCGCGGGCAAAGACAGGCAGCAGGGTGCTGTACGGCATGGACACTACACTCAGCATGGCGGTCACGGACAGCACGGCCCGGACATGCGGGGTATGCCAGGCATAGCGCACGCCTTCTTGCAATTGCTCCCACGCATTTCCGCTCGTGTGCCGACGCATCGGCTCGAGGCGCATCGCCCACAGGCATGCCAGAATGATCAAGAAGCTGACGGCATTGATGGCAAAGCACACACCTTCCCCGGCAAGGCCGACGATTAGGCCTGCCAGCGACGGACCGATAATTCGGGCCCCGTTAAAGAGCGAAGAATTCAGCCCAATGGCTGAAGGAATATCCTGGCGAGGCACGAGGTCGGCGACGAACGATTGCCGGACGGGAATCTCCAGCGCACTGAAGATGCCCAATAATAAGGCGAGCGCCAGGATCCATCCAATGGTAATGGCGCCGCTCAGGGTGAGGAGAGCCAACAGCGTCGCCTGTATGAGCAACGACGCTTCCGCTATTATCATCAATTGCCGTCGTGGCCAGCGGTCCGCGAACAACCCACCGACGATGCCGAAGACGAGGATCGGCGCGCGCGCCACCAATTCCACCAGGCCCAGGAGAAACGGGGACCCGCTGAGGCGATAGACCAGCCAGGCTAACGCCATGCTCTGCATCCAGGTTCCGCAGAGTGAAAGGCCATGGCCGGTGAAAAAGAGCGCGTAATTGCGATGCGCTAAGGCCCGCCATCGCGTGCGCCGCACGAGGGCCAGGTCAGGCATCGCCTCCTTCGCAGGAGAAGCGTGACGTGAGTCGGGAACTTGCACGGTTGTTCACCATACCACAAGAAAAGAACGAAGGATGAAACTCGTTGGAGGATAAGAACTTAAGATAGGAAGGAAAGAAGACACACCAGACTTGCGCGGCATACGGGGTTGCCGCACCGGCTACCCTAAACGACCTACTTAGGCCACCCGTTATGCGGCGTCGTAATAATCCTTCTCCCGGCTCGTGTCCTCCGATGGTCGGCCGGAATCATCGGATTCCATATAGACCGACACAACCGCGGCACCCCAGGTCAGGATTAGTAAGGCGATGAGCAATGCTATCGGCAGCATGCTGCACCTCCAATGCGATAACATCGTACTGCGTGTGATGAAACGTTTCTAGTAGGCGTCGTCCGACACGATCGCGGGTTGGAATCAGATTGCGTATCGGGTGATGGGTGCGGTAAAAAAGCCCTGGGCGATAAGTCGATAATCGGAGGGTGCATGGCTAATGACAAGCAGGTGATTTTCTCGCTCATCGGGGTAGGCCGGGTCCATCCACCGAAGAAGCAAGTGCTCAAAGACATTTATCTTTCGTTCTATTATGGCGCCAAAATCGGGGTCATCGGTCTCAACGGCTCGGGGAAGAGCACCTTGCTCCGCATCATTGCCGGTCTCGACAAGGACTATATCGGCGAGATCACCATGTCGAAAGGCTATACCGTCGGACTGCTGGAACAGGAGCCGCAGCTCGACAAAAACAAAACCGTCAAAGAAATCGTCGAAGAAGGCCGCACAGAAGTGGTCTCGCTGCTGCGTGAGTATGAAGCGGTCAGCAATAAACTGGGCGAAAATATCTCGGCGGAGGCCATGGAGAAGCTCTTAGAGAAACAAAGCCAACTCCAAGAAAAGATCGAGGCGGCCAACGGATGGGAATTGGAGAACGAGCTGGAGGTGGCAATGGATGCCCTCCGGTGTCCGCCGGCTGATACCAAGATCGACGTGCTGTCCGGCGGCGAACGTCGTCGTGTGGCGCTGTGCCGGCTGCTCATTCAAGAACCGGACATTTTGCTGTTGGATGAGCCGACGAATCACTTGGACGCCGAATCGGTCGGATGGCTGGAGCATCACCTCCAGCAATACAAGGGCACGGTGATCGCCGTCACCCACGATCGGTACTTTCTCGACAACGCGGCGGGGTGGATTTTGGAATTGGACCGAGGCCAGGGCATTCCCTTTCAAGGCAACTACACGTCCTGGCTGGAGCAGAAGCAAGCGCGCCTGGAAAAAGAGGAGAAAGCGGAATCGAAACGGCGGAAGACGCTCGAGCGCGAATTGGAGTGGATTCGGATGTCGCCGAAGGGCCGCCACGCGAAAGGCAAGGCTCGGGTGACCCGCTATGAGGAATTGTTGGGCGAGCAGCAGGACAAGCAATCCGACGAACTCGAAATCTATGTGCCGCCGGGACCGCGCCTGGGTGAGCTCGTGGTGGAAGCCAAAGGGCTGGCCAAGGCATTCGGGGACAAAGTCTTGTTCGAAGACGTCGAATTCAATCTTCCCCGCGGCGGCATCGTGGGCGTCATTGGCCCGAACGGCGCAGGCAAAACGACGCTGTTTCGGATGATCGTCGGAAAGGAAAAAGCGGACCAGGGCTCCTTGCGAATTGGCGAGACGGTCAAGCTCGGCTACGTCGATCAAGACCGCACGCTTGATGCGAGCAAGACAGTCTGGGAAGTGATTTCCGACGGCCAGGACACGCTCAAGCTTGGCAAGGTGGAGGTCAATTCACGCGCCTATTGCGGTCGATTCAATTTTGGCGGCACCGAACAGCAAAAAAAGGTCAAAGACCTCTCGGGCGGCGAGCGTAATCGGGTGCACCTCGCGCGCATGCTCAAAGAAGGCTCAAATCTCTTAATCCTGGACGAGCCGACAAACGATCTGGATGTGAATACGCTGCGCGCGCTGGAAGAGGGATTGGAGCGGTTCGGAGGGTGCGCGGTCGTCAGCAGCCACGATCGCTGGTTCTTGGATCGGATCGCCACGCACATCTTGGCCTTCGAAGGCGACAGCCGAGTGGCATGGTTCGACGGCAACTACAGCGAATACGAAGCCGATCGCAAGAAACGGCTGGGGAGGGATGCGGAACAGCCGCACCGGATTCGATACAGAAAAATGACGAGGAGCTAGCATGACGACAAGACCAAGACGCACACGACTTCGCTGGCAGCGGTACAGGAAGGCCATCATCTTGTCCCCTCTTCTTCTGACCGCCGCGATGACCGGATGCGTGAAGGACTCGGGTCGATACGTTCAAGGACCCGAAGCCTCTATCGCACCTCCCGCCACCGCCGGAGTACCATACCCTTCTCTCGCCGGGACGTGGGCCTACGAGGAACATGGGAAGACCGTCCTCATTACCCTCAATGAATATGGGAATGGAACGTATGACTGGAAGGATGGACGGTTTATGACGGCCACGTACTCCAATGGGGTCTGGAAAGGCTCCTGGTCGCAAGGGGAGAACGATCGGGATGGCGGATTCGAGGTCATTCTTTCACCGAACAAACCCGAAGGCAACGGTCGATGGTGGTACACGCGAATCGGTAACGATACGTCCCCCACGCAGCCCGGCGGAGTCTTTAAAATTGTGCGCCAGTTGCCTCCCGCATGGCGCAACTCACGCACTTCGGATTCCTCGACTCCGCGCGCCTATAACCGGCAGGCCCGCTCACGAGAGAGCCAATGACGCTGGCCCGTCACGTGCGGTCCTCGACGCCAGCGGTCATAACGGGGTCCCATGGACCTCGAACATTGAGACATGCCGTGGGAGCCGGCGTCCTGGCACTGTTTGTGTGCGCCACTCTCGCGTTGGCAGAAAATCAGGATCGTGCATTCACCGGCATTCAACAAGCCAAACGCGCGACCGTCGGGGTCTTGCAACCGGGAGAGGATGCGCAGCGCCAAGCAGGCAAAGCGCATTTCGTGATGCGAGGCACCGCCCTCCATTTGCGGGCCGGCTATCTCCTCACAGCTCGACACGTAGCCGAGCAGGATGAAGCCGGACGGCGCGCGTTAGCCAAGCAAATCACCGTGCTGACTGCCGATCTGGATGAAGTGTCGGCTACCCTCGTAGGGGTGAACGCATTTTTAGATCTGGCTGTTTATCGGCTTCCCGAGTCGGTGTGGTCTCGATTGCCGGATGTTGCCATTGCCTCGACTGATCCCGACCCCGGAGAAGAAGTCTTCACCATCGGCTATCCATTAGGGTGGGGGCCGGCTATCGCGTTTGGCCGAATCGGGAATCCCGGTACGTTTCTGCCGACCGTCGAGACCCGATTGTTTCAGATCGATCTGTCGGTGTGCGCCGGCAATTCGGGCGGTGGACTGTTCAATACGAAAGGAGAACTGATCGGCATCATGCATGCCATGATTCAAACGACCTCGGATCGAGGGGAACAACCGTGCAGTCCGCTTGCGTTTGCCTCTCCCGGCACGCTGGTTCACCGTGTGACCTCCGCCTTGATCAAGGGCGAGCAGCCCGGCTTTTCAAAGTTGGGAACGGCGCTGACGGCGGTACGAATGGGCACGCGGTGGCGGGTAGCGGTGGCTGAATCCAATGGGCCGGCTCGTGACGGCGGTGTGCAAAAAGGCGATGTCCTGCTTTCGATTGATAGGACCGAAATTGCCGATGGCGCGCAGCTGAAGAATTACCTGATTGAACGCACGGTACCTGGGCAACGCGTCGATCTTCGAGTCCTGCGCGAAGGCAAAGAGCAGGTTCTGCCTGTGACCCTCGGCCAGTCTTCCCCGTAACGCGAAGAACGCATTACGGCTTGCAGCATGACACCGCCGGGACCGCTTCTTTTTTAGGCTGGTGATTGCGTTGGATCATTTGGTCCATCATTGCCCCGCAGTTCACGCAACGCCAGACATAGGCCTCATCCAGCTCATCGGCCATCCACTCTTCGATCATCAGGCCCCGGCATTTCCGGCATTCCATAGATTTCCTCCGTTCAAATGGTGCACCGGGAGCCACGATAGCAAGCAAAGATGAAGGCGACATTAATGCGAGATTAGAAGATTCTCATGTGGAGAGTGACTTTTGTACGAGGCGTCTTACGATAAAAAGAGATAAAATCGACTTTTCCGGCCTACACCCGTCTTGCATGGTACAGAGCCCGAGTATAGAGTAGACACTCGACGAACTGTTGACCTAAAGGAAAATGACACCATGAGTGAGACGTCCGGAGCCACGCCCAAAAACTTTACGCATCGGATCGCGTTGTTGAAACAGGGAGAGCACCTGTGTTCGGTGTACGGGGACACGGGCGAGCTTTTAACGCAAGTCATCCCTTATATTAAAGCCGGGCTGGTCAATGGCGAACGGTGTATCTATGTCGCCGATCAGCATAGTAAGGAGACGATCGTACAGGCCCTCAAATTTTGGGGCGTCTCTGCGGAGCATGAAATGAATACGGGCCGATTGGTGTTTTGGACTCGGCACAATTATCGACAGCCGGGGCTTTTCGATCTCAACACGATGCTGAACTTCGTTAACCGGACCCTCAGTGAAGCGGTCGCAGACGGACATGCCGGGATCCGGCTGGCGGTCGAAATGAGCTGGACGTTGAATAATGACATCAATGACGATGATCTCGTCAGGTGGGAAGACTTCATCAACACCATCTCATTTCCTGGCAGCAAGGTGTCGTTTATTTGCCAGTACAATAGACACCTACTTCCGTGCCCGCTGATTGCCAAGGCCATTCAGGTTCATCCCGTGGTTATCATGGGAGAGGACATCTGTCCCAACACTCAGTACCGTCCGGCCTGCGACGTGTTGGCCGCTCAGGATGGGCACAGCTTGGATGATGTTCTTTCTTCGATAAGAGCACCGCACCATCTGCGGAGAAGCTTGGGAGCCGCTTCCGAATCAAGGGTTGATTAAGCCACAACCCACCAGGGGGCTTACCCTTTCCGGCCCTTGCCGCTTACTCGCGATGGCGCCAATGCAACCTAAAGGCAATTCCCCTCCCCACCTTTTTAGCACCGTCCCGATAGTGAATCACTCGGAAATCCCTTTCGCGTTTGTCTTGTCGCGTGCCGGCCTTTTCCCTGTGTTTTTCTGATCCCCGCATCTCCGTTGTGTTAGCCTGTATGAAGCATTGTCAGAGGCCACGCGCTATGCCTGCTGGTGAAGTGTTTGTACCGGCTCGTGTCACTCAAATTGAGACCATCGATCCGGGTGAGATCCGTCTTGTCGCGATGACTCTCCCGGAGACGTATGAACGTGGCGGGGCAACGTATCTTATCCGAGACGCGATACGACCCGGGAATGCCTTTTTGGCCAAGCCCATGGGCGCAAGAACGGCCAAGCCGCGTCGTCGCATGTACACACGGTCGAATTCTTCACTGACCTCCCCTCGTGTACTTGAAACGATTATCAACCATACGCACGAGGCCAAATCCGACACGTCCATCTGGTGGCAAACGGATGCGGTCGAGACTCTGCCATGTGAGGGAGGGACGATCGATGTCCGTCTCAACCTCAATCCCGATGGCATCCACCTCGACGTCTTTGAGAATAGTCCGCATGAGGAGGACAAGAATCTCCGGCTGGAGCCTGATGATCACTGGCCGACGATGCGGTATGTGGCGATCGCGCTGTCCACAGGGATTACGCCGTTTCTAGCTTACCTGGACTATATGCAAGCAAACGATTTCGGAAAGACGCACCATCGGTCGGGTTGCCGATTGACCTTGATTGCCAGCGTGCGCCATCAGAGACAGCTTATGCAGCATGACATGCTGCTCGACTTGGCACGCCGGGTTCCCCACAACTTTCAGTACTATCCCGTCTTGACCCGTGAATGGCCGCCGGAATGGCCGTATGGCAAAGGCCGCATAGTGTGCGCGTCCGACACATGCGACGGTGGCCGGCACATCGACCTGACGCATTTGTTGAAGATCGTGCCCGATCTCGATCGGTGTCATTTGCGTATGTGTGGAAATGCGCCTTGCCGAGACGAGATTGTGCAGGGATTGCAGCAACACAGTATCGACGTTTTAAGCTTTCGCTCTGAAGTATGGTAAACGTGGGACGATACGTAACTCTTCCTGCCATGCCGGCCCATCATAGTCCATAACTTTCCTTTCTGTCTGTCCCTAGGAAAACTGAATTTACCCTGCACAAATAGGTCTGGCAGCGTTTATAATAGAATTAACTTAGCCAGCGAGGCCTAGATGTCGGAATCGAAACAAGGCGGCCAGTCAGAGTCATCAGAGCCAAAAACGATTCTCGTCGTCGATGATGAAGTGAAAATGCGCGCCATCCTGAAGATCGGGCTGACGCGGCACGGGTTTTCCGTGCTGGAGGCGGGATGTGGAGAGGAGGCCTTGCGCGTCAGCACAGAGTGCGAACGGCCGATCCATCTTTTGCTCGTGGATGTGGTCATGCCAGGGATGAGCGGGGTCGAATTGGCGCCTCAGATTATGGCCGCGCGTCCTGAGATAAAAGTCATTCTCATGTCCGGATATCGAGATGATCAAGTGTTCCTCAACGCCGCGCTCAATCCCAATACGCCGTTCTTTCACAAGCCGTTTACCATCGAGGCGCTCATCCGAAAGATTCAGGAACTGTTGGCCGTCTCTCGATAGCAAGCAGTCCCCTCGCCTCGTCTTTCTTCACAGGTTGCCTGCTCACCCGCACAATGTTACCCTTCGCCGAGTCGTCTACAATCGTAGTTCACTATGCTGAGACAAGCCGGAATTCTGTGCCTGACGATGGTGCTCTCCGGGTGTGCCGTGGCGTACACCTTTGTCAACTCGGAGGGAAAATTGGACCGCTTATCCCCATCGATGTCGAAGGATCAAGTGGTCACCAACATCGGAAAACCGGACCTCGTGCTGCGCGACGACGGGCGTGTCACGGTATGGCAGTACAATTTGAATGCGAGCCGGCAATGGCTCTATGAACTCTCGTTATGTCCGGTCTCGGTGTTCGTCGGCGGGTGCGTCTTTTACCCGTTTACGAACTGGGTCGCCACCAATCAACGCGAGCACCCGGTTCATCTGATTCTCATCAACGATCAATTGTGCGTGTGGGGACCGCCGCTGGCACTCTTGCAAAAACGGAAAGGCTGCACGGGCGCGAGCGTGATTACCGACATCGTGCCAAATGCCCAGAACCGAGAGATTTATCCCGCCACTGCCGGGTATGGTCCCATCAACAGCGAGACGATCGATCAGTATCGCAGCATGGCGGTGATGACGTTTGCCGATGCGCCGGATGCGCCGGGAACGGGCGCCAAGGTGTCCGCCATTGTGACTAACTTATTATTGGATCTCGATATTGCCATCGTCGAACGAGCGAAATTGGCGCAGGTCTTTGAGGAACAGGTCGTGCAACTCAAATACTCGGATGAGGCCCATGCGTTGCGCATCGGGAAAATCGCCGGCGCGAAAGCCATCGTTGTGGGTGAAGTGCAGCAGTGGGAAAGTACAGAGCCCGACAAAACGGCTAAAGTCTCATTGACGCTGCGCATGATCGACGTCGAAACCGGTCAATTGCTCTTCGATGGGGACGGCCACTCGAATGATCCCATCAGCGCCACTCCGGATAATCTCGCCAGGCTTATCGCCCATCGCATCATTACGAGATTCGGAATTAAAGCGGGGATCATCGGGACAGGGCGCATCGGCGTCATCTGGGATTGGCGAGAATGGCCGAGTTCGCACGTGTATCTCGTGCAAGAAATCTCCAACGGCTCGCCCGCCGATAAAGCCGGCCTCAAAGTAGGGGACGCCGTGATCGCCTGCAACCATGTCCCGTTTGACTCAATCCACACGGAACGCCAAGCCAAGCGTACGTGTCAAATCGACGCCGGACAGCCGCTGCCGCTGGAAATCCTGCGAGGCGATCTACGCTTGGATCTCCAGCCGATCGCAGAACGCCGCCCCGGGATATAGTCCGGCCTGATCATCTTGTCAGCATGCCTACTAGTCTAACCAGCCCTCCAATTAGTTAGTACCGGGCGTGATTCGCCATCGCGGCGAAGAAAAGACGAGCCTTTTTACTACCCATCAATGGCCTTTCTAATACATGATGTTCGGCATGACGGAAGTTTGACGATGGAGGGAGGACACAGCTAAACTTCTACTAGGGCAGATTAACTATTTTAACGTGATCATGCGTCATAGAAGGCTTATATGCCTATAGTCCGAAATCTGATTGACTCTAACGGTTTTAATACTACAGCAACCCT
>Ga0308175_100003389_pt1 | contig 11021 bp, 9 predicted proteins | sample PhyCR1_3_FD_203893 | JGI IMG/M metagenome (GOLD analysis project Ga0308175, IMG submission 203893) | Soil microbial communities from UC Gill Tract Community Farm, Albany, California, United States - DLSLS.C.R1 | ecosystem: Environmental > Terrestrial > Soil > Agricultural land | place: USA... | reverse complement strand
GCTTTCGGCTGCCGGCGTGATTGCCGGCCTCGTACTGGCGACGTTCGCTGTGCGTGCGCTCGCCGCGATGGCGCCGCTCGCCGCAGCGAATCTCTCGAGCGTCCGCGGCACGTTGACTGCGATCTCCCTCGGCCGGATTGCGCTGGACGGACGCGCGGCTGGTGCAGCGGTGCTCGCGGCGATGTTCACCGGGCTCGTCGCCGGTCTCATCCCGGGACTCGTCGTGGCGCGGTTGCCCGTCGCCGATGCGATGCGCCAGGGCGCCGTCGCGTCGCCGACGTTCTCTGGCCTCCGCCGCCTAACGCTGCGCGGCGCGCTGGTGATGGCGGAGATCGCGCTGGCGGTCGTGCTCCTGGTGACGTCGGGTCTCATGGTCCGGACGCTTGGACACCTGTTCGATGCGCAGGTGGGGTATCGGCCGGACGGCGTGTTGACCGCCCGGATCGGGTTGGCGCCCGGCCGGGCCGCCAGTCAGCCGATCGGCGCTTTGTGGGATGCGGTGATCCAGCGCGTGTCGACCCTGCCCGGCGTCACGAGCGTGGCCGTCGGCAGCTGCGCGCCGGTTGGTGATCACTGCGAGGGAACGGACATTCGGGTCGCCGGGCACTCGGAACAGGCGCATGTCTCGTTTCACGTCGTCACCCCGGGCTACTTCGCCACGCTCGGTATCCCGGTCATTCGCGGGCGCGAGGCCTCCGCGCAGGACCGGCCCGAGACGCAGCCGGTCATGGTCATCAATGCGACGGCCGCACGGACGATCTGGGGCACCGACGATCCCCTCACCACCCCGGTGCCGCGTGGTGATCGTTCGATCACGGTCGTTGGTGTCGCGGGAGACGTGCGCTATGAGGACATGGAGAGCGAGGCCAAGCCGGCGATCTTCTTTCCGGTCGCGCAGATGACTCGGAACCGGGCGATGCTGTTCGTGCGCACGGCGGGTGATCCGCCGTCGCTGGCGACCGCCGTCCGCAACGCGGTCAGGGCGGTGGATCGGAATCACACGGTGTCCGATGTACAGACGCTGCGGCATCGCATGTACGAGGCAACTTCACGGGACCGGTTTGCCACGCAGGTATTGGGCGCGTTCGCCGTGACCGCCCTCGTGTTGGCGGCGATCGGCATCTACGGCGTGCTGTCGCTCGCCGTAGCGCAGCGGCGGCGCGAGCTCGGAATCCGCATGGCGTTAGGCGCCGAGCGCGGCGGCGTGCTGGCGATGATCCTCGGTCAGGCGATGAGCATCGCGGCGGTCGGCGGATGTGTCGGTGCCGTGGGCGCCCTGTTCGCCGGACGTGCGTTAGGCGGCATGCTGTACGGGGTCAGCCCGGCCGACCCGCTCACGTACGTCGTGTGTGGGTTGGTGCTGGCCGCCGCGGTGTTCGCGGCGGCCATCGTACCGGCAGCGCGGGCCACGCAGGTGCACCCGATGGTGGCGCTCCGCTCCGACTAACGAGGACGCCTTGTCATGTGCCAGGCGGCTTCGCACCGCGGAACGCCAGCATGGCGGCGTAGCGAAGCAGGTTCGACACCGCGTAGTCCGGATACTTCGCCTGCATCGCCTGGTACAGCGACGGCGCGTCGGCGGACGTCTTGCGCAGCGAATCGAAGTCAGCGAGGTACCGGTCCATGGCGTCGAGCACGTCCGGCGTGTCCGGTGCGCTCACGTCCTTCTTGTGTCCGGCGACGACGACCTTCGGATGGAGCGCCGCGATCCGCTTGATCGAGGCACGCCATGCCGCGCGAGACGTCGTGTCCGAACTGCCGAGCCACGCGTGCACGTGGTTGAAGATCACGTCTCCCGCCAGGACCGTGCTGATCGACGGGATCCACAGCACGCTGTTGACGCCCGAGATGACGTCGCCCGTCAGGTCCGGAATGACCTCGACCTTCTCGCCGTCGACCTTGAGCTCCATGGACGGCAGCGCGACGGGCGTCACGATGCTGTCCGGCAGCATCTGCGGCGCGCGCGACTTCTCGTTGTTGAAGTCCCGCGCGGCGGTGCGCTTGTACTCCTCGAGCGCCTTGGCCGTCATGTAGACCGGTGTCCCCGGGAACCGTTCCACGATCGCGGCGGCGCCAGCGAAGTGATCGTGATCGGGATGCGAGAGGACGATCGCCGTGAGATGCTTACCCGACGCCGCGATGCGGTCGGCGAGGCGCTTGGCGTCTGTGAGATGGTATTGGGCGTCCCACAGCAGGGCTTCCTTGGGACCCGTGACGATCGTCGCGACGACGTCGAAGGCGGTCGAGTCCGCGCCGACCTCCTCGATGCGCAGTGTGGGTGCAGGCGTAGCCGAGGCGGCGGTCGGGCGGTCGAGCAGGGCGAGCGCGATAGTGACCGTCAGCGCCGCGAACGAGGTGATGCGCGCGGCCTGCACGACACGGCGGGTTGATGACACGAGGCTCCTCCGGTGCGGATGGACGGGCGTGGGTGGTCGGGGTGAGGCCCCGAGTTCGTGACATCGATGCCGCGCTGGACCATGCATGTCAAAGACATTATTCTCGCCACATCCATGCATGGCATTTATGGTCAGCCGGTCGCCGCCTCGGCTCGTCACACAACCCGTCCCACCTCAACCCACTCGCTCGTGGATCTCGAGACCCGGCAGCTTCGCATGCTCGTCGCCATTGCCGACGAGGGAACCGTCACGCGCGCCGCGGCGACGCTCAACGTCTCGCAGCCGGCGCTGAGCCACGGGCTCCGCGCGCTCGAGAAAAGCGTCGGCGTTTCGCTGTTCGCGCGCCGGCCTCGCGGGCTCGTGCCCACCGAGGCAGGCGAACGGCTGCTCCGAACCGCCCGCTCGGTGTTGCGCGAGATCGAGCGGGCGCGCACCGACATTGCCGGTGGCGCGATCGGGCGCGGGGAGCTGCTTCGACTGAGCACCGAGTGCTACACCGCGTATCACTGGCTGCCGCCCGTCTTTCGGGGGTTTCGCGAGCGCTGCCCGGGCGTCGAGCTTCGCGTCATTCCCTCGGCCATCGGACATCCGCTGCGCGCGTTGCGCGAGGAGACGCTGGACATCGCGATAGGCGTTAGGCGCGAGGCATACGCGGGGTTCGTGTACCACGAGCTGTTCGAGGACGAGCTGGTGGTCGTGATGCATCCGGATCATCCACTCGCCGCGCAGCCCTACGCCACCGCCCAGCACTTTGCTGACGAGCACCTGCTCCTCTTCACGGAGGATCCGTTCGACACGACACTCATGCGCGTCGTCCTCGCGCCTGCCGGCGTCATGCCGCGAGAGATCTCCTACGTCCCCGCGACGGATGCGCTGCTGGAGCTCGTGCGAACCGGACTCGGAATCAGTGTCTTCGCGAAATGGGCGGTCGCGCGGTACCTCCGGGCTGGTGAGCTCGTGGGGATTCCGCTGACGAAGAGCGGGCGGCGCCGCCAATGGTACGCCACCGTCCGTCGAGCGATCGCCAATCGGTCCGCGATTGGTGCCCTCGTGTCACTGCTTCGCGAGCACGCCCCGGCGTTTCAGACCGCTCCCGCGCCGTCGCGGCGTCGCCGAGCCCGTGCCTTGGCATCCTGACCGCGACCCAGAGGCCGCAGTCACCGAGTCCACACCGCGAAGCTGGACATGCGCATGCGCGGGGCCACCGTGAGCTGGACCTTCTCGTCCGGCGCGACTGTGATCAGATCGGTCGTGTAAATGTCGTTCGAGCCAATCGGATCGGCGAGGAGCCGAACCTGTCCGTTCACGACGAGGCTGGACGGAATGCTCAGCGTCGCCGAGCCGTTTCCTCCGACCTGTCCGATTCGGTAGCGACTATCACCGTTGAGGACGAACACGTCCACGTCGAGCCAGTTCTGGTTCGTGACTGTGAGCGATATCGGCTGCAGCGCCGGATTGCTCGAGACGCGGTTTCGGCCTGACGCGCATGCCGCGAGTAGGGTTGCCGTGCCGAGCACGGCAAGGTGGTATCGAATGGTGCGCACGCCTCCTCCAACTCAAGCTCGGTTGCTACGAGGCGCGTGCTGCACAGGAGACTAGCTGCTCCGCTCGATCCGTTGCCGCGTTACGCGTGCACCTCGCGGCCCCCTGAGCCGGTAAGCGCGAGCTTCGTGCCGCAATAGTCGTTGGACTCGCTGGCGGCGTCGCAGACGACACCTAGGCAATCAGGTCGGCGCTTCTGAGCGGAGTTCGCCGAGCTCGTCGTCCGGTCGCGGCGAAGATCGCATTCGCCACCGCCGGGCCAACGGCGGGCACCGGCTGCTCGCCGATCCCGAACGGCCTGAGTCTGCCTGGCACGATGTGCACTTCCACCAGCGGCGCCTCGCGCATGCGAACGACCGGGAAGTCATTGTAGTTGGCCTGGACGGTCGAGCCGTTCGCGAACGTCACCTCGCCCTTGAGCGCGGAGAGGGCCCAGATCACGCCGCCCTCGAACTGCGCCTCGAGTCCCGAGCGATTGATCACCTGACCGCAGTCCACGGCGCACACGACGCGATGCACGCGAACGTCGCCCTGTGCGCCCACGGAGACCTCGGCAACCTGCGCCACCATCGTCTGTCGGTGGTATCCATTGATGGCGATGCCGCGTCCCCAACGCCGGCCATCGTTAGGCCGGCGGAGCGGCGTTCCCCACCCAGCTTTCTCTGCCGCCAGCCGCAGCACGGCTCGCAGCCGGTCGCCGTTGTTGACGGTGAGTGGACCGAGGGTTACCGCGCCAGGCGACGGGAGGAGCGCAAGCCGCAGCTCCACCGGGTCGCGTTTCGTCTGCGCAGCGATCTCGTCGAGAAACGACTCACGGGCAAACACTGCGGCCGGATACGACACGGACCGCCACGCACCCGTCGGCACGGGAGTCGGTGACAGCGCGAGCGTCACGTCGAGCGACGGAAACGCATACGGCGTGTCGTAGCCACCCCAGGGATCGCCGTCGGCTGCGGGATCGTACTTGGGATCGTAGTCGCCGAACATGGTGAGATTGAAGTCGGCGACCTCATGCTGCCACGCCACCGGCATGCCACGGGCATCGAGCGCCGCTGTCAGGCGGTTGACCTGGGCGGGTTGGTACATGTCGTGTCGGACGTCGTCCTCACGTGACCAGACGACTTGCACCGGCCCGCGAGCCTTTCGAGAGACCTCCACGGCCTCGAGCACGTAGTCGACGCCCAGCCGCCGACCGAAGCCACCGCCAAGCAGCATGACGTGCACGGTGACGCGGTCGGGCGCGATACCCAGCAGCTTCGCGGCCTCATCCCGCGCCTCGTTAGGCGCCTGGGTACCCACCCAGATCTCGCAGCCGCCGTCTCGAACGTGCGCCGCGCAATTGAGCGGCTCCATGGCCGCGTGTGCCTGGAACGGGGCGTGATAGGTGGCCGAGATGCGAGTTGAGCTCGCGAGCGCGGCAGCGACATCCCCGCGCCGCACGGCTGGCTTTCCGCCTCGCGCGAGCGCGTCCTCGAGCGTACGCACGAATGCGGCAGAGTCGCCGCTCGCCCCCACGCCGGGCGCAACCTCGATGACGACCGCGTCTCGCCCGCGCATTGCCGCCCACGTGTTGTCCGCCAACACGGCGATGCCCGACGCGACCTCCACGACACCGCTGACGCCGGGCACCGCGTGGGCGCGGTCGGCGTTCCACCGCGCGATTCGGCCACCATGCGCCCGCGGGCGCGCGATGGCGGCGTAGCGCATGCCGGGAATCCGCACGTCGAGGCCGTAGGTCGCCGTACCCGCGACGATCGCACGTCCGTCTACGCGGGCGACTCGCGTGCCTAACAAGCGAAACTGCTCGGCGCTCTTGAGTCGCGGTTCGGCGGGAACGCCCAGGCGAGAGGCGGCGTCCACCAGCGCGCCGAACTCGAGCCGGCGACTCGTCGGTTCATGGACGACGGCGCCGCGCTCCGTCGCGCACGAGGATGCCGCTACCCCCCAACGCGTCGCCGCCGCCGAGACGAGCATCTCTCGAGCCGCGGCAGCGGCGACGCGAAGGGGACGCCACGAGTCGCTCACGCTACTGCTTCCGCTCGTCCGCATGTCCGGGAACGACGCGCCAGGCTCTGCATGCTGCACCGTCACGCGAGACCAGTCCGCGCCGAGCTCCTCGGCCACGATCATGGGCAACGATGTCCGTACGCCCTGACCCATTTCGGACTTCGCGGCCACGATGGTGACGCGTCCAGCGGCGTCGATGTGAAGCCATTGGTTGGGCTCGAACGACGCGGCGGGTGTCTCCGCGGCGTGCAGACGGCCGTCGCTGGAGATGCCGAGGACGAGTGCCGCACCGGTCAGCGAGCTCCACTGGAGGAACTCGCGTCGCGTTCCGTTCATGCAATCTCCCAGACAACGCAGGCCACGATTCTACACAACGCCGCGTCAACTGCGGGCACTCCGTGTGACAGGAATGCGCAAACGCTGGCTCGGTGGCGACCTGACATGACGAGTCGCCTGTCAGGATCGCTGGCATCCGTCAGCGGACAGGGCGAACGCGGTGGCGGTCCACCTTGACAGATCAACATTTTTTGATGTATTATCCACGCGTGACAACCTCGACTCGTACTTCCGCCGACCTCGATCGCTCCGTCGCGCTGTTCCACGCATTGTCGGACGCCACGCGACTCTCGATCATTGAAATGCTGCGTGACGGGGAACGGTGCGTGTGTGAGCTGCAGGGCGAGCTCGACGCCGCACAGTCGCGGCTGTCGTTCCACCTCCGCGTGCTGAAAGACGCAGGTCTCATCACCGATCGCCGCGACGGGCGCTGGTCGTACTACGCGATTGCGCCGGGCGCACTCGGCGAGGTCCACGATCTCGTCGTCGGGATGCAACCCGCGAAACGCGGCCGCGCGCTTCCGCAGGTCGCCTCCTGTTGCGGCTGACCTTTTTTTGTGTTCCACACATCAACATTTCTTGATATCTGAGGCGAACCAATGTCGAAGCTCGATCAGGGTAACACCGGCGACCTAACGATGCTCGACGGTCTCCGTGCGACGGTGCGCGAGCGCTACGGCGCGGTTGCACAGCGAGTAGCCGAGGGGTCGACGGTTGGTGCATCCTGCTGCGCGCCCGCTGGGGTCTCGAGCGGGTGCTGCGGATCCACGACCGAATCGTGGGACCCTATTACGTCCGACCTCTACGACGCCGGTCAGACCGCCGGTCTGCCGGCCGAGGCACTGCTGGCGTCGTTAGGCTGCGGCAACCCGACCGCCTTGGCAGCACTCGACGAAGGCGAGACGGTCCTCGACCTCGGATCCGGAGGCGGCATCGACGTCCTCCTGTCGGCGAAGCGCGTAGGCCCGACGGGCAAGGTCTACGGTCTCGACATGACTGATGAGATGCTCGCCCTCGCGCTCGAGAACAAAGCAAAGGCCGGCGCGACCAACGTCGAGTTCCTCAAGGGGCACATCGAGTCGATCCCGCTTCCGTCGAACATGGTGGACGTGATCATCTCGAACTGCGTGATCAACTTGTCAGGCGACAAACGACGCGTGCTCGCGGAGGCGTTTCGCGTTCTCAGGCCGGGCGGCCGTTTTGCCGTGAGCGATGTAATCGTGCGGGAAGGCTTACCCGAGCCGGTGAAGGCGAGCATGCCACTCTGGACGGGCTGCGTTGCTGGCGCGCTCGAGGAGCGAGAATTTCTCGATCTCCTCGCTGCCGTGGGGTTCGAGAACGCGAGCATCGAGCCGACGCGCGTCTACACGCGAGATGATGCCGCGGCCCTCCTCGAGGGAACGGGTCTCGATCCAGCACTGGCGGACGCCGTCCAAGGCACGATCATGAGCGGATTCGTTCGGGCGACCAAACCAGGCGTCGTTCGTAGCCCCAAGCCACTGCGCCAGCTGGAGACGCTCGGCAAACCAGCGTCGGCGACCCGTGCTTGCGGCTGCAATGATGACTGCTGTACCTAACGTGGATACAATCACCATGGCGACTGCGTTCTCGAACGGCACTGTTCAGCTACGTCCTGCGGACCCTGCCGATCTCATCGCGATCGAACGACTGCTGACAGCCAGCGGCCTGCCACTCGACGGTGTCCGCGACGCTCTGGATGGATTCGTCGTAGCAGAATCCAACAATGACGTCGTTGGCGTCGCGGGTCTCGAAGTGTGCTGCGACAACGCGCTACTCCGATCCGTTGCGGTCTTGCCCGACTGGCGATCGCACGGGCTGGGACGCGCGCTCGTCACGCGTGTGATCTCCGATGCCGAAGCACGAGGCATCCGCGCGCTCTATCTGCTCACGACGACTGCGGAGCGTTACTTCCCGAGCTTCGGGTTCCAGCACGTCACGCGCGAAGAGGTTCCGGCCGACGTCCGTGAGACCGCCGAGTTCCGGAGCGCATGCCCGGCCTCCGCCGCGGTGATGTGCCGGGTGTGCGGCACGAACGCAGCGCCGGCCGCCGGATAGCCGTGCGCTACGCGCTGATGTCGGACATTCACGCGAATCTGCCCGCCGTCGAGGCCGTGCTGGCGGATATAGCGCGGCGCGCCGATGTCGGCGCGACGTATCACCTGGGAGATCTGGTCGGCTACGCGCCGTGGCCTAACGAGACGATCAGCCGCCTGCGCGCGGCCGGGATCCCGGGGGTTGCCGGCAATTACGACTCGACCGTCGCGACCGGCTACAAGCATTGCGGCTGCCGGTACGAGGATCCGCGCCAGGAGCAGCTCTCACACCTCTCGTTTGCCTGGACGCTTCAGCACACGTCGGATGAGAACAAGGCGTTTCTCTGCACTCTCCCGTTCCGGATGGATCTGCGACCGCGTGGCGGACACTCCAGTGGCCCGACGGTCACGCTGCTTCACGGCAATCAGGTTCTCAACACCGTCTACGTCCATGCGGATAGGACTGACGATTTCCTGGCGAAAATGGGGAGCGCGGTGGGCGCCAAGCCAGGCGACGTAGTGTGCTTCGGCCACACGCACAAGCCGTGGCACCGCGTCGTCGACGGGATCCATTTCGTCAACACGGGGAGCGTGGGCCGACCCAAGGACGGCGACCCACGAGCTGGATACGTCGTCCTCGTCGTGGAGTCCGGGCAGGTTGAAGTGGAAATCGTTAGGGTCGACTACGACATCGAGCGCGTGGCGAAGGCGATCGTTGCCAGCAGCCTCCCGGACGACTTTGCTGACTATCTCAGAACCGGCGGGAAGTCGATGGCGGCAGTAACTGCCCGCTCGTGAGCGACGCCAAAAGCGCGATGAGCGCCCGCTGCTCGACAGTCGTTAGGTGCAGCGGCGTCAGGAGTGGGTCGATGCCCGGGTTGCGTCGACCGCCGCTATCGTAGAACGCCACGACGCCCTCGAGTGAGCGCTTGCTGCCGTCGTGCATGTACGGCGCCGTGAGCGCAACGTTTCGCAGCGATGGCGTCTTGAACCGCCCGAGGTCGTCCGTCAGTCCCGTGACCGCCGCTCGACCGGAATCGGCGTACGTGTTGTTTCGCCAGGCGATGCCCGTGTTGTGAAAGTCACCGTCGGTGAACAACGGGCCCGCGTGACACGTACTGCAGCCCGCCTTTCCGATGAACAGCGCGAGCCCGAGTCGCGCCGCCGGGGAAAGCGCGGTCGTGTCCCCGGCGCGGTAGCGGTCGACGGGCGCGTCGCCCGAGCGAAGCGTCCGGAGATACGAGGCGAGCGCACGCGCGATGGCCGGCGGCGTCGGCTCGTCGTCGAGCTCACGGCGAAATGCCCGGCGGTAGCTCGGCTCCGCGCGGAGCCGCGCCTGCAGTGAGTCAAGGGAGAGTCCGAGCTCGAGCGAGTCGTGAATCGGTCGCAGTACTTGCTCCTCGAGCGACTCGGCACGCCCATCCCAGGCGAACGCGCTCCGGTATGCCGCGTTGATTAGCGACGGCGCGTTACGACGACCCGTGCGTGCATGGACACCTGACGACACCGCCGAGGTATCGCTGAACGCGTGATCCGGCTCGTGGCACGATGCGCAGCTGCGACTTCCGTCAGCCGAAAGGATCGAGTCGAAAAAGAGTCGCTTGCCGAGCGCGACGCGCCCGGGAGAAAGGGGATTATCCGCGGGGATCGGGACGAACAGGTCGAGCCCTACCGGAACCGGGACGCGATACGGCTCGCGCAGCGAGCATGCCAGGGCCAGCGAGACGACGATGGTACCTAACGACACTAGGGAGGTTCGGAGTTTCATGGCCGGTCGCCCGAGCGCCCGGTACGTGGAAGGTTGTCCATCGCCCAGAGCTCGCGCACGTTCGCGCCGACCAGACTGACGTATCCCACGTGGTGGCCGTCGGGGCTGATCCTCATGTACGCTGGAGACTCTCCCGCCAGCGGTGTCACCCGTTCGGCCGAGTCGGCGTTCGCGGCGACCCTCCAGAGCTCGGCGATGTGCGCCTTGCTATCATGGTCGACGAACGCGAGAAAGCGGCTGTCGGGAGTCCAGTCCAGTTGTGAGCCGAGCCCTCGCCGCTGCGCTGACCGATACACGATTCGTGACGGTCCGCCGGCAGCAGGAACGATCGCCACGTACGCAGACCGCCCGTCGACGTAGGCCGTTCCCACGACTCCGAGGTATTTCCCGTCGGGCGAGAGGAGAGCGCGGTATATACGCTTCTCACGCAACAGCACCACTCCGAGCGCCTTGCCATTCTCTCGTGCGACGAGCGCGGCGGAGTCGGCGGCGCTGTCCAGACGAACGACGTACTCCCGAGGGCCGGTCGGCGACGCCTGTGCGATCTCGTCGTACCCGACGAGGCGATCGATGAACGATTCCTTGCCGGTGTTGAGGTCGAGCCGGTAACGAGCTTGAACGCCGCGGTCGTACCCCGCCACGATGAGCGAACGGCTATCCGGGGACCAATCGAGCAGCTGCACGCCGCTCAACGCCACCGAGATCTGCTGCTCTTCTCCCGAGCGCACATCACGGAACACGATCGCGCTCGGAGTGGAACCGGTCGTCAGTCCGTCTCTAACGAATGCGATGCGGCGTCCGTCCGGAGACCACGCGACGCGGCCGAACATAGAGACGTATTCGCCGGCGGCCACGACGGAGGAAGGTGCGCTGGGGCGTCCTGATTCAAAGTCGAGGGGGAGCGTGTAGATGGCCGCT
>Ga0308175_100003388_pt1 | contig 11027 bp, 15 predicted proteins | sample PhyCR1_3_FD_203893 | JGI IMG/M metagenome (GOLD analysis project Ga0308175, IMG submission 203893) | Soil microbial communities from UC Gill Tract Community Farm, Albany, California, United States - DLSLS.C.R1 | ecosystem: Environmental > Terrestrial > Soil > Agricultural land | place: USA... | reverse complement strand
ACGCAGTGGAAGTTCAGCGCGACGTACGTCGTGCTCCCGACCGAGAACGTCGACACCGACCAGATCATCCCGGCGCGATTCCTGACGACGACGAGCCGCGCCGGATTGGGCCCGAACGCGTTCAATGACTGGCGCTACCTCGCGGACGGCTCGCCGAACCCGGAGTTCGTGCTCAACAAGCCCGAGTCGAAGGGCGCCGAGGTGCTCGTCGCGGGACACAACTTCGGGTGCGGCTCGTCGCGCGAGCACGCCGTGTGGGCGCTCGCCGGTGCGGGGTTCCGCGCGGTCGTCAGCTCCACCTTCGCCGACATCTTCCGCGGCAACGCGCTCGGGAATGGTCTGCTGCCGATCCAGGTGTCGCCCGACGTGCTGGCGAAGCTGATGGCGTCGCACACGCCGACGTCGAAGGTGACGGTGGATCTCGAAACGTCCACGTTGGCCCTGCCCGATGGGGAAAAGGTGACCTTCCCGGTGCCGCCGTTCTCGAAGTACTGCCTGCTGAACGGCATCGACGAGATGGGCTTCCTGCTCAAGACGGCGGACGACACGGCGAAGTACGAGTCGGCGCATCGCTCGTCGTTCAGCACCCTCGCGGCAGGTGCGGCATGAGCGTGGCACGGAAGAGCGCGTACTCGATCGCGCTGCTCCCGGGCGACGGCATCGGCCCGGAGATCGTGGCGCAGGCGCGCCGGGTGCTCGTCGCCGCGGCCGAGCTGGCGGGCGTGACGTTCAGCTTCGAGGAAGGATTGATCGGCGGCGCGGCGATCGATGCGACGGGAAGCGCGCTCCCCGACGACACGACGGCGATGTGCAAGCGCGCCGACGCCGTGCTGCTCGGTGCCGTCGGTGGCCCGAAGTGGGACAATCCGTCGGCGAAGGTACGGCCGGAGCAGGGGCTGCTGGCGATCCGCAAGGCGCTCGGCCTCTACGCGAATCTGCGTCCCGTCGCGCCGCATGCGTCGCTCGTCGACGCGTCGCCGCTGCGCCCTGAGCGGCTCGCCGGCGTCGACCTCCTCGTCGTGCGCGAGCTCACCGGCGGCATCTATTTCGGTGAGAAGGGTCTCGAGCAGTTGGCCGGCGGCGGCGAGCGGGCGCGCGACCTGTGCACCTACGACACGGAGGAAGTGACGCGCATCGTCCGCATGGCGGGCGAGCTGGCGCGCGGCCGTCGCGGCAAGGTGACGTCGGTGGACAAGGCGAACGTGCTCGAGACGTCGCGCCTCTGGCGGCGCATCGCGACGAAAGTGCTCGCGGAGGAATTCCCCGATCTGCAAGTCGAGCACGTCCTCGTCGACTCGTGCGCGATGGTACTCGTGACCAACCCGGCGCGGTTCGACGTGATCGTGACGGAGAACATGTTCGGCGACATCCTCACCGACGAGGCGGCAGTACTCACCGGCTCGATCGGCTTGCTGCCCTCTGCGTCGCTCGGTGCACAGAGCGGCGGCAGCGGTACGCGCGTCGGGCTGTACGAGCCGATCCATGGATCGGCTCCCGACATTGCGGGCAAGGGGATCGCGAATCCCGTCGGCACGATCCTCAGCGCGGCGATGCTGCTCCGGCACTCGCTCGGGCTCGAGGCCGAGGCGCGCGCGGTGGAGCGTGCGGTGTCGGAAGCGGTGAAGGACGGCGCGCGCACGAAGGATCTCGGCGGCTCGCTGAGCACCGTCGCCGCGGCCGACGAGGTGTTGTCGCGGCTAGTGCGCGAGACCTCGGCGGCGTAGCCGCTTGACGAGCGTCAAGGAATACAACTCGGCCGAGCACGCGCTGCAGTATCTCGCGCGGGCGGACCGGATCGCGCATCGCGCCGCGGGCGAGGCCGTGGTGCTCGAGCTGGTGCCGCGCACGGTCCGCCGGATCCTCGATCTCGGCGCGGGCGACGGACGGCTGCTCGCGCTGCTAAAGCTCGATCGTCCCGATGCATCGGGTGTGGCGACCGACATCTCGCCGACGATGCTCGACGCGGCGCGCGCGCAATTCGCCGGCGACCCGACGGTGCAGGTCGTCGAGCACGATCTGGATGCGCCGCTGTCGGCGCTCGGCGACCCGGGCTCGTTCGACGCCGTCGTGTCCTGCTTCGCGATCCATCACTGCTCGCACGCGCGGAAGCGCGCGTTGTACGAGGAGGTGTTCGCGCTGCTCGAGCCGGGCGGCGTGTTCTACGATCTCGAGCACGTCGCGTCGCCGACGCCGGAGCTGCACGCGGCGTTCTTCGCGGCGCTCGGGATGACGCTGGCCGACGAGGACCGCTCGAATCAGCTGCTCGACGTGGAGACGCAGCTGGCGTGGCTGCGCGAGATCGGGTTCGCGCAGGTGGACTGCTTCTGGAAGTGGCGGGAGCTGGCCGTGTTCGGTGGGGTGAAGTCGTGAGTCAGCGCCCTGCCGCGAGCGCCGGTACCGACGACTCGGCGACCGCGGCACTCGGTGGTCCAGGCGCGCTGCCGCCGAGTGTGAGCGTCGGGAACGCGGCGACGGCGGGCGCGCCGTTCAACGGATGGTTCGTCGGCGATTTCACGCGCTGGCTCGCGGAGCGCGGTCCCTCGTCGAGTGCGGATGCATCGCTCGGCTTGCGCGACACCCCCACGCTCGAGGTGAAGTGGGGAAGTCACCCGGCGGGGCAGCCGCGGCCGGCGGGGTGGGCGGCCCGGACGGCGGCGGTGGGCGTGTCCGTGCTGATCGCGGGCGAGTTCGTCGTCGTGTTCCGCGAGAGCGTCGATTCACCGGAACGGGAGGTACGGCTGCGCGAGCGCGGCGACTTCGTCGTGTGGGGGCCCGCGGTGGAGCACCGGTGGTATGCCGTCCAGGACTCGATCATTCTGACCGTGCGATGGCCGGTGGGGCGCTAGCCGGCTCGGGTGCTCATCTGGTCGACGTCGTCGACTTCATTCCGAGCACGTGCTCCACGAACTGGTCGACGGCGATCACGGTACCTTCGTAGAAGCCCGACGTCCTGTTCGTCTCGAGATCCGCTGCATTCCGGTGCAGCGCCGTGAAGACGTAGCGGGTGCCGCTCCCCTCGCTCTGCATCGTCATGATGGCGGTGATCGGAATGTCGTCGAAGACCGCCGGGCGGTAGCCGGGGAACAGCATGGAAGTCCAGACGAGTCGCTCCATCGGAACGACGTCGAGGACACAGCCGAGGTTGGGCACCGCCTGGCCGTCTGCGGTCGCGATGTCGATACGGAAGATGCCGCCCGGCCTCGAGTCCATCTCGGTGTGCGCCACACGTCCCCACGCCCTGGGCATGTACCACTCCTTGAGATGCTCCGGTTTCGTCAACGCTTCCCAGACGAGTCGCGCCGGCGCATCGATGAACCGCTCGATGGCGAAATCGAGCTTCGGGTCGAGTGTGAGTTGCGTGCTCATGATTCGGCTTCCTTCTCCTTGAGTTGCTTGACGTATTGGTCGAACTGATCCAGGCGCGCTTCCCACAACCGACGACGCGCGGTCAGCCAGTCTTCGACCACCTTGAACCGCTCGGGCGCGATCTCGTACGTCCGAACGCGTCCCCGCTTCTTCGACTTGATCAGCCGGCTCCGTTCGAGCACGGAGAGGTGCTGGACGAACGACGGAAGCTGCATGTCGAAGGGCGCCGCCAGCTCGCTCACGGTGGCCGGCCCGGCCGATAGCCGCTCCAGGACCTTCCGCCGCGTCGGGTTGGCCAGGGCGTGGAAGACGACGTCGGTGGCCGCGAATTGAACCATTGCCCACACCATCCGGTTGCTGGAGTCGTCCGATCCGACGGGGGGATTCTACACGGCTGCAATACTTCTGTAAAGACCTAAGTATAAATCGGCGTGGGAGCACGCCCGGTCTGCATCGAGTGATACGGCGCTCGTACAGAGGAATGGCGATATCACACACGCTCCCCACGCGCTGGCGCAGTCGCCAGCGCGTGGGGAGCATATGCGTCGACACATCTTGCCGTTGGTGGCCTCGTCGGACGGCCGGAGCAGCTCAGCCCGGGGCCAACCTCGGTGCGGCGGCGGCGATCATCCGCGCCAGTCCCCGCTCCGCAATCGTCGCCCACTGCCAGCTGACCTTCAGTCGCAGCGGGGTGCGCAAGCCGGCCGTCGTACATACGAGATTCACGTCGCGTCCCGGGGCTTCCGCCGCATCCGGCTTACAGTCCCACACGCGACCCTCTTCGTCAGTCACTCGGCGCGATGCCATCGTCGGTGTCTCCATGGGGTTCGACCGCAGAACGGCTACACGAGCTACAGAGGATGGAGTGCGCGAAGCGCATGGAAGTAACCGGCCATCGACATCGTGTGAGAGGCATTGCCGGCCTTCGGTGCGTCTGGTCACACATCCTGCTCCGGCAGCGCGCCGCGGGTGAGCGCGCCGTCGTCAGTCCCCGCCGCGCGACGGGGCTTACCCGACCCGCTCCCAGTCACGCACTCCGCCCGCGACGATGCGAAACAGTCGATGCGGCGTCGGCTGCGCGCCGGCAATCCGGTCGCGGTACCACGCCGGCGACCGATGCTGGAGCTTCCGGCCGAGGTGCTCCCACTCGTAGAGGAGTTGCCCCTTCGTCTCGATGATGCGCGGAACGCCGGCTCCATCGGCGACGATGCGCGTCGCGTCGAACGTGTAGCCGCGCGCCGTGGCCTCGTCGGCGACGGTCCGCAGGTAGGCGGCAATGGATTTCACCGGATCGGCGGCGGCCTGAAAGCGCCGCAACTGCGGGTGCCGCGTGTAGCCGCGCGTGCGGCCCAGGAGCACGGCCTGCGCGAGGAGGCCTTCCCGCCAGAGCGCGACGAGGCCGGCGGCGTCGAGATGACGCGGATGGAGGGTCCAGAGACGCATCTGAGCATCGCAACCTAGACGGGTCCGCGGCGCCGTCCAACGGCGGCGTGAGCCAGGGGAGCGGGACTTCACGCGTGATGAGAGAAGCTTCGCACCGTCCCGTTCGACGCCACCACTGGTGCCCTTCGAGCGGGCGGCTCCCTCTCTCCGCTTTCGGACAACCGCCATGCCTCTCCGCAGCGTGCTCTTCGCCGCGACAGCGATGTCGCTGCTCCTCGGTGGCTGCACGTCGTTCGCCAACGTTCGCTCGGCGGAGCCGTACGTCGGGAACTCGGTGGCGATGCAGTTCTCCTGGAGCGCCCCGCCGGGAGACGTCGCCGGCTGGTTCTGGTCAGTGGATTGTGTCGACCGGTGCAATCACCCTATTGTGGCCACCGACCTGGGTGTCACGCACGCCTGGCGGCTCGACAACGGGCCCCGGGCGGTGGCGCTCGGCGCCGGCATCAGCGGCGTGAATCCGTATGTCGACGGCTACGTGCAGCTGGCCGGTGGTCCGCGACCGTTCGGGCTCGGCGGGCGGCTCGGGCTGCCCGCGTTCGGCTGGCAGGAATACCAGGTGTACGCACGCTACGACATACCGCTGAACAGGAACACACGGGTGCTCCTCAACCCCGGGATATTCGTTCACGACGGGGCCTCGCCGAACGGCGCGAACACCGGTTCGTTCCTCGGCTACGTGCAGGGAGTGGGGCTGCAGTTCGATGGAGAATACGGCGCATGGACCCCCGCGCTGTCGGTGGTGTCCGGCCACGCACGACACGCCGGGTACGGTCTCGACTCCGGGCCGGCGTCGTCGGTGTTCGTGACCGCGTCACTGGGACTGACGGTTCACGGACGGCGAGTGAAGCCGGATCATTGAGGGAACCCCGCGGCGGACGGCGGTCGCATGATGCGAAACGCGTGTTCGCGCGGTACGACAGTCCCGCCCGTGAACGACTCACATGCACGAGCGCGCATGCAATCCTACCGTCTCACGATCGACAAATTCCTCGACCACGCCGCGAAGTGGTTCGAGGATGCGGGGGAGCAGGTGATCGCGCACTGGGACGAGGTCACGGACCGCGACGGCGAGATCGTCCCCGCCTATGGCTTCACCCAGGCCGAGCGTGAAGTGGCCAGCGCAGGCCTCACGGCGCCCGTCCTCGAGCGCGCGACCTAAGAGGGGAAGATCGCGCCGCGTCAGCCGTTGACCCCGCGAGGCGCGATCGATTCGGCGGCTCTTCGGGGATCCGGGTTGCGCCTCGCGCCGCATCGCCGTCGTAAGCGCGATGACGGGCGCGACTCCGCGCCCGTCGACCGCGGCACGGGTCAGCTCCTCGAGGAACGATGCGTCAACGGCCGTCTCGAGATTTCGTCGCTTCCGCGAAAGCGGCGGGGCTCCAGTATGTGACGGACTCGGAGCCCGGTATCAGCCGGCGCCGGGTCGGCCGCGGCTTCTCGTACGTCGATCCGGACGGGCGCGTCATCCGCGAGCGCGAGCACATCCGCCGCTTTCGCTCGCTGGTGATCCCGCCGGCCTGGAACGACGTCTGGATCTGTCCGATGCCGGAAGGACATCTCCAGGTCACGGCGCGCGACGCGCGCGGGCGCAAGCAGTACCGCTACCATCCGAGCTTCCGCGCACACCGCGATCACGAGAAGTTCGACAAGATGGTCGAGCTGAGCGACGTGCTCTGGCAGGTGCGCGAGTGCGTCGAGCGGGACATCGCCCTCCCCGGCCTTCAGCGCAACAAGGTCATGGCGACGCTCGTCTGGCTGCTCGAGCGTACGCTCATCCGTGTCGGCAGCCACGAGTTGGCGAAGGAGAACAACTCCTTCGGGCTCACGACGCTCCGGCGCCGCCACGTGTCGATCGAGGGATCGACGCTCCGCTTCGAGTTCCGCGGCAAGAGCGGCGTCGCGCACGCCGTCGCTGTGACGGACCGCCGTATCGCGCGCATCGTGCAGCGCTGCCGCGAGCTGCCGGGTCGCGAGCTGTTCCAGTACGTCGATGCACGCGGACGCCGCCAGATCGTCTACGCCGACGACGTGAACACGTATCTCCGCGAGATCACCGGCCGCGACGTCACGGCGAAGGAGTTCCGCACCTGGATGGGCACGATGCTCGCCGCCGCCGCGCTGCGCGACATGGGCCCCGCACCGACGAAGCGCGCCGCCGCGCGCAATGTCCTCACCGCGATCGACCGCACCGCGGAGCGACTCGGCAACACGCGTGCGGTGTGCCGCAAGTATTACATTCATCCGGCGCTGATCGACGCGTATCTCGAGGGCGCCGTGCTGCCGCCGTTGCCCGAGCCGGTGTGGCAGGAGCGTAAGACGCACGGACCGACGCTTCGCCGGCACGAAGCCGAGGTGCTCGCGTTCCTGAAGGAACGCGTCGGGGCACGACGAGCCGCTCCCACGAAGAGTCCGTAGCGACGCTCGTCGATCGACCCTCGAGCTTCCCGATCGCCGTGTCGTTCACGGCTCGATGGGTGCATAACGCGGATGCTGGTGCAACCCGAGAGACGCATCGCATATTGAGCCTGCCGCTGCGCTCGGAACGCGACGTGAGTCCAGGCGTTGCGCGGCGGCCCAACTCTCTGTCACCATCCCTCGAGGTGCTCGTGGACCGACGTGAATTCCTTGCCGCGACGGCCGTTGCTGCCGTCTCGCCGGTGCCGAAGCTCGACAAGCTCGATTCGCTCGCTCAGGCCGCCAACCGCCAGTTCATCGAGCTGCGGCGCTACCATCTGCTTCCCGGCACGAAGCAGCGCACCTTCGCTACCTACCTCCAGGAAGCGGCGATCCCCGCGATGAACCGGGCGGGCGTCGGGAAGGTCGGCGCGTTCAGCGTCGTGTACGGCGAGAACGCGCCGTCGCTGCTCCTCGTCCTCACGCACAGCTCGCTCGACTCCGTCGTCTCCCTGCGTGAGAAGATGGCAGCCGACGCGGAGTACACGCGCGCCGGCGCCGCCGTCCTCGACGCGCCCCTCGCCGATCCGCCGTTCGTCCGCGTCGAGAGCACGCTGCTCCGTGCCATCGAGGCGATGCCAACGCTGGAGCCCTCCACCGGCGTCGGGTCGACGACCCCACGCATCTACGAGCTGCGCACCTACGCGAGCCACAACGACAAGGCGGCGCTCAACAAGCTGAAGATGTTCAACGCCGGCGAGGTGCCGATCTTCCGCAAGACGGGCCTCACGCCGGTCTTCTTCGGCGAGACGGTGATCGGCGCGAACATGCCGAGCCTGAACTACATGCTGACTTTTCCCGACATGGCCGCTCGCGACGCGGCGTGGGGCGTGTTCAGCAAGGATCCCGAATGGAAGACGCTCTCCGCCGATCCGCAGTACAAGGAGAACGTCTCGGCCATCACCGACCTCATCCTCCGGCCGACTCCCTTCTCCCAGATCTGACCGACGGGGAGACGCCGTGCTTCAGGGCCGCCGGATATCCCGTTGTCGCGCCACGCTGCCGGTCGTCGCCCTCGTGGTGGCGACCGGTTGTGCCGGTGGGAGCACCACGGCGGCGCCGGGCCCGCAGAACATTCCGAACATCGGCGCCTATCCGCCGATGTCGAACGACGCCCCGCCCGGCGCGTCCGCTGGCGCCGCGGCAACGGCCGCCGCGATCGGGCGTGGGGTGAACTTCGGCAACATGCTCGAGGCACCCACCGAGGGCGCGTGGGGGCTGACGGTCACGGACGACTTCATCGACAAGGCCGCCGCGGCCGGCTTCACGTCGGTGCGGCTGCCGGTGCGCTGGAGCAATCACGCCGCCGCGGAAGCGCCCTTCACGATCGACGCTTCGTTCATGGCGCGCGTCGCATCGGTGGTCGACAGGCTGCTCGCGAAGGGCGTGGTGGTCGTCCTGGACATGCACCATTACCGCCAGCTCGACGGCGATGCGCTCGATGCCGGTGAGTCGCCGGTCGCCGGCGCCGTCGTGGACGTGCGCTTCGTGATGCTCTGGGACCAGATCGCGGCGCACTTCCAGGGGCGTGGCCCGCGCCTCGTGTTCGAGCTGTACAACGAGCCGCACGGCCGGATGAACGGCGAGCCCTGGAACGTGCTCGCCGCGCGTGCGCTGCGCGTCGTCCGCCGCACCAACCCCGATCGGATCGTCGTGATCGGGCCGACGAGCTGGAACTCGGCGAACGATCTGCGCCTGCTCAAGCTGCCGAACGACGCGAACCTGATCGCCACCGTGCACGACTACAACCCATTCCCGTTCACGCATCAGGGGGCCGAGTGGGTCACGCCCGTCATGCCGACCGGTGTCACCTGTTGCAGTGCGGCGCAGGAGGCGGAGATGACCGCGCCGCTCGATGTCGCCAAGGCGTGGTCGGCGGCGACGCGCTACCCGGTGTTCGTCGGTGAGTTCGGTGCGTACGGCAAGGCCGACTCGGCGTCACGCGTCGACTTCGACCGGAAGATGCGCCAGGCGATGGAAACACGCGGCATGAGCTGGGCGTACTGGGAGTTCGCCTCCGGCTTCGGCGTCTACGACCTGACGACGCTCGCTTTTCGCCAGGGACTCCTGGACTCGCTGCTGGGGCGATAGCGCACGCAGTCATCAGATCTTCGGACGAGCGCGGACGAGCCGCGAGGATGCAACGCTCACCGTCGACGTGAGGCAATCATGTCTGGTCAGGGATCCACCGGAAATGTCATCGCTGCCCTGGCGAGCTTCTTCATTCCAGGGCTCGGGCAGCTGATTCAGGGGCGCCTGCTGATGGCGATCGTTCAGTTCGTTCTCGCCGGCGTGCTCTGGTTCTTCCTGCTCGGCTGGACGATCCATCTGTGGTCGGTGCTGGACGCCGCGCTCTGGAAGCCGAAGAGCTGAGTGACGCCCATGTCAGCCGAGCTTCCCGCTGCCGTGCCCGAGATCCCCGTCGCCGAGCTGGGCGCGGCGCTGGAGTATTATGAGCGAACACTCGGCTTCACCCATGACTGGGGAGGTGAGAGCGGCGGTGGGATCGCCGGCATCTCGCAGGGCAGTTGCCGATTGTTTCTCGCCGACCGCGCTTTTCGCGAGCGCCGGTACGGCAACGCGGCGCCCACACTCGTCTGGCTGAATCTCGGGAGCAGAGCCGAGGTCGATGCGCTGTACGAGCGCTGGAGTCGATCGGGAGCGAGGATCATCTCTCCTCCCGAATCGAAATCGTGGAAGCTGCACGAGTTCACCGCCGCCGATCTCGACGGGAATCTGTTACGCGTGTTCTACGACTTCGCGTGGGAAACGCGCTGAAGGTGAGCGCAATGTTGCAGCAACAATTCCGGATCCGAACACCGGCAGTGGAGCATCGGATGCGTGCACGATGGCGGCGGATGACGCCGACAATTCCGGCCTGGACGCTTGGCCTCTTGCTCATCGCCGCCGTCGAGCTGCCGGGGCAGCAGGCGCACCTCGCCATCACACCGGCGCGTCCCATGCCGGGCGCGATCGTGCGAGTCGTCCTCACGGACGCGCTCTCGGCGAGCGACGCCATCGTCGGTGTCGCGGGCACGATGGCAGGCGAGCCGCTCCACTTCGCCGGCGCGGCGGGCTCGTGGCGTGCTATCGGTGCCGTGCCCGTCGACGCCGGAGGTGAGGTCGTCGCGCGGGTGACCGCCACGCGCGCCTCGGGGCGCACCGATACCGTGAGCGCGTCCGTCACTCCGCCCCCGCTTCCGCCGCCGAAGGAGCAGCTCGCCGTCAGCGAGCGGTTCGGCAAGCCGATGGACGCGGCGACCTCGGCGCGCGTGGAAGAGGAGAATCAGCGGGCGAAGGCGGTGGGGCGCCAGTCGCAGAGCGAGCCGCCGAAGTGGAGCGCGCCGTTCGAGAGACCTCGGCGCTCCGAGATCAGCAGCCGCTTCGGTAGCGGCCGTACCTTCAACGGCAAGGTCGCCAGCCGTCACCTCGGCGTCGACTTCCGCGGGGCCATCGGCGCACCGATCCGCGCCGCGAACGCCGGTGTCGTCGTGCTCGTCGACAATTTCTTCCTCGGCGGGAACGTCGTGTACATCGACCACGGCGGCGGGCTCACCACCGGCTACCTCCATCTCAGCAAGACGCTCGTCGGCGTCGGCGACACCGTCGCGCGCGGCCAGGTCATCGGACTCGTCGGTGCGACCGGCCGCGTCACGGGCCCGCACCTCCACTGGACCGCGCGCTACGGCGCGCTCACGGTGAACCCGCTCGATCTCCTCACCCTCGAGCCCATTCCCGGCCACTGACCACCCCTCACCGGGGTC
>Ga0308175_100003387_pt1 | contig 11028 bp, 14 predicted proteins | sample PhyCR1_3_FD_203893 | JGI IMG/M metagenome (GOLD analysis project Ga0308175, IMG submission 203893) | Soil microbial communities from UC Gill Tract Community Farm, Albany, California, United States - DLSLS.C.R1 | ecosystem: Environmental > Terrestrial > Soil > Agricultural land | place: USA... | reverse complement strand
ATCGCGACGAGCACCATGCTGAGCCCGCCGGCGAGCGCCGCCTTGTCGACCTGGCCCTTGAGGTCGCCGGAGAGGTGCCTGGCTGAGCGGGCCATCCACATCACCATCCAGGTGACGAAGCCGACGGCCACGATCGACAGGAAGCCGCCGAGCGCCTCCTGCGCCTCATCGGTCATCCCGCGCGGCCCGAAGGTGAGCAGCGCGCCGAACGCCAGCGAGACTGCGATCGCGATCGCGACGCCCGCCCAGAGCGGCGGCAGGAGTCCCCGGCGCTCCGACTTCACCAGGTAGGCCACCAGGATCACCACGACCAGGGTGGCCTCGAGGCCCTCACGCAGTCCGATCAGGTAGTTCGCCAGCACGGGGAAGACCTCAGCTCGCTCGGGTTCGGTAAGGCTGTCCTAACTAAGTGAACCCTAACACCGCCCGGCTGCATCGAGGAGTGGCGGGTGATCGAGCTTGGCGAGATCACTCCATCCTCAGTGCGCCAGGTACGTCGCCGCCATGTCGAGGTCTCCGTGCCCGGCCTCGACGGCACGGGCCAGGTGCTGCTGCACCGCCTCGAGGACCGCGAGGTCCGCTCCGGCGGCCCGGGCGGCAGCCACGATCAGTCCGGCGTCCTTGGCGGCGCCGTCCAGCCCGAACGCGGGCTCGAAGCTGCCCGAGAGCATCGCCGACCCCTTGAGCTGGACGTACGGCGCGTCCATCGCGCCGCCCTTGACGACGTCGAGGAACGCCTGCGGTTCGACGCCGAGCGCCTTGGCGAGCGTCAGCGACTCGGCGATCCCCTCCACCACGGTGAGCACCCACGAGTTCGCGACGAGCTTGAGCCGGCTGCCCTGCCCGGCCGCACCGAGCCAGAGCGTGCGCGACCCGATCGCGTCCAGGACCGGCGCGACCCGGTCCCGCGCCTCCTCCGGTCCGGAGGCGAGCACGAGCAGGGCGCCTTGCTCGGCAGGCTTCCGGGTGCCGAGGACGGGCGCGTCGACGTACACCAGCCCGAGCTCCTCGGCGACCGTCGCCAGCCGGTCCGCGCCCTCGACGCCGACCGTCGACTGCTGGAGCAGCACTGCTCCCTCGCCCAGACCCTCCCGCGCCTGCTCGAGTGTCCCCTCGACCGACTCGGCGTCGAAGAGCATGGTCAACACGATGTCGGCGCCGCGGACGGCCTCCGCCGGGGACCCGGCCACCTCGGCGCCCGCCTCGGCGAGCGGCTCGGCCCTGTCGCGGGTCCGGTTCCACACCCGCAGCGGCAGGCCTGCCGCTGCGATGTTGCGGGCCATCCCGGCTCCCATGATCCCGGTGCCCAGCAGTGCCACGGTCGGTCGCTCGGTCATCTGCCCGCCTCCTCGCCTCGGCCGCCTCGGCGGCGCCGTCTCGTTTCTCCGGTCGGGCGGCGGGTACCCGCCATTCCGTATGCCCAGTCCTCAGCAGGCAACGTCGCCATCCCGTCGATGCAGGACGGCCTGAACGCCTCGGCCTCGGCGATCCAGTGGGTCGTCTCCGGCTACGCGGACCTTCGGTCTCACCCTGGTGGCCGGAGGCCGGCTCGGCGACGTGGTCGGCGCCGCCGGATGTTCCTCCTCGGCCTGCTCGGCTTCACCGTGACCAGCGCGGGCGCCGGCCTCGCGCCGAACGAGCACCTGCTGGTCCTCGCCCGGCTGCTGCAGGGAGCGGCAGCCGGGTTCCTCTCGCCCCAGAACAGCGGGCTCATCCAGCAGCCGTTCCACGGCGCGGACCGTGCCCGCGCGTTCGGCGTCTTCGGTACGACGGTGGGGGTGTCGTCCGCGGTCGAGCCCATCCTCGGCGGGCTGATCCTGTCGGCGTTCGGCCAGGACGACGCTGGCGGTGGGTGTTCTTCGTGAACGTGCCTCGGGGCGGTGCTGCTCGGCGTGGCGGTGCTCGCCGTACTGCTTCCGATCGTGGAGGCGATGGGCGACCCGGCCATGCCGCTGTGGTTCCTCGTCGTCCTGGTGCCGGTGTCCGTCGTCGGCTTCGTCCGCTGGGAGCGCAGGATCCTGCGTCGTGGGGGACCGCCGCTGCTCGACGTCCGGCTTCTCCGAGGCGCCGGGCTACGCCTCGGGGATCATGCTGGGTACGACGTACTTCTGCGGGTTCAGCGGGATCTGGCTGGTTCTCGCGCTGTACCTGCAGGACGGGCTCGGCTTCAGCGCCCTGCAGTCCGGGCTGACCGTGACGCCGTTCGCGGTCGGGTCGGCGGTCGCCTCGATCACCGCGGGCCGGCTCGTGGCGTGTCGCTGCTCGTCGCCGGGGTCGGCAGCGGGTCGACGATCTCAGCCGACATCACGATGTCGTTGGCCTCCGTGCCACCGGTGATGGGAGGCGCGGCCGGGGGAGCGATCCAGACCGGGCAGCGGATCGGCAGCGCGGTCGGCGCCGCCCTGCTGGCTGCAGCGTTCCGGCTACCGCTCGCGAACGGCACGGCCCTCGGCGTCGCGGTCGGCATCGCCTTCGGGTGCGCGCTGGCCTTCACCCTCGTCGCGCTGGTGATGGCGGTGCGGGAGCTGCGGCTGCGGCCGGACCTGGGCTGAGGACTGCCTGCGGTTCAGCGACTCCGAGCTCCGCCGGCCCCCGGGTCGGCCAGCTCGTCGCGCCAGGAGTGACGCGGGTCGAACTCCAGGAGGTCACGCGCCTTGTCGATGGCGTAGAAGGTCTCGTCACGACCCATGTCCCGCCGTACCTCCACGCCGTCGTAGAAGCGGTCCTGGATCTCCCGGGTCGTCGCCGCGACGGACAGGTCGGCGTTGGCGACGTTGAAGACCTCGTAGCCCAGCCCGTCGGTCTGCAGGCAGCGTTGCACCATCTGGCCGAGGTCACGCACGTCGATGTAGGCGAACAGGTTGCGGCGCCGCAGCGACGGGTCGGCGAGGAAGGCAGGGAAGTGCTCGGCGTACTCGTGCGGCTCGATGACGTTGTTGATCCGCAACCCGTAGACGTCCGCGCCGGTGCGGGCCTGGAAGGACCGCGCGGTCACCTCGTTCGCCACCTTCGACATGGCGTAGGAGTCCTCGGGGACGGTCGGGTGGTCCTCGTCGACGGGCACGTAGAGCGGCCGCCGCTCCCCTTGGGCGAAGCAGACCCCGTAGGTCGTCTCCGAGGATGCGAACACGATCTTGGGCACGCCCAGACGCGTCGCGGCCTCGAGCACGTTGTAGGTGCTGAGAACGTTCGTCGCGTACGTTGCCGCATCCGGCCTGAGCAGGATCGCCGGCACCGCGGCGAAGTGCACCACAGCGTCGTAGGTGGGCTTCTCGGGCAGGTCCAGCTCGTCGAAGGTCGCCAGCCCGGCGAGCGCCGAGTAGGTCTCGCCGGCATCGGTGAGGTCGACGCGGAGGTCGGCGACCGCCGGATGCCTCAGCGGCACGAGGTCGGCGTTGGTGACCTGGTGGCCCTGCTCGGCGAGGTACGGCGCGACGTGCTTGCCGGCCTTGCCGCTGCCGCCGGTGAAGAAGATGCGCATGAGCCTTCATACCCTGAGGGTGTGTCGGCACGCACTGACAGACTCGGTGCATGTCCGGGCCGCCGCGCATCGAGCCCGCCGGCGACGTCGTCGCCCGCGTTGCGTCCACCGCCTTGGCGCTGCCCGACGCCTACGAGCAGGACGCCTGGACCGGCGTGAGGTGGCGGATCCGGAACAAGACCTTCGCCCACGTCCTGGTCGCCCAGGAGGGTTATGCGTCGTCGTACCGCGAGATGACCGGGGTGACCGAACCCACCACGGTGCTGACCTTCCGGTCATCCGGCGACGAGCTGTTCGCGCTGACCCATGCAGGGCCGCCGTTCTACCAGCCGCCATGGTCGCCCACCATCGTCGGCTTGGTGCTCGACGAGGACACCAGCTGGGACGAGGTCGCCGAGCTGGTGACCGAGAGCTACCGGTTCTGCGCACCCCAGAAGCTCAGGCGCCGACTGGATCGATGACGTCATCGTCCGGAGGTCATGCCGCCCCGTTCAGGCGAGCGCGTCGGGGCTGGTGCGGACGGGGGGCGAGGGGCAGGGGCCGAGCCGGTGGTTCAGGCGGTTCGGAGCAGGTCGTGCAGGTGGGCTTCGGGGGGTGATGTCGCGGTGGCTGTGTCACCGCTGGTCTTGTGGCGATCGGCGGTGGTGGGTGGCTGGTGTAGGCGTGTCCGGTCGGAGTCGTGGTCACGACCGCCCCGTCGTGGCCGCCGCGGGCGTGCCAGCCGGTGGCTTCCTTGGTGTAGTTGCAAGCCTCGCAGAGGCCTGGGCTGTTCAGGGTGTTGGAGGGGCCTTTGTCGGCGGCGCGGAGGGGGTGGTCGCGGTGTCGGATGGGGGCCTCGCACCAGGGGGTGCGGCAGCGGCGGTCGCGGACGTTGATGAACCGGCGCAGCGTGGCGGGGAACTCGCGGCGGCGGGTGTCCATGTCGACCAGTCGGGTGCGGTCGGGGCTGGTGAACAGCCGCCGGAGCCACGCCTTCGAGTCCGGGACCAGCCCGGTTTCGGTGATCCAGTGCCGGGCCAGTGGGGCGGGGACCGGGCCGTAGCCGAGCACCTCGACCGGCTCCTGGCCACCGGTTTGCTCCGGGTCACCGAGCAGTGCCTGGTCGCTGATCACCAGGTTGACCTCGAGCGGCACGTCGGCGGCGTGGGTCTGTCCGGTGAGCCGTTCGACCAGGGTGTCGGCCATCACCTGCCCCCGCGACCGCTCCTCCCCACTCGCACGAGACGTGTCGTCCGCCTGGGTGAGTGCGGCGTAGGCGGCGACGCCTTGGGTGACCGGGAGCAGCGCGGTCAGGTAGGTCATGGTCTCCGGTGCCGGCCGCAGCGTGACGCACCGTTCGCTGGTCGCTCTGCGGGCGCGTTCGGTGAACGCGTACGGGTCGAGCCGGTAGGCGATCCGGCGCGCCTCGGCCTCGGTGCCGGCCTCACCGAGCGCCTCCAGCCCACCGGGACGGCCGGCGAGCTCGGCGTCGACGCGGGCCCGGTCCTGCCGGGACAGGCACGCGGTCTCCCGGGTGACCAGGACCGCCCGCCACTCACTGATCCGACCCTGCGACAACGCCGCCATGGTGTGCGGCCGCTCGAGGACCAGCGCCTTGGCCAACCCGAGGTGCCGGGCGCCCTTGACCGGGGAGTCACGGCGAGCCAACCCGACCTGCGCGGCGATCCCCTTGCCCAGCTGCCGCGCCGGCGTCCCAGCAGCTTCTTGCGCCCGACGCTGCGAGGCGTCGAAGTCCACGCTGATCCGCGCCTGCGCCGCAGCCGCCGCACCCTTCGGCTCCTCCAACCGTCGAAGCAGATCGACACGCTCCGCATCGTCCACGGCGTTAGCACCGAAGCCGGTCAACAAGTCGATCCAGCCGGCCAGGTCGACACCCGCACCCGCCGCCCCTCGATCGGCCGAGTCGCTCGCTCATGTGTTCGAATATCCTGCAACAGACGCCGGCGCGCAACCACGGATCCGGGCTGTGGGGAAGTCTTGTGCCGCCGGTGTGGGCAAGACATCAGGGCATCAAAGGCATCGCGGTGATGCCGTCCGTCATACCCGGTCAGCTGTCGCCGGTCGTGTGCTCGGCACGCCACCGCTCGGCCGTCAACCGGTACAGGACGTGTCGCTTGAGGGGGTGGCCGTCCGGGACGCGCGGGTGGTCGAAGTCGTCGGCGGGCTCGTGCGTCATGCCGAGCTTGTCCATGACTGCCCGCGAGCGGACGTTCCCGACCGCGGTCATCGAGACGATCTCGGCGAGGTCCGCTTGCTCGAAGCCGAACCGCACGGCCTCCCGGGCGGCCTCGGTGGCGTAGCCGCGGCCCCAGGCATGGCTGGCGAGACGGTAGCCGATCTCGAATGCCGGCGTGAAGGACGCCTCGAACGTCTGGTGGAGCAGTCCGGTGAAGCCGATGAAAGCGCCCGTGCTGATCTCTTGCACCGCCCACACCCCGAAGCCGTGCTCGGCGAAGCCGGCCTCGATCCGGTCGACGAGCGCGTCGCTCTCCGTGCGCGTCAACGGGGCGACGAAGAACTGCATGACCTCGGGGTCCGCGTTCATCCGGGCGAACGCCTGGCGATCGGCGGGACGCCACGGACGTAGCAGCAGCCGACCAGTCCTCAAGCAGGCAGACATCGTGCGTACCGGTCGACAGCCTTCGCGCTAGGGCCACAGAGAGTGGTAGGCGCTGAGCGCCGGCTGACCGCCGAGGTGCGCGTACAGCACCGTGGAGCTGCGCGGGATCTCTCCACCGGACACCAGGTCGATCAGTCCGGCCAGGGACTTCCCCTCGTAGACGGGGTCCGTGATCATCGCCTCCAGCTCGGCGCCGAGTCGCATCGCCTCCATGGTCGAGTCGACCGGTATCCCGTAGAGCTCACCCGCCCAGCCGTCGAGCACCTGGATCTCCTCCTCGCGCAGGTCACGGCCGAGCTCGATCAGGTCGGCGGTGTGGCGGGCGATCCGGTCCACCTGGGCCGTCGTCCGTGCCAAGGTGGCCGAGGCGTCGATGCCGAGCACGCGACGTCGTACGCCGGTGAGGTCCTCGAGCGCTGCGAAGCCGGCGATCATGCCGGCGTGGGTGGAACCGGTGACCGTGCAGACGACGATGGTGTCGAACTGGATTCCGAGGGTCTTCTCCTGCTCGGCGACCTCGAAGGCCCAGTTCGCGAAGCCCAGTCCGCCGAGGCGGTGCTCGCTCGCGCCAGCAGGGATGGGGTACGGCGTGCCGCCGGCCTCTTCGACCTCGCGCAGCGCGTCCTCCCACGACTTCCGGATCCCGATGTCGAAGCCGGCGGGGTCGAGGCGGACGTCGGCGCCCATCATCCGTGACAGCTGGATGTTGCCGACCCTGTCGTTGACCGGTTCGTCCCACGGAACCCAGTGCTCCTGGACGAGGCGCGCTTTGAGGCCGAGGTGGGCGGCCACCGCCGCCACCTGCCGGGTGTGGTTGGACTGCACGCCACCTATCGAGACCAAGGTGTCCGCGCCGCTGGTGAGCACGTCGGGAACGATGTACTCGAGCTTCCGCACCTTGTTCCCGCCGAACGCGAGACCGCTGCTGACGTCCTCCCGCTTGGCCCACACCTCCGCGCCGCCAAGGTGGGCCGTCAGGCGCCCGAGCCGGTGGACGGGGCTGGGTCCGAACGTCAAGGAGTAGCGGGCGAAGTCCTGCAGCTTCATCTGCGAGAGCGTATCGACACGGCCCGATCCCGGGTACACGCTGGTGGCGTGACAATGGCGGGCGGGAGGACCGAGGTCGTCGGCATCTGGCGCTATCCGGTGAAGTCGCTCCAAGGTGAGCGTCTCGACGTGGCGGTCGTGGAGCACGACGGGCTCGAGGGCGACCGCCGGTGGGGGATTCGTGACGGTCGGACGGGGCGGATCCTGACGGCGCGTCGTCGGCCGGAGCTCCTGCACGCCGCGGCGTCCTATCGGGACGGCCGACCCGTGATCGTGCTGCCCGACGACCGGGTGGCCGAGGGCCCCGGGCCAAGGACCGATCTCCTGCTGTCGGAATGGCTGGGCAGCCCGGTGTCACTCGTGGGGTCCCACGAAGGACCACCCGGGCGGGCCGAGTTCTTCGAGGACTCCACCGACGACACCAGTCGGCCCATCGAGTGGACGATGCCAGAGGGGAGGTACGTCGACGCCGCTCCGCTGCTGGTGCTCGCCACCGCCTCCCTGCGGACGGCGGCCGCGCTCCACCCGAACGGTTCCTGGGAGCCTCGGCGGTTCCGTCCGAACCTGCTCGTCGACCACCCGGGCGAGGGCTGGCCGGAGGACGGGTGGATCGGGCGTGGGCTGGAGGTCGGAACCGCGGTGCTCACACCGGTCGAGGGCTGCATCCGGTGCACGATGGTGACCCGCGAACAGCCAGGCATCGAGGCCGACCGCGACGTCTTCCGCGTGCTGGCACGTCACCACGGCGCCAGGTTCGGTATGTGGTGCGGCGTAGCGGTGCCCGGGTCGGTGGCCCTGTGGGACGAGGTGGCCGTGCGGGTCGACGACCCGGCCACGACCGTCTGAGGCCTCCCAGCACGACCGGGAGGTCACCCGGGTGGGCCGGTCAGCACGGTGGGCTCGTACTCGAGCAGCTGAAGCCGGCCGTCGAACGTGCGGCTCGCGACCATCTCGAGCGAGACGTCGGGATACCCTTCGTAGATCCGCTCCCGTCCGGTGCTTCCGGTGATGACCGGGAACACGACGACCCTGAATCGGTCGACGAGCCCGGCGTTGAGCAGCGACCGGCACAACGTGAGACTGCCGATGGTCCGCAGCAACGTGCCGCCTCTGGCCTTGAGCTCGCGCACCGCCTCCACGGGGTCGCCTGTGACCAGGGTCGAGTTCGCCCACTCCAGAGGGTCCGACAAGGTGTTGGAGCACACGATCTTCGTCATGCCGGTCAGCGAGCCGGTGCCTGGCTCGCCGCTGCTGACGAACCCGTGCATCAGCCGGTACGTGGTCGCACCCATCAGGACGGTGTAGTCGGCCTCGGGCTGGTCGGCCAGCCAAGCGAGGTACTCGGGTCCCTCCAGACCCCACCAGCCGGGCCACCCCTCCGCGGCGCCGTACCCGTCGAGCGAGGTGATGAAGTCGACCAGCAGCTCGGACATGACTCGTACTCCTCTCCGTGGACGGCCGAGCGGCGGTCCCCACCGTGCGTGCGCGTCCCTCGTCGTGTACCGACTCTGCGACCGGGACGAAATCATCGCCGACGCACTCGTGGTCGGTCGTACCATCGGGACGAGCCGGGCAGGGCTGCCTGGGTGAAGCCGCGAACACGGACATCGACGTCGTACGCAGGTTCCGGCTCGGACCGCTGTCGGGCGGCACCTTCCGGGCCGAGCTGTCGACGTGGCGGTCGGGGACGAGCACGTCGTCGCCGTCCAGCATGCGACCGGCGACTTCGAAGGTCGTGTCCTCGACGTCACCGGTTGCCAGCTGATGACCTTGGTCGCCGGCCTGATCGCCGCGGTGCGCGGCCACTACTCCGACCAGGAGCAGCTGGACGCGTTCTGGGGCCAGGTGCGACCGAGAGCCTCAGTCCTCCGACAGCGTGAGATCCACCATCAGGTCGTCGGCCAGGTCCTCCAGCGTCGACCGCAGCTCCTCGGCGTTCATCGTCGTCGGCACTCCGAGCACCGCCTGAGCCTCGAACAGTGTTCCTCCGGCCATCGGCGCATCGCGGACGTCCGTGCTGAGGTCCTCGATGCTGACCCGGTGACTCGCCAGAGCAGCGGTGATCTCGGCGACGATGCCGGGATGGTCGGCACCGACCAGCTCGAGGTGCAGCTGAAGCCAATCCGGCTCGTGGCCCTCGTCGGTCCGCTCGAGGTCGATCTGCAGCCCTTGCGCCCCCAGTGCGCGTAGGTCCTCCACCAGCGCGTCGAGCCGATCGTCGGCAACCGACACCAAGACGATTCCGGCGAACTTGCCCGCCAAGCGGGCCAGGCGACTGCGCTCCCAGTTGGCGCCGTGCGTGCTGATCGGAGCCGACACGGTCGAGACGAGGCCCGGTCGGTCGTCGCCGATCACGGTGAGGATCAGAGTCGCCATCCACGCAGACTACGAGACGAACGGGTGCGGCAGCCGGTCCTCCCCGCCTCCGGTCCTGGCCGGAGGAGGCGCCGACTCGGCGCTCAGCCGATCGGCATCGTCTCGTAGGCGGGCGTGAGCTCGGTCCAGCGCGCCTTCCAGGCGGAGGATCCACCGGTCAGTGAGCGGCGGAGGTCCTCGAGGTGCGCCTGCCAGCCGGCGCCGTGGAAGTGGATCTTGTCCAGCGGCAGTCCGCGCTCCTCGACGACGAGGCGCGTCCGGTCACCCTCGGTGGTCAGCCAGGCCTCGAGCTCGGTCTCGTCCTCCGTGTCCGGCTCCATGGTGAGCAGCAGGTGGTGCGGCCGGTCGCAGACCTGGATCTGTGCGGGGCCGTCCCACGTGCTTGTGAACGTGGCGTGGATCCTGCCGCCGACGCCGAGGTCGCCGGACACCTCGGCGATCCATCGCGCGAGACGCTCGGGCGTCGTGCACGCCTCCCACAGGTCGTCGATGTCGGTGTCGTAGACGTCCTCCACCCGGACTGCGCCGAGCTTCTCGTCCAGGGCTCGCATGGTGCCGGTGGTGTTCATGAACGGGTCCTCTTTCCACGGGTGATCTCGGTGTGCAGGGCGTCGAGCCGGTTCTGCCACAGCGCGCGGTAGTCGCCCAGCCAGGCGTCCACCTCGGCCATCGGCTCGGGGCGCAGGCTGTAGATCCGCCGCTGCGCCTCCTGTCGTACGTCGACCAGGCCGGCCTCGCGGAGCACCCGGAGGTGACGGGAGACGCCCGGTCGGGCGATCGGGAGTGCGTCCGCGAGCTCACCGGCCGTGGCCGGGTGGTCGCGGAGGATCTCGAGCACCGTCCGTCGGCTTCCGTCCGACAGCGCCTGCAGCACGGTGTCCATGGCGATCAATTTAGCCGATCGGTTACGTAACTGCAAGGTTACGCACGCACCTGTCGGTTAACGTCTGGTCCCATGCCGCTCTCGCCCGACGAGTTCTACGAGCACGCGATCGCCGGGGCCGACGACGAGAGGCGGCTGCCGCTTTCCCGGATGACCGGCTGGGACATCAGCCCGTTCGAGCCCGAGGGTCTGCGGGTCTCGCGGCTGCGGCCGCCTGTGGTGCCGGAGCCGCCGCGGGACGGGGAGGACCCGGCGGACTGCGCGTCGTGCCGACGACGCGACGAGGGCATCTGGCTCGACGACCACTGGCGGCTCACCCGGACGGGAGGAGTCGGGGTGCCGCTGGTGCTGATGCTGCACCCGCGTGAGCACCACGACCTTGCCGACCTGCCCGACGACCTGTCCGCCGAGCTGGGCGTCCTCGGCACTCACATCGCCCGGCACGTCGAGGCGTTGCCGCACATCAGCCGGTGCCACGTGTACCGCATCGGTGACGGCGGCGCCCACCTGCACGTCTGGTTCTTCGCCCGCCCCGAGGGCCACTCCCAGCTGTACGGCTCGTGGCTGGTGGTCTGGGACGACCTGCTCCCGGAGTACCCGGCCGCGACGGCGGAGGAGGAC
>Ga0308175_100003386_pt1 | contig 11029 bp, 8 predicted proteins | sample PhyCR1_3_FD_203893 | JGI IMG/M metagenome (GOLD analysis project Ga0308175, IMG submission 203893) | Soil microbial communities from UC Gill Tract Community Farm, Albany, California, United States - DLSLS.C.R1 | ecosystem: Environmental > Terrestrial > Soil > Agricultural land | place: USA... | reverse complement strand
CAGCACGGCCTGCGCGCGCCCCCAGGGGACGTTCTGGTCGCCGCCCCCCGCGGCGCCGAGGGCGATGCCGCGCAGCAGCGGCGAGGCCTCGGCGCCGAAATCGGAGGCGCGCTCGAAGCCGATGCCGACCTCCTCGTCGAGCGCCTGGAGGAGCGGCACCTCGCGCCCCTCGAACCGCTCGGTGAAATCCTTGCGGAAGCGCTCCAGCCCCTCGCTCTGCCGCTCCACCGCCAGACGGAGCAGCACCTCGACGCCGCGCTGGATCTCCTCCAGCACGTCGCCGCCGAGCACCGGCTGGTCCCCCGGCTTGATCATGTCGAGCTGGAAGAGGCGCGACATCTCGACCGGGGTCGGCAGCTCGCGCAGCGCCCCGGCGATCTCCTCGTAGGTGGAGGGCGGGGCCCCGGGGCCGCCGGCGTCGAGCGTCTCCAGGGTCGCGCGCACCCGGGCGAGCCGCTCGGCGGTATTGGCGACGAGGGGGGTGGCGGGGATGCGGCCGAGCTGGTCGATCAGGTCGTGGATCGCCTCCGGGCCGGTGACCGGAGTCGAGAGGTCGGAGACCAGGATCTGGCTGTCGATCAGCTCGGTGACGAACTCGCGCGCCTCGTCGATCGTCACCTCGCCGTCCGGATCGAAGGCGACCAGCGCCGCGGCGATGTCGCGGGCGGTGGCGCCCCCCTCGGCGCGGCGGAGCGCCTCCTCCAGGTAGTCGTTCGAGTCCACCGCCACCAGGTGATGGGAGCGCACCTTGTTGTCGAGCCGCGCCTCGGCGTAGCGCAGCCGGCCGGCGGCGCGGTAGAGGCTGGAATTCGGGCGATAGAGGAGCGCCTCGCGCACCTCCGGGTCCCGCGCCAGGTCCTCGCAGAGGGCGAAGAGGTAGTCCATGTCCAGCCGGGTGTGCCGCTCGTAGGCGGAGCGCGGGCCCACGGCGATGCGGGTGGGAGCGCCGGGGGCGGTCTCGACGCGGCCGATCGAGCAGCCGGAGAAGAGGCCGAACGGCGTCGCCCGCGCCGCCATGCGGTAGATGTAGCGCACCAGCGCCCGCTCGGCCCGCTGCCCCTTCTTGCCGTCCGGCTGCGCCCGCCAGAGGCTCAGGCTCTCGTGGAGCGACGGCGAGGCCAGGAAGACCGCCTCCAGGATCTCGGGGCGCTCGGCGAGTGCGCTCAGGCGGGCGCGCAGCCGCTCGCGGTCGGCGGCGAGGGCCTTCTCCAACCGCTCGGGATCGTCCCCTTCGCCGGCCCCGGCGGCGGCCGGCGCCTCGAGCCCCTCTCCGAAGGATTCGAGCTCCTCGAAAGGGAGCAGAGGGGTGCGGAAGGAAAAGAAGCCGGCGGGGGCGAACGGACGCTCGGTTTTGGCCATGCTAGTCTCGTACGAAGTCGATGAAACCGCGCTCGACGTTGGTCGAGACCAGGCGAACGCGCACCCGGTCGCCGACGTCGAGCCCCTGGAAGCCGCGCTCCAGGCGGCCCTCGATCACAGGGTGCCCGCAGGTGCGCACCCAGGTCCCCTTCTCCGAGGCGCCGGTGACCTGCGCGTCGAAGGAGTCGCCGATGCGGTTCTGGAACAGTTGGGCCGCCGCGGACTTGCGCACCTGGCGCTCCACCTTGTTGGCGGCGTCCTCCTGGAGGGTGCAGTGGCGGGCGAGCTCCTCGATCTCGGAGTCCGGATAGGGGGAGGGGCGGCGGGTGAACGCCGCCTTGACCAGGCGATGGGTGATCAGGTCGGGATAGCGCCGGTTGGGCGCCGTGGCGTGGGTGTAGTCCTTCACCGCCAGCCCGAAGTGCCCGGGGGGATCGCCGTCCGGCGGATCGAGCACGTACTCGCCCGGCCCCAGCAGCTTCACCACCGCGAGCGAAAGCTCGGGGAAGTCCTGGGGGTCGGCCTGCTTGCGCCGCTCCAGGAACTCGCTGAGGGCCTTGGGGTCGGGATCGGCGGGGAGCTTCTCGCCGGATTGGGCCGCGAGCTCGACGATGCGCGGCCAGCGCGCCGGGGTGCGCACCACGCGGCGGATCGAGGGGAGGCCGTGGGCGGTGAGGTATTGCGCCGTCACGCCGTTGGCGGCGATCATGAAGTCCTCGATCAGGTTCTTGGCGCGGTTGTCCCGCTCCTCCTTGAGGTCGACCACCTTGCCGTCGGCCACCACCGCGCGCGACTCGCGGGTCTCGAGGTCGAGCGCCCCGCGCTCATGGCGCAGGCGGCGCAGCCGGCCGGCGGCCTCGTCCTGGAGCTTCACCTGGTCGGCGATCCCCGCCACCTGGGCTATCCGCGGCGGCATCGGCCCCTGGCCTTCCAGCCAGGCGGCCACCGCGTCGTAGGCCAGCTTGCAGCGGTTGCGCACCCGGGCCGGATAGACGTCCGAGCCGGCGATCGAGCCGTCCTGAGCGACGGTCATCTCGATCACGATCGCCAGCCGGTCCTCGCCGTCGTTGAGCGAGGTGACGCCGGTCGACAGCCGCTCCGGGAGCATGGCGAAGATGCGGGCCGCGGTGTAGACCGAGGTGGTGTTCTTCCGCGCGTGAGCGTCGATCGCCGAGCCGGGCCGCACCAGATCCTCGACATCGGCGATGGCGACGAGGACCTTGACGGCCCCGCCGGAGAGCGCTTCGGCCACCTCGATCTGGTCGAGGTCGCGGGAGTCGTCGTTGTCGATCGACGACCAGAGAAGGTCGCGCAGGTCGTGGACGGCCGGATCGCCGTCGTGGAGGTTCGGAGCCAGCCGCTCCGCCTCGGCCAGGGCCGCCGGCGGGAAGTCGGGCTCCAGCCCGCGGTCGCGCATGGCCTGGCGGGCGATCTCGGCAAGGTCGGTGTGGTGCTCGTTTCGCATGGAGGGGGAAGGATAGCATTCCGCTCCGTGATACCCTGTGCACCCCATGAACAAGCCCTGTCCGGTCACCCTGGAGGCGCACGGAATCCGCCTGGAGCCCCTGGACTATCACCATCATGACGAGCTGCTCGCCGCCGCGGCCGACGGGAAGCTCTGGAAGCTGTGGTTCACCGCGGTTCCGGAGCCCAGCCAGACCAGCGACTACATCACGAGCGCCCTCGCAGGCCAGGAGGCCGGGCACATGCTCCCATGGGCGGTGCGCGAGCTCGACGAGGGAAAGATCATCGGCTCGACCCGCTATCACGACATCGTGACCCCGGTCGACCGCGTGGAGATCGGCTATACCTGGTATGCTAGGAGCTGGCAGCGCAGCCACGTCAACACCACCTGCAAGCTCCTGCTGCTCGGCCACGCCTTCGACGCGCTCGGCTGCCAGGTGGTCGGCCTGCGCACCGACAACTTCAATTTCGCCTCCCAGCGAGCCATCGAGGGGCTGGGCGCCAAGAAGGACGGCGTCATCCGCCACCACCAGGCGCGCCGCGACGGCACGGCGCGCGACAGCGTGATGTACAGCATCCTCGCGAGCGAATGGCGCGACGTGAAGCGGCACCTCGAGTTGCGGCTGGCCCGTCACCGAATGGGCTCGGACTGAGCGCGAGACGAGCTTGGGGAGGGCCGGCCAGGGATGACGAGCCGCCTCCGACGCGGCCAGCCATCCCCGGGGACGGCTACTTCTTCTTGGTGCCTGGGCTGCTTGCAGGCGCGCTCTTCACCGCGGACTTCTTCGGCTTCTTGGTCTCTTTCTTCTGCGCGTTGTTACCTTTGGCCATAGTGGTTTCCTCCTGGCGCGATTCTACCCGAGCCGAGGACCGCGGCGCGGTATAGTCAGGGGCAGAGAAGGGGAGATCCCATGACCCTGAGCAGGACGGAGCTCTTGCTGTCCCGGCTGGACGAGATCGGCGCCTCCCTGGCCCGCTCCGGCAAGGCCCTGGCTCTGATCGGATTGGGCTCGGTCGGCCTGGAGCTCGACCGCCTCGACCGCTATTCCGATCTCGATTTCTTCGCCATCGTGGAGAACGGACAGAAGCGGGAATTCCTCGACGACCTCTCCTGGCTCGGCAATATCTGCCCGATCGCCTATTCCTTTCGCAACACGCCGGACGGCTACAAAGTGCTGTTCGCGGACGGGATCTTCTGCGAATTCGCCGTCTTCGAGGAGCCCGAGCTGGAGCACATCCCTTTCGCGCCCGGACGCATGGTGTGGAAAAAGGACAGCGTTTCGGATGAGCTGCGGTTTCCGCGGCGTCCCCAGCCGAGCCTGGAGGAGCGCTCCGTGGAGTGGTCGCTGGGGGAGGCCCTGACCAATCTGTATGCCGGCCTGTGCCGCGACCGCCGGGGGGAGAGGCTGGCGGCGATGCGGCTGATCCAACTCCACGCCGTCGACCGCCTTCTCGAGCTCGCGGAGAGGATCGATCCCGCGGCCCCGTCCCCCCGCGACCCCTTCGCCCTGGAACGGCGGTACGAGCAGCGCCACCCCCGGATCGCCCAGGCCCTGCCGTCGTTCGCCCAAGACTATGAGCGGAGCGTCGAGTCGGCGCGCGCCATCCTGGGGTTTCTCGACGAGCATTTCGAGGTGAATCCCGCGATGCGGCGGGCGATCCTGGAGCTTTGCGCCTCCGCCCCCACCTGAGGTAAAATATCCTCCTCGTCCGAGGAGCGCTGCAGGAGGCGTCCCCTCCCAGGCTCGGACGCCGGCATGACCGGAGCCCACGCAACGGCGCTCACCTGAACCCTTCCGGGATGAACCAGGTGAGCACCTGCCGCCCCGGAGAACCTCAGAGGAGGTCATTCATGACCGTCGCCACTCCGACGACCGCCGAAACCACCACCCACACCGACTATCGCGTCGCCGATCTCTCCCTGGCCGACTGGGGCCGCAAGGAGATCGCCATCGCCGAGGGCGAGATGCCGGCCCTCATGGCCATCCGCAAGGAATTCGCCGCCAGCCAGCCCCTCAAGGGCGCCCGCATCGCCGGCTCCCTGCACATGACCATCCAGACGGCCGTGCTCATCGAGACCCTGCGGGCCCTCGGCGCCGAGGTGCGCTGGGCGAGCTGCAACATCTTCTCGACCCAGGACCACGCCGCGGCGGCCATCGCGGCCGGGGGCGCCCCCGTCTTCGCCTTCAAGGGGGAGAGCCTGGCGGACTACTGGGACTTCACCCACCGCATCTTCGAGTTTCCCGAGGGCGCGCCCAACATGATTCTGGACGACGGCGGCGACGCCACCCTGCTCGTCCACCTGGGCGCCAAGGCCGAGGACGACCCCTCCGTGCTGGACCACCCCACCAGCGAGGAGGAGCGCGTGCTCTTCGCCGCCATCCGCAAGCGCAACGCCGCCCAGCCCGGCTGGTACAAGCAGCAGACCGCGGCGATCCAGGGGGTCACGGAAGAGACCACCACGGGCGTCCACCGCCTCTACGAGATGGCCAAGCGGGGGGAGCTGAAGTTCCCCGCCATCAACGTCAACGACAGCGTCACCAAGAGCAAGTTCGACAACCTCTACGGCTGCCGCGAGTCGCTGGTGGACGCCATCAAGCGCGCCACCGACGTGATGGTGGCCGGCAAGATCGCCGTCGTTTGCGGCTACGGTGACGTGGGCAAGGGTTGCACCCAGGCCCTGCGCGCCCTGAGCGCCCAGGTGTGGGTCACGGAGATCGATCCCATCTGCGCCCTCCAGGCGGCCATGGAAGGCTTCCGCGTGGTCACCCTGGAGGAGGCTGCCGACAAGGCGGACATCTTCGTCACCGCCACCGGCAACTACCACGTGATCACTCACGACCACATGGCGCGCATGAAGCACAACGCCATCGTCTGCAACATCGGCCACTTCGACAGCGAGATCGATGTCGCGAGCCTGGAGCAGTACCCGTGGGAAGAGATCAAGCCCCAGGTGGACCACGTGATCTTCCCCGGCGGCAAGCGGATCATCCTGCTCGCCAAGGGGCGGCTGGTGAACCTCGGCTGCGGCACGGGGCACCCCAGCTACGTGATGAGCTCCTCCTTCGCCAACCAGTGCCTGGCGCAGATCGAGCTGTGGACGAAGAAGGGGGAGTATCCGGTGGGCGTCTACACCCTGCCCAAGCACCTGGACGAGAAGGTGGCGCGCCTCCAGCTCACCACCCTCAACGCCAGGCTCACCGAGCTCCGCGACGAGCAGGCCAAGTACATCGGCGTGGACAAGAACGGCCCGTACAAGACGGATCACTACCGCTACTAGGCCGCGCGTCGCGATCCGTCAGAAGGGGGACCGGGAGACCGGTCCCCCTTGGTGTTTCCGGAGCCCCCCTGGACGCCTGGACATTTCCGCGTCGAATCGTTAAAGTAAAAGGCAAGCTGAAATTATGGCTTTCGATCCTGGAGGGGCGACGATGAGCGACTTCTCCCCGATGGCCACCGCCGGCGACGCCACGGGCGATCGAAGCGCGGTCGACGCTCCGGCAGCGCGCCCGGCGCTGTCGGGGAGATCCGTGCCGCGGGATCAGCTCACCGGCGAGCTGAGCGACCGGATGTTCGCCCTGCTGGCGAGCAGCTTTTCGGGCGTCGACCGCGACACGTTCCAGCGCGATCTGGCGGAGAAGAGCTGTGCCGTGCTGCTCGAGGACGCTGCCGGCGTGCTGCGGGGGTTCTCGACCTTCCTGATGTACGGCACGCGCGCCGGCGGGCGGCAACTGACGGTGGTGTGCTCGGGAGACACGATCGTCGAGCCAGCGGCGTGGGGATCGCAGGCGCTGCCGCGGGCGTGGATCCGCGCGGTGCACGAGATGTGGCGCGGCCATCCGCCGGGCGATCTGTACTGGCTGCTCCTGACCTCCGGATTCCGGACCTACCGCTTCCTGCCGGTTTTCTGCCGCCGGTTCTACCCCCATCACGGCTCGCCGACGCCGCCGGCCCACCAGATGCTGCTCGATGCGTTGTGCCGCGAGAGATTCGGACCGCTGTACGATCGCGCGACGGGTCTCGTGCGCTTTTCGCGACCGCAGGTGCTCCAGGAGGAATTGCTGCACGTGCCCGCGGGCCGGCAGTCGGATCCGCACGTGCGCTTCTTCCTGGAGCGCAATGCCGGCTACCTCGCGGGTGACGAGCTGGTCTCGCTGGCCTCGCTCGCGGATGACAATCTGACCGGGGCCGCCCGGCGGATGATGCGCTGAGGCTCACCATGGCCGGCGGGCTGCCGTTGCGGACGATTCAAGCGGTGCACCGGTGGTCGCTCGGCGGCGCGCGGCGGCGCCTCGAACGGGCCGTCCGCGCCTGCGCGGCGACGCAGCAGACACGGTTGCGGCGGCTGGTGGCGGACAACCGCGACACCGCCTACGGACGGGCGCACCGCTTCGCTTCGGTGTCGTCGCTCCGCGAATGGCAGGAGCGCGTGCCGGTCGTGGGGTTCGAGGAGCTGGAGCCGTGGGTGGAGCGCGCCGCCCGTGGCGAGCCGCGCGTGCTCACGGCACAGCCGGTCCGCGTGTTCGAACGCACCAGCGGCTCGACGGCGGCCAACAAGCTGATCCCGTACACCGATGCACTGCTCGCCGAATTCTCCGCCGCCACGAAGCCGTGGCTGCACGATCTGTGCTCGTCGCTGCCCGCCCTCCGCGGCACCACCAGCTACTGGTCGATCTCGCCGGCGGCCCGCGCCCGGGAGCGGACCGCGGGCGGCATTCCGATCGGCTTCGAGGACGACACCGAGTACTTCGGTCCGCTGGCGCGACGGGCCGTCCGGCGCATGCTGGCGGTTCCCCCGGAGGTGGCCCGGCTTCCGGACATGGCCGCCTGGTCCGCTGCGACGATCGCGCATCTGCTCGCGACGCCGGATCTCGGCCTGATCTCGGTCTGGCATCCTTCGTTCTTCCTGCTGCTGCTGCGACGGATCGAAGCGAATCTCGACGAGCATCTCGATCGTCTGCCGCCCCGCCGCGCGGCGGACGTGCGGGCCCGCCTGGGGAGCCGCACGCTGGGCGAGGCGCTCTGGCCGCGCCTGGCGCTCGTCTCGTGCTGGGCGGATGCCGCCGCGGCGGACGCCGTGCCCGCGCTGCGGCAAGCCCTGCCACACGCTCATCTCCAGGCGAAGGGGCTGCTGGCCACCGAGGGTGTGATCTCGCTGCCGCTGCTCGCGGCGGGGGATCGCGGCGCGGTGGCGGCGGTGGCCGGACACTTCCTCGAATTCGCCGACCTGGAGCATCCGGCGCGGCCACCGCGGCTCGCGCACGAGCTCCGGGAGGGCGCCGCGTACCTGCCGGTGATCTCGACCGGCGGGGGCTTCTATCGCTATCGCCTGGGCGACGTCGTGCGGGTGCACGGCTTCTATGGGCAGGCGCCGCTGTTGCGGTTCGAAGGGCGGGTCGATCAGCAGTGCGATCTGCGCGGCGAGAAGCTCAACGCGCATTGGGTCGCGGCCGCCCTGCGGCGCGCTCAGCAGGAGGCTGCCGTTTCCCTGTCGTTCGCGCTCGTCGGTCCGGCCGAAGGCGACCCTCCGCACTACCGTCTGTACGCGGACGGGGTGGACGGCGTGGCGCTGCGCACGGTCGCCGCGGCGCTGGAGCGGATGCTCGGAGAGAGCCACGGCTATGGCTACGCCCGCGCCCTGGGGCAGCTCGGGCCGCTCGAGCCGGTGCTCGTGCCGGACGGGGCGGCGAAATACCTGCGCGCCCGGATCGCCGCGGGCCAGCGGGCCGGCGACGTCAAGCCCACGCGTCTGGACCCCCGTCCGGACTGGGCGTCCTGGCTCGGCGTCGAGGAGGCGGAGCGCTCCATGCTGGCGGAGGTGCCGCGATGACCTTGGAGATGGTGCGTCAGCCCCTGCCGCCGGTCGCGAGCGCCGCCGGGCCGCGCCTGCGGGAGCGTTGCGGCCTGCTCAAAGAGGCGTGGTACGCCGCCGCGCTCACCCGGGAGCTGACCGCCGGCAAGCCCATCGGCCGCGTGATCCTGGAGGAGCCGCTGGTGCTCTGGCGCACCGCGGGCGGGCGCGCCGTGGCGATGGAGGACCGGTGCGCGCACCGCAACGCGGCGCTGTCGAAAGGGGCCGTGTTCGACGGCAAGCTCGGATGCCCGTACCACGGCTGGGTCTACGACGGCGACGGCCGGTGTGTCGAGGTGCCGTCCCAAGGGCCCGGCGGCCCGCCGGCCGGCTGCCGCGTGCCGCGCTTTCCGGTCGTCGAGCGGCACGGCCTCGTCTGGGTGTGGCTGGGGGACGGCCCGCCCGCGGGAGAGCCGTTCGCCATGCCCTACTGGGAGACGCCGGGTTGGGGCACCTACTACATGGTCACCGAGTTTCCCAACGAGGTGACGCACCTGGTCGAAAACTTCATGGACGTGCCCCATACGACGTTCGTGCACGCCGGCTGGTTCCGGCGGCCGGCGCACAAGCGCGTCCGCGTCGTGGTCGAACGCACGCCGGACAGCGTGCTCGTCACCTACGACCTGCCGAACGACAAGGTCGGATTCACCGACCGCATCCTGAACCCGGACGGCGCGCCCGTCGAGCATACGGACAGGTTCTACATGCCCAACACCACGCGGGTCGATTACACCTTCGGTCCGCGCCGGGGATTCGTCATCACCAGCACCTGCACGCCGCGCGGGCCGTTCGACACCGTCGTCCATACATTGATCAGTTACAAGCTCGGCTGGCTGAACCGGCTGGCGCCGCTCTGGCTGCCGTTCTACACCCGGGCGGTGATTCAGCAGGACGTGCGGATCATGCGGGTGCAGGGGGACAACCTCCGCCGGTTCGGCGGCCGGCCGTGCTTCCATTCCACCGCGGCAGACCTGCTGCACGAATTCGTGGAATCCCTGCGCGATCATGCCGAGGACGGAGGCCGCGAGCCGGCTCCGGCGCCGCGGCGCGAGGAGGTGTTCTTCTGGATCTGAAGAGACACCCGTGGCGGGTCCTGGCCGCGTACGCCCTGCTGGTGAGCCCGCTCTATGCGCTCGCGGCCGGATCGCCCTACGCCGCGCCATGGGTGATCGCCGCCGGTCCGTGGGATGCGCGAATCCCCCTGGTGCCACTGGCGGTGATCCCGTACCTCTCCTATTTTCTGTTGCTGCCGGCGCTGGTTCATTGGACCCGGCGGCGCCCGGATTTCCCCCGGGTCCTCGCCGCCGCGCTGGCGTGCGGGACGCTCAACGTCGCGCTCTACCTCGCGGTTCCTACCCGGCTCGCGTCGCGGCCCGCGGCGCCCGCCGGCACGCTGCTCGCGATCCTCCAGCGGCTCGATACGCCGCTCTGCGCCCTGCCCAGCGGGCACGTGGCCCTGCCGATGTCGATCGCGGTGGCGGCGCTGCTCGCGGCGCGCGGCGGCGCGCGGGCCCGGGAGTGGCGGCGGACGGCGGCGGCGTTTTTCGCCTGGACGCTCCTGCTCGCGGCCGCGGCCCTGCTCACCGGCCAGCACTACGCCGTCGACGTCCTGGCCGGCCTGGCGCTGGGCACGGCCGTGGCGGTCGCGGTGCTCGCGGCCACGGCGAAGCGGCCCCTTCTGCATTGGCCCTCAGCGCTCGCTTTGGCCGGCGAGTGGGCCGTCATCCTCCTCACGGCCGCCGCCGCGCTGGCCTGGTGGAATCCCTGGACCGCGCTGCTCGCCGCGCTGGTGATCGCCACGCGGCAGCACGCCCTCCTCGTCCTCTACCACGACGCGGTACACGGGCTCATTTCCCGCCGCCGGCGGCTCAACGACTTCGTGATCAATACCGCGGTGGGCGTGCCGCTGCTGCTGCCGGTGCACCTCTACCGCGCGCTGCACGTCAGCCACCACCGCCATCTCGGCACTCCCCACGATCCGGAGCGCGTGCTGCTCTATCGCGGACAGCGCTGGAGCTACCGGCCGCTGCCGGCGTTCGCTCTCGTGGCGCAACTGGCCGGCGATCTGTCGGGCTGGAACGCCCTGGTGATGTCCTGGCGCTATTTCGCCGAGCAACGGCGCGGCGGAGCGCTCCGGCTGCCCAGGACCCGCGCCTATCCCGAGCTCGCCGTCCAGATCGTCCTCTTCGCGGCCCTGTGGCTCGGTGCCGCAATCCTGTGGCCCGCGACCGCGCTCCGCCTCGCGGCGTTATGGTTTATTCCCTATCTCACGCTGACGCAGTTGCTGCAGAAGGTGCGCAGCTTCGCCGAGCATACCGACGCCGAGGGCCAGGACGACCGTTCCTGCAGTTGGGC